>Ga0206129_10000299_pt1 | contig 80692 bp, 72 predicted proteins | sample Helgoland_Spring_8_FD_148616 | JGI IMG/M metagenome (GOLD analysis project Ga0206129, IMG submission 148616) | Pelagic subsurface seawater microbial communities from Kabeltonne, Helgoland, North Sea - Helgoland_Spring_Bloom_20160502_2 | ecosystem: Environmental > Aquatic > Marine > Epipelagic ... | reverse complement strand
TTATCTTGCTCTCTTAAGCCTGCTTCAATCATTCTTGCGTGACCTATGCTTCCGGATTTTTCTTTTGATATGCCTATTTCAAAAGGTATTATTTTTTTGCATTGATAATCTTTTAATATAGATTCTACGTGTTTAGAATTTTCACTATCTTCTGTTTTTGTGAGGTAGTAAAATTTAAGACTGTCTGTTTTTAATATCATTTATTATATTATTATATATATTAATGTTGTCTTGATTATGTGGGCTATACTGTTTCAAAAAGTTTTTGTTATCGTCCTTCGTTTGTTCTAGCGTTTCGCTGTGATTTAGTATAGCGTTCTTTAATTGGTTCGCCCCGAAGTCCACATCACAGTCCGGATAATAATAACCTACATCTTCTAAAGTTGAAGAGTTGTGTATCAAGGGCAGGTTTAGAAACAGAGCTTCAAGGTAGCTGTAGTTTAATTCGTTTTTAATTTGATGGCTAACTATGGTACTACCAAATTTACTTAACGCATCAAGCGTTCCCCATCTTTTATTGAAGTAGCAAAAGTCTTTCTTTTTTACAACCTCTAGTCTATTCATAAGCTTTTCGAAGAACGGATTAAACTTGATTCTTTGACAGCAGAATACGTTTATGGATTTTAATATTTCCCGATCTTTGTTGTAAAGATTTTCCAATATGTTGATTGGTATTACGCAATTTTTAATAAAAGATATGTTTGGTTCAAAGATGCATATTTTGTTGATTTTTTCTTTTTTAAAGCTTGGATCTAATCCTTTTTTTTGAAGTTCTTTGATTTTATCTTCCATAAAAAAAGAGTCCCATATGAAAGGAATAACTATAACATCTTTAAAATTATAATAAGTTTTTATATAGCTTTTGGAAAACTCGTGTTGGGGAGATATCCAGATTTGATTTAGGTATTTCGGTTTTTCTAGTGGCAGTTTTGTGCTTTTGCTTGATAGCGAGTGGTGAATATCATCCATCAATTTATTGCCAAAATGTATTAGTATCGTTTTGAAATTATTGTTCCTGGCTTTTAATTTGTCGTACATTTCTGGAAGTAAATCGAATCCGGCGACGATTACTAGGTCTAAATTTTCATTATCGTCGGCAAGTAAATCTTCTAAAAGCATACCTTTGTGATTCTTCTTTAGTTTGTGAGTCGGGTTTTTATGGGTGATATAAAAGCATTCGTGGCCGCATCTATCTATCATTTCATAAAGAAATACGATGTTTTGTTGCATTCCGTTAGCCCAAAAAGCAATGGACATATCTAGGGTTATTCCTATTTTCATAATTTTATTTTTGTTTTTCGCAATGGTAAGAAGTCTATATTATTTGCGATCAGTAATATTGCCTGTTTATATATTTCAATAGGCCTATGGTTTATTTTGTCATCACCTTCGTAGCTTCTTTGATATGCCCCCCAAACTTGACACGAAAACACTAGCCAATAATACTCTAGTTCTATGTCGCACGAGATTTCTTCATTCGCGAATCTAACAAAACCATCATAATCTAAAGGGTGGTGACCCATAAAGTGTATTAAAAAGTCTCCACGATTGTATAGAGTTGGGTATATATTAAAGTGATGTGGGTTTACGGGGTTGAGTTTGCTATGTTTTTTTAGAATATCTACTAGCCTACCTTGGTCTTCATTGTTACCTCCATGCCTCCAGGGTTTGTCTACACCTATGTATCGAGATTCCCACCACTCATTTAACACTTGTAGTGAAAAATCATTTGTTTTAAAAAACAAAACCCCACTATTTAGTGCTTGTCCTCCTAAGTCTTTTGCATGTAAAATATCTTGTTCTGAGTTTTTTAGATAATTATATAAATCGAAATTTCTATTAGCTATTGTAGTGTCCATATCTAGCCACCCTAAATATTCATATTCATTAAAATGATGTAATAATTTTAGCGGTTTTTGGTAGCAAAGGTGGGTTGATTTATCAAGGGTTCCTGCGCTTCCCAGGTGGTCGTAGCCTTTTTTGTTGCAATAATCTATAACTGAATTTACGCAATTCTTGCGTTTTTCATAATATCTTGAATCGGATAGTTGACAAATTCCTATTTTTTTCATGATAATAATTTTTTATATTTTTCTATAACAATTGGATTATTTGGTGAGTGTTTGTAGATTGTTTTTTGCGCTTGCTCTTTGTATTTATCTAGATTTTGATCGTGATAATTTAAGGCGAGGTTTAGAGCCTCTGCCCCCAACTTGGTGTCGTAATTAGGGTAGTAGTATCCAGATTCTTTAATCAGCTCAGAGTTGTGAACAAGGGGGAAATTGAAATGCAATGCTTCGAAATACGTATAATTTAAGGCGTTCAATAGTTGATTTGAGATTATGACATTAGACATATCTGCAAATATTTTAGAAACTTTTATTCTTCCTTTAAATTCTATTTTATTTTCTTTTGTTACATCTAGGTTCCACATTAGGGATTTGAAGTATTTTTTATCAGTAAATTTTGCCGCGCAATAAACTGTTATTTTGTTAAAATCTTCCTTGCTGACCTTTGTATAAAATTCTTCAGCTATCATTATCGATGGCAGGCAGTGTTTTGTTATGTTTAAATTAGGTTCGAGTATTCCAATATTTTTGTCTTCGCCTGGACGGTAGTAGCAGGTCTTGTTTATTTTGTTCCATATTTTTTCATGCATGTCTATATATTTCGAGCTCCAGATATAAGGCAGTTCAAATACTCTTTCTGTGTTGTAATATGTTTTGTAGTAGTTATATGAAAATTTGTAATGAGGGGATATCCATACTTCGTCGACCATTTCTGGACTTATAGCTAAATGATCTTGCCAGCTACATCTTTCTATGTCTGCCAGAAGACCATTTCCGTAAACAATATGTATGTTTTTGAAATTTTTATTTTTTTCTTTTATTGATTTTATTGTATCATTATTTATTAGCCAGGAAGCGTTTAATATAAAAGATATATCTTCACAATATTCTAATAATTCATTTTCTTCTATAATTAATATATCAGATGGTGGATCAATGCATTCTTCTATTTTATGATTTATGGCAATAATTGGAGTAAAGCCAATGCCTTTTAATAGTTCAGCAAGGAAAACTATATTTTGTTGAAGTCCGTTGCTGAATAACCCGTTTTTATAATTAGCAGTAAGCAATATATTCATTGCATTTTATTACACAGCAATTTTCAATATTTATTCAGAAATTACGAAACTAGCGGGATTTGATGGAACTGCATTAGCGGACCTGTTCAATTTGTCTAGATTGAATATATAACTTCCGTTAGAGTCAGTGATTCCGTTTATGTCACATATCGCGAATTTATTATTAATATCGTAAGTGTTGTCTAGTTGGGTTCCGTCTGCGTACGCTTGGTATGTATATATTGTTCCTCCGTTTTGTGCGGAACCTCCTTCCGAAATGTTCTCAAGGGATAAATTATTAGGGTTGGATACTGAGGTTCCTATGCTTGCTAAACCTTGCCCAATACTGTTGGGTGAAGCTTCTATCGTTCTTGAGGAAAAACCCTCCAATTTATATGTGGGGTTTACTGCTATTGACGTAGTTTCTATTCCTGCAAGATTGACTGCCGAAGCTTGCCAGGAGAAGGTTCCTTTTGTATCTACATCTAGGGCTGTAATCGTATAAGAGTTGCTTAATTTTCCTGTACCTTGGGAGTTTTGAGATAGAGTTGACGAGTTTGCTTGGGCTGTATCAGTACTTAAGGTTGGGTTCGCTAACATTAGTTGGTCGCTCGCTAAAGAAAACTGATCTTGGTTTCCGCTCGGTGAGCTACTTAGTTTTTGAGAAAGGTTAATTATTGACAAGCTTAGTGGAGTGTTTGCGATATTTATAACATCTTCCTTTTCTATAGTTATTCCATTAGAGTTTTTTGTGGCGGATATTTTTATATTGTTATCTCCTCCGTCTGATTTTATATTATAACTACCATTTAAGTAGGATACATTTTTTAGGGATTCGAACGACGAGGAATTATCTATTGAGAGTTGATTGTTTTGAGAGGAATAAGTTATAATGTCGAAATTTGAAGCCGTGTTATTCAGGGCTGCTGATTCCGTGGATTTTATAGCTTGTTGTGAATTGGGGTAGGATATTGCTCCGATATTCACAGACGGAAAGCTTAGGTTGTTAAGTCGAGCGGTGTCTGAAGTGGTGAATTTGTCGCTAGTAGAGCCAAAATTATTCTTAGCTATTATTGATATGGGGAGATCTCCATCTCTAGACGAAGAGCCTATTGACCCGAATACATTTATCGGAACTTCGAATTTAAAACTTCCGTCGCTCAATACGGTCTTGGAGAAGTTTGAGTTGTAGTTAGTTTGAGAGCCATTTGATAAACCTTCGTTTCTTATAGATATAGAAATGTCGTTTATATCAACCCCTTTTCCATCTATAAATATTTCTGAACCTACTACGTCTCCAGCTTTCACCTCTGATGTCCCTATAGAGTGAGGCGGTATTGAGGATGTAGCTATAGCGGATAAATTTGCGCCTGTTATTGCGGGGCCGTTTTCGATTTTAACTTTTACTCTTTCCGTATCGGTTGCTCCGTTGTTTGTTCTTACTGCGTTAATTTCTATATTGTCTGAATTGTTGTATATTCCATTTACATAATTTACCGACTTGCTGCTTTCAAAGGTTGATGTATTGGATATCGAAATGTCTGAATTTAGGGCTGTGTATGAAACTGTATCGGAGGTGTTGGACCAGTTTGAAATAGTGTTTGAGAAGGAGGTGCTCTCTCCCTCTCTTAATCCATCAGATCTTCCATTGTACGAACTGGGATTATTGGCTGATATTATGGGGTATGATTGATCTAAATTTCTTGTCCCGCTAAAATGCATAAAGTCAGTAGATTCTTTAAGCTCTCCGGTAGAGCCGAAAGAGTTTATCGCTTGTATTGCAACGGGTTGAGGTCCTGTTTCGTTAGAGATGGTCACTGGTATTGTGGCTCTATAACGGCCCCCCAGGTTTGATAGTTGATAGTTTGCGAAATCTATCTCTTGAGCTAATCCGTACCCGTGAACTTTTATTAAAGTTATATCGTTTGTGTCGAAGTCTGCATATATGTTTATTTTATCTCCAGCTTTTAAGTGGCTTACTCCTAGCTGTTGCTGGGGTTTTGGCGTAGCGTTGATAATTTCATCTATGAATATGTTTATTGGCTCAGGACCTAAACCTAGTTCGTTTAATGAAATTTCAGAAACTCTTCCGTTCGCTGTTGCGGTTATTGATGTGGCTCCCTCTAGGTTTATATTATTCAAAAAACCTTTAAATCTTCGGGTGTCTTGCCCTAACTGCTCAATGTTACTTAAGGGTATTTTTTGATTATTAATAAAAGCTTCCCCCATGTAATCGTAATTTGGGCCATCCCATTGTATTTCCACTCTTAGATCTGATGCAGATGCAACTGTTATTCCTGATAAATAAAGATTTGGATCCGGGGAGTCAAAGAAGGTCTTGTTTGTTACGCCGTTATTATCTTGAACATCGGATATAAAAAGAAATTCTGCAGCTCCAGATTCTACTTGGGATATTGATGTGCCCAGCTTGGAAACATCTACCCCTCCGAGCGTTAAGGAGTCTGTAAAATTTCCACTCACAAACTCTACACTATCTGAGGTTCTTACGTTTTGGTCCATGGAGACCATTAATCCGCCAAAATATAAATTATCAAATACTCCTGTCGCCCAAGCTTTGTCTAGCCTGCCGACTCCACCTTCTCCGCTATTCCTTGGAACTAAATTTCTTGTAGCCATTACTTATATTACACAAATATTATTAAAAAGATATATCATCTGTAAAAGCTTCGGGGCCTGTATCATACCTCCAGATATTAGCTCTTAATTCTAGATTATTATCATCCCTTAATATCCACATTGAATCTGATATAAGTGGGGCGTTAGAAGGGGATATATCTCCCAGCTCATCTTTCTCAAAGGCTTCTGATATATCAAGCCTATTGTCTCGAAGGTTAGAGTTAAAAATTTGATCTTGCAGTGAGCTTCCTGTTATGTAGTCTGATACATTTAGGCCGTTTATAAATAAAGCGGAAGTTGCATATATCTCATCAACCTCAAGCCTGTTTCCATCTAGCCTTAACTGTGGTTCAGTTAAGCTTCTCCCGATTATATAACTATCTGGCCCTACCCTTTTTAGAGGGTCTTTGATTCTGAAATAGTCCATTTAGCCGTCGATCCTGTCTTGCTCCGCTGGAACTTTATATATAATTGCGTAATCTACTGAATATCCTGATATAGTATGCGGTCTTTTTACAAAAACTCTTCCTGCTTCGTCATTGTGTATCTTAACGGCCATATCTGGATCGAGGAATATTAAATTATCTTTTCCTTCTTTTACTGAATCTGTTATTGAAAACCTTCTGTCGCTCGTGTGAAACTGTATGGGGTAGGGAGAATGGTTGTATATTACAATATGATCAAGTAGTCCTCTTTCATATAATTCATTATAATCTTGTAATTCGTAAGAATTTTTTAAACTAGCCTTAAAGTTTTCTTGCCTTAATCCGTATTGAGTATCGCTATCAAAAGTAGAAAAAGAGTCTCTACATCTATCAGGTTTTGTATATTCTGCGTGCAGGAAAAAATCTGGATGTGATTTTTCTGGTTCACTGGAATTTTTTCTTCCATTATTGAAGTAGTTTCCGAATAAATCATCTTTTATGTTTCTGTCTTGACCTAAGCAATCTCCAGAGTTTGAGCCAAACCTTAATTCTTCAGGAATGTCTTCCATTAGTATGAAGTCTTCTTCTATTTTTTGCGAAACCGTCTTGGTTCTGAGTTTCCATTGTTGAGACTTACTTCTTGATTGATTTCCAGTAATGGAGTCGGACGGGCTTACTCCTATTTGGTCAAGTTTTCCTATTACTCCCGAAAGTAGTTCGTGGGTTTTATTGTCATCTACATCTAGATTTGATAAACCTATGGATAAGCCTGATAGCAAACCGTGAGCTTTTGTGTCGTTTACGTCAAGATTAGTTAGCGAATCTAAGACTCCAGATAGCAATCTATGAGATTCAACATCTTTATCTATCTCTACATCAATGTGTATGTTTGATAATTCTGATTTTACTCCTGATAGCAACTCATGAGATCTCGTGTCGTTTACCCCTAGGTTAAGCAATTCGCCATGAATGCCTGATAGTAACCTATGGGATTCTATATCCCTGTCGATCTCAACCTCAACATGAATATTTGAGAGTTCTCCTGATATACCTGACAATAACTTTACACTACTAGAGCTTTGCCTGTTTAACTCTGCGAGCTCTCCAGATAACCCTTCTAGTATAAAATCTACTTCCGCTGCAGGGTCCCATCTTCCCGATGCTTTGTTCCAGTTATAAGAAAAAGATGGCGAGGGTGATAGCGCATCAAGTTTTGTTATATCCGTATATAACGGATTATTCTTAAAATCTCCTGGGTCTGACATACAGGAGTATATTACACCTAAAATTTAGGTGTTGTCAAGAGGGTGCTTTATGCCCCTTCTCTTGCTACTATAATCCTTGAAGTATTTTTTTTGAACAGGGTCGTACCCTAGTTTATCTTTTCTCATTTGCCCCAACTCTTTACTTTTTTCTAGCACATCGTTATAAGAACCTTTTTTATTAAAGGTTTTAGACTTGAACGCTTCTTTGTCGAACGGGTCAATACTTGAGTCTGTTGAAGCTTCAGGCGCGTAAAATACTCTATTCCACTTTACTCCTTCATTGTCAATATATATGTGATCCTCTTTCATCGATTGAACTATGTCAATCAACTCTTCTGTTTCGGGGTGCTCATATGTATATAGAGGCATTATTCTAAAATCTTATTTAGTGTGTTTTCATAGGTGAACTTATGCTTTAATTTTTCACCTTCTGTATTTGTTATGGTACATTTTTCTTCAGCTTTTTCCATTGCATCGATGAATTCATCTTGATCAAAAGTATATATGTTGCCCTGATTAAACTCTTCTCCTTCTTTAAAAAACATATTATCATAAGCAGGCTCTTTGCCGCTTGGGTTTACTAGTACGCAGTTGTCTTTAGAAGCCCAATCTTTATGAGAGCTACTATTTAGTACTATGCTCCATTTTCCTAGGCAGGTTGCGTTAAAAGAGGGGAGGTTCCAACCTTCTGCGCCACTCATTCCTCCTAGGTCAATATCTATTGAGTTTAAGTAGTCGTTTACTTGAGAATTTTTAGGAAGGAAGGGTAAGAAATTAATGTTCTCACATCTTTCTCCTCCTAGAATTCGTGATATTACGGCCTCCATTTGTTCTTTCTTTAGAAATGGGTTTGTTATGCAGCATGTCAATTGGTAGTTGTGGTTACCTCCGTACTTACGGATCCAGCATTTTATTATTTTTTCGGTATGCTTTCTTTTTTCAAATTTACCCATTAACCCAAAGTGGGTTTTTCCCTCAAGGTATTTTTTTTCAGTTTTATGAAAAAAGCTATCAAACCCCAAAGGGGAAAACGATGAATCTGGAAAGAGAGATTGAGCTTGAGATGAGCTAAATACAGTCTTATCTTGAAAGTTTGCTAGGGAAATTTCCGTGCTAGTTGGCTTATCTAACTCGTAAAAAGTATACAGTATCTGCTTGGGGGATATTCTGTTTTCCGAACCATTTAAGTGCCACATTTGCAACGTTGTGTCAGATTTCTTGAATATTTGAAACCTATCATTAATCCCAGATTCTATCCATGTTTTAAAATCTTGATCTATTTCGAAGGCGCTAACATCTATATTGCCATTCGGGAATATAGCTACGTTCATTCCCTTTTCGAACATTGCCTTTAGTAGGTTTACGGACACGTTCCCAAATGATAAGGAGTTTAGTGGGCCTTTATATATTATTGAATTCATGTTAAAACGGGATGTCTGCGAAGTCGTCCTCTTCTATTATTCGCTCAGCTTTCCTATCAACGTTTTCTTTTTGGTTCTCCTCTGAAGGCTTATCAAGAAAGTTTACAAAATCAGCCCTACAATAAGTCTTACTTCTGTTTTCTCCAGATTTAGAAACCCAGCTACTTGACAATAGTTTCCCTTCGAGTAAAACTTTTCTGCCTTTCGATAGGAACCTGTTGCAGTTTTCAGCCACATTTCCCCATGCTTCTACGTCAATGTAGAATACTGAGTTGCTAGCCTTGTTGTTTATAGCGACACTAAAGTCACAAACAGTGTTTCCATTTTTTGTTTTTTTAATCGCAGGTTCCCTAGTTAGGTTACCAAGCCCTATGAATTTATTCATACTTCCTCCTTTAGTTGTTCCTTGAAGCTGTTAATTGCAGAGTTATGTATATTTATACAACCTTGTATACTTAATTTCATTACTATGCCTATTTTTTTCCAAGACATTACTTTATTTTTATGTCCTATTATATATCTCATATTAAAAATTCTTTTTACTCTTTTGTCTGGATGTTCATCTATTACATTTAATACTTTATTTAATAAATCTTTTTTGACGTTCGCGGACATTGGGTCGCATTGGAAGTCTGGAGATTCAGGTATATTTTCTAAGTAGTCTGAGTGCCATGTTGGTCTTCTTTTGTTCTTATTGTATATATTTAAGCACATCCATTTTGTTTCGTTTCCTAGGTAAGTACTAAACTTTGCCCCTTTAGTCTTGTCAAATTTTATTGCGGCGCTGTAAATTTTATATTCTTTATCGTTAACCAGATCATTGTAATCAATAAACGGGCTGTTTGGACTAGCATAAGAATTTACCATTTCTAAGTAAATTCCACTATGCCTTTCCACTAAGGCGTTTAAGCTGTCTTCTTGTTTTTTATTATTCTGTATGTTCTCGATCAGAGTTAAGTCTGTAGTTTCTTCGTTCATAAAATTGATTGTAAAGCTAACTCTACTGTATTTCTAAGTTTATCTATATATTTGTCAGGGAAATTATTGCAAGTTATGCGTATATTAGATTTACGCTTGAGTATGGGATTGTTAATTTCTTCGTCTAGATTAGGGGGCGCGGTACCCTCTCTGGTTATGTGTACCGTTTTTCCTCCCATTCTATGTATCCAGTCTATTTCATTTTCAAACCTTACATCCGTAATAAATACGACTTTGCCCAGGTTCAAATTTTTAAGAACCTCTTCTTCTATTTTTTCTATCCAGCAGTTCTCGTTAAGCTTTCTTCTTATGTTTGTGCCATAAGCCACAAGAAGCGGTCTAATCATCTTCTTTTCCTCGTCCTTCTCAGTAAAGGATGATATATTAGTATATTTCCCTAGTAGCTCGTCGCATTCCAACTTTAGGGAATCAGCGAAAGCAAACTTCTTAGCCTCTGAGCCTTTCTCTCTTAATATACTTTTTGATATTTCAAAAAAAGTGTCCTTCCCGCACCTAGCTAAACCGCATATACCTATAAGTTTCATATTTACGCTCCGAATATATGCTTCATGCTTGAGGATAAGTCATGCATTCCCGCATTGGCCAGCATCCTAGAAACTGAATGGTAGGATACCGGATCATCATACCTTTCGTCCATTACATCTGGTATTAATTCTTGTGTTACCATAACTGAAGATAATTTTAAGTCTTTGCCCGACTTGTCCAACATTTCAGTTAATGCAGAGGTACACGCCTCTGTTTCGCTCGAGGCTTCGGTGATTACCGACCAGTCTGAGCACTTTACTAAAAAGAACCTTCCATCACTTAAATCTAAAAACTTCATTCAACTACTATATCACCATCTATACAATTTGTCAATTCTTATATTTATATAATATTAAAAAAATATATTAATGTATATCTATATTATTAACATTGTACAATTAATTGTATGTCGCATGTACAGTTTTTTGAATGTTGCTTGACAAAAGTAAGCTTTTATGATATTATCAAACATGATGAAAAAATTCACACAAATTCCAGTCGTTGTACAAGAAGATATTATCAATGGAAACTTAATTGGTAATGATTTAGTTGTATATAACTATCTTGTTTCCAAGGCGTCCCACGGAAAGCCAATCTTTTTTTCTAACGAAAGAATAGGGTTGGATCTTGGGGGAATGTCATACGGAAAAATATCAGGAAGTCTTAACAGGTTAGCCAAGGCCAAGCATATCAAAAGAAAAAAAACTTGCAATAAAACATTAACCCAGTTAACTACTGTAGTACTCGGCGGAGATAACGTAATAATAAGAGGCAGTAGACAGTGAAGGTATCAGTAAGAATGGAGGGAGGGCTAGGAGACCATTTTGCGGCAAATCGTTTTGTTCCCGCAATAAAGGAGCTTTACCCAGATTGCTCTATAGATTTATTCTCAGACACACAAGGAAGCGAGAGTCAATCAAAGATACTTAATAAAATGTGGCCTTCTCATTTTAATGAAACATTCATCATTAAAGAAAAAAAATACAAAACATTTAAAATAAAATCATCCAATTTTCCAGATGAAGATCACATCGGCAATATAAAGAATGTACCCGATAACATATTCAACAAAATGAATAAAGAATATGATAAATTTTATGATTTACATATCGATTCATTAGAATGGTTAAATTATGATTTTGACTGGTTTAAAAGATTTAATTTTTTTCCAAAACCAGAATGCCAAATAAACTCAAAAATAGATCTTCCAGAAAGATTCATAATGTCACATCTTTACGCTAGAGATGGGGCAGATTCGAATATGGAAGATTGGTATATTGATAAACTCTTAAATAACATCTCCTTGGACTTTGATGTGGTCATACTTATGGATGAAAACTCCAAGCATAAATACAAAGACCTTATCAAAGAAGAAAACCCCAGACTACATTTCATCAATGCGTCCTTAAAAGAAATATTCTTCATATCAAGCAAATGTATTGCAGCCTTTGGAATTGACTCGGGAATAAGATTCATACCCTACCATTATGGCAAACCAACTTTTACATTCTCAAAATACTCCGAATCATACGGGGTAGCACAATATTCATATCTAATTAGGTGGCTATTCAATGAAAAATTTGTTTTCCCGCTTCACTATGACGTAAAGAGTGCAAGTCAAATAATCAAGAATACATTAAGGAACCCCGCCTATAGATTATACCCCTTTTTGCTAGATAATATTGAAAAATTGGTAGCGCAAAGGGATATAATTGAATATATAACAGAATGAAGACTGCATTATGTTTTAGCGGAAAACTAGGTGATTGGGAAATATGCCGAGAATCTATCTTTGATAATATAATATTACCACTCAAACCTGATATTTTCCTATCAACCTGGAATGACGAACCCTACCCGGAATTCATAGATTACTATAAGCCAAAAAAATGGAAAGCCTTAAACTTCAGAGAGACAATGTCTCTAATAAACCCTAAAGATAATTTCCCTCAACAACCAAACACCGGATTAATCCCGATGCTAGCGGGGATCAAAGCAGTTAACTCGATATTAAACGAGCATTTAATAAAAAATAAAACACAATACGACCTAGTAATCAGGCTAAGACCAGATATTGAAGTTCTAGAACAAATTAAAATGCATGAAGTAAAAGATTGCATTAAAAATAAATTAATAAGATTACCCTTGTTTGAAAGCGACAATATATACAATCACGAAGAAGAATCTAAGAAAAATTTTTCATTCAGTTTTATTTACGATAAAGCATCATTACCCAATCAAATAAATGATCAAATAGCAATTGGCCACCCAGATCAAATGTTCAAATATATGGATAGCTTAAGTAGAGTAAAACAAGCTATAAATTTTCTATGGGACGAGGGTTACCCCGATTACATGATAAAAGTGCCAGAGTCAGTTATGACTATATGTCTAAACTTGCAAAACTGCAAATACAAGCAACTAACAGGAACGAACTCCTTTGGAAATATTAATACTATTTTATGTAAAGAAGGAAAAAAATGGAGAAACCAAGGGCATAACTCTATCATCTCAAAATGAAAACACCGATTGTACTAACCGCCTACAATAGACCCGACTACTTCAAAAAAGTTCTAGAATCTTTATCAAGTCAATGTTGGGATAGAAAAGTTTATTGTGTTATAGATGGACCAAGATTCAAGGAAGATATAGAGCTGATTCAAGCCTCACTTAATTTATCGAAAGAAATTATACCTCATTGTGAGACTATTATTGCTAAATCAAATCAAGGTGTGGCTAAAATAATGAAGTACGCTAGAGAATTAGTTTTTAAAGATAATGATTTCTTAATTTTAATAGAAGACGACTCGGTTTTACAACCTTACTATATACAACAATTAGATTTTTTAATTGATAAATTCAGGGATGACGAAAGAATCGCGATGATAAATTGCTTTGGCGAACATCATAGGTCAAAAAAAACTCATAGATATTCATACATTAATTATTCTGGAGAGCAAGACAATAAAGTTTCATTACAAGAACAAGAAAATAATAAAGATAAGATAATATTAATGGATCATCTTTGGGCATATGCCATGAGAAAATCTTCCTACGAAAGAATATATGACATACTAGAGTCTTACTGGAATTTGTTACCACAAGAATATCGATTTAGACCGCATGGAGAAATCTTAAACTTAATGTCATCAATCGGAGCTGACCCTAATAAAATAGTTTCAAGTCAAGACTCATGCACATCTGCAGCTTTCGCAGCAAGAGGTATGATCAAAATATCTACTTTTACAAATAATTTTAAATATATAGGCGAAATCGGAGAGCATAGTCGCCCAGATAACTTCAAAAGTGCAGGCTGGTCAGATCAAGACATATTCACTAAATTTCAACCAGAATTTCTATGGAATGATGATGTTTTTGATGAAATAAAAACTCACATGAAAAACAAATATTTAAAATGAATATCCCAAATCAACCATGGATGTCGAAACAGGAGATTAATTTAATATTAAGTTTCCTTAACAAAGATGACATAATGCTTGAGTATGGCTGTGGAGGAAGCACAATGTTCTTCCCTAATTATGTAAAAGAGTATTACAGCGTTGAATCAGATGAATCTTGGGCTAATTCCGTGGAAAAGATCATGCCCAAAAACGTAACAATGCACTGTGTGCCTGTTGTTAGACCTGATGATCCAGATCAAAAACACGCAACAAAATGGGATCAATTATATACAACTAAAATGTACCACGCCTACAAAGAATATATCGAAACAGGATCTAAGATACAAAAACCGCCATCCAGGATTCTTATAGATGGTAGAGCCAGACCTCAGTGTGCTAGGTATATGTACGATTTTATAGATAATGACTGCATCATCTTTATTCATGACTGGCACCCTTGTAGAACTCATTACAGGTCAGTCCTAGAGAAGTATAAAATAATAAAAGAAATTAATTCAGGACAGTGCTTGGTAGCTTTATCTAAAAAATGAAAAAAGTAATATCAACATGTTTATTCGGCAATAGGCCAGTGGCCTATCACAAATATGCATTAGGCGCACCAAGAAACGCTAAATTTGTATCAGAGAATATGCCTGATTGGAAATTTAGATTGTATTTTGATGACACAGCTCCTTTAAATATAATTAAATCTGTTGAGTCAATTAATAATACTGAATGTATAAAAATGCCAAAAGGAAAAGGTAGAGAGGGTTGCTTTTGGAGATTTCTGGCGCTAGACGATTGCGATGTAGCAGTATGCAGAGATTTAGATTTTCAGATACAACAGAATGATATCATATCCATCAATGAGTGGTTAAAAACAGATCATCTATTGCATTTTGTATGGCTTGCTCACGACAGACTCTCCGCCTGGAATAGAAAAAATAGAAGATACTACATGGCAGGCTGTTTCGGTGGTCGCAATCTACCTTTTAAAATTACAGACTTAATAAATAAATATAAAGATCCTCTTTCAGAATTTGGCGCAGATGAATATTTCCTAACAGAACACTTGGTTCCTAGAATACTACAATATCAAAAAAAAATATTGATGCACATCGAACCAAACCCAAAAAACATACCAAGAGGCAAAACTAAAGAATATGTGGAATTATTTCCAAACAAAGAACAATATGTATATTTAAAAAAAGATTGGGTGGGAATATAAAATGAACACAACAGAAAGAAAAAATCATTTTGAAGAAATCTACAAAAAACAACTTTGGGGCAAACATGGAAACACTTTATCAGGAAGAGGCTCTAGCGATTCTTTCACAAATCATGACTCCGAGTTTATTTCAGATGTAATTTCAACAAAAAACATACAATCAATAATTGATATCTGCGGAGATTTCTCATGGCAACATAAATTTCTAAAAAATTATACGGGAGATTACTTAGGTATAGATATATCAGAATCCTGCCTAGACAAGATAAATAAGACTAACGCTAAAAATAATATAAAATTTAAACAACTAGATGCATGCCACGATAATATTCCTTATTGTGATTTATTTATTTGCAGAGACGTACTTTTCCATCTTTCAAACGAAGACATATTTTCATTTCTCGAAAAACTAATTTCCAGCAAAACCAAATGGCTTATAGTCACAAGCTTTGATCACTCGATACAAGACTATAAATCAAGAAAAGCTAATGCCTGCCAGCACAACCTTAGCTTATCTCCATATAATCTAAAATTCGAAAAACGTTTTTTTGGCTACAAAAGCACGCGAGGATATGAAAAAAAATTCTTAGGCCTAACAAGAGTAGAAAACATTCCTAAATAATGAACTTCCTAGGTTACGGGGGAGTTGGCGACTGCTTAATTATAATATTAAAATTATTAGAACAAAAATGTAATTATAAATATTTTCATATAGAATCAACTAAAGAAAAATTATTAATGTGCGGCGATCTGTTAAATATATTTAATATAAATCATCAATTAATACACGCCCCCAACTTAAGACACTGGTGGCAAACGAATTATTACAAATTCAATAAATGCTTTAATGTATGCGCTCATGGCCAAATCAAATGCCCACCTAAAGATTTTCACTGGCAACCTTGTATTGACGAAGGTTTTAAAAATTCATACATAAATAATACAGTTGATAAAAAATATGACTTATGCATACAAGTAAATGGAGGAATGAAAAACGAAGGTAAGAAACGCCATATTAGTAAAAGACCAATACTACAATATTTGAACAATTTTAATTTTAATAAAAATAAAGTTTGCTGGGTCGGCATAGAAGAAACTAATCCCCCATTCGGTAAAAGTTTTAGTGGAAAATCTTCTCTCAAAGGAACACTTAAAGTTATTAGTCAAAGCAAAAAATTTATAGGCTTCAATAGTATACTTTTATATTGGGCGCTTTATAATAAAATAGAAAGCCATTTATTCATGGATCATCAAGGAAAATATGACATTAGAATACATGATGATTGGAAAAAATATTTAACTTATATAAATGATTAAATTAATAATATTTGATTTAGATGGAGTGCTAGTTGAATCTCGCGATCTACATTTTATCGCCTTAAATAAAGCTTTAGCAGAAATCGGCGAACAATATGTAATTAGTAAAGAAGAACATCTATGCAAGTATGATGCATTGACAACTACGCAAAAATTAAAAAAGCTAACAAATGAAAAAGGTTTACCCAAAGAATATCACAATAAAATTTGGCAACTAAAACAACAGAAAACATTAGAAGTTATAGATGCGTATAAAATAGACCACCGCATAAGGGATATTATTAAAAAATTAAAAAACCAAGGGTATACCATTGCTTGCGCGACAAACTCAATTAGAGAGACATCAAAATTAATGTTGATAAGAAAAGGTTTCTTTGAATATATAGACTTTCTATACTCAAACGAAGATGTTTGCCTACCAAAGCCTAATGCAGAAATTTATATGCAGTGCATGATTAAGGCTCAAGTCAACCCTGATGAAACCGTAATTATTGAAGATTCTCATATTGGAAGAAAGGGGGCAATAAGAAGTGGAGCTCATTTATGCGCTGTTACGGATTCTAATGACTTGACATTTACTAAGGTAAACAATACTATACTAAGTGCAGAAAAAACATCATCAATTTCACCCAAATGGCAAGGAGGTAAAATGAACGTACTCATTCCTATGGCTGGAGCAGGGTCCAGATTCGAGCAAGCAGGTTATACTTTCCCTAAGCCCCTAATTGATGTTGATGGAAAACCTATGATACAAAGAGTTGTCGAAAACTTAAATATCGACGCCAAGCATATCTTTATTGTACAAAAAGAACATTACGAAAAATACTCCCTAAAGCATACTTTAAATTTAATTTCTCCAAACTGCGAAATAGTTCAAGTAGAAGGCTTAACCGAGGGAGCGGCATGCACGACGCTTTTAGCTAAAGAGTTTATCAACAATAATCAACCATTAGTTCTAGCAAACTCCGATCAGTATGTACAGTGGGACAGTAATCAATTCATGTACTCATCTATGGCAGACGACATCGATGCGTCCATTTTAACATTTCACTCAACTCACCCCAAGTGGAGTTACGCAAAATTAAATGATGACGGATTCGTGATTGAAGTAGCAGAAAAGAAACCCATCAGCGAACATGCAACTGTTGGTATATACTTCTGGAGAAAAGGCTCTGATTACGTAAAATCAGCAGAACAGATGATAGAAAAAAATATTAGAGTCAATAATGAATTCTACGTATGCCCAGTATATAACGAAGCTTTATTGAATGGAGCTAGAGTAAAAACGTTCCATATTGAAAAGATGTGGGGGCTAGGAACTCCAGAGGATCTAGAAACTTTCTTAAAATATGATATTAATATCCCACAGGGGTAACATTACTGGCCCTAACGAAAAAAGAGAAAACTCAATAAGTTACATAGAGGAAGCTCTAGAACTAGGATTTGATGTCGAAATTGACATCTGGGCAGATAAGCAATTATGGCTCGGGCATGATAACCCAGAAACTCCGTGTCCTACAAAATTTCTCATTCAGAACTTCAGACACTTATGGATTCATTGTAAAAACCTAGAAGCAATGGACCTACTTAGCCAGTTTAGAACTTTAAATTATTTTTGGCATGAGTCAGACGACTTTACGTTAACTTCTAAAAATTTCATATGGACCTATCCAGGAAAAAGGGTCAGCAATAAAAGCGTTTTGGTTGTAGATGATGCAAGGCGGTATGCGGGGCCTCCATGCTTTGGCTTATGTTCTGATTATTTAAAATGAACGAATGGAACCCACACAAATTAAAAAACAAGGAAGGGCAAGAACTAAGTTTCGTTTCAAGTTTTACTAATTTTTCGATATCGCTACAAAAAGGAATATTAAAAAGATTCGAACAGCTCGAAAGAACAGTATCAATAATAATACAAGGACCACTTCACGAAAGATCAATAAGCACCATCAATAACTATTTACGCTACGGAGAAGTTATAGTAAGTTGTTGGGACACAGATGACCTATCAAGACTAGATAATTACAAAGATAAAATAAAAATCGTAGTCAATAAATATAAAAACGTAAAAGTTAAAAATAAAAAGCCAGGAAAACAAGCCCCATGGATATACCAAAACATAACGACATTAAGCGGAATCAAAAAGGCGACAGGTTTCTTTTGCATAAAAGTTAGATCTGACGAGAGTTACCCAACCCTAGAGCCATTCATATCAAAATTAATAAACAACTCTCACATAAATAAAAAAAACGGAGAATATCAATGGTTTAAAATAATAACTTCGAATATCTATTTTAGATTCTCAAGGCAGAACAAATTCCACCCATCCGATCATATTGTAGCTGGAGAGCGAACAAGGATGCTTGATGTGTTTAAACTATCAACAGAGCTTTGTAATAAAAAAAGGATATCTCAATTTCCAGAACAGCTACTGTGTCGAGCTATAATAGAAAGCTTTTGGGACAAAAACTTAAAAAGGGCTGGCGTGCTAGATGAAAAAAAATGCACAGAACTAATGAAAAAACATTTTGACATAATAAGAATACGCGATTTACCAAATCACATATGGACATCTAGCTACAGAAAGTATGACGCGCTATACAACGAAGAAGACTGGTGTCACGACATAGAATTAATTGATAGTTGACAAAACAAATATGAATGTTATTATTATTAAAATATCTTTAACATCATGTCATTATCTTTATACAAACCAAACAGCAAAAACGCAGGTTGCGCTTTCAATTTCTCAATAGGTCACAACAAAAAGAAAGAGCCGGTTGTTTACGCAAACGCCATTCAACAGCACAGCTGGAACGACAAAACAAAAACGGGAAGCTTTTCTCAAAATGCGAATGATCCAGATAAAAAAATAAATATAAAATTTACTGAATTCGAAATAGGCGGAGTAATAAGCGCGTTTAAAAACAGAAACGAATTCTCATCTTTTCATGCATTTGAAGACAACAAGACTTCAATAAAATTTACCCCCTGGGACAAGAAGTCAAAAATAAAAACCGCAGATTCTGAAAAATGGGTAACTCTTCCCGCCTTCGGAATAACCCTAACTAGAAATGGAAGTCAAAATTTCAGAATACCACTAGAACCTGGCGAGGTAGAGAATCTAACCGAATTTTTTAAACATTACCTTCATTGTCTCTACGAGTACAGAAGAATAGAGGACCATAAAAAGATGCAAAGCTATCGAGATAAAAGCGATAATAGATCCCAAGATTATCTAGCTGGAGGATTAGGTATGCTTCAAAAACTACTAAACATTTCTTGTGATGGCGCAAATAATAAAACCGAAAAACCGACGCCCTCAGAGGATGCTCCGTTTTAATGAATAAAAAAAAAATCTTAATACACTCCAATCACTGTAAAGCTTTTACTGGATTCGGAAAGCATACGAAAAATATACTACTCTACTTACAAAAAACAGGAAAGTATGATATAGTAGAGTTCTCAAACGGCATACAATGGGGAGACTCGTCTTTAAAAAACTTGCCATGGAAGTGTGAGGGCTCTCTCCCTAACAATCCATCTTTATTAAGAAAATTAAAAGAAGATCCAAGTTTAGCAAGAAGCGCCAGCTACGGAACCCACACGATTGACAAGATAATTGAACAGGAGAAACCTGATGTTTACATAGGTATAGAAGACATATGGGCCTTCTCAGGATATACAGAAAAGAAATGGTGGAACAAAATAAATTGCATGATCTGGACTACTTTAGACAGCCTGCCAATACTACCCGAAGCAGAGAAAGTTGCCCCAGAGATCAAAAACTATTTTACGTGGTCATCCTTCGCGTCAAAAGCTTTAAATAAATTAGGTCACGATCATGTAAAAACTTTACATGGAGCCCTAGACACCTCAAACTTTAAAAAGTTAGAGGATCAAGATAGAAAGAAGATAAGAAACTTCTTTAAAATAGATAAAGACTTTGTGATAGGTTTCGTTTTCAGGAACCAATTAAGAAAGAGCGTCCCAAATCTACTTGAAGGATTCAAGATTTTTTGTAACCAAAATCCAAACTCATCAGCTAAATTACTATTACACACTAGCTGGTCAGAGGGCTGGGATATCCCGAGGCTAATCAAGGAGAAGAAAATAGATCCATCCAGAGTATTAACTACTTATATATGCTCTAATTGCAAAAACTTCGAGATAAAAAGTTTCTCGAAAGAGGAAGAAGATTGCCCTTTTTGCGGTTCAAAGAAAAGCCAAAACACAACAAATGCTAAACTAGGAGTTAGTGAAATTCAGTTAAATCAGATATATAACTGCATGGACGTCTATTGCCACCCATTTACAAGCGGGGGTCAAGAGATACCTATACAAGAAGCGAAGCTAACAGAGTTGATAACTCTAGTAACAAATTATAGCTGCGGAGAAGATTGCTGCACCAAAGACTCGGCAGGCCTACCGCTTAGCTGGACTGAATATAGAGAACCGGGCACCCAGTTTATCAAAGCTAGCACCAGTCCTGACAGTATAGCCAGTCAATTAAGAAAAGTATTCAGAATGAGTAACAGTAAAAGAGAAGAGCTTGGCAGGAAAGCTAGAGATTTTACAATAAAAAATTACGGAATAGAATCTATAGGAAAAAAACTGGAGCTACTTCTAGATAATATGTATGCTCCAGATTGGGATTTTGATTTTAAATCAAAACCTAAAAACCCTGAATATAACCCTCCAGAGATAGAGGATCAATCTGATTGGTTAAAAGATATTTATAGAAATATCCTAGATATGGAAATTAAAGAATCTGATGATGGGCACAAGCATTGGTCAAAAAAATTATCCGAAGGCGCCACCAGGGATGAAATATTAAAATACTTTAAGCAAGTAGCAGCAAAAGATAATGAAAAAAATAAAAACATAAATTTCTCTGAGCTTTTAAGTGAGGACGATAAAGGGAAAAGGCTTTTAATATCGATGCCCGAAAGTATAGGAGATGTATATCTATGCACTTCTTTACTAAAAAACATAAAAGAGACTTACCCAGATTTAAATATTTACTTTGCAACGAAAAAAGAGTATTTTGAAGTACTAGAAGGAAATCCTTATATACATAAGGTTATACCCTACGATAAGAATTTAGATAACCTTACAGTAATGGAAGGGCACGGAGATCACGAAGGTTTCTTTGAAATAGCTTTTTTACCTTTCATAGGAACTCAAAGAATGTTAAATTACATGCACAACGGAAAAGATAAAATACAATTCGACATATGCACTTAATAGAACAATATGCGCTTTCCTGCGGAGTTAAGATAGATACTCCTCACATAGAACCTCTTTTTTTTCCGGTTCCGCACGATAAATATATAACGCTGCATGCGAGCAGCGGAATGGAATCAAAAAACTACGACTACTTTGAAGATGTAATTTTAATGATTGAACCCTACCTAAGAAAAATGGGAATAAAAATTATACAAATAGGAGGAAAAGACGACAAAGGCATACCTGGATGCACGAATTTCCACGGAAAGACCTCAATAAGGCAAACAGCCTATTTAATAAAAAACTCCTTACTCCACTTCGGAAACGACTCATTCAGCACACATATAGCGTCAGGATACAACAAAAAAATAGTGTGCCTATATAGTATATTATATAAAGAATGTTGCGGCCCTTATTGGGGCGACAAAAATAATCAAATATTAATAGAGTCAGATAGAAAAGGGCTAAAGCCCTCCTTCTCAAGTAAAGAGCTGCCAAAAACAGTTAACCTAATCAAGCCAGAAGAGATAGCTTTGGGCGTATTAAATTTATTAAAAATAAAGAATGATCTAGATAAAATAGAAACAATACATACTGGAGTGGAGTACCACAAAAGCTCTATATCTGTTGTGCCAAACCACATCATGCCGTCCTCTTTCGCAGAGGGTCAAGCAGTAAACATATGGGGTAACGAATGCTTTGATGAAGAAAATATAGTCAAATGGGCATACGATAGAAAATGCAATATTTTCCTAGATAAACCCATGCAAATAAAATACCTCAATATAATAAAGGATAACATAAACTATATAAATTACTATGTATCAGAAGAAGATAATGAAAACTATTTTAGATTATTAGAAAGATCAAATATAAAATTTAATTTAATAAGCAAAGATAAAAAAAATATAAACAATATAAGAGTTAAGTTTTTTGATTGGAATATTTTACTACAACAACCAAAAACAAAAAAAGATCTTGACAAATCAGAAAAACTATGCGATAATTCTCGTTATAAATGTTCAATGAAAATAGTATCAGGAGGCCAAATATACAACAGTAAGGCTGCGTGGAAGTACGACAAGCCAGGAAATCATAATGAAATTATTGATTGTGAAGAATTCTGGGAAGACTTGAACATAATAAAAATTTACAACGAAAGCAAATAATGACAAAATCAAAATCAGCCACAGACAACTCAGTAACTCTCGAATCAACCGCAGAAATAAAAGAAGAACCCAAAAACTATATAAAAAACTATAAAGATGGGCCAGGAAAATTCTGCAGAAATCAATTTGGCTTATTAGATAACGTTGATTATGAATTCGCAGAAGATGGATCAGTAAACTGGAGATCAATGATAAAAGATGAGCATTTATTTCCGAACAAATCATGGTTTGATTTAAGAAAAAAAGATATGCCAAGGAGCGTAGTTGGACTGGGAGATCACCAACTATTAATAAAACTAAGCGGAATAAAAGAACTTGCAAAGCTTAGAGGTTTTCTGGATGTTTCTTATGACATAGTTAAATGTGAACAAGATCACGTAGCAGCAGTTTGCAAAATAAAATTTTTACCAAACTATGAAACAGGAAACAAAGCTGTTGAGTTTCAAGATATGGCGAACGCTACTCTAAATAACACCAGTAGCTTTGCCACAAAATTCCTTGAAACAATAGCTTGCAATAGAGCGTTTGTTAGATGCGTGAGAAATTTTTTAAACGTGCATATCGTAGGAGACGATGAAATAGATAAATCGAATAACAAGTCATTCTCCGGACAATCAAATTCATCTCCATCACTTACCCCCCACTCAATGATAGAAAACTTAGCCAAAGAAAAATTAAACTGCTCAAGCTTTGAAGAATTTAAAGTTTATCTCAGAGATTGGTGGAAAGATGGAAAATACAAAAACGATTCAGTGAAAGAATGGAATGACTTTTCAGATATACCTGCGACGCAAGCTAGAGTGTTAATGAAAGTTATGAACGACTAGACCGCCGCTCCAGACTTTCAAGCCTTTTTTCTAAAAATTCTATTTTCTTTTGTTGTTCCTGCACGGCTCCAACAATTAAAGAATTTATCTTATCATATTTAATTGCCTTGTATCCATCACTTCTGGTGACTACCAACTCTGGAGCAACCTCTTCTACCTGTTGAGCAATCAACCCGAGATCGTGACCTCTGTATGCATGCTGGCTAGAATTCCAGTCAAATTCTACAGCATCAAGAGATAAAACTTTATCGAGAGGGTTTTTTATCAAAGAAATATTATCTTTTAAATTCCTGTCAGAGGAAGAAAAAGAAATTACATCTCCTTGAACATTCAAATTAGAAAGCTTTTGGGTTTGGGAAGGATCGGTGGTTATAAAAAGATCAGAACTTGTATCGCTATCTTCCTCTATAAAGCCATTATGTATTCTTACTGCCCACCTTTGAGTCATGTCTTCCAGGTCCATTTGAGCGTCAAAATCTACATAACCAAAGTCGTTTCCACCCTTAAAGTAACCGTTTTCCATGTCCAACCATGAATTATCAGGAAAAAAACCTGAAGGCTGAATATGCCTATTGCTACTTCCGCCAATCCTAACCTCCCCACCAAACATAGCATCATGAGTAACAGACAATCCTCTTTTTGCGAATATTGGCCCCCATGAATAAGTTCCGTTAAAGCAACCTATATTAAAAGTATTATCCTCAAGCTGAAGAGAGCCTGCGCCCATATAATCACCTATTGCATGGCAATTATATTTACCGCTAATAAAACTAGAAGAGCCTTGAAGAATTGAGCATCTCGAGCTGTTTATTATTTGATTATCTACTCCAGCGCCAATGAAATTATTATCATTATAATAATCACTGAAACCTTGCGTTGATGTTGGGGAAGAAGTTGTCATTTTTTAATTTCTTTCATTATTAGGGCACACTAATCGGTGAGTGCCATTGTTGAGTGCCAAAATGATACAACTTAATTTCAGAATTATCCTTTTTTAAAAAATACCATCCAGTATTGGCGCTCACTTGAGACGATCTGTAAAGCATAATACCTAGACCCAAAGAAAGCCCAGACTGCGCCAGAGAAAAACCTTCATCTTTGTACCAGAAATAAAAATCCTGAAAGTCTGGGTCAAAACCTGCCATAAAGACGTAAAACGAATCTTTATTAGGATAAGCTTTTCCATATAAACTATTATAAATTCTATATTCAGCGTCATTATACATTTCACTACTTTGATCCGGAAAGAGGCACCACTTTAAATCGGTATGATAAACCCAGGCGCTTTGACTTATTCCTCGGTTAGTTCCTATATAAAATACATCACTTAACGTATTCACACCCCAATCTTTTTTGTATGATGGCCACCAAGAGTTTTCAACCCAACCTGGCGAACCATCCACGAAATTAGCGCTTTTATTATACGCAAAACCTCCACCCCCATAGCCAGAAAAAGTTCCAAGAAAACCTGGAGAAAGCCAACCTTGTTGACCATCAAAAGCTACAAGCTCGTCCCCAACATTTCCTGTTTGCTGAATAAGGTTTTCGCTTCCATTTACTATAGTTTGCGAAGTTCCTCCGTCAATAATATTATGTATTCCTGCCCCAATAAGATTAGCTCCTTGATGCAGCTCTCCAGTATTTGGCATTTCGTTATTGTATCCAGCAACAATAGCAGAGAAATTGTCGCCCATATTATTATCAAAACCTCCACCTATAAAAGAAAACCTTCCACTTATATCATTTCCTCCCCCACCAACAATCGAGGAACCCAAACCTGATATCGAATTATTATATCCACCACCAATAAATGTTGCGTCCTCTCCATCTATAGAATTTTTGTTTAAATTATTATTATCCCTACTATTAATAATCAATGATCCTTTAATTTCTACTCTATCTGAATCACCATCAAACCTAATAAAAGAACTTTCTCCCCCAACATCAAATTGAGGATTCGGAGGATTTCCTGTATTACCCAAGAAAAACCCAGTCACTCCATTTCCAAATTCTTTTCCAACAGTCTTTATTAATCCGCCATGCCCAACATATTCATTTCCACCATTTATATCACCTTGACCCATTGTAAGGGTGTGAGTTATCACAGCATCTTTCGATAATAATAAATCAGTCGCAACACTCTCAAACTCAGCGCCGAAACTCTCCCATTTTCCTGCAAGCTTATCGCTTGCAAAATCAACGCTAGTATGATCTTCTTGCGCTATCCAATATTTAAAAGAAGACTGATTCCCATCGTCATAAAAAACAACATCTCCTCTATCAGATGTTTCTGTTGCTCCTATATATATTTTATCAGACTCCCAGAGTCCCCTAAAAACAACTCCAACTCCTCGATTACCTATTTCTCCTTCGCCAGCGATAGACTTTGAAAAGGTTTGAACTTTATTTATTGGTCCAAATTCAATACCCTCATCATTTCTTCCTGTAATTGTAAAATCTATAAAAGCAGAATTACCAGCCATATTACTGACTGAGGGAGTCCTACAACCATTTGAATGTTGTTCTAAATTACCCGCATTTATTCCGCCCTCAGTTTTTGCTACATTATATTTTGAAGCGTCGTTGCCTACATCAGCGATAGAAAAATTCAACTCGGTAGCACCTTGAAACACTTGAATACTTGTCTGGCCGCCGCCATAGTCTGAAACATTTCCATCGCTATCAGCAGTAAAAGAATGAGCTTCGTTACTTAATATTGCTGTTATAACGTCAGATCCGTCTTGAATACCATAAATTGTCACCTCATCTTCAGCCAGGATAGTCCCGCTTGTCCCGTTTTCGCTTATCTTTACCTTTATTTTTATTGGATCAAATATACCGTTAGGTGGGCTAAATGTACGGGTTGACCCAGTACCACCTAAACTGTAACTGTTATCCACCTCCCAAATATAAGCTACAGTACCAACCGTATTATGAGCTTCTGCAGTTAATGTAATACTTCCAGGATTTGGAGTTTTCCCTGCTGTATTATATTTCACAGCTTGCTTGCTTGCAAGCAAATCTACTTTTCTTGCTATTGTTCCATCAAAAGTTTTAACTAAATTTTGTTCTGCATCTAATTCTCTTTTTTGTTTATCATGATCAATTACAGTTATTGCATAATTTATTTTGGCTGAATTTTCGCTCGTAATCCAATCTGAGGCTTGAGCTATGCTTGTTTTAAATTGTTTAGGCTGACCGGTAACAGCCCCAGAGGTTACTGTTAAAGATGCACTTCCTTGAGCATTATTCGATGAAGTAGCAGTAATATAAAAACCAATATCTGCATTATCTATGGTTGTCGGAACAGGGTCTGATTTATAATTTAATTGATTTGTTCCATCAAAAACAGTTAAAATATTTTCTGTATTAGAAACATCTACATCAGTTACTCCACCAGAGCTATCATTTTTTACAGGAACATTAACAAATTGCTGAGACTGAATTACAGTGATAGCATTAGAGCCTTCTTTCAGACCGAATATTGTAATTTGATCTGTAGCTCTTGGTTGATTGTCATCATCTTTTACAGAGTTACCTGCGACCACTGTCTCGTCGTATGCTTTACATTCTATCGTAACAGGCAAACTATAAGTTGCAGGATTTGTTGTTGCAGTTCCATCATGAGTATTAGGAATTGCAACGCCTACAGTATTATCCGGTCCCCTACCTTTAATTTTAATGTTACTTGTATTTGGCTCTGTTACTACAAAAAATTCATACTCCACATTTCCCGCTCCACCTTGTGCTTGAGCAATGAAATTAGTCGTAAATGCGGTTATTGTAACTGTTTGATTTTGTGTTGGATTATCACCCGCAGTATCATACTTAACCGCCTGTGTATCAGCAGACAACTCAACAGTTCTTCCCTTGGCAGCTTCTATTGATTTTGAGTAGGTATATATTTTTTCAAAAGTAACTTCTGGATCTGGAGAGCTATATTGATTATCTTTTACTTTTATTGTAAAAGTCCCCTCATTCTTATCGTCAGGATAGGCAGCCATTTTAACAAAAAGTTTTCTATCAACACCAACCCCTTGTGGATCTGCAGAATGAGTAACAGCTGAATCACTGCTAGTCATACTAACAAGACTAAATGTATTTTCGCCGAATGGACTAGTTTCATCAAAGGCATACTCTTGATTTCCCCTAAAGAATCTAACTTGAGTTTTACCTACGTCAAGATCAGAACTACTAACAAAACCATTTTCATTTGCTGGATATGTATGATTTTCATTTGTTAGAAAAACAGAATACGAATCTTTACCTGGATGTGTTCCGAAAAATGTAAAACGATCAGAGGCAAGTATAGCTGAATCGTCTTGTCCACTTATATCCACAGAAAAAGTTATCGGCATATCTTTAAATTCTTCAGGTATATTTGGTACTACATAAGAATTTGATTCTGAATCTTGCAAACTTAATCCCGCAGAATCTTTAAAGTTGTAATATATCAATCCATCAGCATTATATGCCGCCGCAGTTAATGTAGGATCACTATTCGTTGCAAGCTCATTTCCATCTGAATCGTATTCAAAAACTTGTTGATCTGCAGTAAGTTCTACATATACAGCAGCAGCTCCATCGGCTACAAAATTAATTGGAATTGATCTTTCAGTTGAGGTATTTAATCCTGATGCAGAAACAATAATTGTTGTAAGCTGCGAATCAACAGTGTTAATCATTTGATTAAATCCAGTTACATTAAATTCCGCAGTAGCAACCTTAGGTTCTCCGCCTACAAAGTCACCATTGGTTGGATCATATTTAAATCCGCTTATATTGTATTTACCATATGTCGCAGAAGCAGGATTATCATTAAAATCGCTATACTTAATAAATTCATATCCATTATTAGGATTACTGACTCTAAATCTAACTTGATTGCCTTGAACAAAACTATTTTGAAAAGACGCCCTAATTTCACAGGTTTGAGGTCCATCACTAACATATGTTCCATCAGACAATTCACTATAAAAGAAAGAATCAGGTGAAGCATCTAAATCTATAAACGTATATTCTTTACCATCAACTTGCTTAAGCTTTCCTTCTAATACAAGTTCGCCATCATCAAAGTGCAATCTTCCGTCGTCCGCCGCAAAAACGAAGCTTCCGTCTCCACTAACAACAAAACCTTTTCCAGTATCAGCAAGACCATCGAAGCCAGCGCTCCTAATTTGACCGCTACCCCCACCAAGACCCACCTGAATATCTTGACCTTTTATTTCTGCACTTCTAATTTTGTCTGCAGTTAAGTTATGAATTTTTGCATTTGTAATAGCGGCATTTTCTATGTGAGCACTACCAATCAATGCGTTAGCAAATGCGTGCCACATTGGAGAGGCTACGCCGTTTACATTTCTTGCTATTATAAAATCGCTATCATCTACTACTGCCGGAAGCTCATTGTCGGTACCCTGCCCCTGTCCAGCGGGATGATAATCTACAGAATCGTAATCTCCAGTAAAGACTACATTCCTGAGGGGATTATTTTTAGAGTCGTCAAGAGTTCCTCCTCCAGCTTGACCCAGCTTTAATTCTTCCTTCTTTTGGTCTTCAGTTAACTCTAAAGAACTTCCCGTAAAATAAAGAAATTTATCGTCTGTGCTACCTGCAGAAATATAATAGCCAGTTCCGTTATTATACAAATAATGACTTTCCCAAGATATAGACGAACTATTGGGGTCTTGATTTTTAAAAGGGTTATTAGGAACCAAAGCTACCGTATTAGGAAATGTTTTTGTTATATTTTGCTCAAAGTCAGCAATATCTGTAGTTTTTGCTTGTCCTAAAATTAACTTCAAACCCTCTACATTATCAGTATTAGCAAGATCGGATGCACCAGTAAAAGGCCCTTTATTTCCAGCGTGATCAACAGGTCTTACCCAAAAGTAACTAGTATCATTTACTTGTCCTCTATGAGTTATTTGTATAGACGGAGAAGATGCATCTATATCCAATACATTTGTAGCATTTACAATACCACTCGCAAAATCTTCATATTCAGTTGGAATATTATCTCCAAAGGTATATTGTATTCCATCAATTCTTCTGTATCCTGTAGCATTTTGCTCTTCTGTTAAAAAAGATCCATCAGAAAATTGTAAAAAATTATTAGGTTGCCCTGCTGATTGCCACACCTCATAGTAACTAATATCATTTGGAGCAGCATCAACCAAAAGATTATTTTGAATTTGAGCATTAGGCATATTCCAATTCAAGAAATAATTTTCAAAAGCAGTTTCGCCTTCTAAGTTCTTTACAGGTCCAGGAATTTCGTCTGTAGTAATTTTTATAGCGGGACCAGTAGGAGCATCTGGATTTTTTGAATGAAAGTTTTTAGGTAAAACCCAAACTTTTTCTATTGGATCTTTATCATCAACCGCAGTATACAATACTCCACTACCAAAATCATCGAAAGGTAATAATTTATAATAGTATCCAGTTATTTCCTCGCCCACTTCTGCGGTATCATCTACTATTTGAGTAATATTATCTCCAAAAGTTGCATCTCCTTCTCCCAGTACGGACTTAACAAAAGTAGAGTTTGTCTGATTAATTTCAGTAAATGGCAAACCATCGGAACCTGTTATCTCAAAATCAGGTTGATCAGATCTATATAAATTCAATAAAGTAGTTTTTTCTTGCCTACCTCGAATATAATTAAAATTAAATTTTACTTTTGTTACTTCGCTTTGAGAATCTACAGAAAAACCATTACTTGATATTGTTGGAGCTGGATTATCGCCAATAATTCTATCCGAAACAACAACAGTCCCGTTGGAATCTACAATCCCGACCTCAAGCCCAACACTTCTTTTTCCGCCTTCCGGAATACCAACATGCTTAAATACGACGTCGTCGAAACGATCATCTAACTCCCAAAAAGGAGTCCATTCTTCAGCAGAATAATCTTGATTTAAGCTAACTAACGGAGTTGTAGGAGCTAAGGTCGGATTAGAGACATTTCTCTTAAATACAAACCCTTCAGAATAAATATTATCCGTTAAAGGTTGACTGGAAAAACTGTCCGCAAAAAGAGAAAAGCTAGAAGAACTACCTGGAGTTTGTATGGACCATTCTGCAGATCCCTCACTCGGAGGAGTGTTGGATAAACCCACATCGATATTAGCTTTAAATAAAAACAGGTTCGTTTTTTCATAAACATGTCGCTTTTTCCAGTACTCAAAATTGGAGTCCGGAAAACTTAATATATTATTAGGCTCTATATCTCTTAAGCATTCAAATACAGAACCCTCAAAAAGAACCATTTCGCCAACAAAATACCTATCAGATGGAGTAAAAATGTTAAAGCCTACGGGAAATAAAACGACATCCCCCGCCTTATAGACAGAGGTTTCATTAAAAAGCCCTAGTGAAGAGCTCAACCCTGGGCCAAAATCTTGAACCACCTCAAATAACTTATCGTTATAAGAGACTATATCCGAAAAAGGAGAACCTTCTCTTTTGTAATAATCTCTCGAAGAATCCCAAAGTTCGTACACAGGCTTAATGTAAGGCTGCTCAAGAGAATTATCTAGATAAGCAGAAAACAATTTTTGATCAACTTCGCAATTATTAAGGCTTGAGCCGGGGGAATATACCAAAGACGGGTCAAAACTAAAAACTCCCGGCGGATAACCCCCGTTTTTATAAATTTGATTATTCTTTTCTCTAGAATACGAAAAACTTTCTATAATCTCTTCTGAAAAAATTCCAGACAAATACTGATCAGTGTGATTATCAAAAAGGTGGCCGCTTACTCCGATAACAGAAGGAGCATCTAAAACATTCGTTAAATATTTATAAGAGCTAATTGCGACAGGTAAACCATCTTGATCTTCAAACTTCCAATCAAAAACTAAAGAGTCTCCTCTCTCCCTAAAAGATAAGTCTCTAATTTTTATCGAAGAAGTTATACTTTTTAAATCTGAATACTGAGAGTATCTAAGGGCAAGCGAGCTATTTCCCCAGCTATCCTCACTTAAATTATAAATAGCCCCAGAACCGTAAGCGTCAAAAGGCTGAAAATCGTAATAATAAGAATAACCAAACAGCTGGTCTACCTCAAAAAAATCCAAGTCAGTATCCTCTTGAGAAGTTATATAAGGAACCTTCTCCCCAAGATCCTGCCAAAAATCAGAATTCCCAGGTTTCAAATTATCAGAACTAACATGATCCTGTATAGATTTATATACGTGACCATCCTCAAATACAACAAACCTATCCCCGCTAGCAATATACTCGTTTTTTAAAAAAACGTAATCAGAGGCCCCATTAATTGAAGCGTAATATTCCTGATTTAGCTCTATACTTGAAGAATCAAACAAAGCTTCGCCCTCTGGAATAGCGATAAACCTTATTCGGGTAGACTCAAAATCTGTATCTAAAGATGAAAATGCAAACGAGCATTTTGACCCATGCAAAGACTGGGAAGCGGTTAAGTTTGGCTCGTAGTTTACGCCCGTCAACATACCAGTGCAAGAATTCCCAAAAACATCAAAACCAACAATTTCAAAAGATACAGTCCTACTCAGGTTAAGCTCAGACTCTTCAAAAACTTCTCTACTTAAGTGAAGATTAAAATCTCTATAATAATTCAGTTTATCAGAAACTTCGTCGGTAGAAAGGTTGTTGCGTAAAGCGGCAGACGAGTCAAGGATCGAATCTTCAATAATTAAAGAGTCGGCGCCATTCTTAATTTTCACTTTAAAATGATCAAAAAACTTATCAGAAAGCAACTCGGAGCTTACAGGCGCCCCCTCAAGAGGGTGACCAGCGGGCGGAAGAAGATCCCAAGATAGCTTTATATCCCTTCCGATATATTCTGAATTTACTATCATTTTATCGCCAGGGTATTCAGGCGTATGTATAATTGTTTTTCCTACCTCTGAAATTTGACTAATTCCATCTATTTTTAGATTAGAAAAAGTAAAAGTACCATCAAACTCCGGAGGGCTAATATTTACAGTATCCTCTAAAAATGAAGATCTTATCCCTATATCACTTACAGCAAAAACTCTTACTTTGAAGACTCCATAATTACCCTTCAAGGAAATAACCTCCTGAACGGTATCACCTATATTACTAACAATGTCATTACCTCTACCCAATTCATACTGGAAAGAATAGTTATCTGAAGTCCCAACAACCTCGTACTTAGCACTTAAATCTAAAACCTTAAATTCGACGCCTAATGAAGTGGAAACCATAACTATTATACAGTTAAATCTGTTAAAATCAAACCTTCAGGAGGCTCAGGTACAGACATATCTGCTTGAGGGGGTATTGGCAATGAAGGTTTTCTGACTATACCCTTTTTATCTATGGCCGCAAACTTCGAAGGGTTATATTCTAAAGCTGATACCTTATACTTATTATAAGGCTCTTCATTAATAGACATTACCCGATACAACGCGGACTCATAAATCCTCTGGTTAATTGATCTGGCGTTTTCGAAAAAACTAATATATCCATAATTCTGCAAAGAAAAATTCTGCGTGTCCATTATTTGCTTTAATTGCGAAGAACCAATAAGCTCAACAATGTCTTCAGATATCCTAATAGTGTGCCAGGATTGAGCAATAATGCTTTGGTGAAAAGCCCCACTTATATTATCCTCAACACTATCGAAATTAACCGTAAAGTTTTGACTAAGATCCGCGTCATGAGAATTTAAAATCTTTACATGAACAGACTCCTCTCCCTGAATGGAACTTTCCGAACCAGAAGGAATAAACTCCAAAACCCCCACTCTTTTGAAATTTGAATTATCCAAGAAATTTTCAACAGATGCGGCAGTAGGAGTGGTGCTGGAATTAGATATTGAGTCTCTATAAGAATCATCCCAGCCTTTAGCAAAATCATCCCTAAATGCTAAAACATAATATTCAGCACCCTGAACAGGAACAGAAATAACCTCAAGATCAATATCGCCAATCCTGTAGTCGTCCGAAACTTCCAGAACTCCACCACTCTGCATATTATCAAATAAAAATATACAATAAATCTTTCCTTTTTCTGAAATTATAGGAGAAATCCAAGTTCCGTCTTCCGAACCTCTCTCTCCATCAGAAACAAGCCAGAATTCAACACCATCATTATAGTAAACATCACTCAACCAAATCCAACCCAACTCAAGACTCCAAACCCAACCGCTGAACAGTTCATTATCGAAAAAATTATCTATAGATATCCACCTGGCGTAATGAGAGGACAAAAGGATCCAAGATCTAGAGTGAATATAAATTCTACCAAATCTGGAAGATTGAGCCCAACCAAAACCTGAATCGTGCGTAACCCCAAGCTTGTTTAATTCCGCATCAGTAAAACCTATTCCGTCTACCCCCAAATCAACACTCCTTCTTTCAGAGTCAAAAAGCCCAGCAATAGAATAAGCTGAACCTGGGTCTATTTGCTCTATTGCGCTTAAAGTAAGGGGGGAAATCCCTTCGATATTTTCGGGAGAAACGAAATGCTTTCCTCCTCGATTAGACAAAGAGTCGAAACCTTGATCTACAATATTCACAACCGCCCCTCCATCTTCAAGAGACAAAGTAAAACTATGTCGGTTTACATCTTTAACAAAATAAGCTTTTTGGAATTTTCTATCGACAGATAGCCCCCCAGGAAGAACCCCAGAGGAAGAAAACCGAACCCTATCCCCGCTCTTTAAGTTATGGTTAAATAACTTAACCTGATTTAAGGTTATATCAAACTCAACCTGAAGCTTCAACATTAAATCCGTAAGATAAGTAGACTGCCCATCGGGACCAAAATCCTCTGGGTCGCTAGAAACATTAATAAATGCTGAAAACTTAAAGTACTGAGGAGTCTGCAGGGAATCAATTTCCTGATCTTGATCTTGTTGAGAAGATTCGCTTTTACTTCTTTTTTCTATCAAATCAAGATCAGTATTAATTGCTCCAGAAGCTATTGTAACCTCAATCCTGGACAAGGAAGGCTCTGACTCTATTCTTTTATCAACAAAGATGAGGTGCTTAATAATCTCTTTGCCAGCAGCGGTTGTTCTTTTTTTTCTTTTTAAAGAAAGAACCCTTCCGCTTTTATTTTTACCTGCTCGCATTTCGTCAGACACCTCAATAATAGAACCAGGAGCCAAGTATGCCGCCTCTTGACCGCACTCAAAAGACACCCCCTCAGTCTCTAACTGGGAGGTCATTAGCACCCACCTAGCAAACCTCCTTGCTTGACTCTGAGACGTAACTCCCATCGACATAATCTCGTGTTCTAAATAACCAGAAGACTGGGAAGCTTCAGCGTCTTCTTCAAACACAATATCCGGTTTAAAATTTTTTTCTGAATTATTATACCTGATCAAGACAGCGGTTATTCTTTTATTTTTGTAAACGCCAGAATACGTAAAACCATCTGGAGAAACATTTGAATTATTAAAAAGCATAGAAGGCTTCTTGAAGCAATCAATCACAGACGTGACCTTCCCATCTTGATAGGAAGTTATACCTCTAAACACAGAAGCTATAGAGTTTAGAATCTTTAACGAGTCAGCTCTTTCGGTAAAGTAAAAGTTTGAAGAAAACCTAGGCTCAACGACAGCATGATTTTTCTGAACAACGCAGGCTCCAATAGTATTTTTTATAATTCCTACCCCCGGCATATTATGCTCAAAGGTTGCTGAGTTACTTTCAAAACTAGGACCTGTAACAGTCAACTTTCGTTTCTTCCAGTCGCTAGAATGAATAACTCTTTCCTCGATCACAATTTCCCCCTCCCTAAAAGCGGACCTTTCTTGAGCTAACCTCCTTTGCGAAAGGGTTAACCCGCCTAACGAAAAAGAGTGTTGATGTATAAAAAACGCAATCTTTTTACCCCTAAAAGAATCTCCGTCCCCGAATTCATCTATCCACTCATCATCGGTAAGCGTAACGTTTTCTCTGTCTTGATCAAAGGAGCTCCCCGAAATATCTAAATCAAAAACGCCCAAATCATATTCATTTCCATCAAACACAATCTCATTATAAGTGCTAAACAGGCGAGGCACGCCATGTTTGTTTTCTATAGGAAAATCAGTCTCAACCAACTCATCGCAATATTTAGCGATCCTATAAAGCTGCCATTTGTCTATATTTTTTTCCTCCAAGCCGTATTTCCCTAGGCCGTACCTGCAATTATTCAACATATCAAAGTATACCCAAGCGGGATTATCTGTCCACACTTTATCTTTATCGCTTATGCTATATATAGATTCAGAGGATGATTTTTGACCCTTGAACAAGCCGTTCCACGGACCTATGTATTTTTTCGAAAACTCATCAAAATTAGAAGGGACCAGTACCCTTTTTAATTTCACGTGGAAAGTTCTAGCAGGAACTTTCGAGAAGTTCTTGGAATCGATACAAAAAGATATCAATGAGGAATTAGGGTATAAAAGTTTTTCGTTAATTACTTCGACGATATGCGCAACCGACAATGCTCTCTCCCTCCTCATTCCACCAACAGTTCCCCCGCTAACAGAAGGGTCCAACTCAGAACTGAGTTTTATAAAGTTTAGACTAGATACATTTTCCCCTAAGTCTATCTTAAGATCTACCTGGTAAGCTGATGTAGCAAGACCGTTAATCACGAACATCCCATCATTTTCCCCTGTTTTCTCGAGCCAATAAAAAGACCCACTGCCATTACTCAGGGTATTTCCTGAAAAGTCAAAACCCGAAGTAGGATCTTTTTTTAAATCGACCAAATTATACTTTTCATTATCAATTACAACCTCAATAGCAAACCTTACGTTCCAACCAGAGACTTCGCCACTCTGTTTATTGGTTTGAGAACCTTGAAATTTAAACGCGGCGATTACCGAAGATACGGAACTATTAGAGACTGAATGAGCGAACGCCTTAGCCCCTTGTTTCATAGCTCTTTTCGTTGTTCCCCAGAAATCTGCACTTCCCGGAGAAGTTGACGGGCCATAAGGGCTTGAGCCAAACATGACATTTTGATAATCAATTAAATATCTTACATCTGGACTCAAAAGCTTAGTCTCGCCATCTTCACCCAATTTTATTACAGGAACATCTTCTGTATCTTCATTTAAAATATAGTTTAGAGAATTATCCCCTTCCCCGCTAGATTTTGGAGTATTCTTTACTTGAACATTATTTAAAAAAATACCCTCTCTAAGATCTGAAGTGCTAAGGAGCGCTCCATTAGAGTTGGTTAATCCTAAAATTGGCCCTTCAGAGATAAGGTCAACATACCTCAACTTAACATAAGACTCTAAATGGCCGTTTTTAGAGTTGGTATATTTAAAAGTCTCCTGGTAGTGAGAAATTTCGGTAGAGCCAATAATCAACCTTCCGTAACCCAAAGGAACAGCGATTCCCTGGGCTCGCCTATTAGAGCTTCCAGAAAGAAGAAAAGACTTTGTAGATACTGGGTCTTTCCTATCGTCCTTAGGTTCAGGAGGCTTTGTTATTATAGCTATAGCTATTTGAACAGCCGTCATAACTATCATAACCTTAGTCATAACAGCTGCAGCTTTCCAGGCTGCTACAACGGCTGTTATAACTCCGGAACCAGCAACAACTGGAAGAACGTGAATTTCTTTAGAGTTAACAATTAAGTTAAAATTACTATCTCCTATAGAGTTATCAATTAAATCTCTTTCATTCTTTATGCTCGAAGGGTGCCTACAAACTATAGCGTAGTGAACCTCCCTCAATTGTTGATCAATGATATAATCAAAAAAACCTTCACAATTTGAGTCTATAGCTCGAAAAGCCTCCAGCGCACTATCGACGTTAAGGTCGAATTTTCGACCAAATTTCTCACCTAATTTTCCGTATAAAAAAACACTCTTCACCTTAAACCTTAATATACCTATACACTTATATTCCCGTATAAGAAAAACTCTTTATCCATTAAGCTATATATCAAGAAAGGTAAGCACAGTTCGTCAGAAATTTTCATATCAAAAGGAGTGGGCCTACAACTGGTTCTCGGGTGAGAGTGAAATATGCATACTGTATTATATTCAATTATAAGGCGATTATCTATTATAAAAAAATCAAACTTATTGTCACTCAAATTCTTTGCGGGTAAAAAATAAAACTGATCTTCAATTTTATGAATAATACCGCAAGACTCCTCAAGAGGATTAGACAATGCATACGCTTCTATTTCTTTTAATATTTTTTCATTAAAATCAACCCTGGACATTATACTTTTCTGTACCAGGAAAACCTCCAAATCTCAAACCTTCATAAGTTTGATCAGCCCTATTGTAAGGAATAAGGTCTAGCTTAGATCTACCAAACCTCTTCGAGCAAGATTCCAGCGTTTTAGAGCATTCATCTTTCAACCAGTACCTAGAGTCTAGATAAGGGTGATGCATAGACACATCCTTATGCTGTTTGTTACAAACAAAAACTTGAGGAACCCTTTTTTGGGGGTTTTTGTAAACTTTGCCTTCAATCATTACAACATCTCCGACTTCATATTCAGATTTATTTCGATCCCATTCAGCAATACTAGAATTCTTATCGGGATCTATATCGTTGTACAATACCCTCCCCTCTTGAGTCTCAATAGGTAAGCCCTTATAACCGCATCCAATAGAGCAACGATAGGTCCAGTTACAATAATCAGCCATCACGATCCTTGCAGGAACCCAAGACCCTTCAAATTCTAAAGCCGAGACAAGCTCAAATTGGATAACTTGTTTGTTTTCTGAAACTTTTTTATTTATAAAGTAAACATCGTCCAAGAGGTGGGAATTTGGATCCGCCGCGCCAAAAGGATTCTTCCCTTTTTCGTTTAAATTTTTATTTTGAAAGTTTTCATCATCAAGAAATCTTGCATAAGTCCTCTTTCTTGTGACTTGGCAATTTGAGAAATCTTGATTAGAGTGAGAGATTTTAGAAAATATACCTTCTGGATTAGCCATTGAAAGCATAGGCCTTGGAAGCTTACCGTCAGAGGAAGAATCAAAACCTTCCATCTTAATAGGTAAAGGTTGATACGATACACCTTGCCATATTACAGGATTAGAGTTGTTAATCATTGGGCAAAATCTATACTTAGCCTCAGCTCCGAAGTTGACCCCGTACAAGTCACTTAAATTCTCAAAATCTACCTGAAGATTAGAAAAATCTATCTCAAAAAAAGATATAAGAGAGTCAGGAATTAAAGATGTTAATTGCTTATTTAAATTCGATTGGGACTTACTCATAAATTTTTAATATATACACTTAATGAAGCTTCTTGAGGGCTAAATTGCTCACTGCTTTCTATAATAATCTTTGAACTATAATACGTATCTTCATTGGAAATTTCAATAGGCCCGGAAGATTCAGGCAAAGTTCTCGACTGAGAGGGACCATGATCGTTCCAGTGAATCTTACCAAATAAAGATTTACTAGTTTTATCTTTAAACTCTGGAGACCCTTCGATTATTTTAATCGCCTGCCCAACAGTAGTATTTCCATCAAAAGTCCAACCCCAATGATCATTCGTTTCTACATAGCTAGGAACCCTGTCCAACATTTTTTGAAACAAAGTACTAAGTGTATCGCTAGTATGAATCTTTAATTTGAATTCGCGAGAAAAAGAAAGTTTTTGACTCAAAAAACTTAAATAAGAGGCAGATAGATCTGAATATTTATTAACGTATGATTCGTAAATATCATCGCCGACCAACTTATAATATATTTGCTCGCCATCTTCGTTCACTAGGTAATTTTTTTCCTGCGAGAAACCTTCCCCATCAAAGACTATATCAATAAAACCAGAAGATCCTCCGGGAATTTCTGCTTGAGAATTGTTTTCAAAAAACTGCTCAGCAATAAAATATTCACAAAGGTAACGTTCGCCATCCTCATCTAAAACATCCCTTATTTTTCCTGTGTTATCCTGAAAAAAAGATTGCTGGCGACCATTTACTAACTTAGGAGTCCACTCGCTTTTTACTGTCCCGCTACCCTCCATTAATATAAAAAATTGCCCACCGTCTAAACCATCCTTAAATTTCTTATCAAGTTTAATTTTTGCCCCATCAAGATTAAAAGGTAAATTCTTATCACTCGGCAAGACGTAAATAAAAGACTCTGCAGAGGTGGACTCGGGAATAAAAGGGGGCACCAAGGAGTTAGAGCCAAGAATTTCAAAATGATCATCATTGCAAATAATTGAATGTAAAGTAACAGGTCCATCACCTATATTCTCCAACTTTAACCTATTCCTTATTCTTTGTTTATTATAACCTCCAGAAGAAAATTTATCCGAGAAAACCAGTGGAGACGAAAAACTTAACTCTCCGGGAGTATACAAAGGTGGAGAAGTATAACTGGATAAATTCGAAGAGGTTAAATTAAAAGGGAACTGCTCAAAAACAGCAGAAATGCTATGATTATTCTTAAAATTATAAACATGACTCCACTCCGAACATATAAAATTTTGAGGAGTCTCGTATGGAGCAGGAGGAGAGAATAAGAACGGAATAGATCCGTAATGACTCTCTAAAAAATGAAGAATGGCCCAAGCCTCCTCGTCACCCCTATTATTAAAACTCAAGTTCAGCGTAAGTAAATTATCATTAATACCATCTTTATACATCTGAATATAAGAGTTATCAACAGAGATTTCCTGGAGAGAAACTGAATGGTTTACCTCAAGACCCAAAGAAGGCTTCCAAAAGAAATCTCTAGTCCAAAATTCTTTATTTATTTGTTCGTAATAACCAAACTCACGAGAATATTCGCTCGTTTCACGAACCGGACTTCTTCCATTAACAGAAGAAGACTCATTCCAGTAATAATAATACTCATGATCTCCAGTAGAAAAAATTACATCATTAAGTTGATAATTTATATTTTCATTATAACTGCCAGGAGGCTTTACATACATACTTTCAGACTTATTAAGTATTGAAGTATTAAAATTTCTAAAAGATAAAGAAATATCATTACTGTTTTCGAAATTCAAAGAATGGGAAAATTCATTACAGTAAAAATCTTTAGACTGATTAGATATTGAATCGTACGGATGGAAGGTTGAATCCCCGCCCCACCTAAATCCAGACACTCCCTGAGAATATTTTAAGTTTACTGAATTTTCGTGTTTTTCATGCTGCCCCTGATGATTTTCTAAAAAATGAATAATTGCATTAGCTTCTCTGTTAGTCCTATTCTTAAAACTTAAATTAAAATTGCAACTTAGAGAATTAATAGACTTCGGCTGCGTTATATAATAACCATTACCAAATTCATATTTAAAATTATCGCATTTAAAATTAGCAGAAGAGCCGTAATCGCAGTCAAAAAAGAACAAATCCTTTGCCCATTTATCAGGGCTACTGCCAGGAGTAAAGTTTATCAAGGATAACTTTATAGGGTTAGAGGATTTCTCCTCGAAAGACACTATAGAGTCATTATCTGTTAACCCTTGAATTTGTATTTTTGAAACCTTTCCGTCTCCCAGTCTGTCAGGAACAGGAAAAGAAGGCTTAGATTGAGTAATAGTAACTCCATTGACATTATTATTTACTCCAGCAAGATCCCTTTTTATGCCGTACCATTTTTCGTTAGAAAAATTATAAATAAACATAGAGTTATCTTGATCGCCTTTGCTCAGATATAACCAACCTTCAGGCCCAAGCTCATTAGTAAATTGAGGAACCAAGTAAAGAAAACTGTTTGATTCGAGATCACTTCCTCCGATAAGTTCTTCACTAGCATAGATCCAATGCCCCGCAGGTAAGGCCCCCTCAGGAGTATTTCTTGAAAAAAACGTCTCTCTAAAAAACCACAACTTTCTCTCTGGGGGAGATAAGCTTAAGCCCTGCGGCAAAGGTGAAAGGTACAACCAACCAAGAGCGCTAGTTCTTATCCAGTTAGTTTCTTGAGAGCGCCAGAATGAAGTTAAATTTAATTCATTATCTCCACCTCTTCCAGGAAACAAGAACCAGCTTGATCTATACCAACCAAACCCAACAGTAGAAACATCAAGGGTTTGAAGAATAATGTCGCTATCGGGAATATTCTCAACGTTAGCTTCAACGTCTTTAATTAAAAAACTTCCATCATTACCATTAACAGAACCCTCTATTTTTAAAGTCTGACCCACTTGAAGTTCACTGCCGAGAGCTTCAGCTTCAGCAAGTTCATCTATTATATAATAAGATGGCTTGCCGTCAATTAACGGTCCGTCAGGATCAAGAGAAAATCGGTGAGAGCTCTCGAGAACCAGTCCCGCTCCGTCGGTAATATCCTCCTTTGCATAATAAAAAGAACTATCTCCAGTATTGTAAACAAAATCGAACTTTTTATAACTAGCTCCTTGTTCAAAATTACCACTATAATTCGAAATATGCCCAGCGAAAGAAGGAGGCTTAAATCCTGGATCAATATTCTCTAGTAACTGATCTATATAAAATGGAGATCCTGGGTATTTCATAATTAGCTGACTACTTCTCTGATTGATATGGAACCCATTGAGTGTTGACCCTCAGAAATGGATAAAGACTGATCAACAATTCTGCCGGAGCAATCAAACTTAGCTATCTGAGTATCCTGCAAAGAGTACAAAAAAGCAGAAGCATCAACCATTAGATCGCTATTTACGCCAGCAAGCCTTTGTTGAACTCCGTAAGAATTTAAAAAAGGAACAATTTCGTTAGAAGTTATATTCATTTTTTTTTCTATTCCTTCAACAGAAACCCTGCAAGGAAGAACTCCCGAAGCGTTAGTATTTACAGAGGTGTTTTCAGATTCTCTAACTCGATAATGCGTTTTTCTTTCCACCTTTATACTATAACTTAACTCGCTAATTTCAAATCTGCCCCCAACAACATCCTCCGCAATTGACGAACCAATTTTTAAATCCCCAAAAGATTTCAATCCGTGAGCAAAATCAACCTCGCTCTTATTAAAGGTGTCGGCAACACCCTTATTAGTTATAGTTCCGTAAATAGCGTAAGACGCTGAAGCCTGAATAACGCCAAAAGGAACAAGCTTGAAGCTCAAAGATGTTAAAAAAGCGTTGTCAAACGAGTACCTCCCAACTTTATTTCCGTTAACAGGAAGCTCTGACATTCCACTCTTTATATCGAAGATCCTATTTATGTTATTAGGGGAGCCGTCTTTTGAAAAAGTTTCTGCAGATATATAGAAACCTATATCCAAAGTTCCAGTTAGCGGCTGAATAGGAGAAAAGCCAACAAATTCAACTCCCGCTCCAGACAATCCCCTTTTATAATTTCCGTAAACTTTTTCAACAGCAAGAGATGGGCTCATAGACAAATTAGCAGAGTTGACCATTAAATCTTTATTACCTAAAGATATTTTACCGCTTTCAAATCTTAAAAAAGGGTCACTCATAATTTAAATACCTGTAAGTGTCATAACCTTTATATGTCAAAGATATAGACATCTCCCCCTCAACAGAAGAAGAAATAGATTCTCCCACGAGCCTTACGTTTCTTCCAAAAAAAGAATCAATTTCCAACCCTGTCTTAGAATCACTTATGATTATACTTACGTTACTCTTTGGGGCGGACTGAATTCTATCTTTTATTTCTCTTATTTCGTAATTATTTACTATAATAGTAACATTAATGTCTGTTTCTATTGGGTACTGAGTGTCAACTTGAACAGGTTCTAGATTTTTCACTGAAGCCTTTTTCCCCAAAGCCCAATCCTCTGAAGTTCCTTTTGGGATCGCGTATATAGGTTGAAGATTTATTGCTCGACTAAAACTAAAATCACTAACAGCGTCTATATTAAAATCATCAATAATTATTGATATAGTTGATTGGTCTGGAAAGCTGATTGGTGGATGACTACTTCTTATAAGTTTATTGACATCGTAAGTAGCTAGCTCAAAAGCGTCTTTTCCCAGAGTCAAAATATCCGAGGCGGGGAGCAGAAGGTTATCCTGAACAGTTGCAGAAGGAGCTAGGCTTGGAGATAGTTGTCTTAAATTTATATCCTCTAAGCTTAACTCTTCAAGTATTAATTTGGAAGTAGAATCAACAGATAACCCCGACATTCCGAGCCACCTTGAGCCAGAATGGTCATAAAGAATAGATTTATACTCGCCCAAAGAATCTCTAAAAAATTCAACCCAAGTATTCTGCATAATATTTTGTTCTGGAGAGAATAAATAAGCTACACCCCTCGAATTTAACAATTCCTGATCGGACCACATCCAAACCGGCGACTGAAAAGCCCCTCCACTCCCTTGCAATTCAAGAAAAACAGAAAACCACATTTGCTTGCTCGAGGAAAAATTAGACTCAGAAGTTTGAACGTAAACCCAGCCAAGAAAATTATTAAAGACCCAATAAGAACTTAAGGTATGATCGAAAACCCCGTTCACTTCCGGGCAATATGTAAGGCTATAGTTTAAAGACAAAGAGGTATTCTTCTTGGAAATAAAAAACCAATCGGAATAATACCACCCCGAGGAATAAGTGCGCAACCCTAAAGCCTCAACAAATCCGTACTGGATAAATTTAGAGTCCTCGGCTAGACCATTATAAGCCTGATCAGATACACTAAGAGTTTTATTTTTCCAAGACTCAAGCAGATTTACGTTTTGATCAATAAATTCTTCGCTAGAGCTCGTTAGGTAAACGTAATCCCCATCAAAACCTTCATTATAATTTTTTTTCAAAACAAACAACGAGCTATTCCCAGCCATCACCCCTTTTCCCAGTTCTCCATATACAGTTAAACTCGTCTCTATGGAGGGTATATCTCCCACAGAGCAAGATATCGAATACTGATTAACCCGAGCCTTAGTAAAACCGAAACCTTTCGAGTTATTATCGTATAAAATAACTCCACTGATTTCTTGTTCGTCAAATTTATAATTACCCAAAGAGTCCCGCTGAAGCAATGGGTCAGAACTTACCATTTCCCTCGATACCGAAAAGTTACCCTCTAGAGGCTTGTCAACTAGGGCATCAATAAAACCAACCCCTGCAACCTTAATTGGCTTTTCGGATATCCCATAATTAGCCTCCACACTCTGAACTCCCGATAAGGCAAAACCGTCGAGAATGACAACTTGTTCGTAATTCGAGTAGCTCATCAATCAAAAAGCAACCCTCCTGGACGCTGCTCCTGGACAATGACAGCTACAACTTGAGTTTTTATTTTGTCCGCAAACTCTTGAGCTCCGTCAGGCCCTCCATCCTCCGAATTTGGTTTTGCATCTTCAACCTGAGTTGCGTCTTCACCTGTGCCCTTTTTAATGTTGACCGATATGGAAATATTATTAGTGTTCCCTCCTGAAGATGTTGATTCAGCAACCGAGTTTATAGGGGAAACCTCTCCTCCGAATTGAAATTTTCCTGCATTTATTTGATCAAGCATTGGCTTACCAAGTTGACGAGCACTACTAGCCTTGATTACATACTCTCCTTCGCTTAACATCGCAGGAATTTGATCGATTCCAGATTTTCCTGCGATGTGTCCACCACTGGCATACTTACGAATTGGGCCTCCGTTGTATAATCGACCTAACTGGCTACTATAATTATAATCACCAAATTGAGAAAAATCTCCTACAGGGCTAGACTTAACGCCCGAAAAATCAAATGAGCTTTCAGGCATTCTTGATATAGTGTCCCTTCCTAGCCCCATTTTTGGCCCACTGCTGCCGCTAAATATTTTTCCAAGTGCAAATTGAGCGGCAACGCCAATAGCCATATTCATCAACTGCTTCCTTTTTGCTTTTTTAGCCTGCCTTCTTGCTTCTTCCATTTGACGAATATGATCTTCCTCTGAAAGTATTGATTGCATTGCACCTGTATCCTCGGTAAGTCCCACATTATCAGACTGAGCGTAAAAAGCGCTGCTCATCGCTCTTTTTTGGTATAACCTACCAGAGTCAAAACCTCGCCCTCCTCCAAAATTTTGGGCAAGCGCAGACCCTTGTTCTACAGGCGCCCCCATAGAACCCTCTTCTCTTTTTATTTTCCCCTTCGATAGTAAATTATTCTCCACAGCAGTTCTCAGAGAATCTTGACGTTTCTTTTTTCCTTCTAAAATTTTTGAAGATATACCGCCACCAATTAATCCAGCACTAAAAACTTCCCCGCCGCTAGCGAATTCAGGAGCGCGCCCTCCAGCGTTCAATCCATGCATAAATGATCCGCCGTATTTATTTACAGCCTCTCGACTCATTAAATATTCTCCATCCGAAACCCTTGCGGGAACATTTCCGCCTTTTGAGTAATTGCGGACATTACCTCCTTGAGAAAACCCCATGGACCCCATTGCTTGCATGACCATTTTTTGCATCATGGCTTTTTGAATCATACCAAGAAACCCAATCGCGGCATCCATTAAACCTTCTTTTATGCTTTTTGTGCCATTAATTGCGTCAACCATTGCGTTGGAAAGCCCATCAGCGAAAGCTTGCGGAATTCTTTGGCCAAGCTCGTAGTCCATCATAGCGACCCGCTTTTCCATATCTATCCCAGCATCTTTAATGCCCTCTCCGAAAGCGCCAGGGCCAGTTTTTCGCGCATATTCTTTTTCTCTGATTTGTTGTAGTTTTTCTTCTTTTGAGATTTTTTGATTAGTTAAATTTAATTGATCTTCAATTTTTTTGGTTGTATCTTGCATTAATTGTTTTTCTTCTTCTTTTGCGACATTTACTGACCCTTGTAGAGTTTTTAATTCCTGCAGTTCTTGATTAACTTCTTTCCAATTGGCGATGGGAGCAGGGGTCATGGCAATTTTTTCTAATCTTTGAACTTCAGCTTCTCCGCCTTGCGATGCAAACAGGCCCTCAAGGTCCTCACGAGTCTTTGATGCTTCTACTATTTTTGCACTCTTGGAAGCCGTGAATTTTACATATTCACCAATAGTGTCTTGCTTTCGTTGCTCGACAAGCCTTCTTTCTTCGGCCACAATTTCTTCTCTAGTCCTGTCGGGTCCAGCTCTAAATTGAGCAGATGCTATTTCTGATTCCATGGCTCTCGATTGAGTTGCATAATCTAAGCCTCGAACGTAATTTTGCATTTCACGATTAATATCTTCCATTAATGTTTTTCGCTCTGCAAGCTTCATATTTAAGTCGCGCTCTAATTGACTTCGCTTGTTTGTCAATGTCTCTTGCTTTTTTAGAGTATCAATAGCATTTTCGTACAATAAATTTCTATTTTCTATTATTTTGTTTGCTGCATCCCCCGATATATTAAGATTTTTTAAAATTACCAATAATTCCTCAGCGTCCATTGCTGCTAATTTATAAGTCAAATCTGCAGTCTCGACTTCTTTGACTTTTGAGTATTTTTTACCTTTTCCGATTTCATCTTTAAACAACTCCTGCTTTAAAGCTTGTTGTAGATTTTTATCTTTGCCAATATCCGTAATAATTCCTGCCCTTTTATCGGCTACAGCAGCCTGAGCGCCTAACGCATAAGCCTCACTAGCTTTTAATAAATTTTTATTATACTGAATTCTAACTTTTTGCTCTTCACTCATTAACCCGCCGAGCATTTTTTCTTGAGAATTCAATAAATTAGATTGTTTTAGATATTTTGATTTTATATCAACCTGAGCCTTATAAGCGGCTCGTTGAGCAGTGATCATAGCTTTCTGAGTATTTAGTTGTAGAATGACTGCTCGCTGTTGCCCCTTTGAAGTGGTGAGTACTTTTTTAGTAGATAATCCTATGCTTTGCAATAATTTAGCTAACTGCTGGCCTTCTTCTGCGGCCTCAACTGCCGCCAAAAGTTGACGCTTATTAACAGTTTCTATTTTGCCTTTAATTTCTACTTGCATTTCCGAATCATCATCCAAACCTTTTTCAATAAAAGATTTCACCACTGACTTAGCTGCACCTTCCCGATCTTTACCTTGAAGATCTTCAACCGAAAGATTACCAAGTACGGCGACTGATTCAGCAAGGGTCTTTGGAGCTTCTTTATAAAATCCCTGAAATTCTTTCGCAAAAGAAGTTGTTACCTCTTGAGTTTTATAAAAATCAGCAATTATTGCCCGCCCTCCCTCCATCTGATTCATTTGAACAATCAAAGCTCTTCTAAGATCTTCTCTGGATTCATTTAAACTATTTATAGCTATATTTGATGGGTCGTCATCCTCAGCGCCAACGCCTTTTTCTGTGATAGTTCTGTTTAATATACCTTCGACGACTTTATCTATTTGCAGGATACTATCTCTAAAGTCAAAAAACTCGCCCTCATTTTCTCTTGTAAATTGAACTGCATTCTGATCAATCAAGTCCTCAACTTCAAGTCCTAAAAGATTTGCAGCCTTGCCGCCTTTTGAATCTGGAGTTGCTATAATTGCGCGCAAAGAATCAGTTAATTTATCTGCGGTCTCCCCATTTTTCATTCCGAATATTCCTGAACCCGCTTTGCCCAATTTAGAGAATACAGAAACTTGCTCCGAAATATTGGCTTGAGCATCAAAATTGATCTTAGAAGTGTTTTGTACAATTTCTCCAATCATCGCATTAAAAGAAGCAGCAACTTTATCGTCGTTTATTTTTTGTCGAGCGATGTTTTGTTCTGCGACTAACAAAGCCTGAGAGTCTTTGGCTTTTTCAATTCCAGAAGTTAAACCGTAAAGTGCTCCAGCAGTTGCTCCTATTGCGGTTCCAAGAGGTCCAAACATCATCCCCATTGAAGCTCCCGTCCCAGCCCCCTGTAAAGCTCCGCCAATCGCAGAACCAAGTGTTCCTCCTACATTTTCTTCTACAAATCCCCCTGCCATAGGTAATCCCATCATAAGAGCCATTTGTCCACCGCTACTATCAAGTGCCTTACCAACCTTGCTGCCCGCAAATTTACTATTCATACCAGATAGACCCGCTTTAGCTTTACTAATAGAGCCTTGCATAGAATTAAGTTCTTTCGACACTTTTGAAGATGCATTTGCATTTACTCTGTATTTTTGATTTAAATTATTTGAACCTTTTATTAATTGCTCGTGGCTCAGTTTTTTTCGCTCAAAAAGTTTTATTAATTTTTGCAGACTTTTATTGTACTGCTTGGCGTTTTTTTCCATTTGTGCTTGCGCAGCTGAAGAGCCTCCGCTTCTGCCGGAACCTATATCAGAGTATGTTAATGGAGTCGGTGCATAATTTGGCACATATCCATTAGCGGCACCAAATACATCTCGCAGTCCATTTGGTTCATCGTCAGTATTGGTTACGCCGAGTCCTACAGGATTGCTTTTGCCCATGAGTGCAGGATGGGAGCCAATTCGTATTTTAGAAACAGGAACCCCAGCCTCTTTTTCCCTACCTATCGCATCAGATAATGGGTCAGCAAAGTTAGGAATATAGCCTTTCGCCATAGCTAAGCTTGAGATTCCCTCTCCGATCGATTTTGAATGCATGCTTGCAAGACCATACGCTTGTAAGGCTCGGTTAGACACCCCTTGTTTGAGTAGCCACCTGCTTAATTTACGCTTATCTTTTTTCGGAAAACTGTCCCATGTAAGATGTTCATTCATCAAGCCGTTGAAGTAAGGATTAGATCTTACCAGTCTTGTCATTTGCCTACGATCTATATTGCCAAATTTGTTTTTTCCAACCAATCCACCCGTGAGAGCTAGCCGTGCTGCGGCGAAGTTGGGAATGTGACCGTAAGCCCTACCTTTCTTAAAATAAGCGCCCCCCCTTCTTTCCAAACCTGCATCTTCAGTCGGCCCCCTCATTTGGTCCTTAAAATTTTTATCCTTATATTGCCATGCCGCACGACCCCCCGCTAAAACCTGATAAAACTTATTGGCAGCACCTTGTTGCAAATTGTTAGCTAGATCAGCTTTTACCTCTGCCCCCATTTTCCCAGCACCAGGAGGAGCTCCAAAATACTGAAACACCTTAGGGTCATAAGGTAAATCTATAGCAGATGTATCAGTTCTTGCTTTATAATCTTGAAACAAATAAGAGTCAAGGGCTGCAGCTATTGCACTCTCGAATGCGCTACCAGCGGCGCCCTTAAAAGCGCCTTTATTAAATGTTTCTTTAATTTGTTCTCTATTAAAAGGTTTTAAATTCTTCTCTCCCCCGACAATTTGCTTGGCTATATCAAGAGCTTTGCCTGATGCTGCAGCAGTAATTGCCTTTTGTATCGAGGGTAAGTCTATTTTGCTTTTCCTACTTTTGTCGTTTTTATCTAGAGAATAATACGGAACATCTACTTGGTAATAACCCGTAGTCCTCTTTGAAGCTAGATCTGCAGTGTTTAAAATTTTTGTCCCACCCTTAGGGTCTTTCCCCACAAAGAACCTCGACTCGCTATCAGCAGAAGAGTCAGCTGTTAATAAAATTAAAGAAGAATCTTTATTCAGATCTCCCAGTTTTTTAGAATTAAGATTTCGTGGAATATCAGAAGTTTTAGATGCGGTTTTTTTCGCAAAATTCGGTATATATCCTCCTGCAGCATATGGATCGAATCCATGTATACTATCAAATGCTTGTTGATAATTTTCTCCAGCTTTACTTGACTTTGGAGGCATAATCGCGGGCTGACTCATGCCTTTAAAATTCTTTACTTTTTCTGCGCTATTATATATTACCGAGCCTTCACCAGGCATGTTCATACTGCGAATACTTCCAGCAGCATACCCACCTTGTGCGGCTTGCTGGCGCTCAGCGTCTACATAATTAGGTATATAACCTTGCGCGCTTGTACGGCGAGGTTTTCCTCTGGGAGCAAGATTAGATCCGAAACCTTTTTGATACAAATTAGCTGCAGAACTTCTCGCGATAGTGTTTAAAGTATTAGCTTCCACTACCTGAGCTTTAAGCAATCCAAGAATTATTCTTTCCTTTTCTGTTCGAGAGATATCGGTGCGCAACATTTCCTTGCTAAGAGCTGCGTTCTGACCAAATAAAGTAACCAAAGAAGTTTGTATAGCTTTTTGTTTTTGAGCTTCACTCGTAACACCAATCAACGAGCTCAAACTTTCTCGAGCATACTGAGCCGCTTTTAAAAATAGTTTGCCAAACACGGCAACGATAACAACCAATCCCGGACCAGTAATAATATTACCGAGTCCTTTTAAAAAACCTGTAGCAAATTTATTTCCAGAAGACTCTCCATCTCCAAGCATATCAGAAGCTCCCTCCGCAAAACCTTTAACGATATTTAAAATCTTTTCCATTCCAGGAGCTATCGCGAGCTCCCCTATTTTAGCAGAAACTTCTTTAAGTGCGAGACCTGTTTCGCTAGCCATTGCAGACATTGTGCTTCTTAATTGTTCATTCTTTTGTATAGCTTCATCCGTAGCTCCTGCAGAAATTTGTGTTGCGTTCGCAAGAATTCCGTTTTGTTTCGCGGCATCACTTAACACAGCCTTAAGAACATTGATTTGAAAAACTCCACCAACTGTTTGTGCAATTTGAGCTTTTTGCGACTCGGTCAAAGAGTCAAACGTATTTGCAAGATCAGTCAAAATTCTTTTTGCGCCGATTGTATTTCCTTCGACATCTCGAACAGCAATGCCTAAGTTTTCTAATTGATTTAATGTATCAGTTCTTCCTATTCTCGTGAAAATTGTTTTAAACGAGTTTCCAATTACCTTACCTCCTCGCGCAGTTTGCTGCTGAGCGGCAGTAACCAAACCAACCAATTCATCAATATCCACTCCAGCGCTTTTTGCAGCCTGACCAGTACGAGATATTGCATCAGCAAAGTCTTCTGCGCTAACCGCAAATTTAACGTCTACTGCGGCAAACTTACTAACCAATTGAGTAGTATCTTTTATTTGATCTCCGTATGTATTCATCGCAGCAGTTAAAGCTTTAACTGCATTTGCAGAGTCCATGCCTGTTAATCGAGTCAAGATTAAAGCGTCCTTGGTTCTTTTTAAAGTTTCCTCGACAGCTAAACCCTGACGTGCATATTCCGTAGCTGCTGCAGCGGCTACATCAAAACTTGCAGCAGTTTCCTTTGCTACCTTAAATAAAGAGTCTGAAAATTTATCCAAGTTAGCTAAACTTAAACCCATCACAACATTAATATCTGCCAAAGCTTTTTCTACCTGAACGACATTGGTGACCATAGCTTTGAATGCGTCAGAAATTCCATTTATAATCGCCATACTTGCTCCAAAAGCTATAATACGAGCGTTCGCAGCTTCCATCGATTTGCTAAACTCATCAGCTCCCCGCTTCATATTGCCCAAGGGCTGAGTAGCACCCTTATCGTCAACAGTTACCTTGATTGGGGTCTTACGAATTCTGTTTACAGCCGCCTGAACAGCTGCCTCCAGCGGGGCCGTATTACCGTTTACATTTAAATTTATAGACATATTTCCTTATTCCTTAGATAAGGTATTAATACACCAAAATTATCCTACGCCATGTAATTTCATTAAATCTTCCATATTTAAAGTACCGCCCTTCTTTTTTGCTTCTTCATGAAGATTGATTGTATTCTTTGGTTTTTCGACTCCAAGATACTCATAATCTTCATCCTTCGCCCCAACTATAGTGCCTCCATCTCCCTGCGAAAGTTTATCCTTAGCTTTGTCCCGCTCCTCCCTAGAGCTGCTTCCAAACTCTAGCAATTTCGCAGGATCTTTTCTTATATTTTCAGGAATATTTTCATTTGTATCAAATATATTTTTAAATACTCTAGTATATACAATTAATCTTATTTGATTGTATGTTAAATCACAAAATGCTTTGCCATAAAATTGCATACTATCTTCAGCAAAACTTAAATATGGATTATAAAAATCTTCTAGTATAGTATATTGTATACTTTCTTCATTAAAGCTTTCGAATATTTCATTGTATCTATTTATAACAACTTTTATATCATGATTATCAAGCTCATCAAATTTATCTTGACTAAATAAAGGCTTCTTCATATCAACATCAGAGAAAAAACTTTTAATCATATAAAAATCATTTAATCTATCTTTTGCATATTTTTCGCAAGTGTTTCCGATCAAAGAAATTTTTTCGAATTGCTTTTGCCGTAATAAACTTTCTTCTTGTTCGATCAACTTTGACTGTCGATCAATATCCGATTTAAGAATTATTTTAGACTGAGCTTTTTTTAAATTTTCTATAAACATTTGCTTGTCAACAATAAACTTATCGTCATCTTCAGACCATTCTCCTTCTTGTTTAAGATAGGCGAGCATATCCTCTTCCGTGGGAACTCCTTTCCTTAAAGCTATATTAAAATATTTCTCCTCTATCTCCTCAAGTTCTACTTGATCATGAGGAGTCAAGTGTTTTATGTAAACATAATTATCCTTAAAGATTGTAGCAGAGAAACCTCGAACTATATCTCTAAATATTTTTCTGCGCTTGACAGTTTCCACGCATACTAAATGTTACCCTCTTCGATATCGTTGTCTAACTTTTCAAAATCGGCCGTAGATACCGCGCCAGAACTATAATACCAAAAGCTGTATAGGGCTGCGATTTTTCCACCAACCAAGTCGTAAAGCTCATCTCCATTTTCTTCTAGCTCATAATAAGTTTGAAGCTTTTGATCAAAATCATTTCCCTCGAATAGAGGAGTTGAATCATCAGAATCATCTTTTTGTATAAACGTTAAATGAAGAATATACCATTGAATAACTTTATTTTCTGCTCGAACGTCGGCAGTATGATTAAATAAATTAGAATAAGATGTCTCGACATTAATGATATCTTTTCTTAATGTAGCGATCTCTCCAGCGATCTCTTCGAGCCGCTTTTTATCCTCATCTGTCTTGAGGTTTTTGATTTGCTTCTTTTCGCTTTCTTGAGAAAGTTCTCCGTAACGAATATACATTTTGGTGAGAGCTTTCGCATCTTCTTCCGCAAGAAGACCTCCCGTGTCGCTGTATTTTTTTGCGAGCATAGCTTTGGTCAAAATACCTCTCTTAATACAGTTACTCATTTCAACACTAAACTCTAGCTCGGCTTCTTCGATTTGCCTTCTGTTAGGCTGCTTCATTATGACCCTATATGGAATCTTATCTACAACTTCCTTAGTGACAGAGATTTCCTCTTCCTCTCCACTCTCAGGATTGGTTACTTTTTTCGTTTCAGTTTTTTTTGCTTTTTCTTCTTTTTCAAAAGTGAAGCTGTAAATTTCACGCAACTTTTTGCGCGTATCGTCCATTGTTTGATCTTTTTCTAATGTTGATTCTGCCATAATATTATTATTTAAATGTAAAGCCTATAGTATAATTATCTAATTCGCCTTCGATATTTCTAATTGTTTCATTACCAATATCTAAAGTTCTTTTTCTTAAGTATTGAAGTTTATCATCATCAAAATAGTTTGCTTGATCAATAATAGGGGAACAGCCCTCAGGAAGATTGTATTTTAATTTATTAAAATGAATCTGATGCTCATTATGCAAGTCTTCAAGCATAACGAGGAAACCCTTAAAAAGGGAAACCGTATTCCTTTGACAGGATTTTTTAAAAATACCTTCTGCGTCCATAAAACCTTATACCTAAAACGATATACACAAAAAATATTGTTTAGTGTAAAGTTATTCATGGTAGAATTCTTATCACCTTCAGACAGAGCAGACATTGCGGCAAATTTATTAAACCTTCACGATACATTTGGAAGAGATATTATTGTATATAAAGAGGCTCAAAAAGTCATCATTAGTACAGACCCAAATTACAACTATTTATATAATACAGCTGGAGCTCAAACAAATAGCGTGGAAAATGTTCCCGTAAAAAAAGTATTTAAAGCAAGAATAAGGTACGACACAGATAGAAGCTTAGAATATTTCGGAGATACAGACGCACAAGTTAAAGTGTCAAAGCCTGATGCTAACAGTATGGTAAGAATTAAACTAAAAATAGAAGACTACCAATATATAAAAGACGCAAAAAGAATAGAGCTTGACGGAAGAATGTTCCATGTTGAGTCTGACCCCAGAGCTCACGGACTTTTCGACAAAGTTCAATTTTACACCTTGTTCCTAAGACCAACAGAAGTATAATGGCTGCGCGATTAGATAGATCAATAAAAACTTCTATTGTAAAACAATTACAGAGAGACAATGAGCTGATGCTCAAAACAAGAAACTTGATACAAAAAGAATTTAAAGTTCTGCACAATAAAATGATGAAAGATTTTGAATCTCACCCTGTTACTCGAGAATTAAAAAGCGGCCCAAACGCATCAAGTTCCTCAGGATTGACTCCTCGCGGCAATCTTTTTAGTTTTATTGGATTTAATGTAGAGACAGATCCATTATCAACCGTCGAATCATTACTTCAAAAAACAGAAATTATACTCAAAAGAAGATCGATAGGAACAAAAGGTTTAATTTGGACTTATATAATAACCGCGCCCTCTTTAAATGATTTATACAAGGCAACCCCGATGCCGTGGGCAAAAGGATTAAGCTGGCTCAGAGAAATGGAAGGCGGAGGAATACCAAACTTAGGACAATACATTTTCAAAAGATCCTCAAAAGGAAGATCAGGAACAGGAATTCAAAACAGTAAAATATCAGGAGGAGGAAGAGTAAAAACTTCCTATATAAAGTCTTTATTAAATAATTTTGAAAAAGATTTAAATTCAATTCAAGCATCAAGAGTATCAAAATCTTATTTTTAATGAAACCACAATTTCAACATGAATTAACAACAAGCTTTATGCTTTGGGCAGACAACTTTATAACAAATAAAGCAGAAGCATTTACTAATCACACATCAACTTTTTATTCAAACGATTCAGATGACAGACTTGGAGATGGACTCGTAAGTTACAGCAGTCCACACAAACAATGGGTTTACGATTCAAGCGTCGAAGGCGCAAGCATTCCAAGTGGGGTATTCGACAACGGAACCTTTATGAATCGAGGAGACGAAGGTCTGCAATTCGACTTTGACAATGGGCGCGCAATATTTGATTCGTCTTTTGGATCGTCGAACACAACGGTTAGTGGATCTTATGCAGTAAAAGATTTCAATTTTTATATAACAAATCAAACAGAAGAGCAATTAATTGTTGACAGTAAATTTGATGTAAACGGAAGATTCAAGCAGGATGTGTCAGGCATAGCTCCATACAAACAAGTTGTTCCCGCTATCTTTGTAAACCCTGAACTTTCAGAAAACGAACCTTATGCATTTGGAGGTGAAGACAAAACAACAACAAACATCAGATGCGTAGTGTTTGCAGAAAACACATACCAATTAGACGGAGCATTATCTGTTTTCGCAGATGCAAAAAATGAAGTATTTGCAAAATTAAATTTCGAAGATTATCCATTCAATGAATATGGAGATGTTATAGAATTCAATTATAAACAATTTATAAATTCAAAAAGATATCCATTATTTCACGTTGAAGAATCAAGAGTTTCCAAGCTAAGCGACAGGGTTAGCAAAAATATAGATCCATCTTTATTTGTAGGCTTTATAGACTTCGAAGTAACTAGCCTAAGATTTCCTCGATAGAAAAATTTCCCTTTATATACAAAAAAATGTAACTAACACAGAACTAACTTTTATACAAACAATATTATGGCAGACAAAAATTTACCAGGACGAGCGCGAGTAATTTATCAAAGCGAGGCATTATATGCCGGAACAGTTGACGCAACAGGACACCACTTCGCAGACGGCAACGTAGGCAAAGCAACTGACGTGGCTGGCGTAGACAAAACAGGCATTCAACAACTTCGAAGAGTACAAAGCGCAAACTATAGTTTCAGTATTAATCGTCAAGACGTAAATCAATTTGGTCAGCTTGCTCGAGTAGACTCAGTCTCGATAGAGCCTCCCACAGTAACTCTCGATTTTTCATATTACTTAACAAACGGAATAAATGAAAGATTGCTAGGAATGAATGTTAGCGGAAAACAAAGCGCACTTTCAAGCGAAATTATGGATGGAGTTGTTTGTGGAGAAAGCGTTAACGCTGCAGGAAAAAACTTTTTTATATTAACAACCTGCGAAGGAAAAGATGCGGTCGGTGCAGACACAACAAGTTCAGACAATAAAAGTGTTATAGCGCTTGGAAACGGTTTTGTTTCAAACTATTCAATAGAAGCTGCAGTAGGCGGAATGCCAACTGCGAATGTTACAGTTGACGGTTTAAACTTAAAAAGTTATACAGGATGCAAAGATCTTGAAATTCCAGCAGTTAATACTAATTATGGAACACCAATTACAGACGTTAAATTTAGTATTCCTCCTGCAGTTAGTGGCGTTTTAAATGACAGCGCTACAGACACAGATCAAGAATCAGAAGGTTGGTCTTGCTTGCGCCCTGGAGATATAACACTATCTCTTGGAACAGATGGACGAGCTGCAGAATTCGAGCTTCTTCCAGGCGAAGATCCTCGAGCAAGCGACTACGGAAATACAGTTAAGGGAAAATATATCAATGCATACCCAAGTTACGAAGCTAACACAACTTACGGTTTAGGCGATATTATTCAGAACACAGGGGTGAACGCAGATGGCCCACATCTTTACAAATCGTTAACAGCCTCAAACACAGCAGTACCCACAGGACAAGACGGTAATTGGGATTTAGCGGAAAATCAAAAATTTGACGATGGCACTTCGGTTTCAGTGCAAGATGACCCGAAAAAAGACTACTCTGTTGCAGGGTCAGCACACATTCAAAGCTTTAGTATCGATGTTCCTCTTTCAAGATCTGTATTGAACAGATTAGGATCTCCATATGGATACAGCAGAGTGGTAGATTATCCAGTAAACATTTCAATTTCAGTAAATGCAATACTAGCAGACCTCAAAAAAGGCGACGTAGCAGAGCTGTTATGGAACACTGAAGAGCACGATCTAGTATTTACAATGCGTGAGCCAGCTCAAATGGGAAATGGCCCAGTAGCAATGCAATATGTTGTAAAGGGAGCTCTTCTCGAAGGAGAGTCGTTCAGTTCAAGCATTGGAGATAATAAATCTGTAGACTTAACCTTTACTGCTCAAGTTGGAGCTCCAGAAGATAAAGCAAGAGGTTTATTTATACTAGGATCTAGAAACGCTTTAGACGTTGAAAACCTACCTGGATGGTATTCTGGATAAGATACTATTAATTATCTTTAATAAAAACCCGCCTTTATTCGGCGGGTTTTTTATTGTCTATATAACTTTAATCCCTTTTTTCTACCTATTCCAAAAGTAAAAAAAGTTCCAACAGTCATTTGGCCACCAATTCCAGCTCTGTATGCCTGCTGTTTTAATTGCGCTCCCTCTATTAAAAATGTATTAATCACAGAAGAAACTTCAACCCTGCCGTCATTTAAATCTCTATCAGTATGCTTGATTTTGATGTCGTATACAGAGCCTTTTGTAAAAAAAGAGTCTATCTGACCTTCATCAAATTCCCGAACAATCATTTCTATAGCACACGATCCTATAATTGGAAGTTTTAATTTTCTATCAAAAACATAATTACTACCAAATCCAAAAATATTTTGCCGAGGAATTGGAACATCGATAGATACGCTTTGTATTGCTGCGTTTACTTTTTCCAAAGGGACACCTCCGTAATCTCCAGCTTTTTTAGTTATTTCTATCAAAATATCTCCAGGCATAATTGCATTGCAGTCTGCAGATACTTGTGGAGAAAACGTTTCAGAAGTTATATTAATTTTTTCTTCTGAAAATTTATTATCAGAGCCTAGCTTTAAAGAAGGAAAAGAGGGGGGGTTACTGTGCTCATAAATATCGAATTTCATGTTTCCGCAGTCATAAGTAACTGAAGCAGAAGGCAGCTGCCCAACAGAAGCTTCATAGTTATAATCGATCAAAAAGGAGTTACCTAAACCTATTACATTATATCCCTCAAAAGAATCTTGATCTTTTATATTGTTTAAATCTATAGAGTCAACCTCGTTTGCGGCGACAATAACTATATTACTGTCGTTGTGGCCAGGAGCATCTATAAAATTTTTTAAAATTGTTTCGCTAGGGCTCAAATTAAAACCGATAGCTTCTTCGTTTTGTCCGCTAGAAAAAAGATATGAAATATTACACCGAACATCACCCTGCCTGACAACAGGAGACTCTTCGTCTTTAACAATTAAATTATCAAAACCAACAGACTTTAAATCTAAAGCGGGATGTGAAAAATCATAATCAACATCCTGAACTCTTATCAAGTTTTTGAAAACAGAACCTGCCTCTTTATAAGCGGGAGAATCAGATACCATAATTCCAAGCCTTTCGTATGTGATTCTAGTAGGAGAAGGTTTAGCCATTAAACTGATTACACCTTTTTATTAATTAAGTGTATAAATAAAAGACTCGCCATGCCTAATAAAAGAATTTCAGATTTACAAGAAAAAGAAATATTAATTTCTGATTTAACTCTAGAGAGCTTTCCAAGTTCTGCGCATTTAAACTCGCAAACAGAGCATGACAAAAAAATAGACTTCTTACTGGCTAGACCAAGAGAAAGAAATGAAAAAATATCTTACTCGAATTTAAAAAGCTCGATATTAGATAATGCAGTATGCTTAACAGGAACTCAATTGATAAGCGGAGAAAAAACTTTTAACTCCAACTGCTCGCTTAATTCGGCTGGCCCAACCAAAGATCTGTCGATATCAGGAAACTGTTTTTTGGAAAACGCGTTCATTCAAGAACAGCCCTCCGCAGAGTTTTTCAAAATTTCATCAATAAAAGATGAGACAGTAGCATTCAAAACTCGGTTAAAAGAAGGGTTCGATGAATTTAAAATAAATTTACCAAAAACATTTGAATCGAATCCAGTAATATGCGCAAACCTTGAAAGCGAGAATGGAGGAGCAATAAAGCCGTTCATAATTTCAAACGTTACAAGGTACGATTTTTCTTTAAAATTAAGTTCCAAAACTCAAGGTCAAAACTACTATCTTAATACCACGGCTTTGTCTCGAACAACCGAAGAAAAGCAAATTCAGGCTTTTCGCAGCACATTAACAAAAGGTTCAAATCAATACGAAATATTTTTTCCTTTTGCGTACTCACAAGCTCCTATTGTTACGATCAGTGTAGAAGGAACAAACGAGATTATTCCTTACACGATATCTAGTGTAAACAATAGTTCATACACAATCACTTTTGGAACAAATGTTAATGACGACTATACGATACACACCTTCTCTAGCACTCAGGGAACAAAAAGATCATAACAATGAACAAAGATAATAGAATATCTAATCTTTTTCATACACAAAAACTGTCATCTGACGGATTAGAACCTTTTCCAAGCAGTGCAAAAATCAATACTCAAGGAAATAAAGATGATGAAGTATTATTTTTAATTTCAAATTCAGGACAATACAATGAAAAAATACAATACAAGAATTTAAAAAGTTCTATATTGGATAATACTATGCTACTAACAGGAGATCAATTAATTAGTGGTGAAAAAAATTTTGCAGACTCTTGTACATTTCTTGACGGAGTCAATGTATCTGGAGATGCGTTTTTGGAAAATGTTTTTATAAAATCAGAAGATGGAGAATGGAATAAAGTTTCAAGAGGGTCAGATGAATCAGTATCTTTTGTTACTCCGCTTGCAGCAGGAAGTGATAGTTATAAAATAGACTTTCCGAAGACTTTCGGAGAACCTCCAGCAGTGACACTATCTTTGGAAATTGACGGAGCAACAAAAATTATTCCTTATTCTATTTCAGGAGTTAACACTTCAGAATATTATGTAAATTTTGATGAAACTCTCGGAAGCGACGCATATAAAATGCACACTTCAACAAGAGCAACAGGTCAATCCTCAACAAGCAAAACTACCACGCAATCTTTCTTTACAGACCTAGCGACCGGACAAGATTCTTATGAGATTAATTTTCCAAATACATTTCATGCGACCCCGACAATCTCTAATAGCTTAGAAACCGAAGGGCCTGCATTACTGCACCTAGTTTCTGGAGTGTCCGAAAATTCCTTTCATATATTATTTGGAACACAATTAAAAGACCCTTGCAGAATACATACTCATGCGGTCAGATAAATTAAAAACTGTGTATATAAAAACATGAACTCCAACCATATATTCAACTCAGACGTAATTAGCGGAAAGGTTCTATGGATAGATGAGTTTCAATCTACCGGAAGTTCTATAGAAGTAAGTAAAAGCGTTGAAATAAATCAAAACCTTAATGTAGAAGGAAATCTCACATTAAACGGAGAGAATTTAAGTTCGCAGACATTTTTTACTCAAAAAGAAATGAAAAGGTTGCTTTCTCAAGCGGGAGTTATCGCTCCCCCTCCAGAATGGCTGCTTGAGGAAGAAAGCATTAGCCACATAGAAGGCACGCTAAATATAGAAAATGATTTAGCGAGTTTATTGCGTCCAAATAATATGACATACAGAGATATTGTCTTAGGAGAGCAGTTATTTTACGAATTAACCCCCAATGGATCAACTTCATATACATTAACTAAAGATGGAGTCGAGCTTTCAGTAAATGGAAGTTCAGAGAATATACCTCTTTCAAATTTAAAAGAAGGTAGTGTTTATCTTTTTACAAATACCAGCAGTGGACACCCGCTTGAAATTTTAAATTCGAACGGAGCTGTTGTAGCTACTCAAGTTAACCAAGTTACAACCTTCAAGCCTACATCAATAGGTAATTATACTTATCGCTGCAAATCTCACCCAAACTCAATGCAAGGCCAGATTAGCGTGGAAGAAGGATCAAGCAAATATTTTAAAATCGAAAAATCTTCCAGAAACGCAACAAACAATTCTTCATCACTAAGCGAAGAATTTCATCCAGATGTTTATTCTTTAAGTTTTATAAATGCCCCAGCTGGACCAAACTCTGCACAAGAAAGCAATCCAATTTTTATTTGTAAACTAACAGCTATAGGGTTACTGGGAAGCGCTGCGGTAAAAACATTCACCATCGACGTTAAAATTGACCCAAATCAAGACGAAGATGCAGATGGAGTATTGAATAAAGATGACGCATTTCCCTTTGACCCGTCAGAATCAATTGATACAGACGGTGACGGAAAAGGAGATAATGCAGACACAGATGATGATAACGATGAAACCCTAGATGTCGACGACGATTTTCCGCTAGATTCCACAGAAGATACTGATACAGACGGTGACAATATAGGAGATAATGCAGACCTAGATGATGATAACGATGGAGTGTCAGACGACAAAGATAACTTTCCTCTTGACCCAAATAAAGCGTCAGGAACGGATACTGACGGAGATGGACAAGACGATGAATTTGACGGAGATGATGACGACGACGGAACTCCAGACTTTGATGACGATTTTTCGCTAGACCCCACAGAAGATACTGATACAGACGGCGACGGAACAGGAGATAATGCAGACACAGATGATGACGGTGACGGATGGAGCGATGCCGAGGAAATTGTAGAAGGTTCCGATCCATTGGACGACAACTCTAAACCAATTGATACAGATGGAGATGGAATAGGAAACGTTGCAGATGATGACGATGACGGCGATGGAGTGTTAGACGTTAATGACGACTTTCCGCTAGATTCTCAGCAAGCTCAAACGATCACTTGGAACAATGATACTTCCCACAACTTGAGTGATGGCTCTTTTTCTTTGGGAGCTTTTACCGATTCAGGGCTTGCGCTTACGTACGTAATAAGCAACACATCAATTGCAACATCCCCTGTTGGGCATTTTGGAGTTGGGCACGAAGGAAACGGGCTTATAGGTTCAATTGTTTATGTACAAGCTGAAGAATCAGTTAATGGAAATCCTGTTTACGAAAACAGCGCTGGTACAGCATTAGGGATAAGCGAAGGACAGTTTAGAATTGTTTATCAAGAAGATATGCAACTTTCTGCAAACTACCCATCAGCATACGGACTTGTTGCGGGTGAAACTTATAGCGGATGGAAGTTGGAGCAGCTTGTAAACGGCACATATTCCGACTTTTTAGCAAACCAAGACCCTTATATCCTTGCTAGTGTTGACCAATCAGGTGCGGATGTCGTTCAAAAAATGGAAACTTGGCTGTCAGCATTGAGAGTGAGTTCTGATGGTAAGAGTGGTAGTTTAAACGAAACTGATTTGTTTAGCAATGGAGGTAGTGGAACACACGAAATCAAAGCTCACAGACCTGATTCTTTTCCAAGTTCAGATGGCAGAGTTACTTTATCAGTTCCTTATAACAGTACAGGGGCAATCACTTTAGTAACTCAAGCTTCGGCAAATGTAACACTTGCAACAGTAGATGCAAGTGGATCGGTGACACCGCTAACAGGCGGAGTATTTACAATAACAATATCTGCGCCAGCCGATCCAAGTTACTTTGAAGCTTCTTTGACTACTGCTTCGATCACTGTGATTGATGACGTAACTGATACTGATGGAGATGGAATTCCAGATTTATCTGATCCACATCCAAATCAGCAAGCTCAAACGATCACTTGGAACAATACAACTTCTCGAAATTTGAGTGACGGTGCGTTTTCTTTGGGAGCTTCTACCGATTCAGTAGTCACGCTTACGTACACAAGTAGCAACACATCAATTGCAACAGTAGATGCAAATGGATTGGTGACACCGCTAACAGACGGAGCATTTACAATAACAATATCTGCGCCAGCTAACGCAAGTCACTTTGCAGCTTCTTTGACTACTACTTCGATCACTGTGATTGATGATGTAACTGATACTGATGGAGATGGAATTCCAGATTCTTCTGACCCACATCCAAATCAGCAAGATCAAACGATCACTTGGAACAATACAACTTCTCGAAATTTGAGTGACGGTGCGTTTTCTTTGGGAGCTTCTACCGATTCAGTAGTCACGCTTACGTACACAAGTAGCAACACATCAATTGCAACAGTAGATGCAAATGGATTGGTGACACCGCTAACAGACGGAGCATTTACAATAACAATATCTGCGCCAGCTAACGCAAGTCACTTTGCAGCTTCTTTGACTACTACTTCGATCACTGTGATTGATGATGTAACTGATACTGATGGAGATGGAATTCCAGATTCTTCTGACCCACATCCAAATCAGCAAGATCAAACGATCACTTGGAACAATACAACTTCTCGAAATTTGAGTGACGGTGCGTTTTCTTTGGGAGCTTCTACCGATTCAGTAGTCACGCTTACGTACACAAGTAGCAACACATCAATTGCAACAGTAGATGCAAATGGATTGGTGACACCGCTAACAGACGGAGCATTTACAATAACAATATCTGCGCCAGCTAACGCAAGTCACTTTGCAGCTTCTTTAACTACCGATTCGATAACCGTGACACCTTCTAATTTTAACCTATCGATCCCCGTAGTTGAAGGTGCGACCACTAGCGCTGATTCGTATACGTTACCTGTAGGGGATACGACAGATATACGGGCAACCATTAAAACAGGTTATGTTTTTGGTGGTTGGAGTGTTACTTCTGGACAAGGAACTTTTGCTAACGCTAGTGATCCGCTTACTTCCTTTACAGGAACAGCCGAAGGCGCTGTTACTATAAGTGCGAACGTTACTGTTTTCGAGCAGACAATTACCGAAATCACTCCATTTAATCAGAGCACTTGGGGGTTGGCAATTGGGGAAACAACAAATTCATCGATTACGAAACCGGGTTTCTCAATTCAAAAAACGCCTACCCCCAACTTCGTAAATGGTTTAGTGACTAATAATAACTATGGATTATTCTTGGAGGGTAGCGAGGACGCAAATAATTGGGTCACCGTAATGAGCGATCTTAATTTCTTCGACTCTCTTGTGTTCCACTCGGTAGATTATCACCTTGACATCCCTTTTAGAGAAGGTGTGCGATGGAGAAATACTGAAGTAGGGGATAAATTATATTATAGACTAAGGTTTCAAAGAAGCGCGTCCCATGCAAGCTATGGGCCCGTTTTTGAATGCATCAATATATTCAACCCCGACCTTCACCCTCCTGAAATCTTCTACTATCTTAGATCAACTAGTGTGACTAATTTGAACACCTTTCAATACATTGTTGATGTAGGTAGTAGCTTAAGAGTTACTTTGATCACCAATGGTATACCTGAAGGAACTGTTGTAACCTATACTATTGATAACGGGGTATCCGATTTCGGACTATCGGCTGATGGAGGTAATTTTACAGTCGGTGCAGACGGAACTGCGCATATAATATTAACCCCAATTGGACCACCAACAACTCCGCCAAGACAAATACAAAATAGATCCATAACATTAACAAGCTCTACTCAATCGGGAAATGAGTGGAGCGGGATTACTCAAAAAATTACAATCAATAATTAAGCGCGAGCAAGAGGTCGGCATATAGCTAATTACAAACGCTTAAAATTTAAATAAACAACTGGAGGATAGAATCATGGCCAAAATTAAAATCGGCTAAACAATCCACCTGCTCGACACAATCAACCATTTTATCTTGACAATCATATATTTTTATAGTATTATGATTGAATGTCAAACTTGTTACACAGAACAAAAACTTATTTAGTAGGCCACATGCAATATCTCTCAGGAAGAGACTGGAGAGATGATGTCACAGAAAAACTCTCAGAATTAAATGTGACCTGTTTTAATCCATACAAAAAACCTTTCATGAAAGATGTGGAAGAAGATGAAGCCTCTAGGCATGAAATGGAAGCTTGGATGAAAACGAAACAGTATAGTCGAGTGACCGAGAGAATGAAAGTTGTGCGATCCTACGATTTAAATTTAGTAGATCGTAGTGATTTTATTATAGCTCACTTAGTTCCCGATGTGGCAAGTTGGGGAAGTGCTGAAGAAATTGTTACTGCAGTTAGAATGAAAAAACCAGTATTCGTTTCAATGGAAGGAGGAAAAACAAAAACTCCTTTATGGATGCTAGGAATGTTTCCTCATAAATATATCTACAACTCTCTTGATGAAATAGTAGATATGTTGAAAGCTATTGATGACGGAACAAAGCCAATTGATTCAGACAGATGGAGGCTTCTTAGAAAAGAATTTAGATGATAGAAATAATAGCGAGCTCATATTTTCAATTTTTTCCTGGAGACTTCGTTTTGTTTGGTCTCGCAGGAACAATAACTTGGTATATAAAGTCAAAAAAAGATGAAGACTTTTAAAGGTAACCTTTAATAAATAAAAAATGATAAAAGAAATATCAACTATAAAAGAATTTCAAGAATTATGCCAACAATTCTTCAACAAAAAACATAATTTTTTTTGGAAACAGAGATCTTGCAAAAAAGTAGGCGACTATGATCTCAATTCAATTGAAAATCTAATTCAAAACCTTTTTTTTCAAAACTTATCTAGTGATAAAAATAAATTGCCAAGACTAAAAATCTGGGCGGACAAAAAAAACTCAAACTATACATGCGTCGGAGTTTTCATGGGATCAATATGCCAGTTAACAAACAAGACAGTTTTTCAAGATTTGATATGGCAAACAAAAGGCAAGCTTGCGACAACGTTTCTCGAAAAAAAAAACCTTACTAGATATACTTCACACAGCAGAAGCTTTTGCTAAAAAAAATAACTTTGATTCTTTCAGGGTAACAAGAGACGTTTCGCATCACAGTATCGGACGGCAAAAAATTACTAATTTCTACACAAACTCGGGTTTTTCGCCAGCAATAATAACTTATGTAAAAAAACTTAATTAATACTTGACATTCTTTATATATTATATTATAATTAACCCCATGAACGCAACAAAAGCAAAACAAATAAGAAAAATTTTAAACTTCGATCCCAATTGTGCGGACGAAACAAGCAAAAGAGTTTACTCTCGAGCAAAAAAACAATACAACAAATTATCAAAAGGTGCAAAACCTTTATTCATAGAAGAATTAAAAAATTTATATAACAACAAATAATTATGGAAAATACAGAAAAACAAACAGAAAAGCAGTCAGAGTGGAAGAGTAGAGAACTTGGAGCCCTTTGGGTTAGAAACGGCAAGAACCAAAAATACCTATCGGGAACGATTAATGTCGAAACAATGCCAGGTGTTACGGAACCTGTCAAGGTTGTTGTCTTCACCAACAAGGGTCGAGAAAAGAATGAAAAAGCTCCAGATTACGTGATCTACAGATCAGAAGATCAAGTTCAAGCGAAAGCAAACGTCGAGCAGGTAGCTCAAGAAGCAGTTCAAGAAGCTCAGTCTTCAAAAGCGTCTTCGGATGAGGATATTCCTGACGAATTGTTCTAATTCGTGTAATAAATATTATGGAAAAAAAATTCTGGCATAGTAAAAAGTTCTGGGCGGCTGTATTCGCAGCCTCAGCCCCAGTTCTAAACCATTATTTTCACTTGGGATTAACGCCCGAGGTAATGATGCAGATTACTGGCCCTATTTTCGCATATATTCTTGGGCAAGGCCTCGCCGATCTCGGGAAAAACAAAAAGCAATAGTTCTTTCACATTTTAATGGGCGCGCACTGGATTCGATTTAAGTTGAATTTAGTATAGTGCAAGTCGAAGAGATGCCAGGCTTCGTAAAAAGGCATAAGTTCATACATGGCAAAAATAAAAGTCGTGTTGTAGCTTTCAGCCCAAAAGCTGAAAAGCTCGCATTAGCAGCTTAAAGCTGCTTCCCCTCTCTGTCAGACGCAGATACGGCAGAAGAGGGGTCATCCATCTGCAAAACAGAAAAAGTTTAATTGTTCCACAAACTGAAAATAATTGAAACAATTAGTTTGATGCTAATATCTCAACTTTAAAAAAAATTAACTAAACTTGTAGACCTTTACTTCTTAAAATTTAAAGACGCGGGTTCGACTCCCGCCGCGTCCACCAAAATAAAATGCAGACAAGCCAACAAACAAAATATATATTTCAAGATGAAGCAGTCAGTATTTTCTTCGAAAAATTAGAATGCTTTCACGAATATTTTGTTGATTTAATGTTGCTTGATGGAGAAGCAGATAATGGATCAAATATATATGATATTGATTTTTACAAAAACCCGATACACGAAGACCTAGTTTACGAAATACTAATATCTGGAATGGAAGCTATAAAACCAGAAATAATCTGCAGAGGTATTTCTGACGGTAGGCTAGACACAGAGTGTGCCTTTTTTGATTTCGGAGAATCTTTTGGAATTTCTCATATATACATGATGAAGAATACAATGGATTGGACTAGCAAAAAAAACTTTTACTGTCAAGTTTGGAGTCTACAAGATGTAAGCCTAAACACATTAACAAATTATTGGAGATCATGAAATTCTTAAATAAAATAAAAACGTTTTTAAAAAAAGATAAAACGCAAAAAAACTACAGCAACTTATGCGACCTAGCAATAGAACTAATAAGTAAAAGAAGAAAAGAAGATGCCCCCGCACATCTTACAAGCAAAGAGTGGAGCAAAATATTAAGCGAAATTGAATTTGGATTTGAATGCAAACAACAAAAGCTTGAGTTAAAATCAAAAGGCAAAAGAAAAATAAGAGAAGCAAAAGTAAAAAAATCATTTCAACTTTTTGAACAATACATAAAAGAATTATAGTTTACTCTTGACTATATTGCTTATTTATGAGATAATACTTGTATATGAAAAAAATGTCACTCAATAAAGATGGTACTCCACGAAGACGCCGCAACTCAACCAAGAGCGGCGCTTCAATTGTTTCCCTTTCGGTAGATGAGATTCTGGATCTCTTGTCGCAAGAAGTTACTTCAATTCCCGTTAGTGAAGATTGGGTAAAGGGTAGATTATATGCAAACTACTTGTCAAACAAAAAAGTTTCTAATGATTTTAGCAAACTTCAGTCAGTAGAAGACAAGGTCGAGTACGCGTTGACAGACTTTAGCGATGAATAATTATTTCTCACATTTAATCGGACAAGAAAACGTAAAGAAGAAATTAAACTTCTATATAAAAGCCTATCAAGCAACAAGCGTTTGTCCATTTTTAAATTTGGTTGGAGCTAAAGGCTTAGGAAAGACTTTGTTCGCGAAAGAATTCGCAAAACAACTCAACAACAAAGATGGAAGCAAGCGCCCATTTCTGGAGTTGAATTGCTCGACAATAAAGAATAATGCGCAGTTCTTTGAACAGATCTTTATTCCATTGGTAATGAACAATGAAATTACAATTCTGTTTGATGAAGCCCACGCTCTTCCAAAGGATTTGACCATGGCTTTTTTAACAATTTTTAATACCGAAAAAACAAACACTAAAGAGTTTGTTTATGACGAGCAAACTTTTACATTCGATTTCACCAAGCAAACTTTTATTTTTGCCACGACGGAGAGCGACAAACTCTTTCCTCCACTGAAAGACAGGTTAAGCACAGTTGATTTTGAGCAGTATTCAGAAGAAAACCTCGGAGAGATAATCAAGCTCAACTGCGAAGGAATAAATTTCACTGATGAGTCATTGAAAATGACAGCTAAAACCGTAAGAGGTAATGCTAGAAATGCTGTAATGAGATCGAGAGAAATAGTTTTGTACTGCGAGTCAGAGAACAAAAATTCCTTTGAGGTTAAAGACTACGAATTTCTCACCGACCTGCTTGGAATACTTCCTCACGGTATAACATGCACCGAGCGCCAAATCTTAGAAATCCTTTCAGAAAGAGGAAGTTGCAAGCTTCAAACCCTCTCTGCGGTCACAGGGCTAAGCCCAACTAGCCTAAGAAGAGACCATGAAGTGTACCTTCTTAGAAATAATTTTATGCAAATCGATGGAGAAAGAAAAATCACTAATTTTGGAAAACAATTAATTCAATCAATATAAACATGAGCACAAAACCAAAAAACAAAGTTTACGTAGTTACAAGAAACTCTAGAAGAGTAGAAGACAAAAATTACACAGATAAAAGCGCCGCAGAAGAGAGAGCCAGTCAACTAGTTCGAGTATTAAAAAAATACAAAGACCCTGATGTAAAGAAAGTTAAAGTGGTTCACACAGAATCTCCGTCAAGAATACGCTAGATGGAAGAATCTAATAAAAATAAAAAGTTCCCTTTTGACGAGCTAGCAAAGAAAAGGGGTTACGCTCCAGAAAAATTAAAAAGCTATAGAGAAAACTGCAAAAACGTTTCTCATATCTTAAAGGGTAAAAACTCAAAAGGCGAAGCGACCTACATAAGAATAGATCTTAAAAAAATTAAAAATAAAAAACAAAATGAAGACTGGTTGTGGCTAGAGTTCAAAAATCCTCTGGGAAATCCAGGGTGGCTACATGGAGACGCAGACTTTATTGTTTTTGAAAGAACAGATGATTTTGTATTCGTGAACAGAAAAGAAATTGTGGCTTGGTGCGGTAGCTCTCAAAAAATTCGCTATGATTTACCATTTGTATCGTTGGCAAAAAGAGCTAAGTATAGAATATACAAAAGGCCAGACAAAAAAGAAGAACTTACTCAAGTAGAGTTAAAAGAAATTAAGAAATTAAAATCGTTTCAACTTTGGAAAAAGTAAATGACCGAATTCTTTCTGTTCTGTTCCGTCTGCGGAGTCTTATACCTATTGTTCTTTAAAGAACAGCAATCAAGTGACGGACTAGAGAAAGCTCTAAAAGAAGAGAACGAGTTTCTCAGGCAGAAACTCAACGAAAAGACGGCTGGAACTGAAGGTAGAGAGCTCAATCTTAATAAAACCATACAAGAGCTTCAATCAAGCATATCCAAGCAACAAAATATAACCGCATTAAATAATGCAGAATCAAAAAGAAAAGAATCTGAGTTAATAACCAAGCAACAAGAATTAGAGAAAAAGCTGGAAGAAGAAACGCTGGCTCGCAAAAAAGTTTTATCGCAAAAGAAAAGTGGTGAAGTTAGGTTGGGTCATATAGCAGAAACGCTTGCACCGTTTCTGGATCAGTTTGACTTTGAGCCTGAGAGGTGTTCTTTTTTAGGGCAGCCCATAGATTATATTTCATTCGGAGATGATGAGATAACTTTTATTGAAGTGAAGAGCGGCAACAGTCAACTCAGTCAGAAACAAAGACACATAAGAGATTTAGTAAAGGCAAAACTGGTCTCATGGAAAGAAGTAAGAATAAAATAACTCCAAATCTGAAAAAAAATTTTCGACAGAAAGCCTCACGTGCTACACAAAAAATACAAAAAAAGAATAAAAAATGAGCAAAATTAAATTAAAAATCAAAAAATTAAATGATCGAGCAAAAATTCCCAATTATGCCAAGAAAGGCGACGCAGGAATTGACTTGATTGCGACGACAACGGTCAGCAACGGATATTTTATTGAATACGGAACAGACTTGGCTATGGAGATACCTGAAGGCCATGTAGGCTACATCTTCCCAAGATCAAGTATATCAAAGACAGATCACTATCTTAGAAATTCTGTTGGAGTCATCGACTCTGGCTATCGCGGCGAAATTAAAATAAGAATGAGTATTCCCGAATTAGGCCGCAAGCAATATAAAAACGGAGACAAGATAGCTCAATTAATTATTATGAAGCTTCCTTGGGTCGATATCGAAGAGGTTGACGAGCTATCTGAGACAGATCGCGGAGAAGGTGGATTCGGAAGCACAGGAAATTAATTTTTTACCCTTGACATACAATCCATTATATAGTATAATACAAGCATGTTTAACTTAAAATCAAAAATCAAAAAAATGAAAAATCAAAAATACTTTATTGTTTATAAAAATGCTGACAACGCCGTTAAGACTTATGAAATTGGTCGCCCAGATTTAACAGAATCATTTGGCAACAAAAACGAAGAGCGCAACAACATTGGTTTTAAAGCGTTCTGTTTCGCGAGAAACGAAATTCGATCCTTTAGGCACGATCGTATTATTTCTTTAACACGAGCTTCGTGATACAGGGAATAATAAACTATTCACTTAACAAGTTTTGTCCATTATTCTTAGTCGGGTTCATACTTTTCTTTAATTTCGGATTCTTAACTTGGGAGCCCTATGTCACCATGGGGCTTGTTTTGTTTATTGAGAGATTTAACTTTAAGACTGGCTATGCAGTTGCATATTGTGAAGCTAGAGGAATTTCAATCAATGACCAAGAGAGATAAAGTTTTATTAAAATTAGCCGAAGAACTGTCTGAGCTGACAACAAGAATTCTTCAACAATTAAACAAAACAAAAGATTATTCCCGAAAAATACAGCAAGAAATTTCCGATGTTGAAAAACAAATAGGCATACTCAAGAATTTATTGGATTAAAGTGTACCATTATATGTGAGGTTTTTTTGCTTTTTTTTGATATTAACAGGCTGTGTCAGTAAACACAACCCTCAAATTAGTGAAACAGAATTCGACCCTCAAAAACGAAATTGGTTAAAAGTTTACGAGCGAGAACTAATAATTGCAAAGGAAAATGATGATTATGATGCATGGCATTTCTTTTGGCCAGAATATTTAAAAGAATATGATAAACAAAGGCACAAGGCTGGTGTAAATAAAAATCAATGAAAATTTCTTTATGCATATGCACATTCAATAATTATAAAACGTTAAATCAATGCTTAGAAGCGCTAGAGAATCAAACTGTAGACAATTCTTTGTTTGAGGTTTTAGTTTTAGACAACACAAGCAAAAGCGCCATTATTGAAGATGAAGAGTACATAGATATATGCAAAAATATTTGTAATAAAAAAGCAAACTACAGATACATACATGAAGAATTAGATGGGGAAGCTGCAGCGAGAAATCGTTGCGTAGATCACGCTAAAGGAGATTTACTATATTTTATAGATGACGATTTAATTTTAGAAAAAAATTCTATTAGTAATTGTATTGCAAAATTTGAATCTATAGAAAACCTGGGAGCTTTGGGCGGAAAAGTTATTGCAGACTTTCAAGGCAACAAGATTCCAGAGTGGTTAGGGAAACTTCAATTAAGTATGCTTTCAAGCGTGGATTTTGGGGAAGAAGACATCACATTAAATCAACATAAGGATCCAATATGGATAGTTGGAGCCAACATGTGTTTTCTTTCATCTTGCTTTAAAAACGGCTTACGTTTTGACGAGAACCTTGGAAGAAAGGGGTCTTCATGTATATTGCTTAGCGGCGTTGAGTGTAAAGTTATTGCCGCTGTTCAAAAAAGATTTAAAGTGATTTATACGCCGAATTGCTTAGGGTATCATTTAATCCCTAAAGAAAGACTTAATCAAGACTGGTTCATTAAAAGAGCGGCGTGGCAATCTATTTCTGATGTAATCGCAGGAAATAGTTTCATGAAAGAGCTTCAGGGGTTAGACTTATGGATTCAGCATAACATAAAAGTTCTTTTTCAAGATTGTGAAGACGAGATCGCTTTCACAAGAAAACTTAATTTAATTCAAGCCTTAGTTTTTAAATTTTTATCTCAATGAAGATTAAATATTTTTTACTTGGAGCAAAAACTTCTGTTTGTATTTTTTCATATGATACCTACAGAACCTATCTTTCAAAATATTTTGAAAGAGTGTGGGATTACAAAAAAGCAGACATTATAATAATTTCTCACGTAAATGACATATTCAACAATTTAAAATGCACACTACCAATATTAACAGACCCCTCTTTAAAAATATTTTTACTTTCTGAAGAGCCGCTGTGGGATTCCATGTGTGAGCAAACATTAAATCCTAAACTCAATAAAGTCAATCTTGAATTTTCTAATTTTAATTTTGAGATAAATTTAATTAATCATTTAAGTAGCGATCTATTTGACTACAAGGAGATTCCATTCTTTTTAACAACAAACAAGCAATATGCAATAAATTATATTCTTTCACTAAAAACTTTATCATCTATAAATGAAAAAAATATTTTATCACACTGGAAAAACAAGAAGTATAATTTTTGCGCAATAGAAAGAAATCTAAGCAGCAATCCTATTTTTCAATTCAAAAGTAATAGCGACATACCAATTTTATCACAAGAGCGGTCGAAATTTTGTTTCAAAATCCATAAAGAGCTGGACAAAACTTTCGTCTTTGGCGAAGGTTGGGAAAGTTTGAATAACGACATAGTGAACTCAGAAAAGTTGCGACATACAATATATTCTTCACATAAATCTTGCTTTTGGCACAAAGAGAAGTTGCACTTCCTACAGGAAAAATCTCAATTTTTAATGAGTTCCGAGAATACAATGTGCAAAAACTATATAACAGAGAAATTCTTTGATGGCCCAGCAACTCTTTCCGTACCACTATTTATAGCAAAAAAGGATGATGTAAATTATAAAAAAATTAAAGGCGTAAATTTGTTAAATTTTAACGAGGATAATACATCTATAAAAGATTTCATATCAGAAATAAATGCAGAAGAAGTTTTATTGCATAATTTAAATTATGTAAAAAGAATATTTTCAGGAAAAATCTTTCATAAAATTAACCAAGAGATATATAAAAGATGCGAAAACTTAAAATATTTAATTGAATCTAAATTATGATATATTTATTCGACAAACACTGGCAGTTTCCAGCAAAAACAGAGCAGGAAGCCTATGAATCATTAAATGATATAGATTTAATGAATATAGATTCAGATTCTCTTTATATAGCGTTTCCATGGGCGAATCTTATTGATGCAATAGATCATAATTGGGACTCAAAAAACATGTATTTCTCAATGCTTCAACAGATCTCTGAAACCGCATCTCAAGAAAATTATAAAAATATTTTCACAACATGCCAGCATGTATGGGCTTTTCTAGATCGCAACAGATATTTATTTGAATCTTGCGGAATTAATAAAATTTTTTGGCCGCATAAACCTCACGATACATCTAAACTTGCAAGCGTAAACGGCCATGAACTATATAAAAACAATGAGATTCAAACATTTGTAAAAAAATTTAAAGTTTCGCCGCACCACCTTTTTCCCGTTCAAGCTGAGCGGACAGCAGACGAGGTAGACTATTTTTCTTTAAACAAAAAATATTTAGCTTCTTTTTCAGGAATGGTTTCCTGCGATTATTATTTATGCGACGACAGAGAGCAAATTATGAGATATTTTTCTCAAGATAAAAACTTTTATACAAAAGATACGGGAGATTGGTTTTATCGTGAAAATGTTTATGGCAGCAATAGGAAAGTTTCGAATAATAATTTCTCTCAGCTTTTACTAGATTCTGTTTTTTCTTTGTGTCCTCCAGGGACAGGAGTAAATTCTATAAGATTTTGGGAATCAATAAACCTTGGATCGATACCAGTACTTTTCGAGTCTCGACACGAGTTAATAGAAATCAATTCTTGTGAGTGGAGCGACTGCTGTATTTTTTACGAAGACTACGGATCAGTGGTTAACTTATCTTCGTACCTCAAAAATTTTAGTGTAAAAGAAATTAAAGAAAAGCAAGAAGCTTTGTTTCAAGTTTCGCGGGAGATTGGTTTTAGTAAAAATCAAAACTTAATTAAGCATTATTTACGTGACAAGATATAAAACACTAAAGTATACAAACAGTCTTGTTGTTGCGCTATTCACAACTCAAAAAGAATATAAATCAGGACTAATTCACAGTATGCTTAATCAATATCTCAGCAAAAACCCTTCAAGCCAATTTTCTTTTGATTGGCATATTGTTTTTGATCAAGGAGAAGAGGAGGATTATAAAGATTTACTAAATTTTTCCAATCATCAAAACATTAAAAACATCTTCATTCATTCTTTACGTATCAAAGATAAAGATAATTTTTACTCTAGAGAATATAGATCACCTTATTGGATTATGCTTGAATATAAAAGGCTCGGAAAACCCTGGCTTGGCAACACATGTGGTGCGAACAATTTATTTTTCAACGGAATGGATTACATGCAGATGCAAAATTATAAAAACATATTGCTTCTTGAATCAGACACTCAACCTCTTAAAAATCTTTGGTTTGATTCTTTGCTAGAGAAATGCGAGCATGAAACTTTCTTAATCCTGGGAAGCATCTACAAAGGCAATCAGGTAATTAACGACCCAAGCGGAATTATTAAAAACCATTTAAACGGAGTCGCAATATATAAAAACTGCGTAGAATTATCTCTCATTTTAAAAGATGCAAAGATTTTTATATTAAATAATACAAGGCTTTGCGATAAAGCCTTAAAAGTAGAGGATTGCAAGCCGGAAAGTTTGAATTTTTATATGAATTATGATATATCCATCTATCATCAATCACAATCTCAAAAGTATGAAAAACACAAATCTTTATTCAAGAATTGCGAATTCATAACTAACACATCTCTTCCTGAAGATACAGGTATAAGTATTAAAGAAATTAAAGCAAAATACCCACAAACAATCATTCTTCACAAAAAACCAAGTTTCAAAGATCAACAAACACTCCTTCCAGTATATTATCATATCGCAAAAAATGCAGGAACATATGTATTGAGCGCAACTAGTTTTTTACTGGATCAACATTTAAAATCAAAAAGCCCACAAGAAGAGTGTGGTAAAATTCAAGCTTCAATTAATTTTCCCAGCGGCAATAAATGTACTGTTTTCCTCGGAGGCCCGGGATTACATGATTATTTGGCGTTGCATTATCATGCAAAGATTGCATCAACTCCTTATCACAAACTTGATATTGGTGGCACATATCCAAACAATTCAAATTGGACAAACTTAGAGTATGCTCAAAAACTTAGAGAAAATGCAGTAACAGCATTACATAAAAAATTTCCACAAGCAAAAACTTATCAAGACTATCAAGTATTATACGAGGAAACAATTCCCCTTAAAATTAAAAAGACATCAGAATTTTCTCCAGAAGAATTCCTCTCCTTCATTCAAAATAATAAAACTTTTATTTTTGCTGTACTCATAGAGCCTCGAAACAGTGGCAGTTCTTTTGTTAAAAGTGAACTTATCGGTTGGGAAGATAACCTAGAATTTATTAATGAAATTTGTGAGAGGCACAACCGTCAACCAATTAATTTTTTGACTTTACGCGAACCTTTTTCTAGGGCAAACTCCCTATTTCATTATTTAACATCCAGTGATAGCGACCACGAACTCGTTCGAGATGAAATCGCTTCATCCACATTCGAGCAATACATAGAAAGCGAAGAACTGGAGGACAGTTGGTTGATTAGGCAAGTTTTATGCCTAAAGTGGAGCGATCCAATAGATGAAGGTCATTACAATATCGCTATCGAAAAACTGAAAGAATTCTACATAAAAGATATTACTCAAGTTGATTACCTTATAGAAGAGATTTTCTCTAAATCATATAATTTATCTTTTTCAAAAGCTCCGGAAAGTTATTTAAATAGAAATAAATCAAGTAAAATTAACACGCTTCAATTTAATCAGCTCCCCCCCAGGCTGCAACAAAAATTTCTCGATAGAACTCGATGGGACAAAAAACTATACAACCGCCTTACACAATGAAGATTTATACATATTACGAAGAAATTAATTTTCCACAACAAAAAGAGCTACTCGAACTTTGGGCCCTGAGTTGGCAGGAAATGGGCTTTGAACCTATTACCCTTAACATTAACGATGCAAAAAAATCTCCAGAATACGATTTATTTGTTGACAAAATGAGGTTTATTTTTAAAGAAATTACTGGGAACGATTTAACCCCATATGGATTGAGTTGTTTTGTAAGATGGCTTGCATATTCTGCCTTAGATAATAAAAGCGAAAGATTTCTTGTCTCTGATTACGACGTAATTAATAGTGGTAGATGGACCATCAACGACCCCCTCGTAGGAGGAATTCATTTTTTCGATGACGCGTGCCCTTGCATGGCCTCTGGAACGCCATCTGAATTTAAAAAATTATGCGAATTGTTTTACGACATTACCCTATTAAGGCTTGATGAAATTAAAAAACAAGCAAACCACTACCATGATCAAGAATTTTTTATTTATAATTTCACAGAAAGCAATACTAACTTTCGGTCGCTTGCAAAACAACACTCATTAACTTTGACTCGAAAAAGAAAGGAAGATGTCTCTCCCTACTTTCCAGATATTCGCGACCCCATCAGAGCATATCATGTTTCTCACCACAATATTGATCGAATAATGAAAAAATACCCACAAAAATATGAATCCGCATCGCTCGATCAAGTAAGGATCGAAGTGGTAAAAGAAATTTTAAACAGAAAATGAAAATATTAACAACAATTTTAACTCACAGTGGCACACAAGAACAAGCTAATGCTTGCTTAGATACATGGGTAAATAATATAAAAGCTCCACATGAGTATTTTTTTTACGGAGATCAACAGCAATCTCAAAAAATGGATAAAACGTGGAATTGTTCGCCTGACGAAGGAGAAGCGCGATTTCGCTTGCCTGAAAAAACTTACAAAATGCTTGTGGAGTCATTGAAACACGAGTGGGACTTTTTATTCAAGTGTGACGATGACACTTATATAAATTTTGATAAACTTATGCAATTTCTAAAAGACTACGACGCAAGCGCTGATTGGTATATAGGTGGCAAAATAGTTAACCCATTTCCATATGCTCAGGGGGGTGCGGGATACATTCTAACGCGAAAAGCTGTTGAGAAATGCCTGCAATCATTAAAACATTTTTACAAAAATGAATTCAAAAACAAATCTGCGGAGGATTACTCCATAGGGCTTGCCTTACGCGATCAAAAAATCGACTTAACTGTTACGGATTTATTATCAACACCAAGCCCAGATAGCGCGAGATCAGATCAATCGGTATGCATGAACGCTATCATGAATCATGACAAAATTACAACTCATTATGTAAATTCAAATACCATGCGTCAAATACATGAAGCTAGATCAAAAAGATAGCATTCCAAAAATCATACACCAAATTCATATAGGTGGCAGTGAGCTATCCAACCAAGAAAAAGAGTGGCAAGATAGTTGGAAAAAATTAAACCCCGAATGGGAACACATAATGTGGGATGACTTAAAAATCGAACAAGATTTAAGTATAACCTATCCTAAAATACTCAAAAACTGCAAAAATTATTCGGAAAAGTCAGATATTTTAAGATTTGAAATTCTATATCAGTATGGAGGATTATATGTCGATACTGACTTTGAATGCTTAAAGCCTATAGACGCTTTATTGAAAGATGAGAAAATTGTATTATATTGGCAGCAACCGCAAAAAATATGCGGAGCATTTTTTGGGGCCACCAAGAAAAATTTAGACCTCAAGCGCCTCATAGACAGTCTGCCGTCTCGAGAAAAATCTCACGGAAACAAAATTTCGGATTGTAAATATGGTCCTGTATATATCACTGAAATACTGGGCCCAAAAAAGGGGAGGCCGGACGGAAGAGACTCTCCGAAAAAAACTGTTTATCCTTACTTGTGGTACGAAGTTCATCGCAAATCAGAAGATTTTTCTAAAACTTGTCCAGAAGCGCACGCTGTACACCATTGGGGAGGCAGTTGGATATGATAAACCACAAGCACAAGTTTATCTTCATTCACATGCCCAAGTGTGGAGGTTCTAGTATTGAAACTTCATTTGGTTATAATTTATGGGACAAAAAAAAATTCCCAAATAATTTTTGCGACAAGCAATTATTACTTGGTAGGGATGAGCATACAGGAAAATATCTTCAACATCTTACAATCAGTGAAGTTTATAAAATTCACCCGCAATTAAAGAATGATTATTTTTCTTTTGCTTTTGTTAGAAACCCATGGGACAGAGCTATATCAGATTATTTTTATTTCGGCGGACCAAAAAAACAAAGTTTAAAAAAGTTCCTGCTATCACCAACACACCTTGATCCATCTCACTCCGTCCCTCAATATGATTTTTTGAAAGATAATGAAGGCAATATGGCTGTTGATTTTGTCGGTAGATTTGAAAATTTTGAAAATGATTTTATATATGTGTGTAATCACCTTAATATGGCGGGATTGAAATTGCCACACATAAACAAGAGAAACAAAAAACACTACACCGAATACTACGATGATGAAGCTCGCGAAATTGTCGAGGAAAAATATGCACGAGACATTGAGTATTTCGGATACAAATTTGGAGAATAAAAAATGAGAATCAGTCACAAACATAAATTTATTTTTATAGCTACGCCTAAAACTGGTAGTACAAGCATCAGGTATCTATTGAACGAATTTTCGGATATAAAATCTAAAGATGGAGGAATATACCGACATCATACAACATACGCGGAAGCTTTAAAACATTTTGATTTTGCTAAAGACTATACATGTTTTGCGTTCGCGCGGAATCCATGGGACCGTTGTGTATCTAATTGGTATTATATGCAACGAGTAAAAACAGGTACAGGGAATTTCTCTGAAAAGTGTAAAAACATTTTGAAGAAATATAGTAGTTTTAAAGATTATATCATGGACGGATCGATGCATACCAGATTTCCCTGTTTCAATTGGCTCAGTAGTGATGGTGTACATGTGGATATTGATTATGCCTGTAAAATGGAGAACATTCAAGAAGACTTCGATGCCGTCTGCGACAAAATTGGAATCCCACGACAAACTATTCCGCACAAAAATATTACAACACATAAGCATTATACCGAATACTACGATGATGAAGCTCGCGAAATTGTCGAGGAAAAATATGCACGAGACATTGAGTATTTCGGATACAAATTTGGAGAATAAAAATGAACAAAAGCTACATCAGCCTCGGGCAAGGGTGTCAAATGTCACTTCACATTAGTAAACTCCTTAGGCGCAAGTTAGAGACTCATATATTTGACAACATGGTCACCAATTTTAAGACTGTTATCGAGATAATGAAGATTAAAAAATTCAAACAAGATGACTTTGTAAACTATTGCTTAAATTACAATAGCCAAAACCATTGGAGGTATCGCTGCAATGGTGAGAATGTTCCATTAAATGAAAACTGGATAACATCTAAAGAGTTAATTGAGTGTAAAAATTTTCCATTAATATCTCCGCATTATATTGATAAAGGTAAATATAATACATCAATAATCACTTTTACAGATATGATGAATCGTCGCCTGGATCGCTTTAAGAATGAGTTGGGTAAAACTAACTTCATAAACTTTTTTTATTGCGCTAACGAACAGTTTATCCCTCATTACATTCCATCTCTAGAAGACATGAAAGAGTTTCATGACTTACTAAGGTTTTTAAATCCTAAAATACAATACAAAGTAAATATACTTGTTCTCCCCGAACATCATGAATCCGCAAAAAAACATAAATATGAAAACGAGAGAGCCGAAGTATATCTATTAGAATATAAAGACAAATTGAGCCAAAAGAGAATTAATTGGGCGGATTCGAACTTAAACTGG
>Ga0206129_10000296_pt1 | contig 81200 bp, 63 predicted proteins | sample Helgoland_Spring_8_FD_148616 | JGI IMG/M metagenome (GOLD analysis project Ga0206129, IMG submission 148616) | Pelagic subsurface seawater microbial communities from Kabeltonne, Helgoland, North Sea - Helgoland_Spring_Bloom_20160502_2 | ecosystem: Environmental > Aquatic > Marine > Epipelagic ... | reverse complement strand
TTCTAATATGAATGGACGAAATTGGGGGCATGCGGTTTTGGAATCTATATGTGGTGGGTGCGTTGGTTTCTTTAGGGTGTGGATCGTCTTTTTCTCCAATGGAGTTGGAAGGGCAGGGCCCTGCGCATGAACAGGTAGGGGCTTGGCTGGATGATCTGAATAGAAGTGGCTTGCATGCAGGAGCGGTGGTGGTATTGCGTGAGGGCGAAGTCTGGGGCCAGTGGTTCCATGGGGTGGAGCGCAGTGGCGGAGATGCGGTCTCAGGGGCATCCATGTTTCGGTTGGCCAGTGTTTCCAAACAGTTCACAGCAGCAGGGATTTTGACGGCAGTGGCCGAAGGGCGCTTGGCCCTGGATGACGACATCCGCGTTTGGCTCTTGGAGTGTCCGTATGAGGGGGTGACGGTGCGCCATTTGATGCAACACGTATCAGGGATCCCCGACTTCTACATGGACCTGCCGATTCCCGAACGCGGGTTCCTCGGGATTGCCGATGTGGCGGCCGCGCTGCCCGACGCGCCGCCAATGGAGCGCAAGGTGGGAGAGGCGTTCGAATACAGCAACACAGGGTATGTGCTGTTGGCTGCGCTGCTGGAGCGCGTTTATGGACAGCCCTTTGAGGAGCTGATGATGGAGCGGGTATTCGCACCGGCGGGACTTAAATGCACACGGGTGTGGAACCTGTTTTCCGAAGACAAGGACTGGCCGCACAAGACGTGGAGCATGGACGGCGTGGAGCCCGATGCGCCACAAATCGACCCTACCGAACTCGACGGGGTGGCAGGGGACGGCGGCATCTTTATGTGCGCCGAAGATGTGGCCCAATGGAATGCATGGTGGACGTCCAGCACAAAGGTCCCCAATGATTTGAGGGCGCAGGCATTTTCTTCAGGTGTCCTCCTGGATGAGGAGGAGACCCTGTATGGTTTTGGGTGGTCCTTGCCCGACTCCCAACACGTGGCTCACTCAGGATCTTGGCTCGGTGCGCGCACCTGGTGGTGGAGGTCTCTTGATGGCCAAAACGCAGTGGTCGTATTCAATCACACGGGCTCAGAGCAAACCACAGAGATTGGAAGTGACATTGCACGTCGGATCCGCGCCCAATAACCTTGTCATCCCAGGTGGCCCAGCCCCTGACTGTATCATTCGATGGCGTAGCGCTGCTTCACGTTGACAAAAGCCGTTTTGAGCTTGCTTGTAGTATTGAGCGTGCCGCCCCAGCTAAAACTTTCGTTGGAATTGGTGCCGAGGATTTGGAAGACGCCAATGCTGGTCTCCAGGAGGTCACCCAACTCACCGCCTCCACCAGAGACTGCTGTTTGCGCCCGGACAAGGCCGTCCTGAGAAGCCGCTTCAATCATCTGAATCTTGAGTTCACCCAACTGGGTGTAGTAATACTTGGGAGGGTAGGACGTGATGTAGACATCTTGTTCGATCAGCTCAGTGACCTCATTGGCCACGCGCTCCACGAGGTTGATGTCGGTGGTGGTCACCTTGAAACTTCGGTTGAGGCGATAGCCGTCGAAGATCTGCTCGCGGTCCACCAAATCGCCCTCATCGTTGTAATGGTTGACCGTCTTATTCTGAGGGAGGATGTCAATGGAGAGAAAGGCATAAGAGCCGGGGCCAATGCCCTTGCTTTCTAGAAACCGCTCGATGACTTGCTTGTCTTGCTTCATGAAGGCATACACCTCCTTAAGGTCCATGGCTTTTCGTGTGAATTGCCCTTGCCACACCGCCAAGTCTGATGTGAAATCCATAGAGGTGGAGCCCGTCACAGCGATATCACTGGCCTGGCTTTTGAAGAAGTACTGGCCGTTTCGAGCGATCAGGTATGCGGAGGCAAGAATGGAGACCGCCAGGACAGCAGCGAGGGAAGGGACGAAGAGGGGATGACGGAACATGGCGATGAATGCTTAGACACGACGATGTGTCCTGATACCAACTGAATACCCCCTGCGGATATTGTTTCATTCCTCAAGCAACCGTTCCCGGTTAGCACAGTTCTTTGGATATCTTTGACCACACAACCAACTCAAAAAATGAGAATTAGTAACCTCTTTGGACTTTTTGTTGCCTTGCTCCTTGTCACCGGATGTGACGACAACACCGAGGCTTGTGACGAAGGCAACAAGGCCGTCATCACCATCTTTAACAACTCCTTGTGCACTCCTGATGTGAGTGTAGACGGGGACGAAATCGCCTCTGACATGGGTATTTTGAGTCTGGAGACGGTGGAAGTCGACGCTGGAAACATCGATGTAGAATTTGACCTTGCGTTCATTTCCTTGTGCACTGCATTCGACACTTCCGTGACGGTAGCTTGCGGAGACTCTGTCTACATTGAATTCGACGGACTCTAATCCGTTACACAGTTCATCTATTCAAAAGCCCAGCTTCTCGCTGGGCTTTTTTTTCCCACTCCAGCGAACCAATATTGGGCCCGTTGCGTTGGTTATCTAAGCCCCTTCACCATGCGCCATACTCTGTTGCTCTCGTTGCTAGTATTTAGTGTTTCCTCACAGGCACAGAATGAATGGATGTCCATGGCTTCTTATGATGCAAATGGCCGCCATCACCCGATTACAGTAGCCAATGACCAGTACGGCTACGTCATAGCGGGGCAGGCAGGTTTTGCGGCCCTGAATCTTGACGATGTGTATCGATACGATCCTTCATCGGACAGCTGGGAGGAGATGGAGGCCTTTCCTGGTGGAGGAAGGGGCTATGGGTATGGCGTTTGCGAAGGGGACAATGCCTACGTGGGCTTCGGTTCCAATGAGAGTGGCTACCCCACCGATTGGTGGCACCTGAACATGGCGACCGGAGCATGGACGGCATTGACGGCATTTCCAGGTGTGGGACGAAACCATCCGGCCATGGTGTTCACGGGCGGAAAAGTGATGGTGGGATTGGGCAGCAACGATACGGGCAACCTCGGAGATTGGTGGGTGTATGATACCGTTACGGACAACTGGAGTCAGGGAGCCGCCTTCACAGCAGGAGACCGGCACCATCCTTTCTATTTCGGGATTGACGGCTTGGCCTATGTCGGATTCGGTCATGGAAACACGGTGAATGGAGATCTCACCATCTACCGGGATTTTCACCGCTACAACCCCGTTTCTGACAGCTGGACCCCGCTGGGGGATTTTCCAGGCGAAGCCCGGGTGGCCGGAACCCAGTTCGCCAAAGATGGCTACGGATATGTCCTGAGCGGCGATGGTGACAACCATGGCCCCCTGGACTACGGTGAGTTTTGGAAGTACGATCCCTCCATCGACGGTTGGACTGAATTGCCGGCACATCCCGGCGGAGCGCGTTGGGCTCCAGGCAGTTTTGTGCTGGGATGCTATGTCTATTTGACTTCAGGATTGGAGGGAGCCAACGACACCTACCACCAAGATTTGTGGCGCTATTCGCTGTCCTCGGATTGCGGATGTACAGACCCTGCAGCGGTCAACTTCTCGAGTGCGGCCATTGCAGATGACGGATCCTGCTGCTACGTGGCTGGATGTATGATAGAGTCCGCAGTGAACTACAACCCAGAAGCCTGCCTGGGCGACGGATCATGTTTGGCGCCCATTCTGGGGTGCACCGACGCCGCATCTCCTTATTTCGATCCAGAAGCCAACACAGAGACTGCATTGGGTGGACCATTGTCATCGGATGCGCTGGGCGCTGGAGGGTTCCACTTCAATGACATGTGGGATATGGTGTTCAATGTCTCTGAGCCCACGGTATTGGAGAGTGTGGAGGTTTTGGCCGAGACCAGCTTCTCCATCGGCGTTTACATCCGTGATGCATCCGGAGCCACGGTTTTTGAAGACAACTATGCCCTTCAATCAGGATGGAACACGCTGGACTTTGGGGTTGAAATCCCCAATGGAACGGGGTTTCAAATGGGCATTGACGGCACAAATGACGGCTTGTTTCGGAACAACGCGGTCCCTGCTGGAACCTTTCCAATCGCCGTTGCAGACCGCATGAGCATTACAGGCAACACCACAGATTCACCGACGGATTACCATTATTACTTCTACCGCTGGATCCTCTCGGCGCCGTGCTCACCCACCAGTGGTGTGGAGCAAAACGCGGTGCAAATCCCGCTGGCTTTTCCCAATCCCGCTCACCAACAGTTGGCCATAGACGATGTGGGTGCTGGCAAAACGCTCGCAGTCATGGACATTGCTGGCCGGGTCATCTACAGCACCGTAACCGGAGATGGCCGGACAATCATCAACGTAGCTGACCTCTCCGAAGGCCTGTACATCTTGGCGGTTGAAGGAGAATGGTCCCAGCGCATCGCTGTGCGACATTGAGTCGGCATGGGCCCATATCTTCGGGGCATGACCCAAACGATTCGCATGTCCTTTATGGCGGTGGCTATGTTCTGCACGTCAATCAGTGCACAGACCACACTGCTTCAAGAAAACTTTGACGCTGGAATTTTTCCAGATGGATGGACACAAGAGACGCTGGCTTCCGATGGAGGATGGTTGGTAGGAGAGAGCGCTGACCTTCAAAGCCAGTATTGGCCCATTGCGCCGCACGGCAATATGCTCGCGACCAATGACGATGGTTGCGATTGCGACAAAAGTGCAGACTACCTGATCACACCTGCTGTGGATTTGAGTGGCGTAGAAAACGCCTTTTTTGCCTTCTCGAGCTACTTCGATGGTGGCAGCTATGAAGGCAACGACGAATCGGCATCCGTGGAATACAGCCTCGATGGCGGTGATACATGGTCCGTGTTACAAACCCTTACCGGCAGCGAAGGCATTTGGGAATACGAAGTCATTGACCTTCAAGATCTGATCGGCGAATCCAATGTCCACCTCGCCTTGAACTATGGTGATGGTGGTGGATGGCTGTTTGGCTGGGCCATTGATGATGTGTCCGTACTGGAGCCGGGGGGTTTAGACCTTGCCCTCATTGGCTTGGAAGCAGAAAATACGGTACTGGCGCCTTCGGATGAAGACGTAGCAGGCACAGTGGTCAACCTTGGCCTGGACACCGTTTATTCTTACACGGTCGCCTGGAGCATGGGCAGCGCTTCCGGCGAGACCACCATCGATGGCGTGGCTTTGGGTACGACCGATAGCCACAGCTTCTCGCTCAATGGCGTGCTTCCTTTTGACCTGAGTGGTGGGTATACCGTTGCTGCAGAAATTGTGTCAGTCAACGGCGGTAGCGATGACCAGGCCTCCAACAACACGCAGTCTGTTGACGTCACCGCCATTTTTTATGGTGAGTATACAGGAGGCAAAGACCTCCGTGAGTACTACTACTATGAGCCCTCCGATGCCCCGGACAACTGTCCTTTGGTGTTTGTGATGCACGGCTACACCGGAACCGCGGAAAGCATGGTTGAATGGACGGGTTTCAATGAACTCGCCGATGAGTTCGGCTTTGCAGTCTGCTATCCCCAAGGCACCACCGACGATTCGGGTGAGCCATTTTGGAATGTGGGGTATGCCTTTCACGAGAATGAATATGTGGACGACGTAGAGTTTGTGACGGGTTTGAAGGGGCTGCTGGTAGAGTCGTACGGACTCGATGCCGACCGCGTGTTTGGAACCGGCTTCTCCAATGGAGCAGATTTCTGCTACCTCTTGGCGTGCGAAGCCTCGGACGAGTTTCGGGCTGTGGCCCCGATCGCAGGCATTTTGATGTCAGACATCCAATCCGAGTGCGCCCCGGAATACATGGTGCCCATCCTGGAAATTCATGGAACCGATGATGATGTGAGCTTGTATGAAGGCGACCTCAAAAACGTAGATGGTTGGGGTTCCTATCCCAGCACTCCCGACGCCATGTCCTTCTTCGTAGACCTGTTTGGCTTGGCCTTGGAGGAGTCGGGGAATTTCCCCGATGTAGTCGGGTGGGATGAGTCTACGGTTGACTATCAAAAGTGGGGGCTCGACGGCAGCTGCCCTCAAGTATGGCTTTACACCGTGAACGGTGGAGGACATAGTTGGCCCGGTGTATGGGGCAATCAAGACATCGAAGCTTCTCGCGAAGCATGGGAATTCTTTGCGCAGGCTTGCAGCGAACCCCTTTCCGTGGGCGAACTCATCCCTTCAGGCGACCGCTCATTGGTGCGCGTTACGGATGTTCTCGGCCGCGAAGTCAATCCCACACCAGGGATGCTGCTGATGTTCCAATACTCAGACGGAACGGTCGAAAAACGCATCGCTGCGGAGTAAGCTGCATCACATGGACATTACCCCCGTAGCCAATCCCGCATTGGACCCCGTCCAATTCCCCCGGCTTGAGGAAGTCGAATACCTGCCGGTGAGCACCAAGTACCGTGGCATGCGGCTCGCTTTATGGGGCGGTGTTCAATTGCTCGTTCTGGCCATATGCCTGACGCCTTATTTGATCTACAAGTTTGGCGGCGAGGAAAGCATGGCCACAATGAGCGCTTGGTACTGGCCAGTGGGGATTCAAGCGGTCTTTTCCCTGCTCTGGTTTCTAGAGGAATGGAAGGGGTTTCCGCGCCGAGGTTATGCTGTGCGGGAGCGCGACATCACCTACCGGACAGGGTGGCTGTTCCGCTCCACCACAACCGTGCCTTTCGGCATGATTCAACACTCTGAATTGAGCCAAGGGCCGGTTTCTCGAAAGCTCGGCCTCAATCACCTCAAGCTGTTTACAGCGGGCGGAAGTGGAAACCTACGCATTGCTGGACTCGAGGATGACGAGGCTCAAGCCTTGCGTGCGATCATCGAAGCGCGCACCCGGAGATGAGCACCAGCTTTGACGTGCCAAAGCGGCAGCATCCCCTCGGGGTGTTCATCATAGGCGCTCAATTCATTTGGAAGGCCGTGCAGTCGTTCTGGCCCATTCTCATCGGGGTCACCCTCGGCGAGATGAAGTGGTATTACTTCTTGGCCATTCCAGTGGGCGTGTTGATTGCGGGTGCTTTTGCCCTGTGGTATTACCTGCGCTTTCATTTCTTCATTTCCTCTGACGCCCTCATTGTAGAGCGGGGAATCTTCCAGAGGGAACGGCTTCAAATCCCTTTTGACAGGATCCAGGCCGTTCAGCTTTTTCAAGGTCCCATTCAGCAAGTTTTTGGACTCACGGGTGTACGCGTAGATACGGCGGGGTCCAGCGGCAGTGAGCTGGAACTGGTGGCCATTCGAAAGGCCGAAGCGACCATATTGCAGCAATTCCTGAATAGTAAAATGTCGCTGGCTCCCGAAACCGGGGAAGACGAGCCGGTGGATTCCGACCCGCATAGGTCGGAAAGGGTGGCAAAGCCGCTGGTTGCGCTTGGAACCAAGGACTTGGTCAAGGTGGGCCTGAGCCAAAACCACATCAAGAATGCATTTTTGGGACTGGCCTTATTTATGTCCTTGTTCCAAGGAGCCGAGGATCACATCTCTAATTGGTTGGATGGGATTCCTGCCGCTGTGGTTTCTATCGTGGGCTTGAGCTTTGTCTTGCTGTTCATTCCAGGTTTGGTGCTCATGGGCATTGTGGGTGTACTCACCAGCTTGGGGTCTGTATTTCTGCGGTATTGGCGGCTAAACAGCACCTTGGATGAAGATGGCCTCAAGCTTCAAATGGGACTGCTGCGGCGCAACTCATTTGACGTCCCATTCAACAAGATTCACCTGACAGAGTGGAAGAGCAACTGGATCCGCAGGCTTCTGGGTTATGAAACGGTGCGAATCCGTCAGGCTCAAGCCGAAGGCTCTGGAGGTCTTAGGGTCTTTATCCCAGCCATGGAACCCTTGCACAGAGCAGCGATGGAAGTGGCTCTATATCCCGATCTGCGCAAAGAAGCAGTGTTCGATGTGAGCCCGGCACGCCGCCTTCGTTGGATCTTGCTGGCTGCGGCATCGGTTCCATCCATCCTGCTCTTGACCCACCCTGAATGGGGAAATGTCATCTTGGCATTGTGCTGGACGGCTTTTGTGTTTTGGACAACAGGGCGCCGCTATGGGTCCTATCGTTTGAGCGTATACATCGACAGCATTGTACTGGAACGGGGCTGGTTTTGGCAAACCCGTACAGTGCTAAAAATGAGCCAGCTTCAAGGGGTGGAGTGGAAAAGAAACGCCTTGTTGGAGCGCCGTAAAATTGGCCACCTTGTGTTTCATACTGCTGCGGGGCAGAGCACTTTTAATTATGTCAACCGCGACCAAGCCGCCAAAATCCGCGATTTCGCATTGAACCAGCTGCATGCTGCACAGCCCAAGAATCAGTCTATTTGATGGAGTTTTAGAAGGTGCAAGCAACCATAAAGCAAGCTCCGTAGTACTTTCGATACACCTTGGGTAAGAACACCTTGACTGATACGCTGGCTGATGTCATCGCCACATTGCCCACCACAGATTTGGGCGCTTTGGATGCTGTGCAATTGATGCGCAGGTTCGACACCAAGTATGTCGTGCCCGAAACTTGGTTACCGGATTTAATAGCATCCATGGGCGATTACGCTCATGTCCTGTCGGTAGATGGAGAAGCAGAATGCCGCTATGACAACCTTTACTATGAGTTGCCCGGCGACCGCTTTCTTCAAGACCATTTGAGGGGAAAAGCCAGGCGCATGAAAATCAGGAAGCGCCATTACACAAGCAATGACTTGGCCTTCCTTGAAGTGAAAGAAAGGCTGCCCGGCGGGCGGACAGTAAAGGAGCGCATCGCAACAAGCAGCAACATCTCACAGCCTTTGAGTGCAGAGGAGGTGGCGTTTTTAGGTACCCGTTTGCGCAATGCAGAAGAACTCATTCCGCGCCTTTCAGGAGGGTTTTACCGCACGACAGTGGTTGATTTTGAACGCAGAGAAAGGGTGACCGTGGACCGCAGCTTGAATGCCTCCATATTGGGAGAGCCAGATGCCGCTTTGCTTAAGGGGCTGGCTATTATAGAAGTAAAGCAACCCCGTCCAGACCGATATAGCCCCATCCAACGCTGGTTGCGGAGCCAGAACCAGCGCAAGGGCATCATTGGCAGAAAGACGAGCATGAGCAAATACACTGTTGCTCGACTGGCAAGGGATGGCAACATCGCGGGCCGCGCTTACCTTGCAACATATCGGAGGCTTTTGGATGCACAATCCTGGGCCGGGGACCTGCAAGCCTAACCGCACCATGACTGAAATCGCACTGCATTTCGCAGCCAACCTGATCTCATGCTGGATCATCGTCAGGATGATCTACCAATCCAAAGCCAAGAGGAGGGACTATGTATTCACCTTTATGATGGTGAGTGCCTCTGTCTTTTTGCTCTGTAGAATGCTCAATGGCGTAGAGCTTGACTTGGCTTTCGCCTTGGGGCTTTTTGCCATTTTCGGCATCATTCGGTACCGCACCAATGTGGTCCCCATTCGAGAAATGACCTATTTGTTTGTGGTCATTGCCTTGGCGGTCATGAACGCGTTGGCACCTGGAGCTATGGGTGAACTTCCAGTAGCGCTGGGCAATGCGTCACTTTGGTTCATCGCATTCTCCCTTGAAAGGCTGATGTTCGTAGAACACATGGTCACCAAGCGGGTGGTGTATGACCGCATTGAGTATTTGCAGAAAGACAAGCGTGAAGCCCTCAGAGCAGACCTCTCTGAGCGCATCGGCGAAGACGTCGAGCGCATTGAAATCGGCAACGTGGACCTGCTCCGCGAAACAGCTGTCATCAAGGTCTCATACCGCGGCGAAGACCACTCCGAGCACATTGACCCAAGCGACGGCGTATGAAACAAATGATGCTATGCCTCGTCCTGCTGTTCGGGGTGGGGTATGTGCATGCGCAAGTCATCAATCCGCCACCTGGTTCTGAAGGCGAAACAGACACCACCGAGTGGAGAGGATGGAGTGGTATTTCCATGGGTTTTAAGCCTGTAAAGAGCCTGTCCATCGTTTGGAGCCAGCAATGGCGTTGGGACAACGATTTCTCTTCCTTTGACCGAAGCCTGCAGCAGATAAGCTGCGCCTGGAGTCCCCGTTGGAACAAGTTCAGTAAGGCCCAATCTTTGGGACTCGCCCTCCGACATACCACCCGTCCTGACCGCAAAGGGGATGTCCAAGGCAACGACCGGTTTTTGCGTTGGCAGGTAGAGCATGGGGCTGAGTTCGATGCTGGGAGGTGGGCTTTTGAAACCCGCATACGTTTTCAAAATCAGCAAGTCCTCGCCCTCAAGGACGGGAGCGATCCAACCCAGGAGGGGGCCAGCAAGCAATGGCGTTTCAAGGGGGAAGTAGGCTACAACATCAAAGGCTTTAAATGGGACCCTGACTTTGCCGTTGAGCGCTTTGTGGCTGTGGTGCCCAGCGGGTGGGTGCCCGATGGTGCTTGGCGCATGCGATTGGGCACATCAACCAAATTGGGCAAACAGCACAAACTGCGGGTCTTCCTTCAGCGAGATGTTGAAGCGCCCTACAGTCCGGCACCTCCGGGCATGACGCTTTTCGAGGTTGGCGCAGGTCTTGACGACCTCAGACAAACAGGTGGTGTGGAATGGACGGTAGGCCTGCAATGGCGTTACCGCATCAAGTTCAAAAAGAAAAAGTCACCTCAGGGTGATGACATCAGCTCCTGACCGGAGCTGGACAATACCGATTTGCTGTCCTGTTATGGGCCAAGGCCAACGAAATGTTCCGGCGGGCAAGAATTCCATTCGCTGCACCAAAACCCGGCCAGCAGCATCGTAGGCGGTCAATTCCACGGAACGGCCAGTCGGCACTTCGATCAGCACATCACCGCCTGCACGTTGTGCAGCAAATCCTGCCCATTCAATCACACTGCTCGTGGGGTCTCCAAAACCGTGGAAGGTCACGTTGTCTGTGCCAGAATTGGCCACGCCCAGGGTGTCCAAAGCAACGGCATAACTGATGTCGGCAGGGCTCGAAAGTCCAGCAGCACCTGTGACCACCGTCTCTGACTCCGTAAAGTCCGCATTGTAGCGCGTAATCCGTGTTGGAGACCAAGAGCTCACGTAGTACTGGCCATTGCCGTCGTTGTCAATCCCGTCAAGGCTTCCCAGACCAGTGCCATCAACCAGCGTGCTGACTTCACCACTTTCCAAGTCCACAGCAAGGATGTCAGCATCGTTGAACCAGCACACAACGATGGCCCTGTTGTTGTCGGTGTCGATAACAACGCCATTCGGCGTGGCGCCCAAATTGCCTGTGAGCTGGGCATAGGTCATTTGTGATGGATCCTCTGCGTTGACTGTGTAGAGTCTGTTGCCTTGAAAATCACTGACCACCAAGAGTCCCGCTCCATTGCTGCCCATTCCATTGAGAAACCCAACACCGGGAATCACCAATGAACCCAATAATTCTGCCGATTCCAGTGCGTATGACCGGATCACATTGTTGCCAATGGCATACAACACTCCGTTCATGACTTCCATGCCGTGTGAAGCCTCAGCCTCACCAAAAAAGGCCCAGTTTTCGCCTTGGTTTTCGGTCACCAAAAGGCTGCTGCCATTGCTTACAAACCAGCGGTTTCCATCAGGGTCATACTCGACCGCTTCGATATTGTTGGGGGTTTGGCTCTGGGCAAAATAGGCCGATGAGAGGGCCAGTAGGACAAGGATATAACGCATGGTCCGAAGTTAGTCTCCGGCGTTTAGTTGCCGGCATATCCAAAGTCAGTCAAGAGGGGCTTCGCCCGCATCGACCTGAACGTTGCCATGGATATCTACAGGTGATGACACATCGTCAAGACGAATGGTCCCTAGTACACCATTTAGTTAACCATCGTCATAACACGGGAAACGAGTCCAAAATGTCCAAAGCCAGAACTGGTATTGCTGTAAATTCCAGAAGGGTTGGCAAAAAAGTTGTCGTTGGCGGCCTCGTGTACGTCCACTGAGCGGTAGAAGTCCCCCAATGACGGGCTCATGAGGTCAACGGTCAACCTCAGCACAACATCGTCGGACCCACCACCATAGTATCCCTCATCATACCGACTTCTGCTCAACCGGATGTCGTCCAGCTGCTGTCCATCAATGTCTTGGTCGTCCACCAAGAAACACCTGCAGGCGATGGAGAACTTGACCCGGGGATCTTGAATGTCATCTCCAAAAACGTTGCTCCAAGTGGTGTCTGAACCATAGACAAGACCCTCTTCAAGTCTCAATCCATAAACGTCTTGGACGCCAGGCCTATTCGAAAGGCTGACCAACAATTCATCATAATAAACCACCCCCCAGTAATCCACTATTGAGTCAGCATTGAGCTCAAATTCCTGCGTAAACTGAGGGGTCGGCGGCTGAATGGCAGAGGCTGTCAAGGGGTCTTCACCAGGAACATTGACTGCCAATTCATACAAGCCAGGCGCCAAATCCAGGGGCGCATCCAATGTCAGAACGAGCATTTCTACGGCGTTCCAAGGCTCACCTACAACATCAACAGATGCCTCATCCCAAACCAAGATTTCTTCGCCATTGAGGCGTAATGAAGCGTTGGCCCCCTCTGGTAAAACAATGGGAGAAGGCGTTTGCAAACTTGATGTTGAATTGACTGAAAGAATGGCCTTTGAGTCACCGCTGATGAATGTGCCGCTCGCCGATATTTCAGCGGTGTGTTCGGGAAATTCAATGTCCCGAACGACACCATCCGCCCATTTTTCGCACCCTACAAAGAGGAGCAGCAGGGGTAGCCACCCATTGACTTTTAGAAATTGAATTGCCATGCGATAGAAGGTATAAATGGAAAGAGTCCGTATTCACGGATGACCGCAACGCCTTGATCGTTGGTGCCAGGCAATGCAAAGAATGGGTTCAAATTGTTGTACACGTTGTAGACGCTGAGGACCAAGGACCGGTCTCCATTCTTGACGGTTTTGGTTCGGGTGGCGCTGATGTCCGCCCTGTGGTAGGGGCTCATCCTAAAAGAATTCCGGTTGGAGGGCACTTCAAAGGTGATGGGCTCAAGCCCCCCGTAATAGGAAGGCAATACACTTCCGTACTGCACTTCATTCAGGGTTAAGGCCCGACCTGTTCCGTACACCCAAGTCCCAGACAAGGACCACTTTTCGGACAGCTCGTGCACCACCACGATCGATACATCATGTCGCCGATCATAGGTGAAAGGGAAGCGGTTGCCGCTGTTTATTTCATCAAACTGACGGTCAGACCAACTCAGCGTATATCCCAACCATCCAGAAGTTCGGCCCTTCTTTTTCTGAATCAGCATCTCCGCGCCGTAGCTCCTTCCTTCACCTTGCGTCACCGCATCCTCCCATGTGGAACCATTGGTTTGGAATGCACCTGCTCCAAAGCTGGCTCCTTCCTTGTAACTCAGCAGACCATCCATGGATTTGTAGTACCCCTCTAAGCTGACCTCCAATTCCCCATAAGTCTTCGCCCCGCCCACAGCAACCTGCCAACTTTGTTGAGGCCGTATGCGTGCAGTAGAGGGGAGCCACAAGTCGGTGGGCAAGGTCAACCCCTCATTCGCCAGCAGATTCACAAACTGGGTCATGGCTGCATAAGAAGCTTTGAGTGCCGCACCATTGGGTAGGCGTTTGTTGACAGCGAGCCTTGGTTGCAAAGAGGCATAATTGGCTCCTTCAACCGCCAGGGCAGAGCCATGGAGCCCCACATTGGCCGTCAGGTCTTCCGCCAATTTGACTTCATCCTCTACATAAAGGAAGGCTTCCGTGGAGAATATATCGGGTGAGCCCAAAATGGTGTCAAAGTTGAATTCATCACCGGCGTCCAATATGATTTGGGTTGCACCGGGCAGGAAGCGGTGACGGGTGACATTTCCGCCAAATCGGACAAAGTGTCTATTGCTGGGGGCGTAATCAAAGTCGATGCGCCCGCCGATGTCCCGAATTCCAGAATTGTACAGGGAGGCAAACCGCGTAGTTTCAGAAGACGTCCCGCTGGTGTTGGTTTCTGAGAAATCAAAGCCGGTATTGAAGTCATAACTGCTTTGCATCAACGTCACATTCGAAAACAAGCGCGGACCCCATTCATGATTCCACCTCAGGGCCAGCACAGCATTGCGCCAATCCAGCCCCAAATCAATGTCATCTGACCCCCCGTTGAAGTCGCTGCGCGTGCGAACACCGAAGTCATCAACACCTTGGAACGTGCTGAGATAGATGCGATCGCGGTCGCCCAGTCGCCAGTTGATCTTGGCATTCAGGTCATGAAAGAAATACCGTGGGTCCACTTGTGTTCCATCATTGGAGGCGTTTCGAATGATGGGATTCACCAACAAGTCTAGGTAGGTCCTTCGGCCGCTGATCATGAAAGAAGCCTTGTCCTTGACAAGCGGCCCTTCTAATGTCAGTTTAGAAGCCAACATGGAAATGGAACCCGCACCATGCACTTCTTTCTTGTGGCCTTCCTTCATGGTCACTTCAAGGATGGAACTCAACCTGCCACCAAATCGAGCAGGGTAGCCCCCCTTGGTGATGGAGATTTTGCGCACCGCATCAGCATTGAAGACGGAGAAGAACCCAAAGAGGTGGCTCACACTGTAAAGCGGAACGCCATCCAACATGATCAAGTTTTGATCAGGACTGCCTCCCCGCACATAAATACCGCTGGAACCTTCGTTGCCGGATTGCACACCAGGAAGGAGCTGGAGGCTCTTCAGCAGATCAACCTCGCCGGCAATGGCTGGCAGTTTCTTGATTTGATCGATGGGAACTTCAATCTTGGACATTTGAACCTGGTCCTCAATCCGCTCAGAGGCACTGGACTCCACCACAGCTTCGCCAAGTTCTAAGCCTGCGGTAAGTTGAATGTCCAGCTTGAGGTCTTCCCCCAGATCGATCTGAATTTTTTGTGGGGAGTAACCCAAGTAGGAGAACAGTACTTCTTGTTTCCCTTCGGGAAGGGTGATGCTGTAATGGCCATAAACATTGGCAGTGGTCCCAGAGGTGCTGGCAGCGTGCCAGACGGTTGCACCCAGCAATTGCTCGCCGCTGTTTGCGTCTTCTATGAATCCACTTAAGGTGTAGCTACCGCTTTGGGCATGAATTTCAATGGCCCCGAAACAGGAAGTCATTAAAAGGATGGCCAGAAACCTGCAATTCATGAATCGGTGTTATTGAAGCGCAAACATCGGGCTACAGCCTTGGACAGGCTTCCCCTCCACAAAAGATTAACAGTCAGGAACAAACAAGAACCAACGGATACAGAGAAATGCGCCTCTTCAGTCCTCAGGACGGCGCTGCACTTTGCGCTGGGCAGCAATGGAGGCTTGGTGAATGGCCTTGAAGACCTCTTCGACGAACCCTTCGGGCAATCCTTGCTCAGAGCCTGCTGACTTACTCTGTGCCAAAATCTGATTCCATCGGGCAATCTGCAGGATGGTCATCCCGTGTGACTTTTTGAACTTCCCAATTTCTTCGGAAACACCCATACGCCGGGCCAAAAGTTCCACGAGCCCTTCATCGATCATGTCGATTTCTGACCGCAGTGCAGACAACCCTTCACGCCCCTTGCCATTCCCTTGGACTTTAGATTCAAGGCCCCTCACGATTTCGAGAAAGCGGGAGGGAGTGACTTGCTGAGCCGCATCCGTCCACGCAGATTCGGGTTCGGGATGAACCTCTATCATTAACCCATCAAACCCCAGATCTACAGCTGTCTGGGCCACATCGGGCACCATGTCGCGCTTCCCGGTGATGTGACTCGGGTCATTGAGTAAAGGGATCTCAGGGTGACCGTTTCTAAAGTCAATGGGAATCTGCCAGAGGGGAACATTCCGGTATTTTTTCTGGCCGTGAACCGTAAAGCCCCGGTGCACGGCAGAAAGTTGACGAATCCCAGCACCGGACAAGCGCTCAAAAGCACCTGACCACAAGGCTAAATCTGGCTGGGTGGGGTTCTTGACCGCTACGGGAATGTCGACGCCACGCAAGCAGTCCGCCATTTCCTGGACTTGAAAAGGATTGGCGGTGGTGCGCGCACCAATCCACAACATGTCAATCCCTGCCTTTAATGCGGCTTCTGCATGCCGCGGTTGTGCCACTTCCACACAGACCTTCATCCCAAATTCAGATTGGACTTCTTGCAACCAAGGAAGCCCTGTGTGGCCCACGCCTTCAAATGCACCTGGCCGGGTCCTGGGCTTCCAAATCCCAGAGCGGAAATAGGAGATGCCCGAATCTTTCAATCCTGATGCAGTGGCCAGGACCTGTTCTCGGGACTCGGCACTACATGGACCAGCAATGAGCGTGAAAGTGTCTTGCACCCTGCAAATTAAGCACCAAGAATAAGCAGGTTTTGAAAATGGGTACAGGTGTAGACAAGGCCATCCTTCATGCGGTGATTAACTTGGACCCATGACGATTACACGCCTGGCCGCTGGCTGCCTTTGGATGCTGTTCATGAACATCAGTGCCTTGGGCCAACTTTCTACCCCGTCGTTTCATTTCGATCCCGCGGAGATTCGGTTGCCCGCCACGTGGAGCGAGCCGAATGCATCCATGCAGGCCATGCGACGTAGCGCTCCTTTTTGGACGGACTACAAGGCAGAACACCCCCGCTGGCAGGTGCAGTTTCACCCCACTACAGGAACTGTTCACCGCGCATACGGCCCCGCGATATCTACCCTGAACCCCACAGGTTGGCTCGAAAGTCAATTGGAGTCAGCGGGATGGTCCGTCGAAATGGGAGGCTGGAACCAAGTAACGATGGGCAAGCACACCCTCTATCGCTGCGAACAAACCGCCAACGGCAGGCCCGTCTTGGGAACCGAAATCGTGGTAAAGGTGGCCGAACAAGGTGTCGTGATGTGGGGTGCCCAGTCCTTCCCTTTGGCAGCATGGCCAGAAAATCTGCAGTCCTTACAAGAAGAAGAGGTCCTCGCAGCAGCTACTGCAGGCCTGCCAATCTTGGGGATGACGGCTGCGGCAGGAGGTGAGGCACTCATTCCATGGGTGATGCGTTTGGAAGAGCATACGACTGTCTCGTTCCGCCCCGCGCGCAGCGTGTTGGTGTCGGGCCTATCGACAGACGGCATACCCGTTCAATATGCCACATGGATTGATTTGGAGACAGGAGAGGTGTTAGAGCGGATCAATCAGGTGCACCACGTTGGACATCCTCACGGAAAAGAAGAGAAGCCCAAGCCCCGTCTGATGGGGCCACCGGCATTGATGCAAATGCTCAGTTGCCAGGTCACCGGAACGGTGCACTTAACGCAGCCCTTTGAATCGACCACGGAGGTTGGACTGGCCAACTTGCAAGTCAATTCAGGTTCTGGCACTCAGTTCACCGATGCTGGCGGGATGGTCAACTTTGAGTCGCCAGGCGTCCAAGAACTGGGGCTTCAACTTCAAGGGCTGTGGAGTACCGTAACCACCAACGGAGTGGTCCCACAACTTGAACTGACCATTGAAGGGGATTCTGTGGTGAGCTTCGACGAAAACGCCAGCATTCGCGAGCTGAGTGCCTTCCATAGCGTCAACCGCATCCATGAACACATGCAGCAGTGGCTTCCTGGTTTCACTGGCCTCGACTTTTCTCTGCCTACGGTGGTAGACGTGTCGGGAACCTGCAATGCATTCTACACGCCAGGTGCACCGAGCATCAACTTCTATTCCGAAGGCGATGGATGCAATGCATTTTCAATGGTGGCTGACGTGGTTTTTCACGAGTACGGACACGGCATCAACGACCTTTATTATGAAAGTCTTGGCAGCGGATTCAACAACGGGGCCATGAACGAGGGGTACGCCGATTGGTGGGCCATCAGCCTCACCTACAATCCTGTACTCGGAGCGGGTTGTTATTCTGACAACCCTGATTTCTACATCCGGAGGTACGATGTAGACGCCAAAGTATATCCCCAAGATTTGGTGGGCGAAGTGCACGCCGATGGAGAGATTATTTGCGGGGCTTGGTACGATACGCACTTGCTTCTCGGAGGGGATTGGGACCAATCGATGACGCTCTTTACAGAGGTCTTTGACGGCCAACAAGCGGCCACGCCCAATGGCAACGAAGGCGAGGCTTTTGTGGAGGTGTTGCTCGACGCTTTGCAGGCCGATGACGACAATGCGGACCTCTCGGATGGCACGCCGAACGGCGCTGCGATCCTCGAGGGTTTTGGCATGCACGGAATCACCCTGTTTAGCAATGTCGAAATCGGCCACAATGCAGAGGGATACACTGCTGCAGATGAGGGCATTGTGATCAATGCAGATGCACTGGTACTGTTTCCATTCAGCCAGTATTTTGGCAGCTGTGATTTGTATTACCGCACTTCTGCGGCAGACGCTTGGACCTCGGTTTCTATGAATCCAGTGGATGGCAGTGACTATACCGCGTTGATCCCTGCACAAGAGGAAGGCACCGTGGTAGAGTATCACTTTGGCATCACCGACATCTACGGAGCAGTCAGTGCCATCACCCCATACAGCGCCAACGATGCCGCCAACCCCAACTTGCCGTTTAACACCATCGTAGGGCTCACGCCCGTTCTGATCGATGATCAAGATGACTATTCAGACTTTGGCTTTTGGCAAATCGGAACCCCCGAGGACAACGCCACAACCGGTCAATGGGAGTCCACTATCCCAGTGGGGTCCTACAGCAATCCAGGTGACCCCAGCACCATCTGCGCGCCTTCCGAAGACCACACACCAGGAGACGGCATTTTTGCCTTTATCACAGGCGTGAGTCCAGGCCCAGACGCAGGCATTGGATCCAATGATGTGGACGCGGGAAGCACGACCCTTCAATCCGAACCTATGGATCTGACGGAGATGATCTCTCCAGTTTTGAGCTATTGGCGTTGGTACGTCAATGCACCAGCTTCTGGAGCCAACCCTGGAGCGGATTGGTGGCAAGTTTATGTGAGTGGAGATGGAGGTGACTCTTGGGTAGAAGTAGAAGAAACGCTCACCCAAGACATCGCCTGGCGCCGCAACGCTTTTTCAATCACCGATTATGTCCCTTTAACGGATGCGTTTCAAATCAAATTCACCGCTTCTGACAGCCTGCGTCCAGACCAGGGCCTAGAATTTGATGGGGGCTCACTCATTGAAGCGGGGGTAGACGACTTGATCATTCACGATGTTGCCACCAGCGCCGTCACTGAGGAGCGCCCTGGAGCCGGTATTTTGGCTTGGCCCGTGCCGTTCTCCAACCACCTGCACGCAGCAGGTTGGCTGCCCGGCACGCAGGTTCAGTTGGTGGACGCAACAGGTCGTGTGGTGTCACGCATCTCGGCAAATACGAGGGGAGAGGCCCACCTCAACATGGTTCCCGGAGCTTCAGGAGCTTACATATTGACAGGAAAAGGGAACGACGGAAAAGTCCGACGCAAGGAACTTGTCAGGGTATGCCATTGATTCAATCGTTCAGAGCATCTTTGCGCGCGATTTGAAAACCATGTCCAAGCAGATCAAACCCCGTCGAATGGCCATCAAGGCCGAATGGCAGCGAGATAGCAACTCGGCACCAGGATTCAACAAGTACTTTATCACCATCCGGGAAATCGATGGGACAGAGTTGCGCATGCCGGCTTATGGCCGCGATATGCAAGACGCCTTAAGCCGTCTCGTGAAAACTGAACGGGCAGAGAAACTGGCGGAGGTCACGGAGAAGGTTCCGGATTTCGTTTACGTCCTCTTGTTCTTAGGCACATTGGGTGTGGGTGCTACCCTCAGCACGGCCAGCGACGACCCCTTGTATTTTGCGGTAGGCGCAGGTGCATTGGTCTTGTTGGTCGGCCTCTACCTCCTGCGGGTCAAAAAGTAATCGGGGGTCAGTTCCCAATGGAAATCTCGCCCTCGGTGGGTGAGATCCAATTCACATGTACCAATTGAGCCTTGCCTGCAAGGGAAGCCTTGACGCGCATGAATCCTTGGACAGCCAGTTGCTCACTTCCAAAGTACTGACGAACATCCAGCGTTTTAATAACGCCTGGGGATACACGCACTTCAAAGATGGCCAGAAAGCCATAGCGCTCTTCCCCCATGGAACGCCCGTACTCTCCCACGGGCAATGTTCCCGCATAGCTGTTGTCGAATGAAGATGGGCGGTGCATTTCTGAGCTGGCCGGAGCCTGAGCAGAGATGGTAAAAGACAAACCGACGAGAAAGCAAAGAGAAAGGAAGAAGCGCATTGTCTGTGATATTTCCACCACTTACGCAATGAATACCTTCTGGGTTACGTCATTTTCCTGCAAAAGCCCGAGGTTATCTTCGCAACATGGGAAGAGCCTTTGAATTCAGAAAGGAGAGAAAGATGAAGCGTTGGGCAGCAATGTCAAAAACGTTTTCACGACTCAACAAAGACATCATTTTGTCCATCAAGGAAGGTGGTGGCATTGCCGATCCAGACTTGAACGCCCGACTGCGGGCCGTCATTCAGAATTGCAGGGCAGCCAACATGCCCAAAGACAACATCGAGCGGGCCATTAAAAAAGCCACCGATAAGGATGCAGTAGACCTTAAACAGGTCACTTTTGAAGGGTATGGACCCCATGGGATCGCCGTCTTTGTGGAGACGGCTACAGACAACAACAACCGATCAGTAGCCAACGTGCGCAGCTACTTTAATAAGTGCAACGGAAACCTGGGAACCACGGGAAGTGTGGAGTTCATGTTTACGCATGTCTGCCACTTTAAGATATCAGCCGAAGGCCTCGATCCTGAGGAACTTGAATTGGAGCTCATCGATTGCGGCGCCGAGGAAATTGGAGTAGACGACGATCACATCGTCATTTACGGCCCTTTCGAAAGCTATGGTGGGATTCAGAAGAAGCTCGAAGAGGACGGCATTGGCATTGTGGAGTCGGGATTTGACCGCATTCCAACAACGACAAAAGAGCTCGGCTCTGAAGAAACTGCTGAGGTCGAAAAGCTCATCGAAAAACTTGAAGAGGATGAAGACGTTCAAAACGTCTATCACAATATGTCCTCAAGTACCGAGCCTGAAGATTAAAGCGTCCTTAAACGGACCTTATTCATTGCAGACTACACCAAACTCCACCAACAGCTGGAGCAAATCATTGGTACCTACAATGCCGTCGGGTACGATATCCGCCAAGCAACTTTGGTCAGAAGAGAACACACAAGATCCGTTATCCACTTCTGCTGACGTGTCATAATTGAATGCAGTAGGGTAGGTGCATCCGCAAAGGGCCGGGTGATCTAAAATCGTGAAGCTCACAGAGGCCTGTTGTCCAGAAACATCCTCCGCTGTTATGGTGTAATCTCCAGCCTCGAGCGCAGTGAGGTCTAGGTTGGTTAGAATGGAGATTTCCCCTACAGCGCCTTCAGATTCGATTTCAACAAGACCGGTCGAGCTGCCTGAGCATCTGGTGGAGTATGCAGTAGCACTAATTGACAGCTGGGCGGAGCTGGTGAAAACGAGCAAAAAACCGGCAGCAGCGAGAGCAATTCGGAACATGTGATAATTATTGGCTTATGAATGTAACATTTTTCACACTAACCTCAATTCTTGACAACTGGAAATTTGTGTAATTCATATAATAAAGTTGAATTAGAGTTCTGTTCAGTTCGAAATTCAACTTTTCGTCGGCGGGGAATTTCTTGAGCAAAGCCCTAAAGGATTAGTTTTAAATATGGACCGATTACGACTGAGCACTTTTTTGCTCTCTGTGTTTTTATTGATTTCGCCACTAACTGCGAACTCGCAAACAAACCCTGTGGAGAACACCACCTCAGGGATTGGTTACGAGGATATTTCGGACGCCATTCAATTAGCTTCTTCGGGTGATGTCCTCACATTGAGCGCTTTGACTTTTACGGAGCGCTTGCTCATTCAAAAACCCCTGACCATTGTAGGGGATGCGGGTGGAGGTACTGTTATTGATGTAAGAGGCACTTCAGGTTGGGGTGTTTGGCTCGGTTCGAGTGGCATCACAATGGAAAATGTCACGATTCTCAGTGACATCTCACACGATGGCTACGGCGTCCATTGCGATCCCGGAACAACGGACTTGACATTGAGAAATGTTCGGGTCTTGAACAATGGGACATCAGGCATTGACCTCAACGGCTTAGTGGGGCCTGGCATCAACCTCATTGAAGACTGTGAAGTGTTGGATGCCGCAAGTGGATTTGGCCTTGCATTGAGTAGCTGCCAGAGCACCGTGGTCAGGAATTTTACATCTTCAGGCAATGGTTTTGGCGACATTGGAATTTTGGAGAGCGCTTACACCTCAAACCGAACGGGTTCATTGAAGTTTGAAGGCACAATGGCTCTAAGCGGGCCACAATCCAATGGTCTTGGTGGTGTGGTCATTCAATCGGATACCACGGTCATCGATCCGGGCATAGGGGCCAACTTTGATATTGACATGCAAGCAGGCCTGGTGCACCAATTGACAGGTACCACGACATATGACGGCGACCCACTGGGCTTTGTTTTGTGCTCTACCCAGAACGTGAGTGAACTGTCTAAGTCCTTATCCGACGACCTCGGAGTCGCAGATTTGCGGGGTAAGAATTTGGTTTCTGGTGAAACTGAAGTTTGGCCCGGTATGTCGCTGCAGGTTGCCGTGGATGCCGCTTCAGAGGGGGAGTTAATCCGCGTGATCAACCCTGGTGTTTATGACACTGAAACCGTCACTGTATCCAAGGCAATGACCATCTTAGGACCCAATGCGGGTATTGGGACCGAAGATGCATCTCGAACCAGTGAGGCCATTTTGGAAGGGGGGATGGTCGTGAACGCATCGAATGTCACAATTGACGGCATAAGGGTTGTAGCCGGGGCTGGAAAACCATTTGGCATTTCAGTCGCATCAGGAGTCGACAACCTTGAAATTAGGAATACCGTAATTCGAGGTTGGTATGAAGAAGATGGGGATCTAACGACCATTGGTCTTCAGAGCCTGGGAAATGTCGAGTTGATTGACTGTTCGCTGAGGAATTGGCCAGTGGCTGTTGTCATGAGCGGTGGGGCCTTGTCTATGACCCGCCCCATTGTAAAAGACAACCGGGAAGGTGTTCGATTTGATGCATTGAACGGTAGCCAAGACTTCCTAGAGATTGTCGATGGCGATTTTAGAAACGCTGGTGCAGATGCATTTGTAGTGGCCAATACTGACGCAGATGATGCGCTCATTGTGCAGGGAGGGACAGCCAATTTGCACAGATATGCCTTCCGTTTTGATGACGAGTGTGTGTTTGACATTACAGGAGGCGCATACACCCAATCAGAGGAGCAAATCATTGGCTTAAGTACGCCGCAGCTCATTGGGCTTTGTGAAGCCAACAGTTTCAGCAACCCTGTGATTACAATTGACGCCTGTGATGACCCAACAGCCATTAATTATGAGGAGTGTGCCTCTGAGAATTCAGGCAATTGTCTGTTTGGAGGTTGCACAAACCCCTTAGCGTGTAACTATTCAGAGACAGCATCAGAAGACGATGGCAGTTGCGACCTCGCCTCTTGCGCAGGATGTCTCAATCCCATTGCATGTAACTATGATGTTACGGCCACAATTGAATCCAGTTCGTGTGAATTCAATTCATGCCGTGGGTGCACGGATGAAGGCGCACTGAATTTTGAAGAAACGGCTTTGTATGACGACGGCTCGTGTCTGTTCCCCGGTTGCACCAACCCAGAAGCAGACAACTATGATGCTTCCGCCAATTTCGACAACGGAGTTTGCTTTTTCTATGGCTGTACCGATGCTGAGGCTTGCAATTACGATCCTACAGCCAATGTCAACCTAGGAACTTGCGAGTTCACAAGCTGTTCTGGCTGTCTCAACCCTCGGGCGTGTAACTACGACGCCACGGCCACCATTGATAATTCCGATTGCGACTTTACCAGCTGCCGGGGATGCACGAACCCAGACGCCATCAATTACGATTCAGGCGCTACCATCGATGACGGATCCTGTCGGGTATTGGGGTGCACTGCTTCTGATGCAGTCAACTTTAACGACAACGCCAACTACAACGACGGCACTTGCATATTTGGAGGCTGCACGGACTCCGGTGCTTGCAATTATGACAGCACAGTATCCGTGAATGACGGGTCCTGCGAATACACGTCATGCGCAGGCTGTGCCATTGAAGGCTTCTGCAACTATGACCCCAACGTCTTGATACACGATGGTTCATTGTGTGACTATCTCACGTGTTGTGGTGACCCCGCTGCTTCGAACTACGACTCAGCCATTCTGCCTCAATTGACATTTGGATGCACATATGGTCAGTCAGCTGGAATGCCATTCATGGCCGTATGTACCCTCCCTTTCGCTTGCAACTTCGGGGTAGATGCAGCCTGTGAATTTGACAGCTGTGCGGGATGCACAGATGAAACCGCATGCAACTACGACCCCGCAGCGACATTGTCCACCACAACGTGCATTACCCCCATGGATCTGTTCGGGGATGCCAATGTGGACTGCAATGGAAATTGCACCAATGACACGGACACCGATGGCGTTTGTGATGAAGACGAAATACTGGGGTGTCTGGACGAAACCGCATGCAACTATGATGGGAATGCCACGGAAAATGACGGCAATTGTGAGTACACCAGTTGTTTAGGTTGCACGGACAATAACGCATGCAATTACACCATCGGTTCTTCTATCAACGATGGGTCATGTGATTACACTGCCTGTGCCGGTTGCACAGACAATACGGCCTGCAATTATGACGGAACTGCCACCATCTCAGGGGCGTGTACTTTCCCCATCGACATATACGGCACTGATGCTGTGGACTGTAATGGAGATTGTCTGGCTGATACCGATCAAGACCTGGTGTGCGATGGCGACGAAGTTTTGGGTTGTACCAATAGCAGTGCCTGCAACTATCAATCGAATGCCACAGAAAATGATGGGAACTGCGAATTCACGTCTTGCGCCGGATGCATGGACAACAGCTCATGCAACTTTGATGCTTCAGCAACAAAGCCAGACGACAGCTGCGACTACACTTCATGTGCAGGATGCATCGATCCTACGGCATGCAACTATGTGCCAACGGCAACGCTGAGTACGGCTTGTGAATATCCAGAACAGACCTACCTAGGCTGTGATGGAGAATGCTTGACAGACACAGACGGCGATGGTGTTTGCGACCCTCTAGAAGTAGGAGGCTGCAGGGATTTTTCAGCGTGTAATTTCTCTGATGCTGCGACCGACGACGATGGTTCTTGTGAGTTCACCTCATGCGCAGGGTGCACAAACCCTGGAGCGTGCAATTTTGACGCATCAGCCAGTATCAATGACGGTTCCTGCAATTACACATCTTGCCAGGGCTGTACGGATATTCAAGCCTGCAATTACGTTTCAGGAGCATCGACCGACGATGGAAGTTGCGTGTACGTGCTCGACCTCTACAATGTCACCAACCTCGATTGTTCAGGTACATGTCTGAACGATTCCGATGGAGATGGGATCTGCGATGAAGATGAGCTCAGCGCTTGTACGGACCCTGATGCCTGTAACTACGAAGCTGCGGCTGACTTTGACGATGGTTCATGTGAGTTCTCAAGCTGCGGCGGATGTCTCGACCCTACGGCATGCAACTACAATCCAGCGGCGCAATTCGATGACGGCTCTTGCTCAAGTCCTTCATCCCTGTATGGAAAGGACTATGTGAATTGTTTTGGCATCTGTTTAAATGATGCTGACGGAGACGGCATTTGCGACGAGGAGGAGATAGGTTGTACAGACATCACCGCCTGTAATTATGATTCCGGAGCCACCACTGATGACGGTTCTTGCACATTCCCCTCTGAAACCTACCTCGATTGCGACGGCAACTGCATCAATGACAGTGACGCTGACGGCGTATGTGATGAATTGGAAGTGCTCGGTTGCGAAAATGAAAATGCCTGTAACTATAACCCCCAGGCGACGGATGATGACGGTTCATGCGTTTATGCAGACACCCCATGCTCCACATGTAACCCAGATGGCACCGTGAATCCCAACGACGACGATGGAGACGGTATTTGCAACAATGAAGATGTCTGTTCCGGGGACTTCAACAATGACGGAGTGCGCACAGCAAGCGATGTCTTGGTTGTTCTGGCCGCCTATGGGTGTGACAACGAATGCGGAGAGGCAGACTTGGATGGCAACGGCTTTGTGACGGCCTCCGATGTCTTGGCCATGCTCAGTTATTTCGGTACGTTCTGCGATTAAGAACCTTGATTTATACTTTGAAAGGGCCGCACCAGCGGCCCTTTTTTGTTAGGGATAACGACGAAACCTATTAAAAGGCCCGCTCTAACAAGTGTAAGTATCGACCAATTGACTATATTTGTAGTTCAGATCATAATGATATGCTACGAATACTGACCATCTTGACTGTTGCACTGGCTGTTCCTTGCCTCCATGCACAAGTGCAGCCCATTGCGCCTGTCACCAATGTCACCACAGGTGCAGAGTATGACTACATCTCGGATGCCGTACAGGAAGCCGCTTCAGGGGACTTCATCCAATTGGCTGCAGCCCGGTTTGTCGAGCATGTCAGCATATCTGTACCGCTCACACTGGCTGGAGACCCAAACGCGACCACTATTGTTGATGTCTCTGAGGCCGATGGTTGGGGAATCACCCTCTCTGCAGATAACATCACGCTCCAAGACTTGACCGTTGTAAGTGGAGGGATAAACAACGCCTACGCCATACACAGCGAACCTGGAATCACAGGACTCACACTTCAAGACATCGATGTCTCCGAGTCGACCAAGAGTTGTATCGACCTCAACGGATTGACTGGTCCTTCCGTCAACACGTTACAGAACATCAATGTAAGTGGCAGTAGTATTGGCTTTGGTCTTGCCTTAAGCACATGTTCGAACGTTCACATTGAGAACGTCACAAGCAGTGACAATGGATTTGGAGACATCGCCCTGATGGAGTCCAACTATTATGATCAGGAGATCAACGGCATTTCTTTCACTGGCGAACTTGATTTAGGAGGCCCTAATGGACTCGGTGGTGGAGGTGTTGTGGTTCAAATCGACCCAGTGATTGCCCCTGTTGGTATTGGAACAGGATTTCCAATCAGCATGAACGCCGATGGATTCAACCATGTTTTGGAAGCACCAGGCGATGACCTTACCGGGTGCATTCTTGTGCACGATGACGACGTACGCAGTATTGCTGCCGCATTGGGTGCAGAGATTGAAACCCTTGTGTCATACAGCATGATCACCCAACAGATGATTGTCTTCCCAGGCATGTCGGTGCAAAGTGCTGTGAATGTGGCCGACGACAATTCGACCATCAAAGTGGAGCCAGGCACATTTGACACAGCCCCCATTGAAATAGGAACCAGCCTGAACTTAATCGGCGCCAATGTCGGCTCAACGGGCACGGATGCATCCCAGCGTGATGTTGAATCTGTGATTGCAGGCATCATTGTCACAGCAGGCCATCCCGTGATTGACGGAGTCAAAATCAACAGCGGCGCTGGTGACGCCTTGAACGTAGCAGCTTCTGCTGAGGGCATCACGCTGAAAAACAGTGTCGTGTCTGGAAGTGGTTCTGCTCTTAACAGTGGAGTCATCTCACGCAAAACAACCGTCATCCAAGACGTTAAGCTGACAGGCTTTCACAAGGGTGTTCTTCAACATTCAGGAAACCTCACCATTTCCAATAGCATGTTCAAAGAGAACGCTACTGGATTGGAGGTGGCCCACGATGCTGCAACAGCTGATGTCACCTTGGTTCAAACATGCGCCTTCGAAAATGCCGGTGGAAATGCAGTCAACCTGTCTGCAGGAGAAGCGACAGATTCCTTTACCATGACTGACTGCACTTTGCAGTTGCACGAAGTGGCTTTTACAAAAACAGCACCCCTGGCTTCAAGCCTGGCGAACAATACTTTCTCAAACTCAGAACTGCAGGTTTCCGGGGTGGATCGTGACGGCCAAATCGAATTGTGCAACGCCAACACCTTCTCTCCAGCGCTGCGGATCACAGGGTGTACTGACCAAACGGCCGACAATTACGAAGCTTGCGCGAACATCAATTTCGGATGTCTCTATGAAGGCTGTACCTCGCCCAAAGCGTGCAATTTTGACGCGTCAGCCAATTATGATGACGGCAGCTGTGACTTCATCAGTTGTGCAGCTTGCCCATTGGGCTTTGCCTGTAACTACGATCCCGATGCAGAACTCTACAAAGTAGGGGCGTGTGACTTCACCAGTTGTGAGGGTGAAGGCATGGCGACATCTGGCGAAGACAGGGCAGGTATTGCCATGATTGAAGGCTGCACCATTCCGCAAGCATGTAACTACAATGCCAACGCAGACATAGAAGATGGCAGCTGCAACTTCGATTGTTATGGATGTATGAACAGCGAGGCCTGCAACTTTGAGTCAGTGTTCACCCAGGCTTCTAACGAAACATGCTTGTTCATTCAAGACCTGCATCCGTCGCCTCATGTAGACTGCGATGGGACCTGTTATAACGACCTGAATTTAAATGGTGTCTGCGACGAGGAAGAGGTGAGCGGCTGCATGGATCCAGGGGCTTGTAACTTCTTGGGGACAGCCACCCTCGATGACGGCAGCTGCGATTTCACTTCATGTGCCGGTTGCATCAACCCAGCGGCTTGCAACCATAATGCAGATGCATGGGTGTCCGATGGTTCTTGTGATTACTCAAGCTGCTCGGGATGCGCCGCTTCGAATGCTTGCAATTATGACCCAACTGCATTGATCGATGACGGAACCTGCCAATTCCCGGTAGACCTGTTCAACAAGGCCTACGTCGATTGCACTGAGAATTGTTTGAACGATGCCGATGGTGACGGCATTTGTGACGAAGAAGAGCTGTTGGGATGCACCAATTCTGGCGCCTGCAATTTCGATGCAGATGCCACTGACGACGACAGTTCATGTGAGTTCACGAGTTGCGCCGGCTGCACCGACGAGAATTACTGCAATTACAACCCCACTGCCACCCTTGACAATGGCAGTTGCACAGCTCCAGAGGACTTGTATCCCGACGCGATATTGGATGGCGTATCCACTGTGGACTGCTTGGGGCGTTGCGTAAATGACGCCAATGAGAATGGCATCTGCGACGAATATGAGCCTTCTTGTCCTGGGGACTTCAACGAAGATGGATTGCGCGGAGCTGTCGATATCCTCATGATGCTGGCCGCATTTGGATGCCAAACTGATTGTGGTGACCAAGACCTCAATTTCGATGGCATGGTGGCCGCCGGCGACATTTTGATTGCTCTGTCCACCTTTGGTTTGCCCTGTCCAAACTAAATCAACGACTTTAACCACCCCAAGGGCTTCCACTTGAGCCCTTGGGGCGGCAACCCGCTGCAAACGGGTGCACCTTCAAGTGGCGACCAAAACCCAGATGCTCCGCTTCCCCAATCACCGGGGGGCCCTCAGGCCCGTATACAAGCCCGTCATGGCATGTTGCATCTTGATGTGGTCACTGTCCACAGTCTGCGCTCAGGATTGGAGCGCGGGAACCCTGCCCCAAGCAGATTGGAACGCTGCATTCACTTCTTTTGATTCCACTTGGGCAGACAGCATCCCCCAAAGAGGAAAGGGCTTTAAACCATTCATGCGCTGGAGGCATTTTGCCACAGCGCGTTTTGCTTTTGAAGGCGCTACATCCTTTAAATCCGCCTCCGTTTGGGAGGCCACACAATGGGAACGAGCAGGCAGGTCTGCCCGAACAAACGAAACTGGATCGATGTGGCAAAAGGCGGTCCCGACTGGCGCTCCGCTCGTGGGGGGTGCAGGTCGTGTTAACCGCGTAGTGGTCGACCCCCAAGACACTGCGGTGTGGTATGCATGTGCACCCAGCGGTGGCCTCTGGAGGTCCACGGATTCAGGGACGCATTGGAACATCATGGGGACCCAAGACTGGGCAGGAATGGGGGTGTCGGATATCGCCATGCATCCAGATGACCCCAACAACATTTTAGCCGCCACAGGAGATTCAGATTTTGGCAGCGCCTACGGTGTCGGGCTCATGTCTACGAACGACTTGGGCCAAACTTGGACCACTACAGGACTCACTTTTGAACTTTCCGAAGCGGCCACTTGCAGTCGGGTTCACAGAAAATGGGGAGCGCCTGAACACATTTTGGCCGCCACAAGCGATGGCATTTGGTTGAGCGAGGACAATGGGGCATCCTTCACGTTGACCCAACAGGGCATCTGTTCCGACTTGATCCCGCAACCAGGAGATTCTGCGATTTGGCATGCAGCCATGCGACCAGGGACACTACTGCGTTCTGAAGACGGGGGAAGGAACTGGAGCTCCGTCCAAGGTTTGCCTTCTGCATTTTCAGTGAGTAGGTACACCTTGTCAGCTTCATCCTCCAACCCATCATTGGTAGCAGCCATTGCTGCAAGGACTGGCTCTCAAGGACTTCAAGGCTTCTATGTGAGCCAAGACAGCGGGCAGACGTTCACAGAGATTCCTGAACTGCCCAATCTGTTGGGATGGACCTACACGGGTGCTGATTTCGGCGGCCAAGGTTTTTACGACTTGGCGCTGGCCATTGACCCTCTGGATGATCAGCACATCATCGCAGGCGGCGTGAACCTGTGGGAATCCCACGATGGAGGAGGGAACTGGGACTGCATAGGTCACTGGTATGGAGAGCAAGACGCCGACTTTGTTCATGCAGACCACCATGCGATTTCCTTTATTCCCGGCAGCAGCCAATGGGTGAGCGCACATGACGGGGGGGTATCGCGCAAATCATCCATTGGTTTTCAAAGCCTGTGCGAGGGCTTGGACGTAGGGCAGATTTACAAGCTCGGCTTTGCCAACAGCAGGCCTGACCAGCTGATTTCAGGGTGGCAAGACAATGGAGTCAACCTATTGAAAGACCAGGTACATGCTCAGGTATTGGGGGCAGACGGTTTCCATTGCCTCATTGACCCCAACGAACCTGACACGCTCATCGCCTCGGAGTATTTTGGGAAATCCCACCGATCTCTGGACGGCGGGTGGACATGGGAGCCCTGGGTCGCAAGCAATGGAGAGGGGGTCGATGAAAAGGGCGACTGGAACACTCCCATGTCGTACTCACCATCAAATGCTGACCGGGTGTTTGTTGCCAAGCACAGGCTCTATTGGACCGATGATCTGGGCGCTACATGGCAAGAAACAGACGCGTTACCAGGTGCCGAGATGGAAGTGCTCGCATTGGCACCTTCCAATGACAGCACCGCAATCGTAGCACGGGGAAGCTTGGCCTTTATCACCCAGAACCTCCAAAATTGGACGCCCTTGGTCGGCCTTCCAGGCTTGCCTGTCCAAGACATCGTCATTGACCATACCAATGCAGAGGTCTATTGGGTCGCGTTTGGTGGTTATGTCGATGGCCAACGGTTGTGGCAAACATTGGATGGTGGCGCATCCTGGACGGATGTAGGCGAGGGGTTGCCCGCCATTCCTGTAAACACATTGGCCCGGCATGAGACAAGCGGCGACCTCTATGCGGGAACCGATGCGGGTGTCTATGTCCTTACCACAGGTTCTGCAGTGTGGACGCCCTACAAATCAGGGCTTCCCGAAGTCATCTGCAGCGACCTCGGTATCCGTACTTCCTCCGGAGAATTGCTCTTGGCCACTTATGGAAGTGGTCTGTGGCGCGCCCCATTGTTCACACCACCAGCCCGAGATGCTGCCGTGATTGGAATCAACGGTTGCCGCGCAACGTCCTGCTCTGGTCCATTGGATGTGACAGCAACCGTCAGAAATGCCGGACAAGACACGCTGGCTGCCATTACGCTGATATGGAACCACACTGACACCGTACAGTATGGCATGTTGTTGGCACCAAATGGAGAAGCCAGGCTCTCTTGGGCTGATGCAGAACGGGACGCGGTGGCCCATCAGACCGAGCTTATTGTGCGCATCATCGATGTGGTGGGCCTCCATGGCAGCTTGTCTGACGGCGAGCTCACCAGTGGCGTAGATGCCGTCTCCGAGAACGATGTGTTGGGTATCCCTTGGGAGCACCGCATCGGAACGGGCTCCGTTGTCGTGACCACCACGGCGGATTGCCACCCCATGGAAACATCGTGGGCATTGGCTGATACCGGGGGCACAATCTGGCACCGCAGGCAGCACTTTGCCAACGAAGCGGCTACACTAGACACCTTGTGCTTGGCTCACGGTTGTTATGATGTGCTATTGAATGACAATGGTGCCGATGGTTTTTCAGGGGGCAATTGTGGCATGCAGGGCGCACTGAACATAACCTCAATGGCAGGTGCGGTCATTTGGTCTGTAACCGACACCAATGCGGTCGGCATTGGCTTTAGCACTGGCGTGGGGGGGACAGTTTGCCTTCCTGTTCCAGGCGTATTGGGATGCACGAACCAAGCAGCCTGCAATTTTGACCCTGCAGCATCTGAAGATGATGGCTCTTGCAACCAGGACTGCTGGACCACCCCATGTCCTGCTGACTTTGACGGCGACGGATTTTACGGAGCTGCAGACATTCTCACCGTCCTCGCTGAATTTGGGTGTTCAGCAGGATGCACGGTGGACATTACTGGCGACGGCTCGGTTTCTGCCAATGACATCTTGGCTTTGTTGGCTTTGTACGGTCAAACCTGCGAGGAATGATGAATCCCGGTGCATCTTGCAGCCGCTATGGCAGCACGAACTCCCCGTCCTAAAATCAACATTCGCCGTTGGTCTTCAGAAATTGAAGGCCCTTTGCACGCTTTGGTCCGCTCAGAACTCGGATTGCGCAGCACAACAGCTTCACGCAATCTCATCAAAGGTGGGGCCGTGAGGGTGGAGGGTGAAGTGGTTAAAATCCCTTCCTTGGTCATCCCCGTTGGCCAAGAAATTTCCGTTCCGGAAGAAAAGGAGGCGCGCAAGTCAGAACCGGCAAATGCGACCAAGTCCATTCGTCCAGATGACGACTTGCCGTTCGAAGTACTCTATGAAGATGACGACATCTTCTGTTACCTCAAGCCGGCCGGTTGGATTTTGGCATCGCCAAATCCTCGGGTAGACACCAGTTTTACCCGGGTCAAGGAATACTTGGTTGCCAGAGACCTTGCAAGCGGCCATCCAGAAAGGGCCGTGCATTTTGTCAATATGATGGACAAGGACAGCAGCGGAATTGCTGTGGTTGTCCGCGATATGGGCTTGCGGAAACGGCTCCAAGAAAGTTGGCACACCCAGCAGTTTGAAAGCTATTTGCTGCTGCATGGTGAAATCGATGAAGATGGAGAGTTCAGCGCCCGCAAAAAGCCGGGGGAGAAGTACTCCTCCAAGAAGTTCGAATTCCGCCGCATGCGGTCAGGAGGGCGGTTCACCATCCTCAAGGTGAAAGCCGGCCTGCAGGACATCAGTGAAATTTTACCCGGATTGCGCCACCACAACTGCATGGTGTGTGGATTGGGTGCAGATGCGCCAGACCCGCTGGGGCGTCAGGGAGTACACCTGTTTAGAATGGTCTTGACCGATTCTGAATTGGATGCCATGTGGGAGATCAAAACCCGCGTACCCAAAGAGTTTCTCAGGGTGGTGAAATAAGAAGCGCCCCGACGTTTCGGAGCGCTTCTACCTTAACCAAATCAATGCCGGTCTCAAATCGGCATCATGAACCATTATGTCGCTGCTTTCAGCTATATGGTTTAATTCAACTACCGTGCCAAAAGTTGATGGCACCCACCCTGTTTGCTCAGAATCAGTGCCAACGAACGTCAAAACGCGCCTTCGCAATGGGTGGGTCTACTTGGTATCTTTGCAACACGCTAAACATCTGAAATGAGCAGAGCAGTCGTTATCGCATCCGCCCGTCGCACTCCGATGGGCTCGTTTCTGGGAGCCCTGTCTTCCGTCCCCGCCACCAAGTTGGGGTCCATCGCCATCCAAGCCGCCATGGAATCCGCAGGGATCACTGGGGCAGATGTCCAAGAGGTCATCATGGGCAATGTCTTACAGGCAGGATTGGGCCAGGCCCCAGCCCGCCAAGCTTCCATGGGTGCCGGCATTTCCGACACCGTACCATGTACCACAGTCAATAAGGTGTGTTCTTCAGGGATGAAGGCCATCCACATGGCTGCCAATGCCATCGCAGTCGGTGACGCCGACATTGTAGTCGCCGGAGGCATGGAAAACATGTCGCAAGTCCCGCATTATCTCCATGGAAGGGCAGGCATCAAGCTCGGCAACATCAAGGCAGTTGACGGCATGGTGCTCGATGGATTAACCGACGTCTACAACGCGCAACATATGGGGCTGTGCGCTGAATTGTGCGCCACCAAACACAGTGTCTCCCGCGAGGAACAAGACGATTTTGCCATTGAGAGTTACCGCCGTTCTGCCCAAGCGTGGGAAGACGGAGCCTTTGACACAGAAATCGTTCCCGTCTCCGTTCCTCAGCGCAAGGGAGACCCGATTGTGGTCGGCGTGGACGAGGAGTTTAGCAATGTGAAATTGGAGAAGATCCCGCATTTGCGCCCTGTATTTGACAAGGAGGGGACCGTCACGGCAGCCAATGCCAGCACCCTGAACGACGGTGCTTCTGCCTTGGTGTTGATGTCTGAGGAGACAGCCAAGGCAAGGGGAATCACTCCTTTGGCCCGGTTGCTGTCCAATGCGGACGCAGCCCATGCCCCAGAAGATTTCACCACGGCCCCGTCCAAGGCCCTTCCAAAGGCTTTGGAACGAGCCGGACTGAGCATGGCTGACATGGAACTCGTGGAGCTCAATGAGGCCTTTGCGGTGGTTGGATTGGCCAATAGCAAGTTGATGGGGCTCGATGCTTCAATCGTCAATGTCCATGGCGGAGCAGTTTCTTTGGGCCATCCGCTCGGAAGTTCTGGAAGCCGCATTGTCGTCACCCTCATCCACGCCTTGAAGCGGCACGGCAAAACACGCGGTGCAGCAGGCATTTGCAATGGTGGGGGTGGAGCGAGTGCCCTCGTATTAGAAATCCTTCATTGACCGCAACCCAATGCAGTCCGGCATCATACGCGTTCCCCTTGCACCCATACGTGCTGCAGCTGATGACTGCTCTGAAATGGTCACCCAAGGTCTGTTTGGGGAACTGTTGGAGTGGACGCCTGTACCGGACAATCCAGGCTGGGCGGCTGTGAAATTGGCAGCCGATGGGTACACCGGCTTTACGGACGTCAAGTTGATTGCTTCAACATCAGAAGCCTTAGAGGCCTATGCGGGCCCCCAACACACCTTGACTGCACCGTTGACCACGTTGGAATGGGAAGGCCGGCCCTACCATCTTCCAGCGGGAGCCGCTGTGCCAGCTGGTCTTTTCCCAGGGCTGCCGCCCCAGCCAACACACCCTGTTCAAGCGGCCCACACTTTTCTGGGAGCGCCCTATCTGTGGGGCGGAAAAAGCGTTTTGGGAATGGACTGCAGCGGCCTCACGCAACTCGCTTGTGCACTGCATGGAACCTCCTTGCCCCGTGACGCTTCACAACAATGGGCTGCCCTTCAATCGGTTGCCACAACATTTGATGCGCTTGAGCATGGAGACTTGGTCTTCTTTCATAAAACTGACCCATCCAAGGTTACCCATGTAGGATTCTCTTGGATTTCAGGGGCCAATGCACCCCAAGTGCTCCACGCCTCGGGCGAGGTTCGCATTGATCCGCTTGAACCCGAAGGCATTGTGCGAGACGGAACCCTCAGCCACCTTTGGACCGGTGCTGCCCGCTGCCCAATCAGCGTTGGATGACCACCCGCTGGGTGCCTTGAGGCCCCTGAAAGAGGTACACCCCTGCAGGCAACGCACCGATCAAGATGCGGTCATTGCCCGAACTAAACCGGCCAGAGAGCACCATACGGCCTCCCAAGTCCCGCAATGCCCATGTTGACCCTACAAAGCTGGGATGGACCAGCATTTGAATGCGGTCAGAGGCAGGGTTGGGCTGGAGTTTAATGCCAGGAGCGTCCCTTTCCAAGGGCTCTACACTTGAAAGCAGGGGCGTTTCAAGCGAAATGTCCTCGTCTCCTTCCTCGTACAGGACGTAATCAAAAAAGACAAAAAACATCTCGTCGCCCGTATTGTCGCCGTACTCGATCAGTTGCGGCGGATCGTTTGGGTTGAACGGGTTGTCGGCAGTGTTGTCGTAGGATGCAATGCCATGCACGGTATAGCCTGCGGGCACCTTCGTCATGTAAGGGAAGGTGAAAAAGCCTTGCCAGTTAAAATCCCAAGCGGGAATCGAAATCAAGGGAATGGTGTCTAGGTTGTTTGGGCTTGTAGCAAACACCTCCCATGAATTTCCGATCAAATGGGAGTGGGGGGCAATGCTGATGAAACTCAGGTCGGTGGGTATGTAGTAGGTGCCATGAAAAGTCTTCACCTGATTGGCGGGGATCAAAAAGGGCTCGCCCAAAGTCCATGGCCCCATGATTCCGGTGGCCACTTCACGCTCTATGGGTCCCTCGGTCAAAAAGACATTGATTTCTGTTTGGTCGGATTCTTCCACGGCGTTGGGACCATAATGCATCTGCATCAGCAAGTCACTTCCCGCGGGAATCACACGTCCTATGCCTTCTGGATACACCAGCGTTTGGGCACCTGGAACCCAAGCCCCAAAGAAGTTCTGGTAGGCATCGAATCCAAAGTCGCCAAAGCTTTCATAGCCTGGATTCGGGTCCTGTGCATCTAAAGTTTCTGCAATCCCCTCGATATCTACCCCAAGGACTGCATGGTGAGCAATGGCGCCGTTTCCAGGACGCACCTCAAGAGCGCGAACCGTCACGTCTTCTTCGAATCCAGTGGGCATCACAAAGACCTGATACTGATCAGTCATGTCTCCACCATGGGTGTAGGACTCAGCCATACCGAAGACCATGTCGGGTTCGCCGATTTGGCTGCCTTCCGGAAAAACAGGTTCGCCTGGGTTGTCAGCAGGGTCACCCTCGGGCATTCCAGCGTCAACCCAAGCACTAATGGTCTCGATTTCAGCAGCTGATAACACCCGCTCTCCCACAAAGTGACTGTAGTCGGCATCTGGAGTCCATGGGGGCATATAGCCGATGGACGTCACGTATTCAATGAACGGCCCATAGGCCGAGACCTCTTCAAAGGAGGTAAAGGGCATGGGACCAATTTCACCTGAACGGTGACATTCAGTGCATGCGTTGTGGATGATGGGGGCGACATCAGCATGATAGGTGACTTGACCCCATCCTGAGGTCAGCGACAACGCCAGAAAGACAATGAGAAACAGCGGGTTCTTCATGCGATAAAAATATGTACTCATAGAGGTGGCTCCAATGTGTTCTATTCCTGAGGAACGGAAAGTTTTACCCCCTCAATCGGACAGCCCACGGCATCTGTTAAGGGGACACGCACTTCCGCACCAGTCAGTGCATCAGCGATGGCTTCGCGAAGGTCGCGGCGACGGGTCTTGTTTCTTCTTCGCCCTGGAGCGAAGTAGCGGTCATTGATTCTGCCTCGATAGAGGATAGAACCGTTCTCATCCAAGATGAAGGCTTCCGGCGTCCAGCGCGCGCCCAGTTTCTGTGCCCATCCTGCTTCGTCTAGCACGCACTCCATTTCAAGCCCGTACGTCTCACGAAACACGTTCATTTGACTTTCCTGAGTAGAGGCATTGGGAAAGACGCCGATAAACGTCACAGGTTCATCGGAGAATTCAGCTTCCAGCAGTCGCAGGTCATAGGTCATGTTCTGACAAATGGGGCACAACGGCGCCAAAAACAGCACCACCCGTAGCCACCGTTTAGTCCCACTCAATTGCATGTCGTTCCATATTGACCCAGCAAAAACAACACATCGGAGACCGTGACCGCACTGTCCCCATCGAGGTCCAATGCACAACCTACCACGCAACCAAATTCACTCAACAGGAGCAAGGCATCCGATACGCCCACCAAGTTGTCTCCGGTCAAATCTCCTGCACAGGGCAGCTGTTGTGGCCCCAAAGCAATCTGCTCGTCCCCGTCCTCGTACAGCACCGCATCGATGAAGACAAAGAACATTTCGTCTTGGGTCTCTTCACCGAAATACACCCATTGGGGAGGGTCACTCGGATTGAAAGGGTTGCCCGCCGTGTTGTCATAAGTCGCCTCGCCATGAAGCGTGTATCCCTGCGGAACCTTTGTGAGGTGGGGAAAAGTAAAATAGCCCTGCCAGTTAAAGTCCCAAGAGGGAATGGAGATCAAGGGGATGGTGTCTTGATCGTTTGGGGAGGTGGCGTAAACCTTCCATGAGGAACCGATCAAGTGGCAGTGAGGCGCAATGCTGAGCAGGCTCACGTCCGCTGACACCGGCATGGTGCCATGAAAGGACGAGACTTGGTTCGGAGGAATAAGGAAAGGCGCATCCAAGTGTTGTGGTCCCATGATCGCCGTGAACACTTCACGCTCAATGGGCTCGTTGGACAGAAACACGTTGATTTCAGTCTGGTCGGACTCGTCAATCGCTGAGGGGCCGTAGTGCATTTGCAACAGCACATCTGCATCTGCGGGAATCACCCGGCCGATTCCAGGAGGATATTGAACGGGAAGAGCGCCGGGAACCCAAGCGCTAAAAAACGAGTTCTCAGCATTGAATCCGAAGCCTCCAAAACTTTCATAACCTGGGGCTGGGTCGGCTGCGTCTAGGATGGAGGCAGTGCCCGAAATGTCCAAGCCGATGATGGCATGATGCGCTACGTTGTGGTTTCCGGGCAAGACTTCAAGGGCCCGAATCGAGGTGGCTTCAGCAAATCCTGAGGGAATCACAAAGACTTGGTATTGCTCGGTCATGTCCCCTGCGTGGGTATATGATTCGGCCATGCCCAATACATGGTCCGGAGTCCCAATTTGACTGCCATCGGGAAAATCAGGCAGGCCGGGATTGTCGGCGGGATCACCTTCAGGCTTTCCGGCCTCCACCCAATCGCTCAATGTTGCCAATTGGCTGGGCGTCAAAACATTCTCGCCTACAAAATGACTGTAGGTCTCATCGGGTGACCAAGGCGGCATATAGCCGATGGAAGTGACGTACTCGATAAACTCGCCATAGGCAGCCACTTCAGCGTAATTGGTAAAGGGCATGGGGCCGATTTCTCCAGGCCGGTGGCACGATGTACAGTGGTTGAATACGATGGGAGCGACATCCGCATGAAAAGTGACCCCTTGTCCGCTCAAGAAGAACGGATGAAGGCCAAATATGGCGATGGCAAATATTCTCAAGCGCATCCTCTAAAGTAACGGTTGCCATTCAAGAAGGATTAAAGCCAGTGCGTTCGGTGGTGCTCATTGGGGTGCTACATTGGGCGTCATGCAATTGGCACTGTTGGATTTCCTCGTGATTGGCGGGGTGTTGTTGACCATTCTCATCATCGGCATGGCTGCCGGCCGCAAAGGCAATGACAGCGCGGACGACTTCTTTTTGGGCGGAAGGAACATGCCCTGGTGGCTTCTGGGCACCTCGATGGTGGCGACCACATTTAGTGCCGACACCCCCAATCTTGTGACAGACCTCGTCCGGCAACAGGGGGTCTCTGGTAACTGGGCCTGGTGGGCCTTCCTGCTCACGGGCATGGTGACCGTGTTTGTCTATGCCCGACTCTGGCGCCGTTCAGGTGTGCTCACAGACATTGCGTTCTATGAGCTCCGTTATGGCGGTAAAGCCGGAGCATTTTTGAGGGGATTCCGGGCAGTATATCTGGGGTTGGTATTCAACGTGTTGGTGATGGCTACCGTGAGCCTGGCTGCGATCAAGCTGGGCAGTATTCTCCTCGGTTGGCCAGGTTGGATGACCCTGCTTGTAACGTGCTCCGTCACCTTGTTGTTTAGCGTTTATGGAGGGCTTCGCGCCATTCTGTGGACAGACTTGTTCCAATTTTTCCTCGCCATGGGGGGCGCTGTAGCCGCCAGCGTTTATGTACTCGGATTGCCGGAGGTAGGAGGGATTGAGGGGCTCATGACCCACCCCAATGTGATGGGCAAACTTTCTGTTTGGCCGGACTTTAGCAATCCTGAAGTGTGGGTGCCTGTGATGCTGGTGCCACTTGCGGTTCAATGGTGGGCCAGCTATTACCCCGGCGCAGAACCTGGAGGCGGAGGGTACATCGCACAGCGTATGTTCAGCGCAAGGAGCGAAGACGATGCCGTCGGTGCGACGTTGCTGTTTAATGCCGCACATTACGCATTGCGGCCATGGCCATGGATATTGGTGGCTTTGGCCTCCCTGATTGTTTTTCCAGACCTCGAGGCGATCGCTACGGCCTTTCCACAGCTCGCCGCAGACAAGGTGGGGCATGATGTGGCTTACCCAGCCATGTTGAGCTTGCTCCCAGCGGGCTTACTCGGATGGGTTGCAGCTTCGTTGCTTGCAGCCTTCATCTCCACCATGAGTACCCAAGTGAATTTGGGGGCGAGCTACTTGGTTCACGACGGTTGGGCACGCTTCATTCGACCCAACGCCACGGAGTCCCAAAAAGTAGCAGCCGGCCGATGGGCCAGCCTCCTGTCACTAATCGCTGGCGCGCTGTTGAGCCTCACCCTGACTTCGGCTTCACAAGCATTTAATCTACTGCTCTTGCTCGGTGCAGGAACGGGGGGGCTGTTCATCCTGCGCTGGTTCTGGTGGAGGATTTCCGCCAGCACTGAAATCGTGGCCATGATCCTGTCACTGTTGGTTGCCGCCTATTTCACATGGTGCCACGATGCCTTGGCTGCAGAACCGGTAGCTCTCGTTCCGGAGTTGGCGTCTTGGGAGAAGCTGGTTGCAGGAAGCCTATTGACGACGTTGGGGTGGGTTGTGGCCGCATGGGTCATGAAGCCAGAATCCCCCGCCACTTTGCAATCCTTTGTAGACAAGGTGCAACCCGGTGGTCCTGGATGGAGCCGCTTTCCACCCAGTCAGGGCTTGAACAATGCTTCTTGGAACGTCCCCCGGTCCTTGCTTCAGGCCTTTTTGGGGTGCGTGGCCATTTACGGCGCCTTGCTGGGGGTTGGGGCGGCATTGTTTGGACAAGGTGCTACAGCCGCGGGCATGGCGGTACTCTGTATCGGCGGAGTCTGGGGCATCCTCAAGTTGCAGCCCAAGGCATGAACACGGCGTTTATCAGTTCGGCACCTGGCCGTTTGTGCCTCTTTGGAGAGCACCAAGATTACCTAGGACTGCCCGTCATTGCCATGGCGATGAACCGGAGGTGCACCCTTCATTTTTCGCCAATGCCCAATCCCTCTGTCGAAGTTCTGAGCGCGGCTCTGGGACCAGTGGCTGAATACGATCTCACCGCACCCGCTGAGATCTCCATAGAGCACCCCATGGGCATGGCCCTGCGGAGTTTGCTTGAAGAGTTCGGCCCATATCACGGTCAAGGATGGCGTGTTTTAGTCGAGAGTCAGGTTCCGATTCGGGCTGGATGCAGCTCCTCCACGGCTTTGCTTACCGCTTGGACCGCAGCGTGGCTTCAGATTCTCAATGGGGGGTTTGATGTCAACGACGTGGTACAACGGTGCCACAAGTATGAGGTGCTCGACTACAATGGTGCCGGCGGAAACATGGACCAATTTGCATGTGCCCATGGCGGAATCCACCGGTTTGGAAATGGCAGGCCAGAGGCCCTGAAATTGCCTCAAGGTGTCTTTATCCTGGGCGATTCAGGTGAACCCAAAGACACCCAAGGGCACCTCAGACGTTGCAAGGATGCCCGCATCCCTTTAATGCCCTTCATTGACGCGCCCCGTCCCAGCCTTGGGGCGGACGAATTAGAATTGTTAAAGGGAACGAGGATCAACCGGGATTTGGAGTCGCATTGGGGAAAAGCTATGGTGTCGCATCGCGCAGAAGGCTTGGCCATGGGCCTTGACCTGTCCCGTCACCATGACGTATTGAGGGATACCTTGGGCTTGTCCACTCCACGCATAGAGGCCATGTTGTCAAACGCGCTACAGGCAGGTGCTTGGGGCGGCAAAATCAACGGTTCAGGAGGTGGGGGATGTGCTTTTGTTTTGGCCCCTAAAGACACTGTAGACAAAGTCTGTGATGCCATCGTCAAAGCCGGTGCTGCAGGGGCTTGGGCTGTCGAAATGGACAAAGGCGTGACATGTCAAATTTGAATCCTACCATCGTCATGGCAGCAGGGAAGGGGAGCCGGATGAAGGCCGACTCCAATGTCCCAGCACACATTCTTCTTGAGGCACAATCCCGCCCCAAAGCCATGATCCGCATCGGTGAGCAATCCAAGCCTCTGTTGGAGCACCTGCTGTTGCAATTGAGGGAGGAAGGATGCACACAGGCCTGCGTGGTCATTGCCCAAGACGACAACCTTACTCCGGCGCACTTCACCCAAGTGGCCCTCCCGGGCATGGCCCTTTCTTTTGTGAGGCAATCCATTCCAGACGGACGCAGCAAACCGCTCGGCACGGCGCACGCTGTTCAATTGGCCATGGAAGCCAATCCAAAGTGGTTAGGCTTACCCGTGACTGTGGCCAATGGTGACAACCTGCCTCCAAGGGGCATGTTCCAAGCCCTGTTTGAGCGCGAGGCCGTGCTGCCTGCGTTTTTGCCCCAGCATCTGGGGTTGCCTCAAGAGCGGGTACTCGCCTTTGCCGTGCTGCAAGCTGACCCTGAGGGAAACCTGATCGGCATTACTGAGAAGCCCACACCTGAGCAAGTCCAAAACGCGCACTGGCCTGACGGCCAGCCAAGGGTCAGCATGAACTATTTCAGGCTGCCCTATGCGCCGCTATTAGAAGCGGTGCGCACTGTGCCAGAAAATCCCACAAGAAATGAGCGCGAGCTGCCCGAAGCCATATCGCTCTTCTTGCAGAATGGAGGTGAAATGGAAGCACTGACAATGGCTGGGGCATTTCTGGACCTGACCCACCCAACGGACATCGAAAAAGCAGGAGAGGCAATGGATGCAGGCGGCAACAAACTGCTCTTACGAACCTGAAGTTCAAATGCTTGTTATGTGATTATGCCATATCGTACATGCCTGACTGTCTGCGCGCGTTTGTGCCTCGCCTTTGTCCTTTTGAGTGCCCCGATCCTCTCTAGATCACAATGCGACTCATTGGACTTTAGCATCTTGTGTCAAGAAGGAGACCTGGTCAATGACGCCGTCTTTTCTTGTGGTTTCGATTGCATTTTCGCGGGCGACCTCCAAGGGTGCTTTGCCAATTGCATCGCTGCCGGAATCCCCACCATGAGCACGGGGTGCGTCGGATGCTTTGCAGAACAAAGTGTGTGCGCACAGAACAATTGCCTGCTGGTGTGTGGCTTTGGAAGTGCAGCAGACTGTGAGGCCTGTGTCTTGTCCAATTGTCAGGCAGAATTTGAAGCCTGTGCAGGCATTGTCGATCTCGATGGTGATGGGGAGAGTGTCGTGTGCGACTGTGACGATGACAACGCGAGTGTTTACCCGGGTGCGCCGGCCAACGCCAGTGGCGTAGACAACAATTGCGATGGTGTCTTGAGCGCAGAAGAAATTGCTTGCCTGCTCGACTTAACAGGAGACCTCCTGGTCAGCGTATCCGACGTGCTGATCGTGCTCTCAGATTTTGGATGCCTGGAAGGCTGCGATGCAGATGTCAACGGAGATGGTGCTGTGACCGTTTCGGACGTCCTGCAGATTCTCAGCGGTTTCGGTTCAGAATGCTGAGGATTGCTCAACATTTAGCCAAACAAACTCCGGCCTTCTTGGGCACGGGTCCTCAACAACGGACTACAACGGTAGCGGTCTTCTCCATACTTGTCGCGAAGCTCATCCAACGCTGCGACACAGCGGTCGAGTCCCACTTCCTCTGCCCATTGTAGCAGGCCTTTGGGGTAATTCACGCCACCTCGCATCGCGCGGTCAACATCCTCAGCAGAAGCAACGCCCCAAAACACGGCGTCAGCCGCTTCATTGATGAGCATGACCAAAATGCGCCACAAGATGTCCTGACCTAAATCCTTGTCTGTTCGCGGTCCGGCAGCCACAGCGCCTTCGGAATGGTCATACCAACCTCTTCCAGTTTTGCGGCCATACCAACCGGCATCGACATTGCGCTTTTGGGCAAAGGAAGGCCGGTACCTCGGGTCGAAATAAAAGGCGGTCCAAACACTTTCTGTCACAGCGTAATTGATGTCATTGCCGATCAAATCCATTAAGGTGAAAGGCCCCATCTTGAATCCGCCCAGAGCGGTCATGGCCCAATCAATGGTGGGGACATCGGCCACACCTTCCTCTAAAATCCGAATGGCCTCGCCATAAAAAGGACGGGCGACCCGGTTCACAATAAATCCAGGGGTGTCCTTTGCTTCCGCGGGCTGCTTCCCCCATTGCTGCATGAGGACCAGCATTTCGTCGGCCAATCCCGAGCGGCTTTGCAGCGCGGAAACAACCTCAACCAAGGCCATTAGAGGCGCGGGATTAAAAAAGTGAAGGCCTACAAAGCGGTCGGGATGCTTCAGGCCTGCAGCCAAAGCTGTGACTGAAAGGGAAGAAGTATTCGTGGCCAAAACACAGTCTCGGGTGACCACGGTTTCAAGCTGGGCAAACAACTCACCCTTGATGTCTTGTCGCTCCACAATGGCCTCAATCACCAAGCCGCAATCAGACATCATGGCGACATCCTGCTCACTGTGAATGCGCTGGAGCAGAGCGTCTGCTTCGATCCTGCTCACCCGACCCTTGGCCACAGAGCGATCCTGGATCTTGGCCAAGAAGGTCTGGGCCTCTTCTAACACTGCAGCACTCCGGTCTAACAAACGGACTTCGTGGCCGGCGGCAGCGGCCACCTGCGCTATGCCGCGCCCCATGGTTCCGGCGCCTACAACGCCCACTGTCATTTTGTTGTTCATGTCATTGACAAAGGAAAGACGAACGGTGACGAATGAGCGGCCCACAAAGGCACGTTTCACACAGGACTTCTTTTGATTGCGTCAGATTCACATCACGATGACCCATTGTTTGGCCTGTAAAGCCCGCTTTGACGAACACAAACCGGAGCCGTACACAGGAGACTTCTGTTCAGAATACTGCTTTTCAACCTACCCAGGACAGGCGAAGAAAATGCGCTCTCGCATGCCTGCGGTTTACCAGCGCAACCCCCAGTACCCTCAGCACAATGCCGTTGGAAAGATCCTTGAGCGCAACCACACCATACTGAGAGCTTTTAAGAATTGGCATGCCAGTGCGCCGACCATGTCAGACATAGGAGGGTTGCAATGGCTCAGGGAAAAGGGCTTTGCTTTCGAATACCACACTCACATCAAGCACAACAGTGACGGCGGAACAGAGGTGTGGGTCTATGATACCGGCTACATGCTCGAGCGCGACGGGCTGGTGAAGCCTGTCTGGGAGTCCTAACGCCGCTTTCCCGATCGGCGGGAAGACGATTTCCCCTTAGAAAAAAGCTTGCGCTTTTTCTCGTGAAACGCGCCTTTGAACGTGGGGTCGGCTTTGCGCTTTTCCCGATCAATCGAACGGGCCATCGCTTGGGCCTCCCATTTGGGCGTGGCGACTTCTTCCACACCATCTGGCATGCTGTGGAAGTCTAATGGACCGCCCAATAACTTCTCTACCCTTAGCAAAGCCGCCTTCTCACTGGGGTCCACCAAAGTGATCGCTTGGCCCTTCCGTTTGGCCCGTCCTGTGCGGCCAATTCTGTGGATGTAGTCGTGTGGGTCCCGGGGTACTGTGACGTTGACTACAAGGTCCAATTGAGGGACATCGATTCCCCGGCTGGCGACATCGGTGGCCACCAAAAAGCGCAGGTCACCGGACTTAAAGTCATCCATGGCATTGATCCTGCTGTTCTGTCCCTTGTTCGCATGAAGGGTTCTAACGGACCATGAGACGGCATCGTGAATGGCCTTTCCTATGCGCTCTGCCTGGTCCTTTTCCCGCACAAACAACAACGCCTGTTCAGGAGCACCTTCTTGTTTCAGTAAGGCGACCAGCAAATTCAGTTTGGTGCCAAAATTGGGAGCGCGATAAGCACTTTGAACAATGGACTCCACGGGTGTCGATTGTGGCGAAGCCTCTACACGGGTGGGCCACAGCAAAAACTCACCTGCCATCTCCTCCGTTTTTGTGGGGTAAGTAGCAGAAAAGAGTAAGTTTTGACGCTTTGTAGGCAGGATCTCCAACAGTTTCCGAAGCTGTGGCATGAAGCCCAAGTCCATCATCCTATCCGCTTCGTCCAGGACCAAATGTGAAATGTCTTTGGTGACAAAAGCATTTCTGAGATAAAGTTCCATAAACCGACCAGGCGTGGCCACAACCAAATCACAACCGGCTTCCATTCTCTCTTGCTGGGCCCTGTGTCCAACGCCCCCGTAAATGACCTCAACCCGGAGGTCTGTATTGACAGCCAGGCGCTGGGCCACATCGGCAATTTGAAGGGCCAACTCTTTTGCTGGGGTGAAAATCACACAGCGCGGACCTTTTCCCTGCGCATGGGACAACATCGCCATGACGGGCAGTAAAAAAGCCAAAGTCTTTCCGGTCCCAGTTTGCGCAATCCCAATGACATCCTGTCCTGCACGAATGCGGGGAATGGCTTTGGCTTGAATTTCAGTCGGCTCAACAATGCCCATATCCTCGAGGGCGTCGAGGTATTGCCGGGTTACTTTGAGCTCAGAGAAGGTCATGGTGCAAGATTAAACCATTGACGCGGGGGTACGATTCATATGCCTTCCTTTCCTTTGCCGTCATGGCGGAAACTGCTATTTCTTTGGATCAGCTTGCCGGAATTGAAAAAATCAAGCAATACCTGAGTGACAAAGGATTGGATTTACCTTCTGATCCAAACGACATTCAAGCAGAGTGGAGTGTGCCGTTCATGCGCTGGGTTGCCGCGAACACCACAGCGGGTATAGAGGCAACCATACAGCCTGTTGACGAACCCGGCATACGGCTGGGAACACACCGGGATATTGTGTGTGATCCCGCCCTCTATAACATGGCACGGTTTGACGCCGGACTGCCTACGACGCATATTGTTCTGGGGAGTAACCTGGCCCGATTGCCGTGGGTAAAGGCCTTGCTTGTGGCCAATAAAGCCATTTTTATTGACCGCAGCTTGACAGGTAGAGCGGCATTTGATCAACACCTGGCCATCAGCGAGCGCATCACGGAAATTATAGATTCAGGCGGGCATGTGTGGATCGCACAAGCTCCCGGCCGGTCAAAAAATGGCCGCGATGAAACCCACGCAGGTTTGCTTAAGATGTTGGCAAAAGCGAGGGGAGGAGACCAGTTAGGACCTCAAGTGTTGTCGGGATTGGTAAGGCCGCTGGCCATGCGTTACGACGTCAACCCTTGTGATGTGCACCTGATCCACGAAAGGCTCACCGGATTAAAGACGGAGAAGGACGACGAAATCAGCATGCGAACGGGGCTAGAGGGTTGGAAGGGTGTTGTGCGCATCGCGGAAGGGCAGGCCATCCTCACCGATGACTTCACCAATGACCGAGCTGAGTGGGAGGACTTTGCTGTGCGGGTAGACACCGCTATGGACGCGTTGAACATTCAGGGACAATGGGCCCATGAAGCAGGACGAGCGCTGTCCAGTGGCGATTACTCCCAGCTTTCAAATGGCTTTCAGGAACGCATTCAATGGATCAAGAACGCGCTGGGAGAGTCTGGAAATGCGCTTGAAGCGGACACCCTCAATGGCATGGTGTGCGAGATCTACAGGGAAGGGTCAACGCGCAGAGCAGAAGTCAACCATTCTTGAGACCTGCACCATGCCAGGCGGCCATCACAATGCCGGCCGCCATTGAAGCGTTCAATGATTCAGATTGACCTCCGCCTGGAATGTGAATGAACTCTGAACACACTGCCCGCACATCTTCTGAAATGCCGTGGCTTTCACTGCCCACAACAGCAACGCGAGGCGCGCCATCTTGGTCGTTTTTCAATGACCACAATGCATCACCTTCAAGGTCCAGACCCTGGACAACAGCCCCGTTTGATGCCAAGTCACCCAGCACCTTTGGAAGGTCGACCGTCCATACCGGCATTCGAAAAATCGCTCCCATCGTGGCTTGGACCACCTTGGGATTAAAAGGGTCGACTGTATCCTGGGACACCCAAATTCCTTCGACACCAAACCAATCCGCCGTTCGGATGATGGTTCCCAAATTCCCTGGGTCCGAAAGTCCATCTAAAGCCAACGAAAAGGCTGGAGGAGAAGATGCAATCTCAGACTCCAAGTCTGGCATCCCCATGACTGCCATAACGCCTGGTGGCGCTTTGAGTGTACTCATCCTCGACATGTCTTTGGAAGAGACACGTTCTGCCGGCCAGTCCTCTGGAGCATTGGAGTCTGCCGTGGCATATAACCCATGCACAGTCCAGCCACTGCTTAGCGCCTCTTCTACACCTTTGACGCCTTCCACAGCGAATTTGCGCTCTTCCAAGCGAGTTTTGCGGTTCCTCAAGGCCCGCACGGCTAGAATCTCGTTCTTCGTAGGCATGTTCCGCGTCCCCCGTTTCCGTGCAAGATGGGCCTACTGCCTGGCACTTTGGGCATTGATGTGTTCAAAAGGGACAGCTTTGGGCCAAGAAACCACCAAACAGGAGGCCAATCCCAAGCTGATTTGGAACGTCGAATGGCAACTGTCAACCAACGAAGCAGAAGCAGAACTGGACCTGGCCCAATGGCAAGCTTTGCTGCAAGGAGGATTGGCCGCACAGCCGCCAGATCGACTGATCGGAATACCACTGCGGCACTATTGGGCCAAACTCAACGGAAGGTGGCAACGCGCCATTGATTCCGGAACAAGGGTTCCAACGGGCTCTGCTCCGCCCTTTGACAGCAACCTGCTGGAACAAAGCCGCGCATTGCTCGAGTCTCGGATGATCCGGAACGGTTTTCTGGAGGGTGAAGTCACACTGGACACCAGCTCTGTGGACAATCACGTCACCTTGATATTGGGTCTTGAACCTGGAAAAAGACAGCGTTGCTGCACCACCGAAGTCAACGCAGATGGTAGCGGCTTGCAACAATCTCAAGTTCAAGCCTTAGAGCAGTCTTGGAATTCTTGGCAAGGCAAGCCCTTGGACCTTGACGCCTTGGACCGCGCCCGAGAACGCATGGCACAAGAACTCCAGCAGGAGGGGTGGTTTGGTCTGACGTCCGATTTTTTCTCTATCGACATTGACACCACAGGGAGCCAATCCAGTCAATGCGTCAGCCTTGGGTTGAGGGTTGTGCCCGGAGAGTCGAACGGGACCACCATGCCTCACCGAAAAGGCAGGGTCGACAGCTTGAGCTTCCATTGGCATCCCGTTCAATTGGAGGCCATGGAAACCCGCGAAATAGATGGGATTCAATGGCGCGTGCCCTTGGGAAGGGACCTGAGAGGACTCAGACAAAGCATGCGGATTGAGAAGGGAAGGCCCTACAACCCTATGGAATTGGCCCAAACCCGGCAGTCCATTCGTCAGTACCCTTTGGTACAGGACTTGCGCGTAGGCATCACAGCGCTCAAGCCAACTGCAGCCTCGGCCTACACGCCTTTACACATCCACATGGACGCCTATCCATCTGAGCGAAGGGTGATGCGGGTTAATGGAGCCGTGACACAACGCGAAAATCTGGGGGGAGAAGTGGCCTTTTCATTGTCTGACCAAGACTTTAGGCGTCGGGCAGAACAACTCTCCCTAAAGCTCGGACTGGGCCTTGAGTCCGTCCCGAGCTTCATTAACCAGGACAATGGAGATGGGGCCAACAACGGTTTAAACTCAAGGGTTTTGAGCGCGGGCTTGTCATACAGAACCAACCGATTGATTCCTTTTGGGGCTTCGGCTTTCCCGAAATCCAATCAACCCGAAAGCCAAATCTCCTTGACCATAAGAGACGAGGACCGGGTGAACTTCAGCCGAACTTACATACAGCTGGGGCTGGTCGAGAAATTCCTAGAAAATCCTGAGACAGGCTCTGTGATTGAATTGCGACCCGTGGAGGTGGCCTTTACTTCGAGCAGGCTTGAGCCCAACTTCACAGCTGTTTTGGACAGTCTGGACTCTGACTTGATCACGTCTTCATTTGAGCCGCGCGCACTGTTCAGTTCGGGCATTCGATGGCGCATGAAGTCGGCCGCCGACAAACGCCGTGTTTTTCGTTGGAGCCTCAGTGTTGAATTCGAGGGTTCAGGCAACCTGTTTCACCTGCTTCATGGAGATGAGCCTGCGGAGACCAACATCACATTGCCCAGTGTATTTGGAGAAGCCAGGCAAGTCCAGGTCGCCCGCTACACGCGTTGGATGACGGACATCAGGGCTGGGTGGTCTTCCAACGGGAAAAACGGGGTCTTTGGGCGGTGCGTCATGGGAGTGGCCGCATCCTCCATAGACAATGTAGCCGTGCCGCTGGAAAAACAGTTTTACGTCGGAGGCCCCAACAGCATGAGGGGCTGGCCAGCGCTGAGTTTAGGCCCTGGAGGATCAAACGACGCCAATCTTCGGGTCAGGGGTGACATCAGAATTGAGACCAACATTGAACTGAGGCGATACGTCAACGACTGGATTCAATGCGCCCTGTTTACTGACGCAGGCAACATTTGGATGACAAGGCCCGATCCGGAGCTGGCGGATGTTGAATTCCAGACGGCAACATTTTTATCGCAAGTGGCCGTGTCCTGCGGTGCTGGAATCCGACTTGATTTTGGATACTTCATGCTGCGTTGTGATGCAGGAAAGCCAGTCAGGTGGCCAAACGGAACGAAATCCACGGACCCAAGTTGGCGGATTCACCCTGCCATTTCGCTTCCCTTCTGAAGGTGGTTTAAATTCGCGCCCTATGGCAGAGAAAGACCAGCAGCCCAAAGTCCAACCTAAGGAAGCCGAGAACGCAGATGCGGGCGAATTGGGTTGGTTCCGCCGAATGAAGGAGGGCATCACGACCAAAACCGCCGAAAAGAAGGAGATTCCCGAAGGCAATTGGTACAAATGTCCTTCCTGCAAAACAGTCATCGCTACACCCGAGCACGAGGAGAATCTATGGGTGTGTGGTCATTGTGACCACCATGAGCGCATCGGTTCCGCTGCCTACTTCAACATTCTGTTTGATGGAGGGAAGTTCAGAGAGCTTCAAGCCAAAATGATGTCGGCCAACCCCTTGGGCTTTAAAGACACCAAGGATTACGAAGCCCGGTTGGAGTCTTCCATGGAAAAAACGGGGTTGAAAGACGCTTTGCGCACAGGAGTAGGGGAGGTTGCTGGAAAAACCATGGTCATCAGCTGCATGGACTTCAGTTTTATCGGAGGCTCTATGGGCTCAGTGGTGGGTGAAAAAATCGCCCGGGCCATTGACTACGCCATCAAAAACGGGTTGCCTTTTGTGTGCATTACAAAATCCGGTGGCGCCCGAATGATGGAGGCTGGCTTCTCGCTCATGCAAATGGCCAAGACCAGCGCCAAGTTGAGCCTTCTATCGAAAGCGGGGCTGCCTTACATCTGTATTTTGACAGACCCCACAACAGGTGGTGTCACCGCTTCTTTTGCCATGCTTGGCGACCTCCATTTGGCCGAGCCGAATGCGCTGATTGGCTTTGCCGGACCCAGGGTGGTCAAAGAGACCATTGGAAAGGACTTGCCATCAGGATTTCAGCGTGCTGAATTCCTGCTTGAGCATGGATTTGTGGACCGCATTGTTCACCGCAGCAAATTGCAAGGGGAGCTGTCTGCCCTCGTGAGCATGCTGACGGACTGATTCTGTTGGGATAAGGCTTGCTCAATCGCCGGTCCCAACCTATTTTTGCACCCCTGAAAATCAGGCAGCATAACGAACATCCAAGAGATTTCAACATGTACCTCTCTCCAGAGAAAAAGCAAGAGTTCTTTGCCAAGTATGGCAAGAACGCACAAGACACAGGCAGCGCCGAAGGGCAAATTGCCATGTTCTCCTTCCGAATCGCTCACTTGACTGAGCACTTGAAGTTGAACAGAAAAGACGTCAACACCCAACGTTCACTGATCACTTTGGTCGGAAAGCGTCGCCGTTTGTTGGACTACCTCATGCGCAAAGACATTGAGCGCTACCGCGCCATCGTCAAGGATCTCGGCCTCCGTCGTTAATCGGGGAGGTCCTAGCATGTACTACAACCTAGCGGCACGGGCATTCGGTCGCAGGGTTCTAAACTGAATAACCTGCGGGGAAATGCCCCGTGGTCTTTACGGGTGCCCGAATTGACAACTCCTTTATGGAACTGAACATTGTAACCAAGACCATCGATTTAGGTGATGGTCGCCCAGTCACAATTGAGACTGGAAAGCTCGCCAAGCAAGCCCACGGAAGTGTGGTTGTGCGCCAAGGCGACACCATGCTGCTCGCTGCTGCGGTCAGCAACTATGACGCCTCTGAAGGTGTCGACTTTCTCCCCCTGACTGTGGACTATCGCGAGAAGTATGCCTCTACAGGCCGCTTCCCAGGTGGCTTCTTCAAAAGAGAAGCCCGACCAAGCGACACAGAAATCTTGGTCATGCGCCTTGTGGACCGTGCCCTGCGCCCCACTTTCCCAAGTGATTACCACTCGGAGACGCAGGTCATGATCCAACTGATGTCCGCAGACAAGGAGAACATGCCAGACAGCCTCGCTGGATTGGCCGCTTCCGCAGCCTTGGCAGTCAGCGACATTCCATTTGATGGTCCGATTTCAGAAGTGCGCGTCGCACGGGTCAATGGCTCATTTGTCATCAACCCGACCTACGCTCAACTCGAGGAGGCCGACATGGACATGATGATCGCCGGCTCGATGGACAGCATCGTGATGGTGGAAGGGGAGATGAATGAAGTTTCCGAAGAGGAGATGGTGGGTGCCATTGAAGCCGCTCACGTCGCCATTCAGAAGCAATGCCAAGCTCAACTTGACATGGCTGCAGAAGTGCCCGGTTCTTCACCCAAGCGTGAATATGAGCACGAGAAGCAGGACGCCGCATTGAAGCAGCGCATCCATGACGAGATGTACCAGCAGTATTACGACGCTGCCAAGAACGCGGGCTCCAAGGAGGAGCGCGGCAAGTCTTTCAAGTCCATCAAGGAGGCCTTTTTGGCCACCATGTCCGACGAAGAGAAGACGGCAAAGCAATACATGCTCCGCGACTACATCAAGGGCACACAAAAGAAGGCCATTCGTGACCTGTTGCTGAACGAAGGCATTCGTTTGGATGGACGTGGTACCACAGACATTCGTCCCATCTGGTGCGAAGTCGATTACCTGCCAACCACACACGGATCTGCCATCTTCACCCGTGGAGAGACGCAAAGCCTGACCACGTTGACCTTGGGCACCAAGGACGACGAGCAGCTGATTGACAACGCCCTTGTGCGCAAGACCGAAAAGTTCTTGCTGCACTACAACTTCCCCCCATTCTCAACCGGTGAAGCCCGTCCCATTCGTGGAACCAGCCGCCGTGAGATTGGCCACGGAAACCTTGCGTTGCGCGCACTCAAGCCCATGTTGCCCCCCATCGAGGAATGTCCATATACCATTCGTTTGGTCAGTGAAATCCTCGAGTCTAATGGCTCCAGCTCTATGGCCACTGTATGTGCCGGAACGCTGGCCATGATGGATGGTGGAATCCCAATGAAGCGCCCCGTTAGTGGCATCGCGATGGGATTGATCACCGACCAAGAGACTGGCAAGTACGCTGTCTTGAGCGACATCCTCGGTGACGAGGACCACCTCGGAGACATGGACTTTAAGGTCACGGGTACATCCGAAGGCATCACGGCTTGTCAAATGGACATCAAGGTCAAGGGATTGTCCTTTGCACAATTGACAGAAGCCCTGCATCAAGCCAAAGACGGACGTGCACACATCTTGGGTGAGATGCTCAAGACCATGGACACGCACCGCGACGACTACAAGGACCACGCTCCACGGATCGTATCCTTCGAAGTTCCCGCTGAAGCCATTGGTCCCATCATCGGCCCAGGAGGTAAAATCATCAACGAGATACAGGACACCACAGGTGCCAATGTCTCTATTGAAGATGCCGACGGTAAAGGACTCGTTGAAGTTTCAGGCGACAACAAGCAAAAAATTGATGCCGCTGTAGCCCGTATCCGGGCCATCGCATTCCCACCGACTGTTGAAGTCGGGGAGGTTTATGAGGGACAGGTCAAGACTGTCATGCCATACGGCGCATTCGTTGAGATCATTCCTGGTCAGGACGGACTCCTCCACATCTCTGAATTGGAGCATGGCCGCGTCAATGAAGTCACTGACGTCATCAACGAAGGAGACCTTGTGAAGTTCAAAGTCACCGGTCGCGATCCTCGCTCTGGAAAGCTCAAATTGAGCAGAAAAGTGCTTCTTCCGAAGCCTGAGTGAAACGAATGACCAAAAAATACGTTTGAAGGAGAGGAAGGAACCGCCTTCCTCTCTTTCAATTCCTGAAACGCAACGCCCATGAGACAGCTAAAAATCACGAAACAGGTCACCAACAGGGAGACCGCATCACTCGACAAGTATCTTCAGGAAATCGGCCGAGTCGATTTGATCACTGCCGAAGAAGAGGTCGAACTGGCCCGCCGCATCAAGCAAGGTGACCAAGTCGCCTTGGAGAAGATGACCAAAGCCAACTTGCGTTTCGTGGTATCGGTCTCAAAACAGTACCAGAACCAAGGCCTGTCGTTGCCTGACCTGATCAACGAAGGAAACTTGGGTTTGATCAAAGCCGCTCAACGTTTCGATGAAACCCGCGGATTTAAGTTCATCTCCTACGCCGTTTGGTGGATTCGTCAAAGCATTCTGCAGGCACTCGCTGAGCAGTCCCGTATTGTGCGTTTGCCCCTGAACAAGATTGGTTCGATCAACAAAATCAACAAGGCATTCGCCCGTCTCGAACAAGAGTTTGAGCGCCCTCCAACTCCAGCAGAACTGGCTGAAGTACTGGACATGACACTCGACGAGGTCAAGCAAAGCTTGAAGAACGCCGGACGTCACGTCTCTATGGACGCGCCGCTCAAAGACGGCGACGAAAGCTCCAGTACGATGTATGACGTACTGCAGACCAATGACACGCCTTCGCCAGACACGGTATTGATCACCGAGTCTTTGAGAAAAGAAATCGAACGGTCACTTCAAACCCTGACCAGCCGTGAAGCTGATGTAGTCCGTCTCTACTTCGGACTCGGAGGAGAGCACCCCCTCACCCTTGAAGAAATCGGTGAACGCTTTGACCTAACACGTGAACGCGTGAGACAGATCAAGGAAAAAGCCATTCGCAGGCTCAAGCACACCAGCCGCAGCCGCATCTTGAAATCTTACTTGGGCTGATTGTCCAGGTTATCCCATAAAAAGCGGCTTGCCGCAGTACGAAACGGGCCCCATTGAAGGGCCCGTTTTGTGTACACTGATTTTGGCGCGTCTTTGGCAATGCCCAACGTGCGTTCCATTGATCGGCGTATTCCCAAATCGTCTACTGGGAAGACATCGGGCCGCCTCAGTTGGAACATCAAGTGCATTTGAACCGTCCAAGGGCCCAGGCCTTTTACTGTTGTCCAAGACGACACTATCGCAGCATCATCCGCAGATTCTACCGCGTCAAACATATCGGGGTTGTCCGTGTAATGCCGTGCCAAATCCTGCAGATAGCCATGTTTCTGACCACTGACGCCAGCGGCACGGTGCATTTCAGCCGAAAACGAAAGCACACCCTCAGCTGTCAATTCCAGCCCGTGCAACGCCACGAACCGGCCCCAAATGGTCTGGGCTGCTTTGGTGCTCAATTGCTGGCCTATAATGGCGCGCGCCAGACTTTCAAAAGCCGAACGTCGCTCAACATCAATGGGGTCATCCAACCGCGACACCACCGCATGAAATTCAGGGTCTACACTTTCAAAATGACCCCGTGCTTCGCTCCACGTCCAATCCGCGTCATATTGTGACAATGTTGAGTTCAGCGCTGTATTGGCCATGGCCGATAAGTTAAGGACCCGGCTCTCAGCCTTAGTTTCGCAACATGTTCCAAACGAACAACCTTCAAGCAATCGAAAGTGCTCCCTCCAAAACGTGGATGTGGACCCTCGGTGCAGTGGCCGTCCTCTTGGGCTTCATGGTCACCGGCACGGGTTGTCAAGGCGATAAATATTACCTCGGCGCAGATGCTCGGGTTTCATTTAGCCAGGACACCTTGTGGTTTGACACTGTCTTTACGTCGATAGGCAGTGCCAGTCAAGCCCTGCGCATTGTCAATGAAAGTCCTGGGCGCATTCTCTTAGAGGACGTCACCCTTGAAGATGGCAACGGCAGCGAATTCAGGGTCAACATTGATGGCATTCCGGGGCCCAGTGCCAGCGGACTTGTTCTAGAAGAAGGCGACTCCATCTACGTCTTTGTAGAAGTGACAGTCGACCCAGAAGACGTGAACCTTCCGTTTATAGTCAAGGACCGCATCAGGGTAACAGTCAATGGCTTTAGTCAATATGCCGAATTGCTGGCTTGGGGGCAAGATGCCTTCTTTCACGGTTCGCCAGGAGGGCTGTCTACGCTTCCTTGCAATGACATTTGGTCCGCTCAGCGCCCGCATGTCATCTATGGAGTGGTAGGGGTGGCCCCGGATTGCAACTTGACCATTGAAGCGGGCTGCGCTGTGCATGTCCATGCTGGAGGCGGCATTTATGTGGACCGTGGCGTTCTTGAAGTCAATGGGGAACTGGGCCAAGAAGTCACTTTTGAAGGCGACCGACTCGAGCCTGAATATGACGACATACCGGGTCAATGGGGCATTCAAGTGGACACCTTGATCCAAACCGAATTTGGCGTGGCCCAAGCCAGCATTCTGGGAGGCGGCATCTGGCTCTACGGCTCCGTTGGAAGCACCATGCGACATGCCGTTCTGCGCAATGGCACCATTGGCGTGCAGGTAGACACCACAGGCAATGCCGGAGGGGCTGCGCTCAACATGGAGAACTGCATCATCCACAATATGAGCGGCATTGGTCTTTTGGCCCAAGGGGCGCACATTGACGGAACCAACCTCCTGCTGTACGACTGTGCTCAAGCCTGCGCCGCATTCACCGTGGGAGGGCGCTACCGGTTCACCCACAGCACCTTTGCCAACTATTGGTCAGATGGCACGCGCAGCACGCCAACCGTGTTGATCAACGACCATTACGAAGACGCATCGGGCAATCTGCAAATCAGGCCTTTGACCGAATCTCGATTCCTGAACTGCGTGATGTGGGGAAACAATGCGGGACTACAAGATTTCGATGAATTGGTCGTCGACCTTGAGGGCAATGACAATGACCTGCTCATCCGCGGTTGTGCGGTGGAAATGGATGATTTCGGTGCAGCCGATTGGATTGAGGAAAGCAGCCTCGACGAAGCGCCGCCCTTTGCGGACGTCTTTAACAGAGACTTCCACATCATTAGCGGCAACAGCCAATGGAATGGGCTGGGCATCCCCGCAGGGTTTCCCTTTTTGTCCACCGACCTCGACGGCTTGCCCCGCGTTGTCGGATCCGCACCCGACAAAGGGTGCTACGAGCGTCAATAACCTTCAGGCCTTACGGCCTGTATTTCGCCCACTTAATCAACGATGAGCCGTCACATTTTAGACGCCTTGATGCGCCTGTTTGCCCTCATCACTTTGAGGGAAGAAGGCTTGGAAAAAGGCCGAGAAGTCGTCGCCCATTTTCTGAGAAGCCGGCTGCCCAAAGGGGCGGTTACTGAATGGCTCAGTGTTTTTGAAGGCTACTTGGAGACCCAAGGAGGAGCGATAGAGTCCAGAGAACGGGCTGGCCTCAAGCGCACCGCATTGCGGTCAACCAAAGTGCTGCGCACCTGCACCGACATCAACCGTGATCTTCAAGCCATTGAAAAGGCCCTCGTTTTCTTGCGCATGCTCGAATTTGAGCATGCCATGTTGCCGAGCAGTGGCGAGCAAGATGGCTTGGGACGGGAATTGATCGACCTCGTAGCCGATGTTTTTGGAATACGAGAAGGGGAGAAGCGGTGCTACGAAACATTGGTTTTTGACACCGCGTCATGGCCCGTGATGACGCAGCGTTATCACGAAGCGTTTCTGATCGGTGACCAACCACAGCTTGGTGGCGTGGTCAAGGCCGGCTGGACCACTGCATTGGCCTGCTTTAGACACCCTGAGTCTCAGGTGGTCTTCGTGCGACCTCTCGGAGCAGGCACGGTCCAACTGAATGGCGAGCCACTCGACCCCAACCGTACACAACCCTTTACGCCGGGTTCCACCTTGCGTCACCCGGGAACGGCGCCATTGCACTTTGTGGACATCCAACGCTCCTTTATGGAGGAGGAGAACATTCCAGAGTTGGCTTTGGAAATCAACGAGGTCAGCCATTGGTTTCATTATCCAGAAAAGCAAGCCTTGCACCCTTTCCGCACCCAAGCGCGCTCAGGCATGTTGGTGGGGGTCATGGGGGCAAGCGGATCGGGAAAGTCAACCCTGCTCAACCTCTTAGCGGGCACCGAGTCACCCACCTTTGGAAACATCACATTGGATGGGATACCGGTAGCCGATGAAGCCGCGCGCTCTTGGATCGGGCTTGTTCCACAAGAAGACCATTTGCTTCCGGAATTGACCGTCGGTGAAAACCTGTTTTATGCCGCGCGCCTGGCCTTCGCCGATGAGAATCGGGCGCAATGCCAACAGCGGGTTGAGGCTTGCCTGCAGCAATTGGGACTGTGGGAAGCCCGCGACCTCCCTGTGGGGGACGCTTTGCACAAAACCATCAGTGGGGGCCAGCGCAAAAGGCTCAACATCGCCATGGAGTTGGTCCGTGGACCAAGGGTGCTGTTGGTAGACGAGCCCACGAGTGGATTGAGCAGCAAGGACTCAGAATTGCTGATGGACTTGCTCAAACAGATGACCTACAATGGAACACTGGTCATCGCCGTCATCCACCAGCCCAGTGGCGACATTTTTCGAAGCTTCGACGCGCTCTGGGTGCTCGACCACGGCGGATATCCCGTTTTTACGGGGCGGCCCTTGGATGCCCTCACACACTTCAGAACCATCGTCAATCATTTTGAGGCCGACAAAGTCGCATGCAACATGTGTGGCCATGTCAACCCCGAGCAGATTTTCGACATCATCGATGTGCCGGTTCTGGATGGGCGCGGTAAATCCACAGGACAGCGGCGCATCAGCCCCAAAGAGTGGAATGACTTTTACAATGTCCTCCTTGTGCCAAAAGTGGAGGAGGAGATGTCGCGTTACAGCAAAGACGACAACACACCAGCGGCTCCTCAGGGACTAAAGCCGCCAAGTTGGTGGCGGCAATGGTCCATCCAAAGCACCCGGGATCTCACCCGTAAGTGGAAGAACAGGCAGTACCTGCTCATCAATCTAATCGAAGCTCCTTTGCTGGCAGTTTTGCTGGCTTTCATCCTGCGTTCTACAGAAGACGGGAGTGGATATAGCTTTGGGCAGGCCACGAACATCCCGCATTTTCTCTTCATCGCGGTCATCGTGGCCATTTTCATGGGGCTCACTGTGAGTGCTGAAGAGTTGTTTCGGGACCGTCTCATGCGCAAGCGGGAGCACAACCTCAGACTGAATTGGGCGGCATACCTCACTGCCAAATGCAGTGTTTTGTTTGGTATTTCGGCTGTGCAAACCCTACTGTTCGCCATGGCCTCTTATGTGATTCTGGAGTTGCCTGGACAATTTTTGGCCTACTGGTTCACCCTGTTTTCGGTGGCCGCGTGCGCCAATATGTTTGGCTTGATCATCTCGCTCTTATTCAACAGCGTCCGCGTCATATACCTCGCCATCCCATTGTTCATCATACCGCAGCTCATGCTCGGTGGCGCCATCGTCACTTTTGACCAACTCAACCCCAGTATTTCCAGACCTTCTGGAGTATCACCCATAGGGCAGGTCATGATCAGCCGATGGGGTTTTGAAGCGCTGACCACCCTTTATTCTGCAGAAACAGAATATGCTGCTGCATTGCTCAATGCCAACGAATCCTTAGCGCAATCTGCCTTTCTGCGAGACCGCTGGCATCCTGAGATGGTCCGCCAGATTACCCAGGCCCACCAAGGCAATGCCGAGGCGCTGCGCACCGTCGCCGCGGAATGGAACGCTGTGTTTGAGCGGGGAGACATTGACGTAAACGCCAGGTTCGAAGACGGCATCGACGAAGCTGAGATGGCGATCCTATTGGATGAGCTCGAACAGTACCGCCAAGTGCAACGCAACAAATGGCGGGCGTCAAAGAACCGGAAGGACGATGTCCTGAGGAAGAAAGGATGGGACGACCCTGAAAAGGGGAAGGCCATTAAGGAAGCGCAATACAACCAGGTCCTCATTGATTGGACGACACAAGACCAGGTTCTCAACCAAGGTTTTTCCGTCTACCAAAACCAAATCATCAACACAAAGGACGCCTTGTACGCGGCGCCGGAATGGCCTGGACTCGGCGCATTTCATGCTTCCAAATCACGCTTTGGCCAACGTGTGATGCCAAAAAGCTGGGGGAACTGGATGGTCTTATGGGGAACCACCCTTGTTTTCATGTTGACCCTCTCCCTCAAGAATGCCTTCAGGCTTCGGGGTCGATCTCAACGAATTTAAAGGGCACATTCACAATGTGATCGTAGTCCTCGCCGGCCTCAAGCATATCCTCGTCATCGGCATCGAAATACCATTGGACTTCTAAGGATTGGCTTTGCTCAAGACGCTTAAAGAGGTCCAAGAGGCATTTACTGCTGCTGGTATTGAAGTATTCCAACTGCACCTGAACGGTCAACTTAAAATCTTCTGGAATGCCTTGAGCCCAATCCAATATCGGACGGTAGAAGTCGACAGCATTCTCTGGAATAGAGCGGCCAGAAAGCACCAGACGTTGGTCTTCAGCTTGAAAAACAATCTCTGGCGTCTTGACAGTAGGAGCGATGTGTAAGGGACCCATGTGACCAAAAGTAATCAAGGTGTGCAAGCCACCTCGACAGAGAAAAATAATTTGGGTCCATCCGATGCGTGGATAATCCGGATGTGGGGTGCTCGGATGGCCGTTTTTGCCAGTGAAACCCAGCCCAAACCCGCGCCTCCTCGAGGTGTTCGGTCCACTGAATCCAAACATTGACGATAGAGACTTCGCCAATCAATTTCGCCATCTTTCATCGATGTGACCGTCATCTCCTGCAACGTGCCATACTGCCGAATCCACTGTTCCACTTGTTGGATCTCGTTCTTTCGAATAGCGTTGACGCTGCGGATTTTGAAACGTGGCTCACCGCAGCACGACCGGCCCATCAGATTAAGTTGGGCCCTACGATCAGGATCCGCATGACGCTCCAAGTTCTGAACGCACTCAATCACAGCCCGAAACACACGGCGGTCCTCCATGCGCTGCACCACCACCTCTTCAAGGTGTTCCAACAAAGCATCTAGATTCGCGGTCGAAGGGTGGGCATCGAAGGAAGCCAGGCCCATCCACCGGGTTTTTAGAGCGGGAAAGACAGTGCGTTTGTCAATAGAAATCATCAGGCAGCAGGAGTCGGAATCACTGCTCATACGCAGGGGGACGCCGTCAGGTTGCCCAATCGCTAAGAATTATCTTGGCGCGCTCTTATGGATCCTTCGCAACACTCCCCAGCTTGGTTTGAAGCGTGGTTTGACAACCCGCACTACCATCAGCTTTATGGACATCGCAGCAATACGGAGGCGGAGGCTTTCGTAACAGCGATGCATAAACAGTGGGGGTGGGACCAATTGAGCCTCCTTGATTTGGCCTGTGGAAAGGGACGCCATGCGCGCGCCGCTGCTTTGAAAGGACACCAGGTGGTGGGCCTTGACCTGAGTCCAAACAGCATTGCTGCGGCCCGATTGGACCACCACAATGTACCAGGCCTGTCCTTTGTGGAAGGGGATATGCGCCACTTTTCACTCCAGCAGAAATTTGACGGAATCCTAAACCTGTTCACGAGTTTCGGCTATTTCAGTCAGTCTGAGGACCACTTATCGGTCCTTCATCAAGTGTATGACCACCTGAAACCCGGTGGGTTTTTTGTTTTGGATTTCCTCGACGCGCATTTTGCCCAACGTCATTTGGTGCCCAAAGAGCAACTGGAACGGGGGGGAGTGGTCTACAGCATCACTCGGGTATTGGCGCCCGCTTCAGAGGGCGGGTTTCCGACCTTTGTGAAACGTATTGCACATGACACTACAAATGGCAGGAAAGAACACGTTGAACGTGTCGCAGCATTGGACAATGTTCATTTGACAGCCATGTTGGAGGAATCTGGATTTGAAATCATGGGGCGATATGGTTCATACGACCTCAATCCTTGGAAACAAGGAGAAGACACCCGACTCATATTTTACGCACGCAAATCATGACTGCTGGCATCACTTTGGTTGTCGTTGCGCTCTTAGGCGCTCTTCTCGGAGAATGGTTGGGCGACAGGTTTAAGCAACACATGCCCCTGTTGCTGTCCTTTGGCGGCGCCTTCCTGTTGGGACTGTGCTTCCTTCACCTCTTGCCCGAAGCATTTGCCATGAATGTCGGAGCAGGACATTGGGTGATCGGGGGATTTTTGCTTCAAATAGGCTTGGAATATCTGAGCAAGGGTATGGAACATGGTCACGTTCACGTTCACGGCAATCGGTTTGGCTTGCTCGCCTTTCTCAGTTTATGCCTGCACGCTTTGATCGAAGCCATGCCCTTTGGGTTGGACACCGCACAGATGGCCCATGAACACCTCCACGATCATGGGCACGAACATGCAGGGCACCACCATCATCACCATGTAGGAGAGGGGCAACTCGCTCTGTTGGCTGGCATCGCACTGCACAAACTGCCAGTGGCCCTGGCTCTAGCGACCATCCTTAAGGCCACTGTCACGCAGCGGGCGCGCAGGTGGGCTTGGATCCTCTTCTTTGCAGCCACCCCCGTATTTGGAATGCTTATAGCGGGCTCTTTGCCGCAAGTTCCTGCGGTCTTTGGTGCACTAAACGGCGTGTTGGTGGGCATCTTGCTGCACATCTCAACCACCATTTTGTTTGAGACTGCAGATGGCCATGATTTTAACGGGCGCAAGCTGTTGACCATCCTCGCAGGACTCTTTTTGTCATGGCTGGCAAGCCCTCATTGAGGTTCCGCTCGTAACCCTTTTACAGGATAAACCGTATCGGGACCAAATCTTGTCCCATGAAGCGGTTCCGCATTCGCATAACGATTAAGAAGTTCGAACGTATAGAGCTGAGCTCAGATGTCTTCGGCTTCGATCTCTTCGAGCACTGTTTAAACTGAAGGCTTACTTCAATTGTGCAAGGAGGCTTTGCGCCTTGGCCAAGGCTTCTTGATTCCAATTCCTCTTCGCCCCACCCCAAACGGCAGGGGCTTCCATGAGCACTTCGGTGGGCAGATTGCCTACCAATTCGTCTTTGGCCATTGGGCATCCACCCAATCCACCGAGCGCCCCATCAAACCTCCGGCATCCACCGCGCCAAGCAGCCTCCATGAATGGAGCAGCTGATTCTCGCCGTCCATGCAAGTGCACCCCAACGGTCAATCCAGGCGAGGCCGATATTACCTGTGTGCATACCGCTTCTATGATGCCTTCGTTGGCTTGGCCAACTGTGTCGCTTAGGGCCAGGTGCGTGACCCCCAACTCTTCGTGCAATCGCAAGGCCCAATCGCCTGCCAACTCCGGTGACCAAGGGTCTCCGTATGGATTTCCGAATCCCATGCTGAGGTAAACAACAACCCCCTTATTCGAAGCGGCCGCGGCATTTTGTATGGCATCCAATCGGCGCCACCCCTCGTCAATACCCCCTCCTGTATTCCGCTGCTGAAAGGTCTCCGAAATCCCAAATGGGAAACCAATCATGTCCGGACGGCCGTGAGACAATGCGTCTTGGGCTCCGCGTTCATTGGCCACAATGGCCAAGACTTCCGTGCCAGTCTCCGGCAACCTCTCAAGTACCTGCGCACTGTCAGCCATCTGTGGAACGGCCTTGGGCGAAACGAAACTGCCTGCATCGAGCACATCAAAACCCACTTCCATCAAAGCCGACAAATAGGCCACCTTCTGGTCAGTGGGAATAAACGGCGACATCCCTTGGATCGCGTCACGCGGACAGTCCGTTAGAAACCAAGAATCTCCACCTGATTTGATGTTGCTCATGTCGCAAAGATTGAACAAAATGAAACCCCAACACACCCCCCGACGTATTGGAACCCATATCCGCCCTGCGGTGCGATCACAACACAACGTCAACCCCATGAATATGGACCTCCGTACTTTCAACAGGCTTCCACTCGATGAGAAGACCAACTACATGTGGGACCACGGGAATTGCATTTCCCAAAGAATGGTCGAGAACCGTTACATCCTCTGCATTTTTGAAGTCAACGGCTTTTATGTAGAAGCGATCTACAGCAAACAGAACAACCGCGTCAATGCCATCCTTCCCATCATGGGGATGGAGGCTTGGGAGTCCTATGTAGAACGTGTGATTCGCAATGTCACCGAAATGAACTGACAACGCGCCATTGGCCCCCCTGTGTCCGGTATCGGATGTGATGGGAGGACATGGCCCATTGTGCACCGCACCACCAGATTGAATCGGGTGGCTCATTGGAAACCCGCTCCGTTAACGAGCGGGTTTTCCATGTTTTGACCCCAGCATATCTCGGGGTTGGCGACGCTGGAAAGACGGTGACTTTATCCCGGGCATACACCACACAGTCCGACCCCACCATCACAGCTCGAGGACGCTGCTCTTCGAAGCTGGACCAACGCAGCAACGCAAATGCCGTGAGCGCACCTGCCAATCCGAGCCGCAATGGCCGTTGCACAGCCAAACCCCATATGCAGCCCACGGCCAACGCTCCGCCAGCGCAAGCCGTGAATGTGCGATCCAGTGGCAGCAACAGTGGGGGATATTCTGCCCACCACGACACCAAGTCCAGAAAGAGGTGGGTCAAGTGAACAAGGGCTTCTCTTAGACCCCACGAAAAGGGCCCCGGAAGAATGTACCATGCGACAAACAAGACCAGAATCGCGGTGACCAAAGGGGCCGCCATGATGTTGGTGGCCACAAAAACCACAGGGAACTTACCAAACGCAGGCCAAGCAAGGGGAGCGGTGCAAGCTGTGGCGACGAGGGGAACCCCGACGAGCATGCCGCACTTCTTCAGCCAAGACGACCACCCCAAGCCTTTGAAACACCGGTGCAGCAACAAGATGCCAGCCGTTGCCAAAAAACTCAAGCCCACCCCCAAATCACCGAGCGCCTCGGGCCGAAAGGCCACAATCGCGAGGGCCACAGCAGATAGCACCGTCATGCCATCAGACTTTCGGCCCAACGCCAGGGCCAAGACCCCCACAGACATCATCGCTGCAGCACGCACTGCTGAACCTGGCCAACCACAGAGGCCCACATACCCCCAAACCAATGGAGCCAGCAGATACGGTCTCCACCCAGCAGGACAGCCGAGCCATTGGAACACCAAGAGAAGGAGGCCTGCCATCAACCCAATGTGAAACCCCGAGACAGCGACAAGATGGGACAATCCTACATCTGAAAAGGCCGCTTTCGTTGTCCGTGAAACGCCGCCCTTATCGCCTGTCATCAAGGCCATCAGCAAGCCAGAAACATCAGGGTCGTTTAAGCTCAAACAACGCAGCCTTACACGGAGCTTGGCCGTATCTAAGGCCCTTCTGACGCTTGCCAACAGGCCTGGCGCCTCTGTCACGGCCCCATGCCAATCCACGGCGTATTTGGACGAGACACCCCGCCCCTTGAGGAAAGCCCGCTCATCAAAGTCAGCCAAATGCGCAGCAGGCTCCGGCCTCAAACGGCGAACGCCAGCCACCATAGTCTGTCCAACACCTAAAGTCGGGCCCTTGACTTCCAACAGTGCCTGACGTCCATCAGGTCCAACAGCCAACCACCGGGCTGTACTTCCGCGAGGCGACCAAGGTTGAACCAGTTCAAAGCGACCCACCTCAGGGGAAGGAGAGGAGGAACGAAACAGGGCATGCCCAGGCGCACTTCCGCGTGCACAACAGCCCACAGCTCCGCCCAATAACAAGGCCCCAGAAACACAACGTCGGACATCGCTAAAGCTCAATAACAACCACGCTGACAGCGCTGTAGCACAGGCTGCCATTGTGAACAGAACAAGCGGGGAGCAAGGTGCAGAAACACCCCACCCAACGACCATTCCTGGAAGTATCCATCGCAAAAGTTGGGGCCCGCGCATCGGGACAAATCAAAAGGAGGTTCACACCCTCCAAACAAAGAGTTTGTGAGAGCGGCGTACCCATGCATCAACGGAGATTTAACTGAATCGAGAAGGAGGGAGGTCCGACCAACGCTTGCGTCCACGCAAGAAATAATCGACGACAATGCTCCCTTCATAACGCCCAGCCATCGCGTCAGGAGACCGCTCCACACCAGTGCAGGTCAACATCTCTGAACGGCGCTTGAGCTTCATGGAAGGCCTAGCTCGTCCAAACTCTCTGTGCGCGCGAAGGACCGCTTTGAAGAAGTCATATTTTCCTTCGGCCACAAAGCGCAATGCCGCGATGCCATCGAGTATTTGCCGCACAAAAATGCGCGCTCCGATTCCAGGCCTGTGGTCGTTTTTGAGCAGCAAAAAAAGGTTGTTCCTGAAATTCAGTTGCGCTTTCCGGGGACTGGATTGGGCCAGGGTCCCACCACCCAAATGATAGACATGAGCGCCTGTCGCAACGCCAATGACGTGCCCCCTGTTGCGCAAGCGCCAGCACAAATCAATTTCCTCCATGTGGGCAAAGAAGTCCGCATCCAAGCCCTGAACCTCCTGCCATGCAGAGGTCCGGATCAGCAGTGCCGCCCCAGAGGCCCAAAACACAGCCCTGTCATCGTCATACTGCCCCGTATCCTGCTCAAAAGCATCGAAAATGCGTCCGGCACAAAACATAAACCCAAAGCGGTCTATGTAGCCACCTGCAGCCCCGGCGTACTCAAATTCCGCCCTGCGTTCTACGGCCCTAATCTTTGGTTGGACGGCAGACCAGCCCTTTTTCTCTGCAGCATTCACCATCACATCCACCCAATCGGCTGTGACTTCAACGTCACTGTTGAGCAGGAGCACCCAATCGGCCTTCAGCCGCTTGCTTAGGGCTTCCAGTCCTGCATTGTATCCACCGGCAAACCCATGATTTTGGGACAGGGACACCACTTCTACTTCAGGAAACTCTTGGCGCAACAGCTCTAAACTTCCATCATCAGAACCATTGTCAATCACCACCACCCGATCAGCCGCTGCGTTGTGCGCCACCACTGACGGCAAAAACCGCCGAAGGTGTGCCGTGCCGTTCCAATTGAGGACAGCCACTGCTACGCGACAAAAAGGGCGGTCATCTTCAATCATGTTAGCGCGGATTGAAGAACAAGTCTTCGGGCTCCTCTCTGCTGTACGTATCACGGTTGCCCAATTGGTTCATCCGGGTATCCACCACTGAATGCCCCAATTCACGTGTTTTGAGAATGTCCAACCAATCTGCATTGCGCAGCTCCCTCGGATGGTCGCTGTGCAAAAGCTCAAAACACTCGCCCACCACTTGGGGCGTATAGAACAAGAATCGCCGGTTGTTGAACTGGCCTGCCTTGTGGTAATGCCAGATTTCATAGGGATAATACGCTGTGCCGTTGTGACGCTGAACCACTGTATTGGGACGGCCATAGCGCAGCAAAATCCAACCCATATCTGTTTCGTGACCTTCGCGGTTGGGGCAGGCTCCGTACTCGCGGTCCGCGATGGCAACCTCTGTGCGGTATGTCCGCCAAGCGTCTGCAGGATTTTCGGGAGCGCGAACGGTCCAGAATTGCTCAAGAAACGAGCGCAACTGCCCAAGGTCTGCACCCTGCAATACATACTCGATGGACCTGCGTTCACCAGCGTCTGCAATGGGGATCAATGTCTCCACCAAGGCCAACAAACTGTCGCGGTCATTGTGCAACAAGACAAAAGGAGCCAATGAACCTGCAGCGACAGCAGCTTCCTGAGCCTTCTCGGAAATGCACTGAAGACCGGTACTGTTGGACACCAATAGTTCTTGCTCGGGGGTCATGATCTGAACCACCAATTCATAAACGCCAGCGGGTGGGGGAGGCAAGGCCTCTAAAACAGGCAATACGGGTGCAGCCTTCATGCGGAAATACCGCCGGGTCTCTTCCGCCCAAGCCCCCTGTTCTCCCGGCATTTTAAATCCTGCAACCACCAAAAAGCCTGTGCCTGACCCAAATTGAATGTCTGTACCATACAGCTCACAATAGAAAGCTATACCGCTCGCCTCAGCAGACACACGGCTGTCCACAAGGGGCAGGATATCCTTGCCAGAACGGGTGAGCGGCCCCGGAGGGACAGAAGCTTCTGCCACACCTTGCACAACAAACAAGTCACTGATATCCAATGATTTGCTGTCAGAAACTTCAACCACAGTCTCATACTCCAAATGCGGCCTTTGGGGAGCGCCCACATCTTCCACCTCCAGCTCCAGTACATGAGGCCCTGGAGCAAGCTCCATTCGGGCTACATCCACAAAGTCACCCTTCTGGGGCAAGGAGCCCGTGCGCGATGTGGACTTCACAAAACCAGCCACTGTTCCAGTACTGTCGTAGGCGATCACGGTCCACTTCACTGCCGCACGAAAGAGCGAGTCACCCTCTGACAACCAGGTGACGCTGCTGGCCAAGAATTCCGCCTGTACCTCCAAGTATGGCGCCCCATCAGGTGCCTGGAATTGCCGGGTAGCCAAGCGCAAAGAGGGAGTGGTCCCCGAGGTCTGGGCCTGGACAGAAAAAACCGCCGGCCCGAACAACAAAGGGAGCACGACCAACACACCGAAATAGAAGCGCATCGAAAGCAGATGCGTTACATTGTAGCCTGTGAACAGCATGAATTGGCAAGATACATTTTCGGTGAAGTCCATACTCCTGTGCGGGGCATGTTTACTACTTAGCCCCTTGGTATGGGCCACACACCTTGTTGGCGGATCGATGTACTACGAACATCTAGGAGGCGACCAATACGAAGTGTTTCTGGTCATTTACAGGGATTGCGGCCCTACAAACACCAACGGCACCGGCTTTGATTTAGCGGCCAACATTGCCGCTTATGAGGGCTTTCAATTGCATCAACAAGTTCAAAGCCCCATCAATGGAGATGTAGAGCAAATTGACCTGCAAAGCGGCAATCCCTGCGCCCAGCTCCCACCCGGAGTCTGTGTGGAACGGGCCGTGTATTCTGCCATCTTCACTTTACCGGCAAGTTCTGAATCCTATACCATCGTTCACCAACGCTGTTGCCGGAATCCTCAGGTGGTGAACTTGTTGGATCCCACAAATACCGGTTTCACGATTTACGTTCAAATCCCACCAGTACTCGGTAACGACGACCTAGACATCAGCTCCAATTCATCTCCAAAGTTTGTCAACCTTCCTCAAGGTTATGTCTGTGTAAATCAGCCGTTTTCATTGCAAAACGAAGCGCAAGACTCAGATGCCGATAGCATTTCATTTTCGATTGGAGACGTGTTCATTGGCGGGAGCTTTTCCGCGCCCACACCCAATCCTCCGGGACCTCCTCCTTACGAAAATGTGACTTGGGCCAACGGGTACGCCCCTCAAACCCCACTGGGAAATGAGCCGGTGAACTGGGTGGAAATCGATGCGCAAACCGGGACATTAACGGGCACACCCAATGCCATTGGGAAATATGTAATCGGCATTTTCATTTCTGAGTTTAGACAGGACGACAATGGTAATTGGGTCAGTCTCGGCAAAGTGTTTCGGGACTTCACAATTGATGTCGTCCCATGCGAAATCGTTTTTCCAGACATCGAATGGCCTGAGCCGTGCACTGGCCTGGACGTCGAGTTCGGGGTCGATGCGAGCATCGGTGTCTTCGCTTGGGATTTCGGAACAGGAGAGCCCACTGACACCAGCTCCTCGATCGCTCCATCTTTCAGTTTCCCTGCCCAAGGCCAGTACAATGTGGCCCTGTCTTATGATTTAGGCGGCTGCGGAGACAGCATTAACCAGTCCATCCTCATCGCACCACCCGTTCAAGCTTCCTTCAACGCAAATGCAGCAAACTGTTTGGCCACAGGGTGGGACCAACAAGTGCAATACACAGGGGATGCCCTCGGCGAATCAGGCACCTTGACCTGGTTGGTGGATGGTGAAGCCGTTTCGAACGACATCAATCCGGTCTCGTTGTTTGTCCCTTCGGGCAACCACACCATTACCACCCAGTTGGTCACCGATATCGGTTGCGCAGCATCGAGTGCTGTGCAAATCGATTTGCCAGCCCTTCCTGCTGCATCTTTTGCCACAACAGAGCCGCCCTGTAATGGGCTCAACATTGGCTTCACCAACCTTTCGTCTAACGCCACAACCCAGCAATGGACCTTCGACCTCAACAACGAAGCCACAGGCCAAGGGACGGAAAGTTGGACAGGAAACGCATCTTGGACCTATGCCAATTTCGGCAGCTATCAAGCCCAATTGATCGCCCAGCCCGGAGAAGCTTGCGCCGATACGGTCACCCTGCCCGTTCAAGTGCTCCCATCAGACCCATTGGTCATGGCTTTCAACGCTGTTGAGCCATTGGCTTGCTCTTTGGAGACCACCGTCGATTTCACGTTCATCGGCGCCTTTGCAGATGCCGTAGAATGGGACTTTGGAGCTTCTGGCACTGCCTCCGGAGACACGGTCACCTTTGATTTTGGAGGTGCTGGCTTGTACCCCGTGACCATCACCATAGAAAACGACACCTGTGGTACCAGCCAATCCGTGGACTTTGAAGTTTATGTCCCGGATCTCGTTTCTGAAGTTGAGCTTGTGATCCCCAACGTCATCACACCCAATGCCGATGGGAAAAACGACAGGTTTCGGGTGGGAACAAGGAGGCTGGACGGAAACGGCGTAGACATCACCAATGCTTCATCCTTTAGCTCATTTAGACTCCAAATCTTCGACCGATGGGGTGTACTCGTGCATGAGTCAGAAGGCGTAGGTGCTGGATGGGATGGCCGCATCGGAGGAACGGTAGCCGCTCCAGGAGTTTACTACTACATCTTGAATGCCGACCACAGCTGTCTCGATGCCGACATTGAAGAGGTGGGAGAGCTTACGCTGATCGTGGACTAACAGCACGTCTGAACCAACGTGTGCGTTCCACCTTGCACAACACCATCCTGTAGGCGTCGTACCACTCGTTGACGCCCCTTTCTTTTGCCTGTCGGTGTCCTACATGAGCCGCCCAAGCGTTCACACAAGCAAGGTCTTGCCAGTAGCTCATAAACACGCCGTCTCGCCCATCTCTCAAAGACTCAAACCCCAAGTACCCCTCCATTTTCTGGGCTTCTTCCATCATGCGCTCCATGACCTCAGAATATCCCGGAGGATCCAGTGAACGCTCTGAAATAAAAATGCTCACGTAATGGCCTGGCTCGAGCTGCACACGGTCTTCGATGACTCCCATAGGTCTAAGATCGCACACCCCATCTTTGCACCATGAACGCTGCATGGGACCGTGCATTTCCAGACTGCCTCCACGATGATGGTGGCCGTCGTATGGCCACCTCACTGAAATGGGGTTTGCGTGCTATGGCCACACTGCCCTGGGCACAAGACATTGGCCCCAATCCAAGTACGGACCATTTGCACGAAGTCATGAACAGCCCGGCTCAAGCTTTGATTGTGCTGGACCTGCCTCCTAAAATGGCGCCGCCTCAAGACCTCCCTCAGGGCGCGTGGTCTGTGGCCCGACATACCCGGCAATCCACACTAACGCATGGAACCGACCCTATAGAGTCTTGGCCCAGCACCCGTAAAAAACAGCTCAAGCGTGCGGAGCGAGAGGGGATGACCGCACACCGCTGCACAGACATTCCACTTCTGGTGAAACTGCACCAAACAGCCCGAGAGCGCAAGGGGTTGACCAGTGACGGACATGCGCTCCAGCTTTTGCTCACTGAATTGCTCCAAGAACCAGACACCCACGGCTGGACCATTCAGCACGCCAACGGAAAGGTACTCGCAGGTGGCGTGTTTCATGGCGATGGAGACCGGCGGTGCATCTATGGCTTTGGTGGACAATTTCGGAGCGAGGCTCCAGGTGAAAGCAGCAGGGCCACTGTATTGCTTATCGCCGCCGCCATGCGTGAAGCGGTGAAACAGGGTAACCACACCTTTGACTTTGGGGGAAGTATGGACGCTGGTGTAGACCGCTTTTATGCAGAGTTTGGCGCCTCAAAAGTGGCGAAGCACCGTTTGGTCCGAGTGGCACCGCGATGGCGACTTCTGCTCAAATGGCGCCGCCCCGACTTGTTCAAGCCTTGATCAAGGCCAAACCTGCGCTTTACGCGCTTCTGGGATAAAGCAAGCTTCCCGGCCCCAAGCATTGATCTGGATGAATTCTGCCGCAGTAAAGCCCATGCCATCTCGCAGCAACCGGTACTCATCCATGATGTCAATGTTCATGATGCCGGGGTCGTCCGTATTGACAGTGGTACGAATACCGGCTTCCATAATTTGACGGAAAGGATGCGACTCTTTGGTCGCACACACCCCACTGAGCCAATTGGAAGTGGGGCACAGCTCAAGCACCGTTCCCCGTTCCTTGACAAACTCCAATACAGCCCTGTCCTCCAGAATTCGCACACCGTGGCCAATCCTATCAGCGTGCAACAACTCGATGGATTTTTGGATGTTCAAAGCGGCCTGAGGACCCTCTGCCTCTCCGGCATGAATCGTCACGAAAAAACCTTCTGATTTGGCCCGCTCAAAAAGTGGAGCAAACACCTCAGGACCATAAGCCAGCTCATTGTCCGCCAAATCAACAGCCAAAAAGTCAGCCTTCTTTTCAATGGCGAAATCCAACCAGTACTTGTTTTCTTGGACGGTCTTAATGCGCTGAAGCAGGCAAATGAGACCCACTGCGATGGGGAAGTCCTGCTCTGCGCGCCGCACGCCATTTAGAATCGCGGCATGCATGTCGTCTGGTGACATGCTCGGGTGGGCATCACACAAAAAACTGGGCGCGTAGCGCAGCTCTAACAAGCGCACGCCATTGGCACTCATGTCCTCACAGCACTCATAAGTCATGCGCTCGACCACCTCGGGCGAATCCAGCAGGTCCCGATGGCCCAGAAAAATATTCAGCAACGTGGGCAAATCCCCTACAGGCTGTGTGATCAGGTACTCCTTCCGAAATGTGGCGTCATCCAAGCGACGTCCCTTGGCCGACAACAGCTCTTTGAGCAGATCCTGACGTGCCGTCAATTCCAAGTGGCAGTGCAATTCCACCTTGGGCAAGGCACGGAGAGATTCGTCGAGCATGACCGACAAATTTACGCCATCGACGGTCCGATGTTCATTTTGGATGGAACAACCCCTACAGGCGCAACCTGATCACACCCATCTTCGTGACTATGATTGGAATCGGAGCGCGCATTGCCCATCCCAAATACGGAGAAGGCGCCATTTTTGGAGAGTCAGGAGCCGCATGGCGGATTCAGTTTACAGAACACGGAGAGAAGGAACTCGCCAAAACCTACGAATCCTATGAGATTCTTGAAGCTGCGCCGGCCACCTCTGAAGGCATTGCGCTGGAAGATGTGGTGTCGGCCGTAGAGAACGTTTTCGACCAATACCTTGAATCTCCCAAGCCGGTAGATTTGGGCGATAAGTGGGAGGGAGGCGTCATGGAGTTGCGCCCTGGAGAAGAGGGATTAAAAGGGAAGGAGATTCCCATCGAAACCTTCTTTCACAAAATCGTTATGCTGCGCGACCGCTTGCGTGTACTGGAGCAAAACATCAACAGCAACGCCAAGCTCTCAGACGAAGAAAAGGTGAATCTGCAGCAGTACATCACCCGTTGCTACGGCTCTTTGACCACCTTTAATGTGCTGTTTGACAGCAAGGAGGATTGGTTCAAAGGCGACAAGAAAGGCGCTTAACGCCTCATTTCATTTGCCCTTTTTGACAATGGCCCAGCACCTTTGAGCAGACGCGGGGTTCATTAACGAACGACCGTGAGCGTTCCGCTAAACTGTTCAGGATACTTGCCATGCGTCCAGCGCACCTGCACGCTCCACGCGTAAGCTCCGTCCTTCACATAATACTCGCCTTCGGCACGCTGGTCTTGACCCAGCCACGCTTCATCAGGATCTACAGAAGAGAAAACCACCTCACCCCAGCGGTTGAACACCTGGAAAGAATAATCCTCCGCACCATAGGCCTGACCCAACGGACGAAATGCATCGTTGAGGCCGTCGTTGTTGGGTGAAAAAGCGTTGGGTACATAGAGCTGCAGTTCCTGCTCCGTAAAGTGAGCCACTACCTGCACGGCTCCGTCCGCTGGCAATTCAACTCCCAAGTCAGCGGACATGACGGTGGTGTGAGACAACGCACCCTCCACTTCCCAGTGGCTGAATTTCCAATCCGCGCTAGCCGTTGCTATAAAAGCCTCAGGCCCGTCCACCACAAAACTGTCGGTCCAATAATCTCCAACCGTTGCTCGGTTCACCACTTTTACGACGCCTGCACCGGCAGGCTCAACTTCGACGACCAAGTCAACATGCTCCACATACTCAAAATGGGCCACGACCACACCGCCTGTATCCACATACAGAACAGCTGAAGCCTGGTCGTCTGCCACAATGGTGTTAGCGTCGTACGTCCAGTTTGTAAACGTCCACCATGGAATGGGGTTGGCCATGAGGTCATGTTCGCCATCGAACAGCTCCACCTCGTCAGGGTAGGGACCGATGACAAGGCCATTCAGTGCGATGGTGCCCGTTCCTGGAGGGTCCACGTCAAACACAAGCACTTCGGGCGGAACAGGCTCACCAAAGTGGGCCATGATGGTCACGTTCCCGCTCAACTCAATGTCGATGATGCTGTCTTGAATGTTGCTGATTGCCAGGTCGCCAGAGACCACTTCCCAATACAAGAACTCAGCGCCCTCACAGATTTCTTCGGCCTCTAAATTGATCGGAACACCGGCAAAATACCAACCAGTAAATGGCACCATGGAGGGGTCGATGTCCACCGAATTCAATTCGACTTCGCCACACCCATCAATCAACAAGGTGAGGTCTACGGGTTCAACGTCGTAACAATCCTCCATGCCACTGAGCACGGTCTCATTACAACGTTCATCAATAAAGTCGTGAATCTCCTCGACTTCCGCCATCCAACCATCATAATCACCACCCCAACGGTCAATTTGACGGGGCATCTCAGGCTCAATGACACCAATCATGCTGTCGAGCACAGCGTGCATGTTGTCACACGTAAAATGGGTGTTGCCCAAATCCGCCCAACGGTTGATGTAAGTCGCCCAAAAGACATCATTGTCCATCAAGGCATTCAAAACGGGAATGTGCCCCTGACCTCCAACATCACCCATGTTTTCTGGGTTGCAAGGATCAGCCTCTGAGCCCGTATCAGGCAAGCCCGTGTAGTTCGCGCCGTGGCCAAAAGTGTTGTCCAAATCCCACAAGGCATAGCGCCAGCGCCGCCCGTCTCCGTCAGGGTTCCTGCCTCTCCACCATGCCGTATTCCAATTGAGCCAATCCGCGCACACAACGTAGCTATTCAGAATGAAATAGTCGATCAAGGACATCTCGTTCAGCTCACTCACAGCCTGCTCGTAATTGGCCTGGACCGTCATGTCGTTGTTGGTGATGAAGTCCACAAGGGTATACCAGTCCGCACCGTTGCCGTACTCCGTCCAAGTTCCTCCCCAAGTCTTCAAAAAGTCAATGTCGTAACGGCCTTGATCATAGTAGCGGTTTGTGAAGTCACTGTCGTCTACCTTTTCTCGGTACTCATAGACGCCCCAATACAAGCCATTGATGTACAATACGCAGCTCTCGCTGGTCCGTTCATCGAGGTGAAGGTCAGAAACGGCGCTCAAGGTTTGACAGTAGGCATCTCGAACGTGCGCACCACCAGAAAACGGATAATTGTCGTTGGCTGCTGCCTTGAAAATCAAGCGCTGGAATTTGCCACGGTTGGAAATGTGGAAGAGGTCGGCATCGACCACATCGTCATACCCCATCTGGTCGCGTGTGATGTAATCGAATCCCTTTTGTGGATAGGCATTCGAGTCATTGCCATGTTCGTTAGAATCGCCTTCGGCCTCGACCCAAAAAGAACCGTCTTCATGAAAGAACTCGATGTGCATGGGCTCATCTCCGTTCCAAGCGCCATCCTCCAATCCAGCACCACTCACACTCACCACCCTAATGCTGTGCTGGTCGTCACCAAAAAAGTAGGTGTTGGTTTCCGTAAAACTGGGCGCCAATTGCCCTGTGGGATCTACAGCCATGGCCCGCACCACGGTGGTCTCAAACAACCCAATGGGGATGGAATAGGGCAGGCTCAAATCCGTTGGGCCGTATCCATCCAAAGTGTAGTAAATCTCAAATCCAGGCTCTGCAGAAATGTCCAAGGCCAAGGCTCCAGGATGGTAACCTGGAGCTTCTCCCATCTGTGGCATGGGTGCGTATCCTGCATACATGAAGGCTGCTGACCCTCCATTGCCTGCATTGGGTGTAGGCACAGTGCACACCTTCCAATCTCCAGTTCCATCTAACTCACGGGCCCAGCTGTGGTCCTGCTGATTGGTAGACATGTCTGTCCCATAGGTGTAGCTCTCTATGATGCTTCCTGTAGCATCAGAAAGGACCACTGATTCTTGCTTGCATTGGTGAATCCGGAAGTTCGTATTCAGAAAACCGCCGCCGTACAGATTGCCAATTTGGGCTTCGCCACTGCATATGATGGTCAAATAGCCATTGGGTGGAACGATGGTGCCTGCTGGGACCTCAAATTTTGTAGGGTTGTCCTCATTGTCAGACAAATACCAACCACCGATGTCAATCGGAGTCGCCGACTGATTGAAGAGTTCCACGAAATCTTCGTTGTTGCCCGCCACATTCAAGGAGTAGTTGGAGCACGAAAACTCATTGATGACCACCTGCGCTTGGGCAGGAATGGCCAACAATATCAACCCGAATAAGAGGGGAAGGGAGATGCGGTTCAATGTCACAGGGTCACAAGATACAATGAGCCAACAAGCCATACTCCTCAGAAGTTGCATTGCCCAGCAGAATAAACCGGCCAATCTATCCACCAGGGGCACAAACTTCAATTCACCGAGTAGATGTACATCGGGGGGAAATTCCTGAGTACAAAACACACCCGCCGCAATTGGAACATTCGATAATGCGGTTTCATGAGCGGAGGCATGTAAGTAAAGAAGCGAAAGACGGTCCCCCGATCCGTCAGCCCCTTGATGGCGGAAAGCATCGGTTCCTTTACGGCACCTGGCAAAACAAACGGAAGGCCAGACAGAACAAGGTCAACGTGCGGCCAATTCCGTTCGTTCAACAAAGACTCAAGGCGACATGCACTGGATTGCACAATATCAAACCGGTCCCCAAATCGGTCTTTCAAAGAAGCCACATAGCCTTCATCCAATTCAACGACCAACACTTGTGCATCGGGGTGCAAGCGGTCGTACAGCTCTTGGGTAAAAACACCCGTGCCAGGGCCCAGCTCAATGACATATCGAATGCCCTCGACGTCCAGCCCATTGAACATGTTGCGGCTGGCTACCTTACTGCTGGGGACCACACTGGCATTGCGCAGAGGATGACGCAAGAAGTTGAGCAAGAAACCCAACCTTCCATTTCCATTAAAAGCCATGGTGGCAAGCTACAACGCCGATTTTACGGGCAGGTATTCCCAAATGCAGAAAGGAGAATCAACACATCATTGACCCCCACCAGTCCATCGCCATTGTTGTCTGGGCAATCACCTGATCCTTGCAAAAAACTGCACACTCCATTGTCCCACACGGCCTCTGCGTCAAAGTTCACTGCAGAAGGGTAGGTGCAACCCGCCAAGCCCTCACCCTCACACAGAGACGCGGGCGACTGAGGATCCGCCAAAGGATCAAAGTTGCTTGCAAAAGGATCTGCACATCCTTGACAAGCGCTGCAACTCGCAAAGCAGACAACCGGCATGGCTAAGTCTTCTGCAACCACGGCCTCGCGCCAACCATTGGCATTACAATCAGTTGGTGGCGTCTCCCAAGCCGTGCCCTGCGCTCCAGCCGGTGTGCCAAACCGGTAAGCCAGTCCTGCACTTCCCGCGACGGTAACGGTAACGGCCTTTGCCCCCCACATGGCATCTGTCATGGCATAGGTATTGCCTTGCACCTCCACCAAGGCTTCCATGCTTGAATCGGGCATTTGCACCCTAAAAGTCACGGAGTAATACTCGGGATCTACTGGAGCGCAGGCCTCACAGGCATTAAAACACACCACATCCAAGTCCAATGGAGAAGCACCCAATTGAAAAGCCCTGTTGGTGTACACACTGGAGCCATCATAGGTCGTGTTGGTGCAGGGTGCTCCAACGGCAAAGGTCTCGACCAAGCCATCCCACCCATTGGTAGTGAACTTGAATTCGTGGTCACCCATGGGCAAGTCGATCACGGCCTGCCAAATGCCATCGCCATCAGCATCTTCCATGGGGGCACAATCGCCACACCACGCGTTAAACCCACCATTCACATAGGCTGTGTGTCCAGAAACAGCTTCATCTGAGAGGTCCACAGAAAACTGAACAGGATACAGACAGCTGCCATCGTTGGAAGTGGCCGGTGGACTGAAGTTCGACGCGTTTTCATCGGTACACCCTGGCCCCCCTGTACCCGGACAGCCTTCCGGAGAGGAAAAGCAATCCGCATCGGTCACCAATGGGTCCCAAGCCACATCCAAATAGCGGTTCACGTAAGTATTGGTGCCATCATAACTCGTCAAAGTTCCTTCAGCGCCTGAATCGAAATTCTCTTCTTGACCTGACCATCCATTGATGGTGTACTTGTACTCGTGAATGCCTTGGGGCAAGTCCAATGTGGAGGTCCAAATGCCGTTGGAGGAAGGGGTGAGGGCATGGACATTTCCAGACCAATCATCAAAAGAGCCGGTCACATAAACTTGGTCACTGGTGCCCAGGCCTTCTTGACTCATGTCTACCCTAAAGGTCACCGGCTGGGGGTCGGGAGCATGCGCGTAGACCCGCACCCAATCGACCTTCATCTCTTGAGGAAAAACAGTACTTCCGTCGGGAGACCCAGGCCAACCGCCTCCAACGGCTACATTGAGCAGCATGTGGTAATCCTCTGCAAACAACCAGGGGTGATCCGGGGTCACCTGGGTGCGGTCCAATTCAAAATAGACCTGCCCATCGACGGACCATCGGAGGTGATCAGGCCACCACTCCACTGTGTAAGTATGATAGGCCGTGGTCCAATCGTCGGCATAAATGGAACCTCCCATAGACTGGACATTGTTGACTTCACCCCAGTGTGCTGTCCCATGACAACTCCAAGGGGCATTGCCCACCAGCTCCATGATGTCGATCTCCCCAGGCCAAGGGTTGTTTTCGCGCAGCATCCAGAAGGCGGGCCATATTCCTTGGCCTGTGGGTAGGTCAATCCGAGCCTCCCACTTGCCATAAGTCTGACTGAATTTGTTCCGCGTCACCAAACGCGCCGAAGTGTAGGCGCTTCCAGCGTAATCCTCCTCGATGGCCGTGATCACCAAATCGCCATTCTCTACACGGGCATTTTCTAAATCGTCTGTATAGTATTGTAGCTCTCCATTGCCCCATCCCCACAATCCCTGAGCAGCACCTGTTCCAATGTCGTAACCCCACTTATTGGGATCGATGGAAGTGCCATTGAATTCGTCACTCCAAGACAAATTCCAAGTCTGAGCAGATGAAGCTAAAGCGAGGCCCAGGGCGAGAATAGAAGAAAACAATCTCAGCATAACGAGGTCTTTGCCATCCAGCAATTTACGGACGAAATGGCCTCAAGGGTTTCAGCAAGGCTGACCAAACAGCCCAAGAACCAGCAACAGGTCAACAACACTGATGACCCCATCTCCATTCACATCCTCTGGACACGGCGTCACCGTTTCCGGGGAGCAGGTCCCTGTGAGCGGAACGCCATCCAAATTCCAGGCCGGGTCAATGGGGACGCACATGTGCGCCAAAGCCGTTAGGGGCACATCCACCAAGCGCGGGGTACCCGCATAGTCCCAAATGACAGGGGCCTCATTTGAGCTCCATGTTGCGCCATCGATGGCACCCTGATGCCCGTTTCCTGAACCATCCGAGGCTTGGGAACCCAAGCCTTCATTCAATGCCCAGTATCCACGAAGGTCTGCCCAATCCGGGTGCGCATCGCTGAGGCTGCTGCAATGCCACTGAGCAATGGCTTCCTCTTCCAACACCTTACCCCAGAATCGCACCTCGGCCAGCTGTCCCGTCATGGCGTAACCTCCCAGGACATCCGCCCCAAAGCTCATTCCGCCACCGACATCCAAGCTCCCAAGAGAAGAGATGTCTGTTTCGGCATTGAACACACCATCGGTGTATAGGCGCATCATTCCGTCGCGGTCAAAAGAACAGGACAAGGTGTGCCATTGCCCATCGGCTACACCGGCCTCACCATTGGCATCGGCCCGACTGGACCCGTCGCTCACATTGACCTTCCAAGCAGGGCCATCGGGATACTCAAAAGAAAACACCCAACCTGGATTCAGACCCGAGTCCCAGTCCTTGTTTCCCACCATGGCTACATCTGCAGCTACCGTGGATCTTAGCCGCATCTCCACCGTGAAATCTAGGTCGGAGCCCACCAGAAAATCCGGATGATCGGCGAGAATGACGCGGTCGTCACCTGCGAAATTCAACACCGTCTCCAACCCCAAGCAGTCTTCGCTTTCGAGTCCAATCCACAAGGTGTCCCTTTCGACCACTTCCACGGGCAGGGTTGGGGAAGAAGCGAGGATGAACACCCTTCTTTCTCCTTCCGAGTTGCCCCCATGAGAGGTGCCGGTCCCGCCATGATCCGTGGTGACCAATACCATCCAATTTTCTTCCCCATAATTGGGCCGGCTCTGCAGCGCAGACACCATGAGCCCCACTTGCTCATCCATCTCTGAAATGGCCGTTAAGTAGGGTGTGGAAGAGGGAGAAAAGCCTGTGCTGTGCCCCGCATAATCCGGGTCGTCGAGGTGAACGAAAATCGCGTGCGGGTCTTCATTCTCAATCTGTTGAACAGCTGCTGCCGCTGCCGCTTCTGCGGAGTTGGTGTTCAACACCAAATCGGCACTTGCCCCTACGATTTGGTTGTTGATGGGGCCCCACTGACAAATGGAAGCGGTATTCCATTCCGGGTATAGCGCCTCGATGCGTTCAAGCCATCCAGGGTATTGGAGGTAATTCTGATTTGAAAAGCTGTTGTCGATCACGTTGTGCTTCCCCGACCGCAC
>Ga0206129_10000294_pt1 | contig 81279 bp, 64 predicted proteins | sample Helgoland_Spring_8_FD_148616 | JGI IMG/M metagenome (GOLD analysis project Ga0206129, IMG submission 148616) | Pelagic subsurface seawater microbial communities from Kabeltonne, Helgoland, North Sea - Helgoland_Spring_Bloom_20160502_2 | ecosystem: Environmental > Aquatic > Marine > Epipelagic ... | reverse complement strand
CAGGCGGTGACGGTGAACTTCAACCTTGGCTGTGACGACCCTGCCGCAACCAACTACGATGCCCAAGCTGCCGCTGGTGATGGGTCTTGTATCTACGCGGGTTGTACAAACCCAGAGGCCCTCAACTTCAACCCACTTGCGGACGAAGACGACGGATCTTGTGTGGTGGCTACCATCCCTGGATGTACAGATTCAACAGCGTGTAACTACTTCGAGGTGGCCAACCTCGAGGATGGCTCTTGTGACTACTGCAGCTGCCTCAATGCTCCTGTGATCGAGGGTTACAGTGTGGAACTCGAGACTGTAGCTGTGGATGGCGTTCCCGGCATGACCACTTACCAGTTGTACGTTACCATGGTTAATCCTACAGACGTGCTTTCTAGTGCAGTGGGTGAGGATGGCTTGGAGACATACATCAACACGTCGACCTCCTTCTACCAGGATCCGTTCGGAGGTGCGCTGGGTCAAAACACGAACCCCTTGCTCTTCGGCATCGCTCCCCAGCTTCCGTATGACAGCTATATCACCATTGGATTGACTGAGTTGGCCAATACCGCTGCGGGCGAAATCGAGGTGACCGCCATTGAAAGCGATGAAGCGAATTGGATTTCACCCTTCGAAGCCGGCGGCAACATCGCCATTGACGGGATGTTCGGTGGAGCTTGGTTTACCCTGAATGGTGCCACCAATGGCATCGCAGGAGATGACCTGCGGGTGTTGCTCGGTCAATTCACGACCAACGGTACCATCAGTGGCCAGATTTCACTGCAGATCTTCCCAGAAGGTGACGGTGACAATGACCTCATCCTCACGTTCCCCATTGGCAACAGCTCATGTGGCTGTACCGATGCCACAGCGTGCAACTATGTTGAGGAGGCCACAAACGATGATGGAAGCTGTGAATACACAGGCATCTATGATTGCGACGGCTCGACCTGCATCAACGATGTCGATGGCGACGGGATTTGCGACGAGCTCGAGGTGGCAGGGTGTACCGACAATACGGCCCTGAATTACATGCCAGGCTCCTCTGATGACGACGGTTCTTGCTTGTTCCTCGGATGTATGGATCCCGAAGCGGACAACTACAGCAGTTCTGCCAACGTGGAGGGCGAATGCTCTTATCCGATGGAAGGCTGCACCGATGCCGGAGCTGTCAACTATGATGCGTCAGCTTTGGAGGACGATGGTTCTTGCCTGTTCCTCGGTTGTATGGACCCTGAAGCGGACAACTATGACGCCAACGCCAACGTCAGTGGATTCTGTTCCTACCCTGTAGAGGGTTGCACGGATGCTGCCGCCGCCAACTACAGCGACACTGCAGTGACCGATGACGGATCTTGTCTCTATCCCGGTTGTACGGATCCAACGGCTTTGAATTACGACCCCTCAGCCAACTTTGACTCAGGCTGTATCCTTCCGCTCGAAGGCTGCACCGATTCACAGGCAGAGAACTACAATCCGTTGGCCAACACCAACGATGGCAGCTGTGAATACACGCCACCTTGCCCTGGTGACTTGAACGGCGATGGTTCCATCAACATCAACGACTTGCTCGACTTCTTCCAGATTTATGGATCGGATTGTGCCGAGTAACAACATCCGCATTTGACCAAAACCAGCCCATTGCGGGTATGAGAAGGAAAGGGGCGCCCATACAGGGTGCCCCTTTCTGTTGGTCAAGGAATAACTTTGGCACCATGCAGGACGAAGAATTGGCCGGATTGAGGGCGCGCTTGGATGCCCATCACGATTGGCCATCTGAATACATGTTCAAATTCATCGCTCCAAACCAATCGGAAAAAACCGAAGCCATACTCGCCCTATTTCCTCCTGAAGTGCGTGTGGAGCGCAAAACCAGTGGCGGCGGGAAATACATGGCATTGACCATACACGAAGTGGTGGCCAACGCCGATGCGGTTTTTCACCGTTACCAATCGGTGCAAGCCATAGGGGGCATCTTTGCCCTCTGAATTCAACAGACCCGAGCCTTTATGACGCACACCTTGGACCTTCTTTCACAAGTACTTTTTGTCGGCCTGATGGCCATGCTGTTGTATGTGCTGTACAAGCGCTTTGTCAGCATGCTCAGCAGAGACCGCATCAAAGGAACGTATGCCCAAGTTGCAGGTTGTACTTGGCACAAGGACGGACGATTGGTGGTGGTGATTGAAATGGAAGAAGCAGGCCCGTGTGCACTCCGCTGGGAGGGAGGGGAAGCTCAGATTCAATGCACCGCAGGACGGCACGAGGAATCACTGGATGCCCCCGAGAAGCCAATAGGCAACGTGGAGTTCACCTTTGTGAATCAGGTTGTGCGACGCAAAGTGGGCTGATCACATCCGCTCAGGAAGGGCGATTCCAAGCAGGTGCATGCCCGTATTGAGGCTTCGGGTAAACCGCTCTGTGAGAGCCAGTCGGAAGTCCCTGGTTGGCTCATCTTCAGCAGCCAAGATGGGGTGCTCTTGGTAATAACTGCTGAATGCTTTTGTGAGGTCATAGCACCAATTGGCCACCAATGAGGGGTTGTAGGTCGAGGCTGCCTCGGAGATGACATCGGGTAGACTGTGAAGACATCCGATCAGCTCCATTTCTTCGGGCCCCGGGACCGTGGTGAGAGAGGTGGGCAATGCGAGTCCTTCATCGTGTGCCCTGCGCAGGATGCTCCGACCCCGAACATAATTGAACAGGATAAAGGGCCCTGTATTTCCGTAAAAGTCGATGGAAGCCTTGGGGTCGAACATCATGTTCTTTTTGGGGTCGACCTTGAGCAAGAAATACTTCAGGGCACTCAGTCCTACGCGCTCAAAGACTTCCCTCTGGGCTTCATCATCTAGGCCTTCGAGTTTGCCGGCCTCCTGTGCAATTTCACGGGCAATGCCAAACATCTCTGCCATTAAATCATCGGCGTCGACGACGGTCCCTTCGCGGGATTTCATCTTGCCTTCAGGAAGCTCGACCATGCCGTAGCTCAGGTGGTGGCAGCGTTCAGCTCGGGGGAAGCCAAGCTTTCCCAGCACCAGGAACAGCACTTTGAAGTGGTACTCTTGCTCGTTGCCCACCGTATACACTTGGCGGTCCAGGTCTGGAAAGTCCTGAAACCTCAGCAATGCTGTGCCAATGTCTTGGGTCATGTATACCGCTGTGCCATCGCCGCGCAGCAAGAGTTTGCGGTCCAGACCGTCTTCGGTCAAGTCCACCCAAACGGCACCGTCATCGGTTTGCTCAAAAACGCCGCGCTTCAATCCCTCCAATACCCGGTCTCGTCCGGTGAGGTAGGTGTCGCTTTCGTAATAGAGTTTGTCAAACTCTACGCCCATGGTGCGGTAGGTGTCCTCGAATCCAGCATACACCCAGCTGTTCATGGTTTTCCATAAACCCACCGTTTCGGCGTCGCCTTGTTCCCAAAGCCTCAGCGTTTCTTGGGCCTCGAGGATCAAGGGCGCTTCTTTCTCGGCTTGCTCTTTGGAGCGGCCTGCTTCGATGAGGTGCGCGGTTTCTTTTTTGAAGGCTTGGTCAAAGGCAACGTAATACTTCCCGACCAACTTGTCGCCCTTCATGCCCGCTGATTCAGGCGTTTCGCCCTGTCCGAATTTGCGCCATGCCACCATGGATTTACAAATGTGGATCCCGCGGTCGTTCACGATTTGGACCTTGGTCACGGAGTGGCCTGCAGCTTCGAGAATGCGGCTCACAGAGTGCCCCAGAAAGTTGTTGCGCAGGTGGCCCAGGTGAAGGGGTTTGTTGGTGTTGGGCGAGCTGTACTCCACCATGACCCGAGGAGCGCTACCGGATGGCTTATGGCCATAGTCGGTTCCAGCAGCCTCTCCGGTGAGCCACTCGGACCAGTAAGAAGCTTCAATTTCGAGGTTGAGAAAACCCTTGACCACGTTGAAACCGGTCACCGGTCCATCGCCGGAGACCAAGGCTTCGCCCAGACGCTCTGCGGTAGCGTCAGGTGCGGCTTTGCTGTGACGTGCCAGGGGAAAACAGACAATGGTGCGGTCTCCAGTAAATTCTTTGCGCGTCATCTGGACGCTGAATTGGTCGGGCGCAAGCGCGCTGCCAAAACAACGCTCAAAAGCGGTGGCTGCTGCAGATTGAAGCAGGGGGTCAAGTCGCATGATCAGTGTGCGTTGTGGGGCAGGAAAACTTCAGCGAGCATGCAGCGGACTGATCCGCCTCCAAGCTGCTCGATGGTGGGGATGGGGGCATGGACCATTGGAGCAATGGCGCCGAGAACATCGCGCTGCTCGGGGGTGAAGCTCTGGTAAGCGGCCGAAGACATGGCCATCAGAGGGCGGCCTTCACCGTTCAGCACTTCGAGTACGTTGCCAGCAAACCCGTTGACTTGCTCCGGTGTAATGCGCACCACAGTGCGTCCGCCATCCGTCAATGCTTCCATGACTTTCTCCCTTTCATCTGTATCGGGAATGATCGAGTCACACACAACGGCCCAAGAGGAGCCTATTGCCAGCATGACATTGGTGTGGTAGATGGGGGCAGAGGTGTCCCCTGAGGTCTGAAGCGCAGTGAAGTCAACGAGTTCGTAGTCAAATGCATCACAGAAATGTGCAGCTGCTTGGCGGTCGGTTCTCGGGCCAATGGCAACGTATGCTTTTCGGTTCACCCGGTCCAGAATCAGGCTGCCAGTCCCCTCCAGGTAAACGCCGTGTTGTTCAAATTCGGTGAAGTCCACAATGGATTCCAGTTCGAGGTCGTGGTCAATGCACAGGCTGTGCAGTACAGGCTCTCTGCGTTCACGACGTCGGTTCTCCGCGAACATGGGGTAGAGCCCAACCCGTCCATCGCGGTGAAAGCTGACCCAGTTGTTGGGAAACAGAGCGTCAGGTGTGTCGTCCTCAGGGTCGCTGTCATAGACGGCGACCTTGACGCCGTGTTGGCGCAATGCCTTGACGACCCCATTGAACTCGTCTTCTGCGCACTCGCGGGCATTGCTGAGACCAGGGGCTTCGCTTTGGTAAGCATTGTTCACCGCGGTTTCCTCGTTCATGCGAAAAGCCGAAGGGCGGATCATCATGATGAGATTGGTGGATTGCCTGGCTTGTGAATCTTCAGTGGGCATGTTGAATGGACTTCAAGAACGGCGAAGCGGTAAGGTGGAACATCTGAACAGACCGCCCATGTGCCCCACCTTGTCGAGGGGGCAATGAATCAACCGGTATCCCAGATCCAGTAATGCCTCTGAGATCCTGGTAAACCCAGGGTCAATCAGCAATGTATCGGGTGCGGTATGCAAGAGGTTTGTTTGCAGAAGAGCCGCCTCTTCTAATGTGACATCAACACAAAATGAATGCCTGTTCCTGAGGGTGTTCAGCTGCTCTTCATGAACAAAAGCTTCAGGACAGACAATCGCATGCCCACCGCCCAAAGGCATGTATGCGCAGTCCAAGTGCAGGGCGCATTTCAAAGGGTCGTGGTCGTCTTTGTGCAATTCTAACCCGACCACTTCGCGGTTTGGAAAGGTGGATGCTAAAAAGTCCAACGCCGAAGGCAAGGTCCGGGATACCTGCAGGTGCGTCCATTCGGAACGTCGCGTCACTCCAACAAAGAGTGTTCCATCGAGTACGATGACATCACCACCTTCCATGCGAACCTCAGGAGGCAAGGCCGTCCAAGGCGTATTCCCGAGCAGGGGGGCGACCCCATCCCATTCTCCACGGCGGGCCTCGATTGTACGAGACCGAATAAATGTTCCATCAATCACCAGTCCCACATCCCGGGCAAAAACTTGCTCTACATCGGACAAGTCAGAAGGGCGCAGAACAGAGACGCCTTCCTCTTCTAGCAGTTCGGCCAATCCGTCCAATTGGGTGGCCACTTCAGCCTGCGTGGGAAAGGACCCCTGTGCCAGGTGAAACTTGGAAGTAGGGTCAAAGGCGGTCTCCAATGTTGGCCTTGGCCCCATGTGCCGGCCGTGACCCACAATCACAGCCTCGAGCTGTCCCCATTCATTGGGTATGTTGAGTTCAATTTCCGGCATGTTGTGCCAGTGGGGTTTGGATCATTCAGCGCAGGATGGACCGCGGAAAATTCGGTTAGTCTAGACCGGTAGAGTCCGTCTCACTGGAGACATTCAGCCCAAAACTTTCTCGGTGCCTGAAAGCCTGTGTCACAGCTGCGGAGTCCATAACATCGGCCACTGATGGGACCGTTTGCCAACCTTCATTCAGCCAGCGAATGCCGCCTCCCCGTGTCGTGTCTGAATCATGGGCGCGTGCAGCGAAGAGCAAGCGCTGCGCATTGGCAGTGATGTGTCGCCTGTAAATGGTGTCACCCTCGACATCAACAAAAGTGGTGTCCATGTATGCAATGCTGCCATTGGGGTAGCGGTCGCCGAGCGTGCGGCCAAAATTCTTGTAGTTGCCTGTCCAACGCTTTTGAAACACCATGTGGTGCCTCAAATTGATTTCAGCGAGCGCCACATCGTAAATCTCACCTTCGTAGAAAGGAGAGCAATACAGGAGTGACCAGTGGTCAAATCGGGTGGAGACTCCAATGCTGTCCCATTGGCCCCACATGCGCACATACATGTCGAAGATGGAATCGGTAGTAAAGGTTTCTGCGATGTAGTAGTCACTGAAATGCTCCGCATAGCGGGCGCCATTGTTGGAGTCCATAAAACCGAACAGGTCTTCCTTAAACTCGGAGTAATTCTCCTCGCTCAAGAAGACCAGGGCGCTGTCGGGAAAATGCACTTTGGTCGGAGTAGCCATGTATTCAGGATGCAAGGGATCCTGATAATCTCCAATAGCAGGACCGTTTCCAAACCCTGAAGAATTCGACATGCCATCACATCCCGCAAAGGCCAATGATAAAAAAACGCAGGTCAGGCTACATGCGACAAATTGAAAGGCGCTGTTGGTCTTGATTTTCATAGCTATCGACAATCTCGTCAAAGATAGCCCTGCCCAGCCCGGTCCGATTTTTGACGGGGGCTTAATTCGGGAAGAATCCCTTGTGGATATGTACTTCTTGCTGCAAAACGAGTTTGGTCCACCGCAAAACACCATCCAGAAATAATGCGCGTTGGTCTCCTTTCAACACCAAAAGCCGGTGCTTGTGTGTGGGCGGCAGGCCGAGCCATTGGGTCAGGTCGAGTATGGTGCTGTGAGACAACTGATCCACATCGACATCCTTGTTCTTTTTGAGGAGTGTTTTGATTTCGCCAATGCGCTCCCTCTGATCCGGTGTTAGCGGATGATCCAAATTGATGTCCCGATTGACCACTTGCCCCCCAGGATAGAGCTTGGATTCCATTTGTTGCTGGAACCGCTGGGTTTCGAAATGCCCCACACATTCCACAACAATGTCCTTGCGGCCTCCAGGGTGCTCTTTTTTTACCTCTACCAACTTGGCCAAGCATCCGGTGGATGCGGTCATGTCTTCGAAGTGAAACGGAATGCCAAAGCGGTTCGATCCTTCAAGGCCACTGTTCAAGGCTTCTTCGAGCTCCTGGATGAGCTGTCTGTAACGTGGTTCGAAAATGTGCAGGCCGGCGCGCTCTCCGGGCAATAAAAAGACCCCCAAAGGAAAAAATGGAAGGGAATAAGAGCGCTGTGCCATGGTCATTAAGGTAAGGGACAATGTCGCCCCCTCAAGGCATTTCAGGTGCCTGGAGCGGCGGGCTATCCCGCGGGGAGTCATCTTCTGACAAACGCTGTGACAGCAAACCTTCCCTAGAACCTAACTCTACCTGTAATGCCATCAGTTTCTGATCTCTCCAGACCTCAACGGTGGCAGATTGGCCAGGCCTAAACCGATTGACGCGTTCGAGCAATTCTGGCAAAGTGGGGGTGGGGGTTCCTGCCACAGAGAGGATCACATCGCCTACAAGCATCCCTGCATCTTGGGCTCCACTGGCATCTGTAACACCGGAAACAAGGACCCCCGACACCGAGGGCAATGTCAAACGGCGGGCCGTTTCTTCGGTGACAGGTTGGATGTTCACGCCCAAGAATGCCCTTTGCACAGCTCCGAATTCAATGATGTCGCGGGCAACCTTTTGGGCGAGGCTCGCGGGAATGGCAAAGGCATAGCCGGCATAGCTTCCCGTTCTGGAGGCAATGGCAGTATTGATCCCGATCAGCCCTCCGCGATCGCTCACCAGCGCGCCGCCACTGTTTCCGGGATTCACCGCAGCATCGGTTTGGATAAAGCTTTCAATGGGAAACAGCGAGCGGTCCCAATCCGGTTGGAGCAATTGAATGTCCCTTGCTTTTGCCGAAACGATTCCAGCGGTGACCGTGCTGGTCAGGTCGAAGGGGTTGCCAACGGCCAAGACCCAATCGCCCACCTGAACTGCATCGCTGTTGCCCCATTCGAGGGCTTTCAAACCAGAGGCATCAATCTTGAGCACAGCGATGTCTGTGGTAGGGTCCGTTCCCACGAGTTCGGCTGTAAAGGTTCGGTTGTCGTTGAGTCCGATTTCAATGTTGTCTGCCGATTCGATGACATGGTTGTTGGTCACAATGTATCCGTCTTCGGACAGAATCACTCCGCTTCCGGATCCCGACGGTACACTCTGGGGTGCTTGTCTTTGGAACATGCCGGACCAATCGTACCAACCGTAGTTGGATGCTACAGTCTGGGCGGTGCGAACATGGACAACGGCATCGAGCGCCTGGCCTGCTGCATTGCGGAAATCGGGGAGAGCCGCTGCTTTTCCAACAAAGGGTTCTGTTGAAACCACAGATGCGGGATGGACAGGGGCAGGCTGTCCGTGGGTGAGCAATGCCTGAGGTTTGGAGTCTAGGGTCTGGACAACAGGTGGTTGCTGTGCAAATTGGAGCACGACTGCGCCTCCAAGTATGGCGGAAAAAAGGGAAATAAAGAGGGCAGGCAGTAACCGGATTTTCATAGGGGGTCAAAAGGTGGTGTACCCAATTAACCCCGAAAACTGAAAAAAGTAGATGCGGTGAATCTTAAGAAAGCCTATGGGGCTCCCGAGCAGTCAATGCGGCAAGTGCTTCATGAGAAGTCCGTACAAAAATGTGCCCAGCAAAGCGCCGAAAATGGCCACCAGAATGGGCCAATAACCAGCCCCCAATGTGATGAACAAAGGGCCCGGACATGCGCCGGTAACAGCCCACCCCATGCCAAACACAGTGCCTCCGTATATGTAGCGTTTCCAGCCGGTTGTATACTGGTGGATGTCAAGTGGCGCTCCTGATTCCGTTCCCCATTTGAAGCGCCTCGCCGCGAGATTAAAAAGCATGCCAACAGCCATGGCTCCGCCGATCACTCCAAACATGTGAAACGATTCAAAATAAAACATCTCTTGGATGCGGAACCAGCTGATGATTTCGCCCATGGTGAGCGCAATTCCAAAAACGAGGCCGAGTAAAAAGATCCGTAGCATATCAGAGCAAGGGAATCAACAAGGGCAAAATGAGATGGGCCACGATGAGTCCGCCGAGCAAGAAACCCGCGACCGCAATCAGGCTGGGCCATTGAAAAGCACTGAGTCCGCTGATGGCATGACCGCTGGTGCAACCATTGGCCCAACGTGTGCCAAATCCAACAAGCACTCCTCCGATCAACAAAAAAGCCAGGGCGGCGGGATTGCTCCAGGCCTCCGGTCCAAACAGGATGTCCGGGGCAAAGGATGTTCCCGCATCATCGATGCCCCATGCACGCAAACGAAGCGCTGTCTTTGGATTGATGATGACCGGGCCAGGCTTGAGCAGTGCAAACCGTGCTACAGCACCTCCCGCGATTGTTCCAAGCACGAATACGAGGTTCCACGACTGTGACTTCCAATCCATCTTGAAATAGTCGGAGAATCGATTTGCACCTGCAATAGAGCACATCGTGCGGAGGTTGGAACTCAGTCCAAATCGCTTTCCAATCAGGAGCAGGGAAGACATGACACCTGCAATAAGAGGACCTACCACTTGCCAGGGCCAAGGGTCAAATGTGTGCATTACTTCAGCCCGATCTCCCGCAGACGATGATCGAGAAACTCTGCCGCTGTCCATGCCGGATAGGCCTCATCGTCTCCCATGATGGGGTTCAATGGCATCGGGCCGACAGGATGCAGGAAAAAAGGAAGGCTGTAGCGGGACTGGTTCCGCTGTGGTCCAGGGGGCAATACAACACGGTGGGTGGTAGAACGTAAAATCCCCCCTGTCAGGTTTTGCAACATGTCACCCACGTTCACCGTCAGGTTTTGGGCATGTGCGCGAACGGGTATCCAATCGCCTTCTTTGTCGAGCACTTCCAGACCGTCTGCAGAACTGCCTACGAGGAGGGTAATCAAATTGATGTCCTCATGACTTCCCGCCCGAGGTGCATCCTCAGGAGCATCAGGAGCCGGAGGGTAATGCAACACACGCAGGATGCTGTTGCCCCCTTTTACAAAGTCGGCAAAGTAGTGGCGGTCCAGTTCTAGGGACAGTGCCACTGCTTCAAGCAGCCGGGCTGCCAGTGCTTCGAGGTTGGCATACAATGACCTTCCGTCAGCAATGAATTCAGGAACAGAAGGACAGTCCGGCTGATCGTACCTGGTTTGGGCAAAATGATAGAATTCCTTGAGGTCAGCACGGGCATCATCTTTGGCGTGTTCTTGACCGAAAGGCGTGTATCCGAAATTTCCACCAACGCCTGAAATACTGGTGTCTCGCTTTTCTTGTTCAGGGAGTCCGAAAAAGCGTTGCGCACTGCCATAAGCGGATTTGATGTGGGCATCAGCGAGTCCATGGCCTTCGAGCGTGACAAACCCATACGTCTCAAAAGCGGACCTCAATTCCAATGGAAAGCGCGACTGGGCATCTTTATCCCCGTCAAGAAATCCTTTGGCATTCAATACTGGAATGGCCTTTTGCATGTTGCGAAAATAAGTTCTAGGCACGCCCTGCACGAAAGGAACGGGCTTGATTGTGCAATAAGCCGACCAAAGGGGCCGATGCAGCCGACCATGTAAATGCAGTCTGAACCACTTGAATGGCCGCGCGTCCCATGCGCATTCGGCGATCCTCATCTAGGGTTAAGTCAGCGATTTGAGCTGCGAAAGTGCTGGCGTCATTGGCCGTTGCAACAGCGTCACCCACATCGATTCCCAGCGCCCCCAAGGCGCGAGTAGTGGTCAGGCAAGCCCGTTCTAAAGCCATGGCCTCTAGCAGTTTATTTTGAAGTCCTGTGTTGACCAACATCGGAGCCACAAAAATGGGGGCCGCCAAATAGGCTGAACGGATATCGGCCACATCTCCAATCACGTCAACATGATCGGAGGACAGTGCTTTGACAGCCGCTGCAGGTTGAGCGCCGCAAATGAGCAAGACCAAGGGCCTGCCTGTAATGCGCTCAAAAACAGGGGCGACATCCTGAGCCAAAAACCGAGCGGCCACCACATTCGGAGCATAGCCCAAGTTTCCACAGAACGAAACGTCATATTGCCTGTGGTGCGCGCCTTCTAGTGGAGGAGGTGAGGCTTCCGGATGGAAGAAATCCGTGTCCACTCCATTGGGCACCACCGTTATTCGCTCCTTGTCAGGGTGGGGCAACAGCTGCCGGTCTTGTTCAGAAATGATCGTGCATGCATCGAAATATTGGGGCATGCGGTGCTCGTAGCGCAAAAGCCGGCGGCCTTCTTCACGAAGCAGTGGTTTTTTCCACCACGGCGCGCGCTCTGCTTCCCGTTCAGCGCCAGCGTGAAGGGTGTCCATGATGTCCAGGACATGTGGCACTGCGTCGAGGTCTTTCACGTATTCTGCCGTTCGGACCATCTGGGCCAACAGAACATCAGGTTGTCCATTTAAGATTTCCTTGCGAATAGACCGGACGAGGTGCCGCTCGGTGAAGAGGAGTACTTGAAAAGGGCGCCTCGAAAAAACAGACCAACCCAGTCTGAATGCGGCCTTCCACCAGTTGAGCTTGTGGACGGTAACCTGTTCGCACCGGCCCTGAATGGCACTCAGATCTTCAGTGGAAATCTTGCGAAAGGTCAGGCAATGCAAGTCCACTTGAAAATGACGGTGCAGCTCTTCCAGTTGGTGAAAAATCCTCAACCGGTCTCCTTTGTTGAGGGGGAGAGGAAAACGCGGGGTCAACACCGCCAACCTCGGTTTCTGTTCAGATCCGGACATGCTGCCCATAAAATTCAAGCAAGTCGGCTCCAATTTTGTCTTGGTCAAAACACCTTCTTGCCGCGTAGCGCCCCGCTTCTGAAAGCTCATTTAACCGCTCGGGCGTTTTCAGCAATTCAATCAATGCATCGGCAAAATCGCCGGGCTCTGCTTGCACCAAGCTGTCAGGCAGCATGATTTCCAAGCCCTGGACACCCATGGTCGTGGAAGCCACGGGAATCCCACGGCTAAATGACTCTACGATTTTCACGCGGATTCCTGCACCGCGAAGGAGAGGGACAACCAAGAGGTCATATTGTGCAGCGAAGGCTGCGGCATCTTCCACCTCTCCGTGGTTGACAACACCGGGCACATCGGTCCAAACATCCGGTCTCAGTCCTTTCCCAGCCAAGTGGAATTCAGAGCGTGGATGAGCTTGCAGAACCTTTGGCCACACTTCTCCGAGGAACCAATCCACGCCTTCTCGATTGGGTGCCCAATCCATGGCCCCGAGGTGAAACATCTTGACGCCATTTTTGGTCCTGGGTTGCTCGGAGGAGAAACCCACATCATGCAGGGATTTGGGCGTTTCAATGCCAAACCCGGCCACGTGAATGGGCCCCGTAAATCCCCAGTTTCGATAGCCCATACCCTCCGTGGAGCTGATGGAAACAATGGTGTCCACCTTACTCAGTACGCTTTTTTCGTAGCGCTCGAGTGTATTGGTAAGATGCCGCAAGGCGAGCCGGTTCACTGGATTCCGTGTGGCCTTCCAGCGCTGTTCCCAAATCTGAAATTCATGGTTGTGGCTGCGCAGCGAGACCAGCGCCGTGGGCGCATGCATGCGGATGGTGTCGATGTACGGGGTGGTGTAGAGGCTTTCAAGGTGAACCACATCGTAGCGGGAGCGGGAGAGAATCCGCTTCAAGACCATGGCGAATTGGTGGCTGTAGAACCTTGAGATGTTGTAAGAGTCGCCATTGAGTAAAGCGATGTAAGCGTCTCTAAAGTCGAGGTCAGTCTCCAGCGGGACACCCTCTAAATTGACCTGGTCTACATATTCAGCATCGAGTGTATCCAGCGTCAACGGATGCTTTCGGGTAAAAGCGCTCAGCAATTTGACGTCTGCTCCGTTGTTGAGCAATCCGCTTGTAATGGCATTCATCGCCAAACATCCTCCATCCACAGATGGTCGTGGCGGTTTGTGACAAATTTGGAGAATGCGCATAGGTGGTGAAGTTATCGGCTGTTGCGCAACCGTGCGAACGGACGCCATGAAATTTCTCGGGCTGCACGCAAGTTGAGCATAACCGCTGCCGGAATCATCAGCAGGGTGCCCAGCCACATGCCCCAGGCGGGAGTGAGGGTTCCAGAACGCACCATGCGTTCTCCCATGATGGTGATGATGTAGTACAGCACAAACAATAGAATGGCCAGTACAGTGGGCAATCCAAGCCCGCCTTTTCGAATGATGGCGCCAAGGGGGGCGCCAATCAAGAAGAGCAAAACACAGGCGGATGCCAGAAACAGCTTCCTGTGCCATTCGATGGCATGGCGGTCAGAGAGTGTCCTTTTGGACATCCGATCGTCCCGCTGATTTTGGGCGGTTTGGATCGCATTGCGCAGCATGTCTCGGGCGGCATCGTGCACCCTTCGCTCCGCAGCGGGCCCCAAGCGTGCCAGCCAATCTGCATGGATGGCCGTGGTGTCCAGTCCGAATATGGGCTTATCGGCATGCACGGGCTTGTTCATGCTGCGCTGGCCAAAGTCTTGCAGTGCAACGGCCATTTGGGCGCGCTCCTTCTCCAAAGAGTCAATCGCAGCTTCTAGCTGCCCCAGGCTCATCATTTCATATGCACGCTTGAACAGTGCTTCGTCTGCTTTTGCAAAGTCCAAGCTGCTCAAATCAATGCGAATGCGCTGGGATTCGAAGAGGGTTTTAAGGTGGGGATATGTCCGGTCACGCTGCCGAACCCCGGTTTCAGTTCTGTCTTCATGGCTCGAGCCTTCATTCAGGTCGAGCACCAAAAACCGTCCTGTTGGGGACGTGCGCATGGTCCCATTTCGGGCCTTGATGACAAGTCCCGCTCCATCTCGGCTTCCGCCATGGTGGTGGATGAGGACGTCTTGAAGCTCACCCGATTCTTGATTGACTTCAGCAGCCCGAATGGCATACCCCTCAATGCCATTGTAGAACACCCCGTTTTCTAAGTTGAGCGTGGGTTTTTTGCGGGTCACGCTGTACAGAAGCGTCCGGAACTTGAGGTTGGCCACAGGCCAGGCGTAATTGGCAAAAATCAAAGCTCCTCCTGAGACGAACATCATGGAGATGAGCAACGGCCTCAAAATGCGGCCCAACCGCATCCCTGAAGATTTCAGTGCCGTCAATTCTTGATGCTCGGCAAGGGCGCCCAGCGTCATGATGCTGCTCATCAAGATGGCGAGTGGCAATGCGAGGTTGACCAAACGGGCTGAAGCATAAAGCAGCAATTCTAGCACCACATGAATGGCGAGGCCTTTTCCAATGAGCTCATCGGCATAGACCCACAAGAATTGCATGTCCAAAAAGAACAACGCCACAAGAAAAGTGATGACGAAAGGCCCCAAGAAAGAGCGAAGAAGAAGCCGTGTGGTGCGCTTCAAAGCAGTTTTGACGTTGACAATCCGTCGGAGATGAGATGGTTTCCCCCAACAGCGTACAAGATTGACTAATTTTCGCGCATCAAGCCAAGCGCGATGCACAACAATTCCCACAACAACGGTGGATTTTCCACCATGATCCTCGCATTATTCATCCCAGCACTGCTCATGATGGGCTGTGGAGCAGCGGGTCCCGACTTAGGAGAGGACGGGACACCTGCAGAGGCCATGGACAAAACAGCCAGCGAGCCCGACGCCAATGGCTTCGTTTGGCAGACCGAGCAATTCGCCGATTTGAAACTGATCCGTTACCAAGTGGGCGGTTGGAACAAGCTTTCTGATGACCAGCAGAAGCTGGCATATTGCCTGACCCAAGCAGGATTGAGCGGCCGTGACATGATGTACGATCAGAACAACCGGTACAACTTGCAGGTCCGCCACATGTTGGACGAGGCACATCGGAATTTCTCGGGAGACCGTTCCACAAAAGGGTGGCAGCGGTTCCACACTTTTGCCAAGCGCGTGTGGTTTTCCAATGGCATTCATCACCACTATTCCAATGCCAAGCTGATGCCCGAGTGTGGCCGGCCTTACTTTGAGTATGTGCTGGAAAACAGTGGGTTAGAGGGTGGTGCTGGAAGTGCAGAGGTGCTGGACATGCTGTATGACCCAACCCGTGAAGCCAAGAAGGTGGAGCTCGATGCGACCAAGGGCCTGGTGGAATCAAGTGCCATCAATTTTTATGCGCCCGACGTCAGTACCGAAGAAGCGCAAGCCTTCTTTGCCAATTACGCTGTTGACCGCAACAAGCCCGTCGAGAAGGGGTTGAACAGCCGCCTCGTCAAGGATGCCGATGGCAAAGTTGTAGAGGAGGTGTACAAAGTGGGCGGACTGTATGGTGAAGCCTTGGAGCAGGTTTGCTTCTGGTTGGAAGAAGCCCAGAAGTACGCCGAGAATGACAAGCAGGGCGCCGCCCTCCGCCATTTGGTGGACTACTACCGGACCGGCGATTTGGAAAAGTGGAGCCTTTACAACATCAATTGGGTGCGTGATACTGAAGGCGACATTGATTACATCAATGGATTCGTTGAAGTCTACAACGACCCCCTTGGGTTCACCGGTAGCTATGAAACGGTGGTCCAGATCAAGGACTTTGAGGCCTCAGAGCGCATGGCGGTCATGATGGACAATGCCCAGTGGTTTGAGGACAACATGCCCTTCATGGACGAGCACAAGAAAGAAAAAGTGGTCGGCATCACCTACAATGTGGTCAACGTCGTGGGCGAAGCAGGAGATGCTTCTCCCAGCACTCCGATTGGAGTCAACCTGCCGAATGCCAACTGGATTCGCACCATGCACGGCTCAAAGAGCGTGAGCTTGGGTAACATCATCGATGCCTACGACAAAGCAGGAGGCAGCGGCATCACCGATGAGTTTGCCTTTGACGATGTAGAAAAGGCCCGTGCCCGTGCACACGGCAGCTTGGCAGGCAAAATTCACACGGCATTTCACGAGGTCATTGGTCATGCCAGCGGCAAACTCGAGTCTGAGGTCGAAGAGCCAGCAAGCACCCTCAAAGAGTATGCAAGCACAATGGAAGAGGGCCGGGCTGACTTGGTGGCTTTGTATTTCATGTTGGACGAAAAGCTCATCGAGTTGGAACTCGTTAAGAACTTGGAGACAGGCCGGTGCGAATACGACAGCTACATCCGGAACGGAATGTTGACGCAATTGCGCCGTTTGGATTTGGGTGAGAACATCGAGGAAGCCCACATGCGCAACCGCGCTTGGGTGAGCCATTGGGTGGTTGAACAGGCTGCGGCAGACAACAGCATCCGTGAGATCAGCCGGGAAGGAAAAACGTTCTATAACATTGAGGACTACGACCGTGTGCGCGCCTTGTTTGGCGAGCTTCTCCGCGAAGTACAGCGCATCAAGTCCCAAGGCGATTACGCGGCAGCCAAGGCCTTGGTCGAAGGCTATGGTGTCCAAGTCGACCCCAACATCCACCAAGAGGTGCTCACCCGCTCTGAGGCGCTGGGGATTGCACCTTATGGCGGCTTCATCAACCCTCAATTGGAGGCTGTAACCAATGAAGCAGGTGACATTGTGGAGGTCAACTTGACCTATCCTGATGATTTTACTGAGCAGATGCTCGGATATGACGATAAGTACAACTTCTTGCCCCTCAAGAATTGATGCAGGAAACTGAAGCCAGCCCCAAGGGCCAATCATTGGAGGAGCGTAAACTGGCTTTGATGGAGGCCGTGTTGCTCTTGGAGCAAGAAGAGGATCTGGCTGTGCTGGAGACCTCGGTCATAGCATTGCAGGAAAGCATCCGTGCCAGGCAATTGGTGATTGGGTATCTGCCCAATGGGAATGTGGTGCTCAAGCAACGCTTTCTCGATCGACTACGTCATACCCTACAAGACATCAAACACGATGAATTCGTCACGCTTCCAGAACTCGAGCAGCGCGCTGCAGATTGGTAACCTCAGGAAGGCCTGTCAATGGATGGGCACAGTGGCCTTGGTGGTGTTTTGCCTCTCGGTTTCTGCCCAGACGCCATGCGAAAACGGCATGGCAGGTCAGTATCCATGTGAGGGTTTGGACTTAATGAGCGTGCGCTCCTTTGAAGAGCTGGGGGGAACCCCACCGGGCAACGGCAATGATTGCTGGGGTTGGTCGAGGGATGGCCGTGAATTCGTCCTGTTTGGGCGAAGCGATGGCACCTCAATTGTTGAAATAACCGATCCTGTCAACCCTGTCATGCTGGGGAACGTCCCCACGGCATCTGTCCCCAGTTTGTGGCGCGACATCAAGGTTGTGGATGATGTGGCCTACATCGTGAGTGAAGCAGGTGAACACGGCATTCAGGCCATTGACCTCGACCAGGTTTTGACCATGGAGCCCATGTCTGAAGTGCCTTTAATATCGTGGTATACAGGGTTTGGGGGCGCACACAACATCGCAGCCAATCCTGAAACCGGCTTTGTTTATGGGGTAGGGACGGACACCTTCAATGGGGGATTGCACGTCGTAGATGTAGCCAACCCTTCAGTTCCCACTTTGGCAGGATCTTGGGAAGAAGCCTACATCCACGATGCCCAAATCGTGGTGTACAACGGTCCTGATCCTGACTACGTGGGCAAGGAAATTGCATTCGCTTTTAGCGGATTTAGTGGGTTCTTCATTGTGGACGTGGAAGACAAAACAGACTGTCAAACCATCTCTTTCTTAGGCGATGAAAGTTGGGTCTACACACACCAAGGTTGGTTGACTGAAGACCAGCGTTTTGTATTGCTCAACGATGAAATGGACGAGGTTTCTGGGATTGCAGAGCAAACACGAACGTGGGTGCTGAATGTTCAAGACTTGGACAACCCTCAAATTGTCGGTTTTTACGAAGGGCCACTTTCGGTCACCGATCACAACCTCTACACCCACGAGGGTTTAGTCTATGAAGCCAATTACTATGCGGGGGTGCAAGTGTTGGACATCATCAACCCAGAGGCGCTGGAGTTCGAACAGGTGGCGTTTTTTGACACCAATCCGTTCAGCAACCAGGGGGGCACCAGTGGTGGAGCTTGGAACGTATATCCTTACTTCGAGAGTGGAAATATTGCCATCAGCACGCAGAGCCACCTCTTCGTGGTGGCGCCCTCGGCCACTGTTTCAGCGGTGACAGAATCGCCCGAGGCATCTGCCTTGGACTTGCGAATGGGTGAAGGTGTCATCCACACGATGTATACCTCGGCCGAGCGTCAAACCTTGCAAGTGTTTGATGCGATGGGCCGGCTTCGTGCCGAATGGCCCACATGGCCTGACATGGCCATGACCTGGGTGGTCTCAGATTGGGATCCTGGAGTGTATGTGGTCCGGGGTCGTGACGGCGTGCAAGCGCGTTTTGTCCTCGACTAAAGCAGGCTGGATCACACCGAGGCCATGGCTTCTCTGAGCCTGTCCACCAGCACAGTGCCATCGATCCGAGAGGTGATTTTGCCCTCTTTTGCCAATGAGTAAGTGCCCGTTTCTTCGCTCAAGACAAGGGCGACAGCATCGGTTTGCTCGCTGATGCCGAGGGCCGCCCTGTGCCGCGTGCCATATTGAGCGGGGAGGTCTATCCGACCTGTTACTGGCAGAATGCCTCCCGCCCAAGTGATCCGATCTCGGTCGAGGCAAGCTGCGCCATCGTGCAAGGGGCTCGCTTTTTCAAAGAGGGCCACAATCAATCCGGAAGACAATTTGGCGTCTAGGGGGCGCATTCCGGCTGCTACCGGGCTGGGGTCGGCGTCGCGTTTTAACACGAGCAACGCCCCAAGACCGCGCTTTCGGCATTCTTCGAGTCCATCGCGAAGGGCTTCCCAGGTCGCATCGCGGTCCGTTTGTACATGGGTCCTACCAAAGATGTTTTGGACCCAAGGAGGTGCCCCAGAGAGCAGCTGCCGGTTGCCGATGAGCAACAGAAATTGACGCAGTTCTTGCTGGAATACGATGAGCAACGCGATGACACCAACTCCAATGAACTGTCCCAGCACTTCGGCCAGCATGCGCATCTGCAGGGCGTCCACAATTTGATAGACCAAATAGATGGCCAGAATGCCCAGGAAAATGCGAATTGCGGCTGTTCCTCGTGTCAACCGGTACAGCTGATAAAGGATCGCGGCTACAGCGAGGATGTCCAGCACCTGCCAGGGCCCGAGGTAAAGTGCCGGCTGCTCAATCATCGGTATGCTGCAATCTGGACATGGTGAGTGCTTGGTGCAATTTCACGCATTCTGCCGCTTCTGCCACATCGTGGGCGCGCAGGATATGAGCCCCGCGGTCCAAAGCCCAGGCATGCAAGACGGATGTGCCATTCAGGGCTTGGGCAGGAGAGGAATCTAGAACCTTGTATATCATAGACTTGCGGCTAACGCCGGCCAGTACAGGAACACCGAGGGTGGACAATTGATCCAGGGCGTCGAGCAGTTGATAATTGTGCGCCACACTTTTTCCAAACCCGAACCCAGGATCGACGCCAAGCTGTGTTGCTCCTTTTTGCCTCAAGGCAGCCAAGCGTTGCCCTAGGAATGCCAACACTTCTTCCGTGACATTCTCGTAGGATGGACGGTTTTGCATGGTGTCGGGCCTGCCTTGCATGTGCATCAGAATGTAGGGCACGTTGCGCTCTGCCACGAGGTCTTCCATGGCAGGGTCCAAAACCCCAGCTCCAATGTCATTGACAAGGTCTGCACCTGCATCGAGGGCCCTTGAAGCGACTTTGGCGTGGAAGGTATCCACACTGATGGGGTGGTCGGGCAGCACTGAGCGGACTTCCTCGATGGCAGGCAGTATGCGGTCACATTCGGTCTGGATGCCGACAGTTTCGGCCCCGGGTCGGGTGCTTTGGCCGCCAATGTCGAGGATATCAGCGCCATCTGCCACCATTTTCAAGGCGGTTTCAGCAGCTTGTTGCGCCTGGCCTATGCGGCTTCCATCGAAAAAGGAGTCCGGAGTGGCGTTGATCACCCCCATGATGCGGGGCACCTTGAAATCAAGGGTCCGGCCCTCAAATTCAAAAGCTGGGGGAGTTGTGCGTCCAAACATGGCTGTTGTAAGAGCTACAAAGGAAAGGTGGCGGCGGAAACAGACCTTCGACTGTGGGAAAATGATGGCAGATGGAGGCACATCATGTGAAGGATGCAGCCGATTGGTCTCCAAATTGCTGCTTCTATGAGCAGCCAACACTCGACCCCCGATTCCGAAGGCGACCTGGGCCTCACGCTGACCCAGTATGATGGGCAAGTGGCCGCATGTCGCGCGCTATTCTTGGACAAGATGCACGATTATGGGACGGCTTGGCGGGTGCTCAGACCGTCGTCCTTGACCGACCAGCTGTTCATCAAGGCCCAACGCATTCGAACCCTCCAAGAAGGAGCAACCCAGAAAGTAGACGAGGGCATCAAGCCCGAATTCGTTGCCATTGTGAATTACTGTATGATGGCCCTGATTCAACTGGACTTGCCGGAAGACAGTCCCATGGAACTGCCCGCGGATGAGGCGACGGCTTTGTTTGACCGCGCCCTTATGCAAACCCGGGACTTGATGACGCGCAAGAACCACGACTATGGGGAAGCATGGCGCGACATGCGGGTCTCCAGCCTGACCGATTTGATTTTGATGAAGTTGCTGCGGATCAAGCAGCTCGAGGATTTGGAAGGCGGTGCCAAAGTGAGCGAGGGTGCAGATGCGGGCTACATGGATATGGCCAATTACGCCTTATTCGCCCTGATTCACTTGGAATCTGCGTAATCCACGGCGCTTCGTGTTAATCGGCGGTTAATGCGGTTCGTGCAGTCGCAAAGCGGGGCGAAATTGTACTCCGGAACAGTACCGCCATGCGCAACATCCTTTTATCCATCGCCAACTTTTGTCGGGTGCTCGTGGGCGCCTTGTTTGTCGTCTCGGGACTCATCAAGATCAATGATGCTTTGGGCTTCATGTACAAGCTCGAAGAGTATTTCGAGCCTGGTGCGTTGAACCTTGAAGCATGGGCGCCTTACGCCCTTGAGTTGGGCATGCTGGCCTCCATCGGCGAGGTGCTGCTCGGAGTGGCCTTGCTCGTGGGCGCCTTACCGAGGTTGACCACCGCATTGACCTTGGTGTTGATGCTCTTTTTTACATGGCTCACGTGGTACACCGATCACTGCGATCCTTTTGGCAGTAAAACCATCATTGAAAATGGCATTGAAGTCATCATCCCCAACCAGTGTGTGCTGAGCTGTGGATGTTTCGGTAACGCGATTCCACTCACCCCACATGAGAGCTTCATCAAAGACTTGGTACTGCTGATTTTGCTGCTGCCCGTCATGATCAGCGCTTGGACCGGAGGATACGGGCTCAACGAACGCAACCGCGCGCTCTGGATGTATGCGACCGCATTGCTCATCACTTGGATGTTTGGTGAGACCATGTTGGAATGGGGCTTTCCTACGCTCTTCTTGGCCATGGGCCTTGCTGCTGCCGAAGGGGTGCGCCGCCGTTGGAAAAAGGAGGGGCAAGAATGGGCCATGGCGGCCGGAGTGCTGCTTGTGGCCATCGGATTCCAATCCTACACGTTGCGCCATTTGCCAGCAAAGGATTACCGGCCATATGCCGTGGGGGAGGACCTCAACAGGAACATGGCCTCTGCGGACGAATTGGGGCTGGATCCGCCTGTATTTGACAAGGAAGTGCGCTTCTTTGATCCGGCCAACGGGGCGGACACGGTCGTGCTTCAATCGGCCTATATGGCGGGAAAACTGTGGCAGGACGAGGCGTTTAAAGCAGCTTACCCAGAAGCCGATTGGGATGGCGCTCGAGAGTTTAAGGTGTCCGAGGGTTACGAGCCCTTGATATTCGACTTGGATGCGACCGATGAAGCTGGAAACAGCCTGCTCGGCGAATTGCTGGGCGATGGCTACACCCTGTTGCACATATCCAAAGATTTGAAAGCTTCGGAAGCCCGGGGCCAAGCCCAGATCAATGGTCTGTTCGCCGACGCTGCCGCTCAAGGTTGGCGCACCGCGGCATTGACGCCGTCAACGGCTGAAGATGCGGCGGCATACAAAGCCCAGCACCAGGCTGGCTATGATTTCTATTCTACCGATCCTACCGAACTCAAAATCATCGTCCGCAGCAACCCGGGTATGGTGTTGCTCAAGGATGGAGTGGTCCTCGAAAAGTGGGCTTGGCGCGATTTTCCCGAAGCGTTTTCTGACCTCCAAGGAGCCCACTGATTGCGGATGAGGAGCAGCGGGGTTTGGAAGCATTGGGCACGGGGCGCTGCGGTACTCTGGGGCAGTTTCACCCTTGTTTTTCTCATTTTCACGGCGGTCCCCGATCCCGCCCGTCAGCTGGCAGGACAGCAAGCAGACCCCGAAGTCATTGCAGACTTAAGGGCGCGCTTTGGCTTGGATGATCCCCCATGGATACGCTACGTCAATGCCTTGCAGGCCCTTTCCCCATTGGGGACCACGGAAGACGGCGGATGGGGAGCGAGGTGGCCTTCTTTGGGAGAGAGTTTTGTGCGGCCTGCCTCGGTGGGCTCACTGTTGATGCAAGCCTTGCCCGCCACGGCCCTTCTCGCTGTGTCAGCACTCCTCTTCGCAGTGGTACTGGGGCTTCCAATGGGCTTGCTTGCGGCCAGAAACCCAGGCGGCTGGTTTGACCGAATTGCAGTTGGGGGCAGCGTATTGGGCATGAGCGCTCCGTCGTTTTTCATGGCCATTTTACTGGGGTATGTCTTTGCTGTGAAATGGGGGGGATGGACCGGCCTGCCCTTGACAGGCAGCCTCTGGGACCTGAACGATCAGGGCCAAAAGACCTTGGCGATGCGCAACCTGATATTGCCTGCGGTAACGCTGGGACTCCGGCCACTGGCGGTGCTCTCACAGTTGATGCGCGGCGCAGCATTGGATGTGTTGGCAGCTCCTCATGTCCAAACAGCACGTGCTTTTGGGGCCTCCGAATCTGAAGTGATGCGCCATCATGTGCTGCGCAATGCGCTGAACCCCGTCGTTACTGCCGCCAGTGGATGGCTCGCTCAATTGCTCGCCGGGGCAGTTTTTGTGGAGTTTGTCTTTGGATGGCGGGGCTTGGGTTTCCTGCTGTTCGAGGCGTTAGAACAACAGGATTTGCCAGTGGTCATGGGAGGCGTGCTCGTGGTGAGCTTTACGTTCGTAGCGGTCAACGCTCTGGCTGACTTGACCTATCGGCTTTTGGACCCGAGGGCCACTCAGGACTGAAGCTGTGCAGTGGCCCGCACATTCAAAGCCCTCACCAGTTCCTGGATGGAAGCGTTGAAGTACCGTTTGGTCCTGTAGCTGCCCACCCATTGCAACCCTTGAATGGCATTGGTCAAAAACACTTCATCGGCGATGAGCATGTTTTGAGGCGTCAGGTTGCATTCATACACCTTCATGCCAAACTCTAAGGCGATGTTGATGATCTCTGCGCGCATGATGCCCGCCGTGGCGCCACCCTCCAATCCCGGGGTGTACAGTACCCCATTCGAAACCAAGAATAGGTTAGAGGAGGTGCTCTCGATCAGACCCATACGGTCGTTCTGGATCAAAGCGGTGTCCAGGTTTTGCTCCTGCGCCCAGAGCCCACTTTGGATGTAGATGTTTGCCGCGAGGTTCTTAAAGCGCGTCAAGTGGTTGGGCGTGCACTTCATCTCAGGGTAGATGTCCACCGAGAGCCCCTTCTCGTTGAGGCTGTAATCGGCAACGGAAATCGGCTCAGCAGTCATGACCACATCCAGGTCACTGCCCACTGGTGAGTAATAACCTGTACCTCGCCGGCTCAGGGTCATGCGGATTCGGGCACTCCCTGTGAGGCCTTCCTTTTCAAGGAGCCGGATGATGTCCTTTTTAATTTGAACCGGCGTAAACCCAAGCGGGGGGTGGATGCGGTGTGCTTTCAGGCCTTCGCGCATGCGCTCGAAGTGACTTTCCAGAAACAGGGGCAGTCCGTTCATCACGCGGATGGTCTCAAAGATCCCATCTGCATAAAGAAAGGCGCGGTTTTCCAGCGAAATTACCGGTGCGCCTTGCCCGTCGAAAGACCTGAATTCACCGTTGTAAAGGAGGTTTTGCACGGGGCAAAATTAAGGCCGACTGAGCAGCGGGACCGACCTCCAATTCAAAAGAGATGCATTCGGGGCAATGAGGACGCCGTTCGGCACACCTGCGCTGAGGGCACAATCGATGTCCCTGGCCTTGTCTCCAAACATCCAACAGCGCTGCGGATCGAGGTTGTGACGGGCGATGGCGCGTTCCACCATGAGCGATCCCGGCTTTCGGCTCAAGCTCTTACCGAAGTCAGGATGGTGGGGGCTGTAGAAGATGTCGCAGATGGGGGCTCCCTTGGACAGGGCTTCAGACTTGAGGTAATCGTGGATTTCGGCCACGGCCTCATGGGTGTATTTGCCTTTGGCAATTCCGCCCTGATTTGTGATGACAATCAACTTGAAACCCGCCTCGTACCATGCTTTCATGGCTTCTAAAGCGGTGGGCAAAATGTGAAATTCCGCGCGGCTTTTGGTGTAGTCGCCGGGGTCGTGGTTGATCACACCATCACGGTCCAATAAAATGGCGGCTCCTGTGAAGTTTGGCGGGGCTGTATCAGGCTGTGTCATGGCTCATGAAATTGGAGTTCCGGCTGGAACACTGCGGGGCAATTCTAACAGGCTCACGCTGCCCTGTTGAACAGCACCGAGGACGAGGCAGCGGCTTTGATGCTGTCCCACTTGTTTGGGCGGAAAGTTCACAACGGCCACGATTTGTTTGCCGATCAGTTCTGTCGCAGTATAGTCGGCGGCGAGTTGTGCGGTCGATTTGAGCATGCCCAGAGGGCCAAAGTCAAGCTGCAAAACGTAGGCCGGTTGGCGGGCGTTTTCCAAGGGGCTGGCACCCACTATGGTCCCCACCCGGAGGTCGCATGCGGCAAAGTCGGCGGGGCTGATGGGGGCTTTGGGTTCCATGGTTCACTCAAAATCACGCTTCGGAGCGGGAAATTAGGGGCGCGGGCCGTTTAACTTGCCCCCATGGAAGATGCTTTTCCACCGAAAGGGAAGTGGCGGGATTGGACAGCGGCTGTAGAAGCACAGGCCCGTGGGACAAATCCAGCGTTGAACACGGCAATCGAGGACGAATTGGAAGTGCCGGTCTACCAACCTGCAATGCCTGTGTCCTCGGTGAGAAAACGCCCCGAAACCCCCTGGAAAATCAGAAGTACAATCGCCGATAAAAAGGGCGTCATGCCGGCTTTGGAAGGTGGGGCAGAGGTGCTGCGTTTGGTAGGTTGTACCCAACCCTCGGAGTGGCTTGAAGGGGTGGAGATGGCTTACGTGGAAATCGAATTCGAAGGTGGTGCAACGGCCGAGGAAATCGCAAAGGCCGGCCAGATGCCCATCCAAGGCGGCGTGCTGATCAATGCTTGGAACCTGTCGAAGGCAGGATCCGACGATGTGGCTTCACATGTCGCGGTGGTAGACGAGCATTGCACGGGTGACGGGTTGCTGCGAACGGTGGCGTTGCCTGACCCTAGGCTTTCGGAAGCAGGGTGGAGCACGGCTGCTTCACTCGCATTGTTGTTGCGCCGTGCTCAAGAATTGGCGCCAGCATTCAGCGGAAGTTTAGAGGGTGTGTCTTTGGACTTCTTGGTCAATGAGGACCCCATAGTGGCCTTGGCGTCTGCGGAGGCGCTGAAGCGCCTCCTGTTGCGCCATTGGCCAACATCGCAATGGCCGCGCATCACGATGACAGTGGGCCATCAAGGATTTGGATCAGGAGAAGGCAGGGAAAACCTGGTCCGACAGGCCATCCGGAGTACAGCTGCAGCCATGTCAGCCCCTGATGCCGTGGATGCCGGCAGCTCAGCATTGCCCGGTGATGTCCCTGCCGACCTCTCAGGAAAGGGAGACAAATGGGCCCGAAATATTCTGCATTTGTTGCGCGAGGAATGCGGCCTGGCTGATGGCGATGCTCTAGTGTCCCCCATGGTCGAGGCCCTCAGCACGGCATTCTTAGAAGGGGCAGACGCCTACAACAGTGTGTGGGGCTCACGGTCTGCGTTAGAAGTGCTTCAGGCAGGTTCAGAGGCCTGGACCATCCAAAAAGTGACGTTGCCTCCCAAGGACGCCATCGGGGAAGCTGCCCCCCTGTGGGAAGGGCATGGTGCTGGTGTGCCACCCTATTTGCGCGGTCCCTATGCGAGCATGTACACAAGCCGCCCATGGACCATTCGTCAATATGCGGGCTTCAGCACCGCAGCAGCGTCGAATGCATTTTATCGGCGCAACCTCGCGGCTGGCCAAAAAGGCCTGAGTGTGGCCTTTGATTTGGCCACCCATCGCGGGTACGACAGCGATCATCCGCGTGTTTCCGGGGATGTTGGAAAAGCGGGTGTGGCCATCGACAGCGTGGACGACATGATGCTCCTGTTTGATGGAATTCCTTTGGATACCATGTCGGTCTCCATGACCATGAATGGCGCTGTCTTGCCCATCATGGCGTTTTACATCGCGGCAGCTGAAGAGCAGGGCGTGGATTCACGGACACTTGCAGGTACGATTCAGAACGACATCTTGAAGGAGTTCATGGTGCGCAATACGTTCATATACCCTCCTGGGCCGAGCATGCGTATCATCAGCGACATCTTCGCCTACACGGCGCAGCACATGCCCAAGTTCAATTCTATCAGCATCTCTGGCTACCACATGCAGGAAGCAGGGGCGACACCGGAATTGGAACTGGCTTACACCATCGCCAATGGCCTTGCGTATGTCCAGGCAGGGGTAGATGCGGGCTTGGATGTGGATGATTTTGCACCCCGACTCAGCTTTTTCTGGGGCATCGGAATGGATGTCATTTCTGAGGTGGCCAAACTCAGGGCTGGCAGGCTGTTGTGGGCGCGTTGGATGGCGAGGTTCAATCCGGTAAATCCCCGCTCATCTATGCTGCGAACCCATTGCCAAACCAGCGGATGGACATTGACTGAGCAGGACCCTTTGAACAACGTGGGCCGCACGGCCATTGAAGCACTGGCTGCGGTCTGGGGAGGCACACAGAGCCTGCACACCAACTCAATGGACGAAGCCATTGCCCTTCCCACCGACGACACAGCAAAAGTGGCACGAAACACCCAGCTGATCTTGCAGAAGGAAGCGGGAACCACACGCTGGGTAGACCCGTTGGGGGGAGACATGGCGGTGGCACAACGAACCGCTGAATTGGTCGATGCTGCGGACGCCATCATCAGGGAAATGCAAGAGGCGGGCGGCATGCCCAAAGCGATTGAACAAGGGCTGCCCATGCGTGGGATTGAAACTGCTGCGGCAGAAAAGCAATCGAGAATCGATGCGGGCAACGACAAGATCATAGGCCTGAATCTATTTCCAGGGCGTGCTCCTGAGTCTATGGAAGTGTTGAAAGTGGACCACCTTGAGGTGTTGACGGGCCAAAAAGAAAGGCTGACTCAACTGCGTTCAAGCCGCGATGATGCGGCAGTACATGAGGCGCTGGCTGCGCTTGAGTCCGGAGCTTCAGGGACGGCAAACCTGCTTGAATTGGCAGTGGCTGCTGCGAAGGTGAGGTGCACATTGGGTGAGATTTCCGACGCGGTCGAGCGTGTTTTTGACCGTCATGTTCCGGTGAACCGTCCTGTGCGTGGTATTTTTAGGAAACACCTCGGTGCCCGAGAAGAATTCAAAAGAGCCGTGGAAAAAGCCACCCGTTTCGCAACTCTTGCTGGCCGCCAGCCGCGCATTTTGGTCGCCAAAATGGGCCAAGACGGGCACGATCGTGGTGCCAAAGTCATAGCCAGCGCCTTTGCTGATTTGGGGTTTGATGTGGACTTAGGCTCCTTGTTCCAAACGCCAGAGGAAGTGGCCCGCCAAGCGGTCGAAAGTGACGTTCATGTGGTCGGTGTGTCTACGCTGGCAGCAGGGCATCTGGCGTTGGTACCAGCCTTGGTTGAAGCCCTCACAAAAGCAGGGCGCGAGGACATGCTGGTGGTTGTGGGAGGGGTGATTCCTCGGGAGGACTACGACACACTCTATTCCGCTGGAGTGACTGCTATTTTTGGGCCAGGAACTCCGGTAGTCACTTCTGCTACGCGCATTTTGGACCTGCTGAACGAGGCCTACTCCTGATGCTCCCGTGTCTGCCCTTTGGGGCAAGGTGTGGTCCCAGCAGAGGGGGCTTTCGAGGTCAATGACCTTGGCTGCCAAGCTCTGTGGCAGGATAGCGGTATCCCCGCAAAATGTCTTCTGCAGGCATGGCGGGCTTGCCGGCCAATTGGGCTTGTTTGATCTGCACAGGAAGGTCTGAAGTTCCCACCCACCAGCGGCCCGATGCTGTGTCGCATTGACCGGGCTGCAGAGGACCAATCTCTGCTGGGGCCTCTTCATTTGTGGCCTCGTGCACTTTGAAAGTGGCGCCGTTCAGGGTGCTCCAAGCGCCCGGGAAGGGGTTCATTCCGCGAATAAAATTCACCACTTCATGGCGGGGCCTTCTCCAATCAATTCGGCCATCTTGGCGGTACAGTTTCGGCGCAGGCCTTTCATCGCCTGAGACCAATGCAACTTGTGAAATGCCTTGAATGTGACCGAGCGCAAGGGCCGAAACAGTGTCTTCCAACAGGCCCGCTCCAGCCTCCATCAATCTGGCATAAACATCACCAGAAGTGTCGGTTGGACCAATGGGGCAGCCCCTTTGGAGGAGAACAGATCCAGTATCGATTTCTCGGGTGATAAAAAAGGAGGTGACTCCGGTATGGGAAGCGCCAGAGACAACCGCGTGCTGAATGGGTGCCGCACCACGAAAGTCAGGGAGCAAGCTGCCATGCACATTGACCGTCCCCCGTTTTGGCAGGCTCCAAACGGTTTCAGGAAGCATTCGGAAGGCCACCACAGCAAAGACATCAGCATTCCACTGTTTCAACTGCTCTTGGAACTCAGCTGCCCTCAGTTTATCGGGTTGCGCCAGGGGCAATCCGTGCGCCAAAGCTTCAGTTTTAACCGCAGAAACGTGGATGCGCTGGCCTCTTCCTGCTGGCTTATCAGGAGCAGTGACCACACCGACAACGTCATGCTGTCGTGCACGAGGGCATGCAGTGCAGCCGCGGCAAAGTCTGGCGTGCCAAAGAAGACGATGCGAAGGGAGGTGTGCTCCATGTGGGGTCGCAAAGGTAATGGGCAGGATGGGGCAGGGGGTAAAAAAACGTGCTGAATCAGATCTGTTTGGACCGCCAATCCCTGCGGAGCAAAAACCAAGCACAACCAGCGCCCATGGAGGTGAAATATGAAAATTCGACCCACCAGATTCGCCACACTGGCTGAGGCCACCACAAGGTGAGGGAAAAGGCAAAAAAGGAATAAATCAGAATGGCCGAGACTTCAATGGCCAGGGCCGTGCGGGTGTGGCCACTTCCTTGTATGGCACTCAGCATCACCGAGCTGGCACTGTAGATCAACATGGCAAGAAAAATCACGGGCAGGGTTTTTCCCGCGGCTTGCAAGCCTTCGGGGTCGTCAAAAAAAGGTGCTGCCAAAAATTCCGGATAGAAGAACAGCCCATGAGATAGGGCAACGATTCCAATGATGTTGACCGTGAACAGTCGCTTGAGTACCACAGGAAGATCCGTCCCCCTCTGCTCACCGAGCAGGGTGCTTACAAACGTGCGCGTGGTTTGCTGAACGCCCTGGCTCACAGTGAAAGCCAACATGAAATAATTCCGCGCCACATGGCTGACTTTGAGTTCCAAGATGCCCACTTGTTCCACCAAGAAGAAGAACATGCTCCAAGTGCCCAATGTCAAGGTCAACTGAAGCACCAAGGGAAGCGCCAATTTGAACCAGTGCCAAATTTCCTCTTGATTCAAAAAACGTTTTTCCCAAAAGGCCCCTCTATGGGTCCTGATGATCGCCAACAGCAAAATGGATGCTCCAGTGCACTCTGCAAAAAAGCTCGCCCAAGCAGCCCCCTGCGCTCCCATGGTCCATACTCCATCAATCAGCAAAGCGTCTCCCACGATGTTGACCAAACCTACCGCTATCATGGAGACCATGAGTACTTTGGATCGGGCGGTGCCCATGAAATAGGCATACATCATGAGCATGGCAAAGCCCGGGAGAAAGCCCCATTTACGGACGGTCATGAATGATGTAAAAACGTCACCGGTTGCTGCATCTCTAAACACTGAAGCAAAGCCAAAGTCCAGCCCCAGTTGTACCACTGCAACAAGGGAGAGTCCGATCAAGAACATTCCCAACAGACCTGTCCTCAGCAGGACCAAGGCGCGTTCAGTGCGTCCTTCACCTACCCTTCGGGCGATTAAGATTTGTCCGAAGCTGGACAGGCCTTGCCCGACCATAGCCAGGGTGATGTAGAGGATACCCGCGTTGCCTGCGCCATTGAGGGTGGCGTCAGATACTTGGCTTAGGAAAAAGTTGTCGGTGAGGACCACCAGAAACTGCGTGAACGTGCCCGCAGAAACCGGGAGTGCCAACTTTAGTATCGCTCTATAGCTGGTCGACAGGGTTTCTTTCATGGGGTCTTGGGCTCCGATTTTGGGCAGCCATGAGGGTTGTCGTCCGCACCATTGCGCAAGCGATGCAGCAGGCCATCGGCGTCTTTGACGGTTCTCTCGGCCCAATCCCCCAGAATTCGGGGGTGTTCTCTTTTGGGCACGCGCCAAGGGATTTGAGTGGCGGACCTCACCCGTCGGGTCACTGTTTGGAGCGTCAAGGCTGCTGCCACGGAGATGTTATAGCTCTCTGTGAATCCGAACATGGGAATCCGAACGAAATAATCGGCTTCTGCTCGGGCAGCCTCCGTTATGCCCGGACCTTCTGAACCGAATACCAAGGCGACCGGCCGGTCGATGGGCAGGTCTTCAGGGGTGGTGTCGTTGGTGTGCGGTGTGGTACAGCAGATGGCAAATCCACGGGACTTCAAATCCCGCAATGCCTGAGTGGTGTCCTGATGGCGTTCGATGTCCAGCCATTTGGCGGCCCCTTTTGCCACGCCAGGAGACACGCGATATGGGTTGTTGACCTCTATGATGTGGGCCGATTGGAGCCCAAACCCATCACAGCTTCTCAGCACGGCAGAAATGTTGTGTGGGTCGTAGAGGTCTTCTGTTACAGCAGTCACCCAGCACATGCGTTCATCTAAAACCGTTTCAAACCGGGAGCGTCTAGCCTCGGTGAGAAAGGAAGAAAGCAAAGAATACCGGTCGTCTTGCATGGAAAGAGAGGAAAGAAAAACCCCGGTTTACCGCGAAGGCAAACCGGGGAATTTTCGGCTGGTGCCGGAAACAGGTCTTACTTGACCTTGTCGTTCAACTCAGCACCTGGCTTGAACTTCACCACGTTTTTAGCTGCGATGGTGATTTCCTTGCCAGTTTGTGGGTTACGGCCTTTGCGTGCCTCCCGGTGGGTGACAGAGAAAGAACCAAAGCCAACGAGGGCTACACGCTCTCCACCCTTGAGGGCGTTAGAGGTTGCGTCGATGAATGAGTCGAGTGCGCGACCTGCGTCGGCCTTGCTGATGCCTGCGCCTTCGGCCATGGCATCACGGAGTTCGGATTTGTTCATGGTTTTGTTTTTGGGTTGTGAACCATCCAAATGTATATGCGAAATCCCGCGTCCCACGGGGGAAGCAGCACGTTTTTATGCAGTTTGTGAATAAAGTCGGTTAAGAATTGGATAAACCCGGAAATCCAACGTGAATAGGGGCTCCGAGAAGGTGTCCACCTTTGTCATTCAATAGAAATTTGACGCAATGCCCGATTTTGACCCCTCAAATCCGATGGATGTTCCCTTTGAAGCGCTCGGTCCGACCGTCGATTTTGAGGTTCCGATGCGCTACAGCGACATGGATTTATTCGGACACGTAAACAACGCCCGATACTTCACTTTTTTAGAGGACGCCAGAATTGCCTGGTTTGAAACCTGTGTTCCTGAACCCTGGGACTTTCGAAAGCACGGGGTGTTGGTGGCACACAATGAGATGGACTACCTCAAGCCCGTTGAGCCCGGTGATCGGTTGATCATCAGGCTTGGCGCCTCAGGACTGGGCAATTCAAGCATCCACATCCGCTATGAAGGCTACGTTATAAAAGGAGGAGATGCTGCACAAACGTTGTTGGCTTTTCGGGCAGCGACCACTTTGGTGAGTTGGAATACCGCTGCTGGAAAAGTCTCCCGGGTTCACGACGATTGGCGAAAAGCCATCACAGGAGAATGAATTTGTTGGCCTGAGGAGCAAATCGATTCGGCGCATCCAAAAGGCGGAGTTCACCTTGGCCTGTGCATAATCGAAGGGGTTGTGAATTGCGAGAGGTCATTATTTTGGCAGCTACAAACACCAAAAAATGAAGCACATATACCTCCTCATGGTGGGACTCGCAATGACCGGGACCATCTGGGCGCAGACCGTTTCGGTTACCCTTAGCGTCGATATGAACAGCCAGGATGTCGCCGCAGAAGGCGTCCACGTGGCGGGCAACTTTCAAGGTTGGGACCCGGCCGGCACCATGCTTACCGACGATGACATGGACGGCATCTACGAGGTGACCTTGGATGTCGCGGACTCCTTGGCCACCATCCAATACAAGTTTCTCAATGGCAACGCTTGGGGAGTAGACGAAGCATGTCCAGAAGCTTGCGCTTATCCGGGCAGCACCGATCGCTATGCAAACATTGACGGAGATACGACTGTACCTGTGGTGTGTTTTGGCGCTTGCGCCGCTTGCGGTATCACTACCGTTCTGTTCAAGGTTGACATGAGCCAGGAAGAGGCGATCAATCCGGTGGGGGTTCACATGAACGGCAACTTCAATGGTTGGGACGGCACGAACTTCTTAATGATGGATGATTCGGATGGTGACTTAATATATACGTATACAGCTCAGGTGGACGGAGCCATGTTGGACCCTGTGGACACCCTGCAGTTCAAGTTCGTCAACGGCAACGCTTGGGGATTCGATGAAAGCCCTGAAGGAGAGTGTGCCAGTCAAGGCAACCGCACCATGGTGCTCACCGGCGGTGATCAGGTGTACCAAATGAGCGAAACCGGACAGGCTTATTGCTACAATGCATGTGGAAGTTGTGTGGCGCCAACACCCGTCACATTTAAAGTGGACATGAGCAGCCAGGCAGAAGTCTCAGTCAATGGCGTTTGCGTGGCAGGCAGCTTCCAAGGTTGGACACCCGGCGTGAATTTCTTGACCGACCTCGATGGCGACATGGTCTATGAGGCCACCATCGATGTGGTTCCTGGCGACTATGAGTTCAAGTTTATCAACGGCAACAATTGGGGCGGCGATGGCGATGGGAACATCGACAATGAGAATCCCCCTGCAGATTGCGTTTCCAATGGCAACAGGGTGTTCTCTGTAGTGGATGGTCCTGTGACCATTCAGTATTGCTACAACCAGTGCAGCGAGACTTGTGTCCCTGACCCCGATGCGGCGCCGATTACGTTTCAGGTGGACATGACCAACGAGTTGGTTTCAGAGGATGGCGTTTGGTTGATTGGCAACATTACCACTCCCCAATGGCAAGCGGGTGCGCTGCAATTGAGTGACAGTGACGGTGACAATGTATACGACGTGACCTATGAAGTCAGTGGCGCTGCGTTTTTTGAATACCGTTACTGCAATGGAGATCCGTATCCAGCCGGCGAAATCGACAATTCCGTGACAGAAGTGGGGGACTTTGAAGAGGGCGGCTGTGGACAAGGCAATCCATTTGGTGAGTTCAACCGCACCCACACCCGGTCTGGTCAAGCGGAAATACTCGGGGCGTACTGCTTCACGAGTTGTCTGGACTGCAATGGAGACACCGTAGGTACGGTCATCGGCATCGAAGAGCTGGAAGATTTTGTGGGGCTTGAAGCCTATCCGAACCCTGCACAAGACGCGGTCAATTTGCGTGTAGAGGGCATGGAAGGCTTGTTACAGGTTCGCATTTACGATTTGACTGGAAAAACTGTTTTGGCAGACCGCCAGTTGGTCCAGTCCGGCGCAGTGTTGACTTATGAGGTCTCGGATTTACGTGCAGGGATGTACATCCTAGAGGCGACTGGAACGACACAGCGCACGACGCTGCGTCTGAATGTGCAGTGAGTGGAATTTGAAGCTTTGATGGAAATGTAGAAGGGGGCCAATCGGCCCCCTTCTTTTTTTCTTACATCGATAGTGGAAATCCCTTGCATTGTAACATGACTAAAGTCAGCAGTGATAACGCCCTTCGCCTCTATATTGCACCAGATTCACAATTAACACGATCAAACGCATGAAGCGATTGCTACTCGGTGTTTTGGCAGCTTGCTGCAGCACCCTTGCTTACTCTCAAGCCACAGAAATTGTCGTTGAGACCTACGCCGAAAACATTGGCATGGTGGGGACAACAGACCTTACAGGCTACAACACTTACCGCGTCTACGTCAAGTTCGCATCTGACCAGGATTTCTTGACGGCGGTCTATGGTGATGTGGATTTCCCCACAAAAATTCAAGGTGGAAACAACTTCTTCAATGCTGCCCTTGGCACCAAGGACAACGAAGGTTACCAGTCCTTGCTCTTTGGGGGCTTTCCAGACCTTGAATATGACAGCTTCATTACCGTCGGTATGGACGGTCCTGCTGATGTCAATGCCGGAGAAGCGGCCATCAATGCAGTAGGAGACCCTTCTTCCAACTGGATCCCCGTTTTCGAACCGGGTGGTGGCGCTACAGGTGGAGACATCGTCATTGACACCCAGACAGGTGGAAGTTGGTTCCCATTGTTTCCGAACAGCAATGCATACGCTGGGGAGGACAGCCTCGTAATGATCGGCCAATTCACCACAGATACTGTATTGTACGGTGTGGTCAGCATCGCAACTTTCGTAGGCGGAGTGCAGTCCAATGACTCTTTGGTGACCATCCCTTTTAGCAGTGTGCCAGACGCTGTGTTTGGTTGCACCGACAGCGAGGCTACGAACTACGACATGGCTGCCAACGAGGACAACGGATCGTGTGTTTTTGCATGTGACTACCCCGGTACCCAACTCATGATCACTGAGACTGCATCCAATACTGTCAGCTGCAGTGGTTACGCCGACGGTTTTGCCTCAGTCACCGTGACAGGAGGTCAAGGAAGTTTGACCTACTCCAACGGCATTTCTGAGAATGCGACAGGTTTGTTTAGTGGCGTAGTGGCAGGAGAATTGACCATCACGGTAACGGACAACGTAGGTTGTACCACCGAAGCCATGGTGACGGTCGAGAGCCCTGAAGCTCTTGATGTCATGGCCAGCCTCTCAGATCCCATCAGCTGCAACGGCCAGTCCGATGCTGTTTTGAGCGGAAACAGTTCAGGCGGTACAGGCATGGTGACCTACAGCTTGACAGCTCCAGTAGATACCGGTGGGTTGCCCTACTTCGAGAATGGGGTGGAGACCTTGTTGTTCGAGAACATCGGGGTTGGACTTTACACCGTTTATGCCATCGACGAAAACGGATGTGTAGACAATACCCCTGGCATCTCTATTGAGCAGCCACAGCCATTTAGCTTGTATGCCCAGGCCATCGTTCCGACCAACTGCCCAGACTCTGAGGACGGCACTGTAGTCCTGAATTACTTCGGAGGCAGCGGCAACAGCACTACATACAGCACCGATGGTATGTCTTTTGACGCCAACACGACGTTTGATCTCGGTCCTGGTACGTATACGTTCTACGCTCAGGACGTCAACGGATGCCTGGATACTTTGATGGATGTTGAAGTAACCACACCTCCTCAATTCGTGGCCCAAGAAGAGTTGACCAGCCCAAGCTGCTTCGGAGATACCGATGGAGCACTGACGGTTGAAGTCCAGGGCGGTTCTTCACCCATTGCATATGTTTATGCAGGTGACACTTTGGACATGGTGTCTTTGGACATGATTGGAGCCGGCAGTTACGCCATTGAAGTCGTAGACGACAATGGTTGTTCTTTCGACGCTTCAGTTGACTTGGAGGGGCCAAGCGAGATTGTCCCCACTGCTGCGGTCACGGCTGTATTGTGCAGTGACAGTGAAGACGGTGTGATCGACGTTTCTGCCACCGGTGGAAGCGGAATGGGGTACACCTATTCCATTGACAATGGAAGCTTCGGTCCCAATGCCGGTTTTGACGGCTTGGCTGCTGGAGATTACACCATCACAGTTCAGGACGATGCAGAATGTGCAGGTTCGGCCACATTCACTGTGGATGCACCGGAGGCTATCGTGGTCACCGTTGAAGCCAATGACGGCGCCAATGGAACAGAAGCTGATGGCGTGCTTGACATTACCGTAGAGGGAGGTACTGCACCATACGGGTACAGCTGGACAGGTCCGGGATACACTGGGACAGACGAGGATCCAAGCGGCATTGCTGCCGGTGATTACGAAGTGACCATTACAGACGGAAACGGATGTGAATTCACCAGCACCACAATCGTGGTGGTCAGTGGAATCGAAGAAATGGTGCGTTTGATCGACCTCAAGTTGTTCCCTAACCCCACCAACGGTAACGTCACGGTGAGCATGGAGGGCCTCTCAGGAGAGTCTGTCATTGCTGTGCTGACAGACGGACTCGGTCGTGAAGTGAGCCGTGAAGACCTCGGCAACCTCACAGGTCAGTATGTCCACATGTTGGACCTGACCTCAGTTGAGGCAGGCGTGTATTACTTGCAGATGAATGTCGCCAATGCCGCTCAGGTGTTGCGCATCGTCAAGCAGTAATTCCACAACCCATATTGAGAAAAAGGGCAGCCATCGGCTGCCCTTTTTCATTTGACATTATACCAAAACGCGACTCATTCAGAATCAAATGTTGAAATGACAGTGTCTTCCTACGTTTCATGCGTCAATAATCGGTGGACTTTGCAGGTGACGAATTGAACCAACCCCAAACACATGAAGCTTCATAAGCTCCTCTTGGCCCTGTGCCTCTTACCATCAATGCTGTCAGCCCAATACGGGTTGGAAGTAGAAGTTGTATCTGAAGACATCGGCGTCATTGTCGGTGTAACGGGTTCCACTGACTTGACAGGTTACGCCTGCTACCGCGCCTACATCACGATGGCAAACGAAGCGGATTTCCTGAGTTCCATATCAGGTGATGCGAACAACCCCACGTATGTAACGTCCTCTACGGACAATTTTTACCATGCGGCCTTGGGTGCTGCCACACCAAACGGAATCAACAGCATTCTGTTTCCGGTTTACCCTGAACTGCCTTATGACAGTTGGGTCACCATTGGCTTGGAAGGTGTTCCAAATGCTGGAGCCGGAGAAGCTGCAGTAGCGACGGTACAGTCTTCAAGTAACCCTTGGACGACCAACTTTGATCCGGGATCGGGGGCCGCAGGCTCCAACATTGTGATTGATGACGCCATTGGTGGTGCTTGGTACGCGCTGAATGGCGATGCCAATGGCATAGCCGGTCCAGACATGAAGGTGTTGGCGGGACAGTTCACAACGGATGGTGACATCTCGATGGAATTGCACACGCAAATCTTCGTCAATGGCGTAGGTCTTGATGTTTACTCAATCGATACTCTGGGAACCCTCCCCACTTTCGTTTACCCCTCTGTTGAAGACCCGGGTTGTACAGATGCCACCGCGTGCAACTATGACGAGAATGCGGGCGTGGATGATGGTTCATGCACGTACCCAGATGAGGATTACCTCGATTGTAACGGCGACTGCTTAAACGACGCCGACATGGATGGCTTGTGCGATGAGCTCGAGACCAGTGGGTGCACGGATATGACAGCCTGCAACTACAACGAGAGTGCCACAGATGACGACGGCTCTTGTGAATTCACAACATGCTTGGGTTGTACCGATTCAGCCGCATGCAACTACGACATGGACGCCACCATCGACGATGGCTCCTGCGAATCCACAACTTGCGCAGGTTGTACAGACGCCATGTCATGCAACTATGACATGGACGCCACCATCGACGATGGCTCTTGCGACTACAGTTGCCAAGGCTGCACAGACTCTATGGCTTGCAACTATGACATGGATGTTACCGAGGATGATGGCAGCTGCACATATCCATTGACGGACTATGTGGATTGCAATGGTGACTGTTTGAATGACGAAGACGGTGATGGACTCTGCGACGAAGAGGAAGGGTGTTCTGACCCAGTAGCATGTAATTACGACCCCACTGCTGTGGTGACTGCAGCAGACTACTGCTTGATTGTGGATACCGCTATGGTGCACACTGCTGGTGACCTGGCAGGCATGACCACTTACCGTTACTACGTAAAGTGTGCCAATCCTGCAGACTTCGTGAGCGCTGTTTCAGGTGATGTCAACAACCCTACAGAGGTCACCACCACCACAGACTTCTTCAACGATGAGCTGGGCGGCGTAACACCCAATGGCATCCAGACACCATTGTTTGGCACCTTCCCAAACCTGCAGTACGATTCATGGGTTACCATTGGCTTGTCTTCAGCACCAAACGCTGGCATCGGGGAATCTGCGGTATCTACAGTTCAAGGAACATCAAATCCTTGGGCGACAAACTTCGACCCCGGATTCGGTGCTCCCGGATCTGACATCGTGATTGACGACCCCGTTGGCGGCAGCTGGTTTGCTTTGAATGGTGATGCCAACGGCATTGCAGCAAACAGCGATGACCAGCAGGTGTTGATTGCACAGTTGACCACCAGTGGCGACGTTGCAGGTAACTTCTACGTTCAGGTCTTCGAAAACGGTGTGGGTTCTAGCGCGTTGTTCTTCAACTTCAACATCGGAGATGCATGTGTGGCGCCAGACGACGACTGCCTCTACGCCGAGGATTACTACGGAGTCGACTACGTGGATTGTGACGGCAATTGCCTGAATGACTCCGACATGGATGGTGTGTGTGACGAGGACGAGGTGCTTGGATGCACAGAAGCCACGGCCTTGAACTACGATGCGACAGCGACCGACGACGATGGTTCCTGTGCCTATCCTGCGCCAAGCGTATTTGACATCATTGCAGCAAGTGAGGTACACACGGTATTGGAAGACCTGGTCGTCTTGGCCGGATTGGATGGGACATTGACCAACGACGGGGCCTGGACGGTCTTTGCGCCAACCGACGCGGCTGTAGCGGCTTTGCCCAGCTTCGTGGTAGACTATTTGTTGGCCAATCCAGAAGCACTGACCGATGTGTTGACTTACCATGTTGCTGCAGATTCAGTAACCAGTGACATGCTCAGCGATGGGATGACCATCGACATGATCAACGGTCAGACCGCGACCATCTCAATCTCAACGGATGGCATCTTCATCAACGATGCAGAAATTGTCATCGCCGATCTGATTGCCGAGAACGGCGTCGTCCATGTTATCGATGCAGTGATTGTTCCTGCCATTGAAGGTTGCACGGACCTTGTGACATGTAACTACAATCCTTTGGCCACCATCGAGGATGGAAGTTGTGAGTCAGTGAGCTGTTCCGGTTGCTTGAATGAAATGGCCTGTAACTACGACAGTACAGCCACCATCAATGACGCAGGCAGTTGCACATTCCCCATTGATTTGTATGGAGTAGACTATGTGGATTGCACTGGAGCTTGTAACAGCGACACAGATGAGGACGGTATTTGTGATGAAGCCGAAGTCGATGGATGTATCTACGAGGATGCGTGTAACTATGATCCTACGGCTACAGAAGATGATGGAAGTTGCGATTATGAAAGTTGTGCAGGCTGTACAGATGAGATGGCATGTAACTATGATTCTACCGCCACGATCAACAGCGGATGCTTGTACCCGGTAGACCTCTACGGTTCTCCCTATGTGGACTGCAACGGAGATTGCATCAACGACGCTGACGGTGATGAAGTCTGCGATGAGGATGAAATCGCAGGTTGTTTGGACGAAGGTGCTTGCAACTACGATCCCAACGCTACGGATTACGACGTGACGCTGTGTGATTACAGCTGCTTGGGTTGCACCGATGCTGCTGCTGCGAACTTTGACCCAACGGCCACCATTGACGATGAGACTTGTGTCTACTGCGCACTGACCATTGATACAGCCGTCACGGTAGTAGACCTTTTGTGTGCAGGTGAAGCCAATGGAAGCATCAGCATTGAAGGCTCTACTGGAGGCTTCGGTTCTGTTGTCTATGCTTTGGAAGGTGACCCATTCCAGAACGAATTCACCTTCGACCAGCTCGCTGGTGGTTCTTATAAAGTGATCGCAATGGACTCATTGATGTGTACCGACACTTTGAGCCTGTTTGTCAATGAGCCAGCGCCCATCGTGTTGCTCGCTTTTGCCACAGACCCACTGTGTAATGGCGGAACAGACGGAGCCATTCTGGCCACGGCAGAAGGTGGAACAGGTGACATCACCTATGAATTGGGCGGAGAAAGCAGTGCTACGGGCAATTTTGAAGGCTTGGATGCTGGCCCTTACACGGTATTCGCCACTGATGCCAACGGTTGCGAGGCTGACATCGATGCCGAGGTGACCAACCCAGCAGCGATTGAAATCACCGTGGACGGTGCCACCGATCCCGATGGTGCTCCTAACGGAGAGATTTCAGTATCTGTCGAAGGAGGCACAGGCGATTTGACCTTCGCTTGGGAAGGCCCCAATGGCCCGTATGATTCAGAAGACATCGCAGGATTGGTAGACGGAACGTATGCTTTGACTGTGACAGACGAGAACGGCTGTACTGAAACTGAAGTGGTCACCTTGACAACGGTCGGATTGACCGAAGTCAACGGAGCCCTCACAGTATCGTTTATGCCAAATCCCACCAACGGTCAGTTGATCATGGAGCTGGGACAGGCTGTCAACGATGCGGTCCTCGAAGTCTTTGATGGTGCAGGTCGCCGTGTGTTCCGCCAAGAGGCGCTGAGCATCGGTAGCCGGATGCCACTTGACCTTGGTGGATTGGCCGATGGAGTCTATCAAGTGCGCATTACTGTGGAAGAAGCGACGGCTACCCAACGTGTCGTTGTTCGCCACTAACCTCCGAAACTGCAAGTGATTGTAAAACGCCGGCCTTTGGGCCGGCGTTTTCATTTCCACAAACCGCATAGAATGCGGAACTTGAACCCGATATAGATGCACTCCATTGATCACGCTCCCTCCATGAAGTCGAATACACCTTTTGCTTTCCTTGCCCTGTCTCTTTTCCTCATGGTCTTTTCCGGGGTCAAGGCACAAGACTGTTTTCCTCAAGGTGTTTTAGAGATACAGGCTGCATTGGGAGAGGAGACGACCGCACTCCAGCTGATGGTTGATTCAAGCGCAACCCTGGGTTTTGATGCGGAATTGGACAGCCTGTGCAACAATGAGGGGCTAGAGGCATGGGCGTGTTTATCGATAGATACGGTTTTGTATGCGGCAGCCGCCATTCCACCTGATGAAGAGACGCCATTGACCTTTGGTGTTCTGGTGCAGGCAGACTCAGCGGCGCCCATGCTCAGTTTTGATTGGACAGGTGGCCCCTTGTTGGCGGCTTCAGCATGGTGGGTCAGCGATTTGGACACCATTGAAGTGGACCTTCTTGCTGACAATGCGCTGATTTTGCCTGGAGCAGGGGCGACAACTTTGGTGCATTGCGCATGGACCCCCAGTTGCGCGGTTCCAGGATGCACGGATTCAGAAGCTTGCAACTATGACGAAGAGGCTACCGAAGACGACGGGTCCTGTGACTATGCATTCTTCTGTTTTGATTGCGAAGGGAATTGCCTGTGTGATGAGGACGGGGATGGGGTGTGCGACCCTTTCGAATTTCCAGGTTGCACCGATCCCGAAGCTTGCAATTGGGCGCCGGTATATACCGAAGAAGATGGCAGCTGTTTTTATGCGCAACCTGGATTTGATTGTGCGGGCTTTTGTCTACCGGTGGACAACGATGAATGTGGTTTTGCAGACCCCATCGGCTGTGGACAGGTCGTAACGGCCACTACGGTGTGCGCGGACACCACAGAAAGCGACTTCTGCGACCAGTACAACATTGGCAACTACTACCACGGTGGTTTGTGGTATACCATCATGGGAACAGGGGACACACTCAGGGCGTCCATGTGTTTTGAGGATACCGAGTACGACACATACCTGAGCGTCTATGAAGGCGATTGTGGCAGCCTCGATTGCATTGCCGGAAACGACGATCAGGACGAATCTAACTTCTTTGCGGACCCCTGCTTCGAGAACTTCTTGTCCTCAGCTGTGGACTGGGAAAGCGAAGAAGGCGTGGAGTATTTTCTTCATGTGAGCGGCTCCAACGCGGTAACACCTGCGGTAGGGGGTTTTGATTTTGTACTGGTATGTGACGGAGTCGAAGTGGGAGCTTGTTTGGATTCCTTGGCCTGCAACTTCAACCCATTTGGAACCTTCGAAGATGGCTCTTGCGACTACACCACTTGTGCAGGGTGCGGTTTGTTTGCAGCGTGCAATTTTGACAGCACGGCGGTAATCAATGACTTGGAACTGTGTGATTTCAGTTGTTATGGGTGCACTGACATCAGCGCTTGCAACTTCAATCCTGACGCGACGATAGAAAGTGGACTCTGCGAATACAGCTCTTGTGCAGGCTGTTTAGATCCTGAGGCCTGCAATTTTGACGTCAACGCCATCTTGGATGCGGGAAATTGTGAGTTCACTTCTTGTGTGGGGTGCACAGATGCAGCAGCATCCAATTTCAACCCCGGAGCCACAGAGGAAGATGGAAGTTGCACCTATTGTGACTTAACCCTTTCTGAGCCCTTAGTTACAGGGGAGTCTTGCTTCGAAACCCTCGATGGCTCTGCACTGGTGGTGGTGGATTCAGCATTGACCGATTCGGTCTTTTATGAGCTCACCGCGCCAGGTTTTGTAGGGTCAGGAGTGTGGACTGATGGCGTCTTTGAGGCCCTCATCCCAGGAGACTTTGTGTTGGAAGTGTATGATGGAGATTCCACTTGCAGTGCCGTGGAAGTGTTCACGGTGGCGGCTGCACCAGATGTGTCTCTGTTTTTGGTGGCATCTGCTCCGGCATGCGCTGGCGGAGACGACGGCAGCGTATCGGCTTTCGTCGCAGGAAACGTAATGGCCACTTCCTATCAACTCAATGGTGAACCTGCCAGCATCGATGGCAACTTTCTGGGCTTATCGGCAGGGGAGTATTTCGTCAATGTCAATGTCTTGACAACCGCAGGGATGAACACGTGTTCCGACACAGCGAGCATCACAGTGGTGGACCCTGAGGGAATGGAGGTCATTGTGGATGAAATAGGAGGAGCCAATCCCGGCGAGGAAAACGGAGAAATTGCGGTGACGGTGACAGGAGGTGTTGAGCCATATAGCTTTGAGTGGACGGGCCCCACGGGATCTACAGGTGCAGAAGACCCCGATGATTTGGGGGCCGGTGATTGGACCTTAGAAGTTACCGGGGGTGATGGTTGCACGACCAGCCTTGTGGTGTCCGTGCCAGTCGGTCTTCAGGAATGGCAGGCACCACAGTTTGCGGTGTCTCCAAATCCAACGCGAGACTCCTACAAGGTGCAGTTCTCGCGGCCATTTAATGGTCAGCTAGAATTGACCGATCTAACGGGCCGAAGAATCGACTTGCTTCAGGTCGAATCGAGCGTGGTGCAAGGCTCACTGGCAGGAAAACCAGCGGGCGTATATCTGCTGCGTGCGATGGGTCAGCAGGGCATGGGGGCTGTTACCCGTATGGTTAAACAGGATTGACAGGCTGAGACTCAGAGGTCGGATGCCTTGTATGCACGCGTCCAAATGACTTGCCCTTTGGCGTCATGGGTGCGGAGGGTCATCACGCGTTCCTTCCTTGTGCCGGTCACTTCGAGCGTGCCAAAATTGCGCGTTCCGACCATCGTGCCAGCGACGCGCCGGGTATTGGGCTCATCGCTGTGGTCATAGGTTCCGCTGGTCAAAGCACTGCAGGTGAAGTCAACGACTTTCCTTCCATTGGAACCTTCCCATTCTGTCAATTCAGAATTGTGACGGTCACCAGAAAGGAAAACCACACCGCGGATGTCCTCTTCAGCGATGCGTTCCAAGATGCCATCGCGCTCTTCTGGATAAAGCGCCATGTTCTCATAGCCCGCAAAATCCGACAAAAACTGTCCGCCTACGGCAATCACTTTGAAGGGAGCCCGGCTATACTGCAGCGCTTGGATCAACCAGTTGACCTGGTCTGGACCCAGCACTTGAGGTTGTTGGGTGATGTTGTCATGGTTCACCCGAAAGGATCGGTTGTCGAGGAGGAAAAAGTCCACATCGTGAAATTTGAATGAGGTGGTGACGCCCTGGTATTGAAGTGCAGGCAACCCTTGAGAAGGGTTGGCCCAAAAGTCACCAAAGGTTTCTGCGGCCCAGTCTTTGTGGACCCAGCTTCCATCTGAATTGTCCGGACCATAATCGTGGTCATCCCACATGGCGTAATGGGGGCAGGACCCGAGTAAACGCTGTAATTCTGGTAGCCTGCGCAAGTGGCTGTAGCGGTGTTGCATGCCCGAGCGCGAATAGAAGTCTACCTCTCGGAAATAAACATTATCCCCGAGCCACAACATGAGGTCCGGTTCGAGTTCGGCTATGCCATCAAAAATTTCATAACCTCCACCATAAGGACGGCCTGGCCGGTCAAATTTTGGCTCATTGATGAAAGCACAGGACCCCAAGGCGACAGTAAAAGAAGGCGGGTCAAACCGATACTGCCACAAGGGCTGAGTGGTAAAACGCTGCAATGTGGTGTCGATTCCCTGCACCACGCGTTCGTCATTGATCAGCACCTGAAATCGATAACCGGTTCCGGGTTGGAGGTCCCCAAGGTCAAAGGTGGCCGTGTTGGCATGTGCTCGGCTAAGCTCTTGTTCGGTGGCCACCAGCACCTCAGTGGGCGCATCCCCCATGGAGTCGGCCCAGCAAACAATGGTTGCCCGGCAGGGGGCTTCAGACTGAATCCAAATGCGAGCATCGCGCAGTCCGACGTGCCCCACCATGGGTTGACAAGCCAATTGAGCGGCACCTGAATAGACCGAAAACAATAAAATAAAGGCGAGGAGCAACCTCGGAGCAGTGCACTTCATGAGAAAGGGTTGGCCCCGAAGTTCGGAACCAACCCTTAAATGCGCAGAGTTAGGAAAAATGAAAAAGCAGATTGACAGAATTGTCAGTCGATGGAGTAGTCCACGCCTTCGATGGCGGGCCCCACTTTCACCATGTATTGGATGCCGGCCATTTCGACCCGGATCATCTTAAAGACCTCCTTGCTTGTCGGAAGCCGAAGGTTAAATGTCATGCCGTCGAATCCATCAGGATAGCGGGACTTGATCAAGGAGCGAACAGGTTGTTCGAGCTTTTCATAGCTCACAATGCGTCGGTTGGACATGGGGCAACAGTTTGGAATCGACTTGGGATACTGCGTCCGATTCAAAAAGGTTTCATCCCCCTTTGAATTCCCTCTATTCCGTCAGAAAGCCCTTCCGTGCGGTTGTATATTCACAGAGCAAACCAATGGCCATGCGTGACTTACTTGAAAAAATCCGCAAAAACACCCCAGCAGGTTTTGATTACGAATGGCTGGGAAGGTGCGTACGCAGCATCGATTGTGCCACATTGGACCTGACCGGATTGGTGCCTGATTTTGACGCCAACGCAGGAAATTATGCCCGTAATATTTTACTCATGGAGCCTTTTGAGGTGGTCGTCTTGCATTGGCCACCGGGTGTAGAAAGTGCAATCCACCACCACGAGGGTTTTTGGGGGTATGTCCTTTGCGTAAAAGGGGAGGTCGAAAATGTGGAGTACACCTATGACGAAGAGACCAGGGAATTGCGAGAACGCGGGGCGCTATGCGTAAAGGCTGGAGGCGTGCTTCCCGAGCCTGATGGCACCATCCACAAAATTGTCAACCCCAGTTCCGAGCATCCCTTGGTGACGGTGCATTTTTATGCGCCCGCCCTCGAGGATTTGGATGGAATGGTGCTGTTTGATGCTGAACGCTGTTGGCGGGGTGAGTTGAATGAACATGCCACCACGGCGTCTTTTCATCAGGACGAAAAGGGCTTCCGTAGTCTTGAAAAAGAGGCCTTCTCTTTTGTGCCGCTCAGCGTCATTCCCGGAAATGAAACGCACCGGCTCTATCCACTCATTCCAAAGCCCAGCAAGGGTGAGATTATGGATGCCATTTCCAGTTATTATGCCGAGCAAGCCACGAGTTACGATGACCTCGATGGTGCCAGTTTGAAGCGCAGCCGCTATACCGAGCGCATCGATCAGATTTTGGCCGAAAACCTACAGGCCATTCAACCTGAACGGGTCTTGCACATTGCGTGTGGAACGGGTCGGCGGGCATGGGGCATCCGCGACATATCTCAGCTTGATTACACTGTAGACGGCATCGACATCAGCGCTTCGATGGTGGAGCAGGCTCGCCAACGGGGCATTGCAGGCCGAATCGGAATTTGGAATGAGTGCGGAGCAGAAAGCGATTCATACGACGCGGTGGCTTTCCTGTACGCATTCGGACACATCCCAACGGACCTTGAACGCAGGGAAAGCTTGGAAAAAGTGTTTGCTGCTTTGCGTCCCGGAGGTCGGTTTTATTTCGATGTGTTCAATTTGGACAATGCCAATGAGTGGGGACCAGACGCGCTGAGGGCTTTTGAAGAGCTGAACCTCAGCGAGGTGGGGTATGAATTGGGCGACTTGTTTTACAAGCGGCACAACGGAAAGTCGGTGTCCTTCTTGCATTATTTCACCAAGGCAGGCATTGTGGAAATGGTGGAGTCCTGCGGTTTTGTGGTTTCAGACATTCACCGCATTGGATATGTGCAACGCAGCGGAGAGTGTTTGGGCCTTGAGGAGGAGGGAGGCAACTTCTTGATCATCGCAGAAAAGCCTTGTTGAGGAAACAAGAAGGGGCATACTTGGTTGGAATGATATGACTGATTTTGAGGATAGAAAGTCCTATGCCAAAGGCGGCCTTCAGGATGTGGACAAGGGCGATATTTTGGGGTTCTTGAGGCATTGGCTGGAAGAGGCCAAGGCCTCGGACCCCGGAGATTACAATGCCATGACGCTGTCCACTGTAGGCAGCGATGGACACCCCAATGCACGCATCGTCTTGCTGCGCTCTTTGGAACCCACCGAGGCGGGTTGGGCTGTGGCATTCTACACCAATTATCACAGTGTAAAAGGCCTCGAGTTGACAGAGCACCCCCATGCTGCGGCCACCTTCTTTTGGAGCACACTCGAACGGCAGCTTCGCATCAGAGGACAGGTGAAACAGATGTCCCCATCTGATTCGGACCGTTATTTCGCCTCGCGCCCAAGAGAAAGTCAGATTGGAGCTTGGGCATCGGCACAAAGCCAAGAAGTCAAGGGCCGCCAGGATTTAGAAGCCGCGTGGGATGAACAAAACAGGCGGCATCCTGGAGAGGTGCCCCGGCCACCCCATTGGGGCGGTTTCTTGTTGTCCATCGAACAGATCGAATTCTGGCAAGGACGGCCCGGGCGCATGCATGACCGAATCAGTGCTCGGCTCAACAGTGGGGAGTGGATCTTGACCCGACTTCAGCCCTGAGGTTCAAGACCGACACCCAGGTGAAAGCCTGATTGATCAGTCGATGTGGAGCATCAACCCCTTGAGGTACCGCGCCTCTGGGTGACCCGCCCGGGTGGGATGGTCTGCTGGCTGCCCCAACCTGTGCAGAATGCGCACTGTGCGGCCAGATTCCACCGCAGCAGCCACGATGGTGTCCTCAAACAGTTGGGCATCCACGACTTGAGAACAGCTGTATGTCCAAAGCAATCCTGCGGATGGCATCTTTTTCAAGGCCTCGGCATTGAGCCTCTTGTAGCCCTGCACCGCCTTGTGCCTTGAAGACCGGCTCTTTGCATAAGCTGGAGGATCCAAAATCACGATGGGAGGCAAAGATTCGCACTGCCTGAGATAGGTCAATACATCACCTTGAATGCCCTCATGTCGGTCGGAATACCCGTTGATTTCAGCGTGATGACAGGCTGCGCTTACGGCCTTTTCAGAGGCGTCCAAACTGATGACATGGGGACTCCCGCCCTTGAGAGCGGCCATGCTGAAACCTCCGGTGTAGCTAAAGGCATTGAGCACCGCTCTTTCTCCTACACATTGCATCAGCAAACCGCGGCTGTCGCGCTGGTCTAAGAAAAAACCTGTTTTCTGTCCATCGATGGGAGACACCTCATATTGAATGCCATGTTCACTGACTCCCCGCCGGGCTGACGGGTCGTCAGCACTTGAAGAGGACCACACAATGCCATCTTCAATCCGTTCCTCCACTCCTGGGAGCTTGGCAATGAGAGCTGCACTTTTATTGACAATGAGGTCCAAGGATGAGCCAAGGGCTGATTGCAGTCCAGCCGATAAGTCAGGCCAGGCGCGGTGCATTCCCATAGAGTGGGTTTGTACCACGGCCATTCCCGCGTACCAGTCCACCACCAAACCAGACAGCCCGTCTCCTTCTCCATGCACCAAGCGACAGCAGTCTGTGGCAGCATCTGTTCCTGGCCCCAATCCCACGGATTGTCGCACTGCAAGGCATTCTGCGATCTGGTCACTCCACCATTGGGCATTGGGTGGAGCATCCAATGTTCCGGAAGCAATGATCCTCACCGCAATGGAACCTGCGCCCCAGTGGCCCCAACCCAGTGCCTGACCTTTGGAAGACATGACGCAGACCCAATCGCCAGGAGTGGGTGCAGCATCGTCTACTTCAAGGCGTTGTATGGCACCAGAAAACACCCAGGGATGTCCGCGCAGCAGGCTTTTTTCCTTGCCGGGGTGAAGGTGGACGAAAGGGTAAGAGGTGGACGAGTCCGACATGGGGGCAAGGTAGCGCCGCCGTGTTGGCTTCAGTTATGCTCTGGGACTTTGAATACCATTCCATCTTTCCAAGACACCTTTCCTTGGGCACGCCATTGTTCGAGGGTATCCCGCACTTCCGTCCGGTGCTCCGAAGGAACAAGGCGTTGGAGTTCTGCAAATGAAATCCGCTGGCCGATCCAGACTTCAATCTCCTGTTCAGTAGGCGGGGAAGGAGGAGCACAACGGTCACAAATCCCGCAGGGAGCTGCTGCATCCGCATCAAACAGGGATTCCAGGAACTGTGCACGGCAACCCTCAGAAGCCAGATAAGACTTCATGAATTCCCAGCGCTCCAAGGAATCCCGCTTTCTGTCCTCGAGGATGGCAGCTGGCACGCGGGCTGTGCTGGCAGAGGGGCGGGCAGATTTAAATTGTACAGACACCCTTTCTGTGGGCGAGGCAATGGCGATGATGGACAATTCCGCCAGCCTTTTGAGGTGCTGCCATCCAGCGTTTTCCGAGCATCCTGCTTGAGCAAAAACTGCACTGGAATCCAAGGTCCATCCAGGCCGTTTTTCTCTGCCGTGTCGCGCGAGTAAAGCAGCCAAGATGCGGCCGTCACTGCCTACTTCCGGTGGACGTTCGACCATAGATATGGGGTCATGAAGCCACTTCACACATGTGGTGCTGCGCACAGGATGAAGGTCCAGCCAGCCGGCCCGGGCCATTAAGTCCAGCGACTTGCGGGCCTGTTGCAGGGTGCATCCTGGTTTATCCGCCAAAGGAGCGATCCAAACTTCTTGGGGATCTTCCATGACTGCACCTTGTGCCAAGGCGAGTTGGTTGGAAAGGGCCTGCAATACGGCGCGGATGGTTTCGGGACTGGGCCATTGGCGGGCGACATGGCCTTCTGCGTCTGAAACGGCGGTCGGATCTGCAAACAAAACAGCCTTGGCCTTGAGTCCGTCCCTCCCGGCCCTTCCTGCTTCTTGAATGTACCCCTCTGGAGATTCCGGAATGTGGGCATGGGCAATGTGCCGAACATCGGGTTTGTCGATGCCCATGCCAAAAGCAGTGGTGCAGGCCAAAATACCCAAGGACCCCGAGATCCACCTCGATTGATGGTCATCGCGATCAGCACGGGACATCCCGGCATGGTATGGAGCGGCAGAAAAGCCATGGGCGCACAACATGGCGGCCATGGCTTCTGATTCACGGCGGGTGCGCACGTAGAGTATCGCTGAACCTTCAAGCCTGTGGCCCCAATCCACAATGGCCGCATGTCGGTCGGGTACTTGATGTACCGCAAACGCCAAGTTGGGCCGGCGCATGCCAACCCGAATGCGGTGGGGACGGACCATGCCAAGCAGCTGCTCTATATCATCGGCGACTTTCTCGGTAGCTGTTGCGGTCAGGGCAATCCATCCGGCTTGGGGGTGCCAGTTCCGAAGTTTCCCGACATGCAGGTAGTCCGCACGAAAGGCGTGGCCCCATTGGCTTACACAGTGCGCTTCATCCACTGCGATGGTGCGCACATCCATGGCTTGACATGCCGCCTGAAAATCGGGCTGTGACAACCGTTCTGGTGCTACAAATAAGAACCCGCCTGGTCCGAAACGGGCATTGTCAAGAATGCGCTCCGCTTCTCCTTTTCTCAGCCCACTGGTCAAGGCATCTGCTGCGATACCCCGGGCCCTGAGTCCTTGAACTTGATCGGCCATCAAGGCTACAAGTGGACTGATGACCAGGCAGATTCCACCGCGAACCAATCCTGGTATTTGGTAGCAAATAGACTTGCCACCACCGGTGGGCAGAATGGCCAGTGTGTCTCCTCCAGATGCGCCGGACAGCACCACGGGTACCTGAGAAGGACGAAAGGCTGAAAACCCCCAATGCTCGCGCAACACTTGTTCGAGTGCTGCTAAAGTGGGAGGGGATTTATCTGCCTGTGTCATTTCCTTGTACATGGGGGTGTAGTCGCATTCAACGGCTCTAACTTTCGACGTTCTAACCCGGGGTACTTCCCCCATGCAAACCACCGAAAGATGCTCGTAGCTGGCAATTGGAAAAGCAACAAGTCATTCAACGAGGCAAAGGAATTTGCCAACGCATTCGCCGCATTGCCTGCTGCCCCTGATGGCGTGGAGGTGATGATCGCCCCACCTGCCCCGTATTTGGCGGCGATGGGCGACGCTGAGCCACCGTTTCGATTGGGTTCCCAGAACGTCTCAGCTTCAGGACCCGGTGCACATACAGGCGAATTTACCGCCGAAATGCTGGCGGGTTGTGGCGTTCAAGATGTGATCGTGGGCCACAGTGAGCGCCGCGATGGCTACGGCGATGATGACAATGCGGTGGCCCAGAAAGTAGGCCGCGTGCTCGACGCGGGCTTGCGCGTCATTTTTTGCTGCGGGGAAAGCCTGCAAGACCGCCAAACGGACGTCCATTTTGACAAAGTGTTGCGACAGATGGAGTCGGCCATTTTGCACTTGCCTTCAGAGCTGATGGACCGCGTAGTGGTGGCCTATGAGCCCATTTGGGCCATTGGAACTGGATTGACAGCTACAGAGGAGCAAGCCCAAGAAATGCATGCCGCCATTCGCGGTTGGTTGCGGGAAGCTTTTGATGACAAGATTGCCAAGTCCATCCCCTTGCTGTATGGTGGGAGTTGTAAACCGGCCAATGCCGATGCGTTGTTTGCCTGTCCAGATGTGGATGGAGGTTTGATTGGCGGTGCTGCATTGGACCCCGATTCTTTCGGAGCGCTCGTGGAGGCAGCTGGTCGTGTTAGTGCAGCACGTCTTCAATCAGAGGCGGAAGCATCTTGAATGGCTTGGGTTCGGATTCACCTCAGGTGTGAGCCTGCCGCCCCGGGGCATGAAATTGCCACGGCATGGCTGGCTGATGCCGGTTGCAGTATGTTTGAAGAAGCCGCTGATGGTCTGCACGCTTTCGCGAAAAAAGAAGAGCTGGATGAAGGCTTGGCTGATGTGATCAAGGAGGACTTGATCCCACTGGGCCTCAAGTCATGGCTTTTGTCAGAAGTGGAGGAGGAGAATTGGAATGCCAAATGGGAATCTGATTATCCGGAAGTCACCATAGGAAATAGCATCCGTGTAAAGGCGCCTTTTCACCCTACAGCAGCGGCAGGAGAATTTGACACCACTTTGACAGTTCAACCCAGAATGGCTTTTGGGACCGGACACCACGGCACCACATTCGGCATTCTCGCGGAGATGGTTCAAATGGAATGGTCGGGCACAAAAGTCCTGGATATGGGGTGTGGCTCTGGTGTCTTGGGCATTTATGCGGCCCAGAGAGGCAGCCTACAAGTCATGGCCATAGACATCGATCCTTGGAGCGTCCGCAACACCCGCGAAAACCTGGGACTGAATGGCATGCAGGAGCAAGGCTCATTCGAGGTTCTTGAAGGAGGTGCTGACCAGCTCAATGGGGTGGAAGAAGGGCGGTTTGATGTGGTCATTGCCAACATCAACCGGAACATCCTGTTGGAAGATATGGACGCTTATTGTCGGGTGCTGGGTAATCCAGGCGTCCTGATGTTGAGTGGATTCATGGAGCCCGACATCTCCGCATTGGTCGATGCGGCAGGTCAACACGGCCTTAGTCTTACGGCAACACGCTCAGAATCTGAGTGGCGGATTCTTACCCTTCGAAGGTGAAACTGATGATGAAGCTGCGGGTACGCAGTTCATCAAACGCTGCACTAAACGGCGTGTCGTCCTGAATCAGAACATTGCGCATGCCAAACTCTGTTTTCAATTCTATGGAAAACTTGAAGAATGGCAGAAAGAAATCTGCGCCTGCTCCAAAGTCAAGGCTCGAGTTGTTTTTGGCCAATTTCAGGATGTATCCGTCTTGTAAACTTTGGTTCACGTCGGCTTGCGATTGCATGTCCCTGCTGATTTTACCTCCAAAGAGGGCATAGGGGGCAAAGTTTCCAATGCGCTGTGTCCTCAGTTTAATCACCAGAGGGAAGTCGAGGAACACGCTCTCGGTGCGCACAGAAACCGGGCTTGTGGTTCCGTCGGGATTTCTAAACCTGTAGAGCATTCCGCGGTCTTGGAAGCTCAAGCCTGGAATGAAACGCACGCGAATGGTTTCGTTCACGTTGAGTGAAGCGAGCAGTGCGAGGTTAAAGCCTGAGAGGGGATTGTTCTCTACGCTCAACAGGCTGTCAGAGAAGGTGTAATCTGGGCGCAGTTTATAGTTGAAGCTGCTGGAGTTGCCGCTTAACAGAAAGCCGAAATGGTATGAGCGGTAATCGAATTTGGCCAGGTTCTTTTTTGCAGTTTGTCCCTGAGCGGCCATTCCACTAAGCAACACCACCGCTAAAACCATCATCCTCAGTGGACCAAAAGACCGGGTGGCACCGCGTTTCACATAGCCCTTAACGGCTTTGCATTCAGCATATTGCTGCAGCGAAGTCATGACTTGAACCATTGTCCCAAAAATGAGGTAAACAATACAGTGGACATGGCAGCTGCAATCCACATGAGCAGACTTGCTGTGAAATGCCAAAGCGGATCAAACTGAAACCGCAAGCTGGCCTTGGCCCGCTCGCGGGCTGTTTCCACATCCATCATGGCCAATTGCGGGTCTCCGTCTTGCAAGAGGGCAAATGACGCATCGTCGGTTAAAGACCGGTCTATGAAGGCCTCCCGTTCCAGCATACGCAAAGACGTCGCCTCAGCGCAGACGGCATGGTGATATGCAACAGTACTTCCGGCAGCGAGTATTGCATAGAGCACGGTGGGACGCAACGAAGCTTTGAAACGGTCTACAAAGGAACCGGCCCCTTGAACTTGGAATGCGGCCACCAAGGCCACAACAAGCACAAGACCGAAGTGCAGGAAAACACCTATGGAAATGCCGGTTTCAAAAGAAACCCTCCCAGTGGTGGTCATGCGAATGGTCCACCAAAGAGCGATGGCCCACAGTGGAATCCAACGAATCAATGTGCGCTGTGCGCCCAAGGCTTCAGCCATTCATGGTGATCAAGAACTCCTCGTTGGAATCTGTGCGGCTCATCCGGTCCTTCAAGAATTCCATGGCTTCAATCGGATTCATGTCGGACAAATGCTTGCGCAAAACCCAAATGCGCTGCAGCATCTCTTTGTGCATCAGCAAGTCTTCGCGGCGGGTTCCTGAGGAAAGAATGTCGATGGCGGGATAGATACGGCGGTTTGAAATGCGGCGGTCGAGCTGCAATTCCATGTTGCCTGTTCCCTTGAACTCCTCGAAAATGACTTCGTCCATCTTCGATCCCGTTTCCGTCAAAGCTGTTGCAATGATGCTCAAGGATCCGCCGTTCTCGATGTTACGTGCAGCGCCAAAGAAGCGCTTGGGCTTCTGAAGTGCGTTAGATTCAACACCACCTGAGAGGACCTTTCCAGATCCTGGAGCGACGGTGTTGTAAGCCCGGGCCAAGCGGGTGATAGAGTCGAGCAAAATGCAGACGTCATGACCGCATTCGACCATGCGCTTGGATTTCTCGAGGACAATCTCGGCAATCTTGACGTGGCGGTCTGCTGGCTCATCGAATGTGGAGGCGATCACCTCAGCATTGACACTCCGCTTCATATCGGTGACCTCCTCAGGTCGCTCATCAATGAGCAGGATGATCAGATAGGTTTCAGGGTGGTTCTCCGCAATGGCGTTGGCCACATCCTTAAGCAAGGTGGTTTTTCCAGTTTTCGGCTGCGAGACAATCATGCCGCGCTGTCCTTTACCGATGGGGGAGAAGAGGTCCATGACCCTCGTAGAAATGTTGCCGTTCTTCCCGGCCAACTTGAAGGCTTCCTGGGGAAACAAGGGGGTGAGGTATTTAAATGGAACCCGATCCCTTACCCATGAAGGATCACGGCCATTGACCTTGAGAACCTCCACCATGGGGTAATACTTGTCTCCTTTGCGTGGAGGACGAATGGTACACACGACGTTGTCTCCGGTTTGCAGACCGGCTGCCTTGATTTGCTTGTTGCTGACGTAAACGTCGTCGGGGCTGTTCAAGTAGTTGTAGTCTGCACTGCGCAGATAACCAAATCCTTCGGGCATGACTTCGAGGACACCTTCGGCTTGTGCGATGCCATCGAAATTGAACCCGTGCTCCTCGGGCTCACCCAAACGGTCGCGGTCGCGTCCTCGACGGTCGTTACGTTCATTGCGGTCTCCACGGTCGTTGCGGTCTCCGCGGTCGTCCCGGTCCTTGCGGTTGCGATCGCGGTCGCGCCCACGGCGGTCACCCCGGTCATTGCGGTCTCCACGATCACCCCGGTCTCCACGATCGTTGCGGCGGTTGCCACGGTCGTTTTGAGCTCCGTCCTTGTTCGACTTTTCGCCTTCCTTGCTGGGGGCGTTGTTATTGGAGTTGGACTTCTCAGAGGAATCATTCTCACCTTCCTTCTGGCGGTTTCCGCGGGATTGATTTCGCCCTTTACGACCACCATCCTCGGAATTTTTTTCCTGACGGTCTTTGCCTCGCTCTTCAGAAGAAGGTTGTTCGGCTGAACCTTCCTCTCCAGAACTTTGTTCCTTTTTAGCGGCCGCTCGCTGACGGCCCCGACCGGAGTTGGCTGGTTTTTTACCGTCTTCTTTCTTCGTGCCTTCACCTTCGGTTTTGGCCTTTGCGCTGGTCGTGACGGCTTGCTCGTCGAGAATGGCATACACCAATTCTTGCTTCTTGAGCTTGTCAGTTCTGGCAATATTCAGCTCCTTGGCAATGTCCCGGAGCTCAGCAACCTTGCGGCTGTTCAAATCAATGATATCGTACATGTGGGGGTCCCACTTGCGTGGGCAACTCTGCGTTCAAATTTCCCTGAGGGAGCCCGAAGGCTTTGCACCGTTGCGGTGCGTTACAAGTTTACGACATCTTTTGCGGACGACAATGCCAGATCATTTCTGTCCCAATTCCACCACTTCTGGAGCGAGAATCTGACCGTTGGCGAGGTTAAATCGGAGCAAGGTTCTCTTTCTGTGAAAGCCCTGCATTCCAGCCGCGCCAGGGTTGAGGTGTATTCCGCCCCAGGCCTTGACACTTTGCACAAGCAGCAGATGAGAATGACCGCAAACAAAGATGTCCGGTTTGTGGGCCAAGAGACCACTGCGAATGCCCTTGGCGTATCGACCAGGCCTCCCACCTATATGGGTCATCCAAATGCGACATCCTTCGCGTTCGATGTGCTGGTGTTCGGGGAATGTCCGGCGCATCAGATGATCATCGATGTTGCCATGCACCGCAACAAGGGGCGCCACAGTGGCCAATGCATCGGTAACCCGAAAGTCTCCGATGTCTCCGGCATGCCATACTTCGTCACAAGAAGAAAGGTGATGCAAGATCCGTTCATCCAAGTGGCCGTGGGTGTCGCTAATAAGTCCAATTCGCACGGCACAAATTTCGTTGCTGTGGTGCGATTGGCCCCATCTTGGCGTTCTGCTTAAGCATAAACTTTTCCCATGATTCGATTGCGCACCGCTTTCTTGTTGTTGTTGGTATCGGTTGGCCCACACTGGGTCCTGGCACAGCCGGGAACTCGTTTTCATACAGAAAGCAAGAAGGCCATCAAACTGTACCGACGCGCCATGGAAGCAAGCCGCGCCGCTATGGTTCCCGGCACTGACACGGAAGGTTATTTGGAGCAGGTTCAAGAGGACCTGACCAAAGCCTTGGAAATCGATCCTGATTTTGCGGAAGCAGAGCGGGTAGTGGCGGCCATGTCCTTTGATCGGGGAGATTTCTCTGCGGCGAGAGACCACTATGCCCATTACCTGACGCGTTATGGGGCCGATTGGATTAGGGATCATTTTTCATGGGCGGAAGCCGCACGGTTTGACCTCGACCCTGCAGGGATGAAAAAGGCCATGAGTGCCATGACTCAAATCCCTGGGGTAGCAGAGGGACCAGATCTCGATGCTGTGGAAGCTGTGCTCAAGGATGCTGAATTCATGTCAGAGGCTCTGGCCCATCCAGTGCCGTTGAACAGCAGGCCTTTGCCTGCACCAGTTTCTTCCAACGATGATGAATATTTCCCCAGTGTTTGGCTGGCAGGGGAGGCACTGGTATTTACCCGCAGATTAGAAGATGCACGTTGGCGGCAAGGGCAGGAAGACATGTTTGTCACCCGAAGAGATGGCGATGGATGGACCGTTCCGCAGCCTTTGCGCGGTCTGAACACCCTGAACAATGAGGGTGCTGCTGCGCTATCTGGAGATGGCATGACGATCTGCTTTACCGTGTGCCGGGATGCGGATCGCAATGGGGAGGGGCCGCACAAAGGCAGCTGCGATTTGTACCTCGCCCAGCGAGAAGGACAAGCCTGGGGAAAGCCCCAAAACTTGAGCTCGGTGAATACTGCAGGATGGGAAAGCCAACCTTGCTTGAGTCCCGACGGGCAGCAGTTGTTTTTTACGCGAGGGTCCGGCCGTTCGGGAAGCCGTAAATACGACCTTTTCACAGCCCGTCGGAATCCAGAAGGTGCATGGGGTACAGCCTACAGAATGGGAGGGGAGGTCAATTCAAATGGAAAAGAAATGCGCCCCTTTATCCATCCCGATGGCCAGCACTTCTATTTCGCATCTGACGGCAGGGCTGGCATGGGGGGCATGGATCTGTTTGTGTGTTCGATGAAGGAGAACGGCAAATGGGGGAGTCCCATGAACCTGGGGTGGCCCATCAATACGCCTGAAGACGAAAGCGGCTTGGTGGTGTCGTCCGATGGTGTGACCGGATTTTTCAGCCGTTCCATCGATGGACAGCTTGATTTGCATGAACTCACTTTACCACTTGAAGTTGCGGCCAAGGCTACGGCTGCAATGGAAGGTCAATTGGAATCAACCGCAGGGGTGCCCCTTCAGGATGCGCGCATCCGGCTCTTGGAAAGTGACAGTGGAACACCCTTTGCTGAAGCCATCGCCACGGCCGATGGCCGCTACCATGTCCCCGTTCCTTTGGATCGGTCTTTTGTTGTGATGGCAGAGGCCGCCGGGCACATGCTGGTGTCTGAACGGATTGAACCCGGTCAATGGCAGGGTCGGCTTGTCCGGGACTTCGCCTTAGACCCATTGAAAGTGGGCAGTGAAGCGGTCTTGCGCAATGTCTTTTTTGAAAGCGGAAGCGCTGCACTCGATCCGGCATCCAATGTGGAACTGGAGCGGGTCGGACTTTGGCTTTCGGCACATTCAAATGTGGTCATGGAGGTAGGCGGCCACACCGATGATGTGGGTTCAGAAGCCGAAAACATGGCCCTGTCTGAGCAGCGCGCTGAGGCCGTGAAAGCCGCACTCCAAAAAGCGGGCGTGGCGGCCGACCAACTTGTTGCCAAGGGGTACGGCCAGACCAAGCCCGCTGTATTGGGAAGCTCTGAAGAAGCGAGGCAACAAAACCGGCGCACCACATTGACGGTGTTGCCGGCGCGCTAGCGGCAGGATCAGTGGACCAACAAGTCCGCTGCGCCGATGGCAGTCCAGACGATGTAGCGCCCTGCAGTGAAACCGCTGAGGTCGATGTCAAACTGCACCGAAGGCACTTGACTTTCATAGACCACCCGTCCGGTCATGTCGCGGATAACCAAAGGTCCACCAACCGCCCCATCTGTGGCGAGAATGGTGGCGCTGTTGCGGGCAGGAACAGGCTGAATCAGCAATGGTTTGACCACCGGGGTAGGTACAAGTGAAGGGTCAGAAGTGCTGAATTCCTTGATGATGTTGGGAGGGTTGCCAGGGTAGGATTGACCATTAAACGCCAAGTAAAAGGCACCCGTGTAAGGGTTGACGGCCACATCGCGAATCCGCTGGTTGTAGCTGCCGAAAAAAGCCTCTTGACTTTCCGCGGACAAACCATCCTCTGCAAGTCCAATCAGAATCAATCGGCCTGGGAGTGGGTCGTTGAATCCGCTCATCACACCCATCATGATTTTTCCTTGGAACTCAGGAATGGCTTCGTGGGTGTAATACTCCAAACCATTGAGGGCGATGCAAGGGGTCCAAGCCAACAAAGGCTCCACCACATCCCATTCAGCGCAGAACGCAGTTTCGGAGGGCGCATTGCAAGCACCCTGAACGGTGGGCCAGCCATAATTGCGACCGGCTTCAACAAGGTTGAATTCGTCGTCCTGGTTCTGACCGTGTTCAGAGGCGTAAATCAGCCCATTTGGTCCGATGCACAGCCCTTGAGCATTCCGATTGCCCCATGTGTAGACATAGCTGTCTGGGCCAAAGGGGTTGTCCTCGGGAATAGAGCCGTCGGGATTCAGGCGAAGGATTTTCCCGTTCAGGCTTTCGAGATCTTGGCTGTTGCCAGTATCACCGGCATCACCTGTGGTCATCAGCATGGTGTTGTCGGGGAGCCAAAGCAGACGGCTGCCGTTGTGAATCTGCGCACCGGGAAGGGTCAACAGCTCTTGCTCGTTCACCAACTCAGTCCCGTTCCACTCAAACACACTCAGGTGCTCCGAAACGCTGTTTTGACCATCGCAGTAAACCAACCACACCCGAGGGTCTTCAGGGAAGTCAGGGTGCTGGACCATGCCCAAAAGCCCTGGTTCTCCAGACCCGTTAAATGTCACATTTAGGTCGAGTACAGTCGTATAATCTCCAGACGAAGGGTCGATCCGGATCACCCTTCCTTTCCGTTCACTGCACCACAACATGTCGTCTCCGCCCCAGATAATTTCCCAGGGAATTTCGCTGTCTGTCACCAAGTCAGTGGCGAAGAGTGTGGTGTTGCCGATGGTAAAGGAGTCTTGGGCAAGAGAGGTCACTGGCACCAAGCCAGCGCACATTAAACCAAACAGAAAGAGGGCATTTTTCATGGTGCAAGGATACGTTCTGAGTATCGATTTACCGGACCTACAGGCTGCCGTCAAAAGCCAGGGCCGTGAAGGGGGGGATTTGCTGTCCCATGGGTTGACCCAAGAGGCATGTAGCGAATTCCATATTGGGAATGGGCATGGGGGCATTGCTCTGGTTAAAGAAAACAGTGGTGGTTTCGTCGAGGTATTGCCGCGTGATTTTGAGCAGCTGAGGTGCAGGCTCGGCGAGCTCTGTCTGGCCAAACATCAAGCTCATGCGGTTGCGGCGCAGTCCTGCCCAACGGCTTGAGATTTCTCGTGTCCGCTTTTCCTCTATGTCGAGGTCATCGAAACGCACCATGCGCCTGTTGTCGGGATCGTTGCCCCCTACGTCAGCATACTCATCTCCTTGATAGATGCACGGTACGCCCGGCATGCTCATGTTGAAAGCAGTCAGCATGCGCATGGCTTGGTGGCCCCTGACCCCGTCTCTTCGAATGTCGCGTGTCCACCCTGCCAGTTTGTGGTCTTCATCCCACCGGACCGTTCCCTCTGCCAAAGAAGCGAATCGGGGCCGGTCTTGGTTGCCCGTGATGGTGCCCATGAGGTGGTGTGCTCCGTACTGGTCTAAGCCTTCGTTGGCCACCTGAATGAGGTCTTCAAACCCGGTGTTTTCCTTTCCAAATGCTACGGTGGATTTGTCGTACAAGTTGAAGTCAAACTGCGCGTCAAGGATTCCGGAACCCAGATAACTTCCGATGAGTGCGGCACTGCCGTAAGTTTCCCCGATCTGATATATCCGCCTTCCAGAGTCCGTTGTTTGCCGCTTGATTTTACGGGTCAAGAGGCGCCAAAAGGACAAGGGAATGTGCTTCGTTGCGTCGTGTCGGAAACCGTCAATTTCGCTGTTGAGAATCCACCAGGCTGCGCTGTCCGACATGGCTTCGGCCACATCGTCCCGTTCGAGGTTGAGGGTGGGCATAAAGGTGTCGAACCAAGTGGTCAGTCGTTCGTCGTCCCACAGCTGTGTGTTTTCTCTGCCGTCTGGCAAATACAGGTTAGTGGCCCAGTCAGGATGCGCCTTGTACAACGGGTGTTCCTCGTGAACATGGTTGGCCACGTAATCGAGCAAAAAATTCATGTCCTTGCTGTGGGCCGCATCCACGAGGCCATCAAAGGTGCTGCGTGAACCGAATCGAGGATCAATGGCCGTATTTGAAATGGGCCAGTAACCATGATATCCGCTAAACCGACTGGTCACATCTGTACTGGGATCTTGCCAGTACCCATAAGCTGAATTCGGGTTGGTTGTTATGGGACTAATCCAGAGGGCGGTGACACCAAGTTTGTCAAAGTACCCGTCCTCCAGTGCCTGGAGAATGCCAGCGAGGTCACCGCCCTTGTCATTGGCTTGGGGCAGGACGGCAGGGTCGTTCACTGGGCTGTCGTTGCTGCGGTCCCCATTTTGAAAACGGTCAACCAACATGAAATACAGGATCTGACTTTCCCAGTCATTGCGGGTCAGTTGTTGGGGTGAAGCGATGGGAATGCCATCCATCAAAGGAATCCGAACCTCATGGCTTGGTTTTCCTGAGCCATTCGCCCAAAGCCTCAAATTGGTGCGTCCAGCGCCATATGCACGGGCGGGTATGCGCACCACGCCTGTGCCATCATCCCCGATGACAGTGGTGGCATAAAGGTGGTTTTCCCACCACCCCCATACGCGAGCTCCTGGTGTCCCCAGCAACCGCACATCGTGCACTTGATTGCCACCAAACCCAATGGCAGAAAGCGCCAACCGCTCGCCATTGCCCCCTATGGTCAGAATCGAATTGAAGCCACCAAAACCATTGTCCACTTTATCCGGGTTGCTGGGATCTGGCATTTCAACACCATCCGCGATCAATTGATAAGGATGCTGTCCCTCGCTGAGGAAAAGTTCGGTCTGCCACTGCCCATCACCATTGAGGGCCATGGGGTGCTGGCTGCGCGACCAACCGTTAAATGAGCCCATGATGAAGACCTGTTCGTACTGCCCTTGATCAGCGGCCAGCGTAAAAGTGACCTTGCGCTCAGTGGAGGCGAAGATGGGGACGTGGGCAGACCGCCCGTCAAGACGGAATTCAAGGGCCCCAAATCCCTGGTCGGGCTGGCCATTGATCCACACTCCGGGGTGTCCGTCGCGCACTTCAATGTTGACTGCCTTGCCTTGTCCCCACTGGGGAATCCAGTGCACTTCTTCCGGCAGGTTTTCAGGGCAAAAATCAGCAAGGGGCACCCAAGTGGAATCCGCTGCAAGGCGCAGCGGCATGGCGCTCCCGGGAATGACATCTTCGATCATTTCCACAGGGCCTTTAGGCGCAGAGCAGCCAGCCAAGATCAAGGTTGAGAAGAGAGAAAAGGGGAGGAGGTTGCGCAGCATAGAGGTACAATATCAGAAACGCCCGGGACGTGTCCGGGCGCTTCGGTGGCCAGTGGGCAGCAAAAATTTCAATGGATGCGTTTAGTCACACAGCAGAATTCCCAAACTGTTGGCTGGGGGCGGTCCAGCAAACGAGTAGCCCGGTTTTGTGATGTACCACCGCACCCCATTCTCCAAGGGGGCACCCGTGTAGGGGCTTTGATCGATGTTGCTCGGTGTACCGAGAAAAAAGTCCTCTGGCACAAATGTGAAGCTGAAGAATCCTGGTTTTCCTTCTACTGGAACCATCCTCAATTCCGGCACCGATCCCGCGTCAAACGGAGTAGATGCAACGCCATCATCGCCGAAGGTGTATAGCGTAAAAGCATCGGTCCGCGCCGTCAGGTGCAGGTACACTTCATCGAGGTCCTGAAGGTCAGCGTTGGTTTCTTGGTTGTTGTCATAAGTGAAGGTCACGAAGTCATCGCTTTCTCTGATTTCGGGGAAGACACACATTCTGCCATTGCAGAGCTGGGGGACAATGCCCACTGCGAGGTCTTCGGTTTTCGCTTCACCACCAAACTCTTCCTCATAGGCGTATCCGCTGTCAAACTTGGCCAAACAGGAGATTCCACGGGTAAAGAAGGTGGGTCCGTCCACCCCGAAATACTCGGTTGGGATAAAGCTGATGCTGTACAGCTTCTCACTCACTTTGGTCATGAGTTGGTGGTCGTCGCTGTCTCCCCAGTCCCCATTTCCTGCCACAGGTGCCGAAGGGTTCCAAGCCCACAGATAGACGTCCTCTTCAGGGTAGACGTCCAACATCTCGCTGAGACGCTGGTCTTGGCATTGGGACAGGTCTATATAGAGCGTGCATTCTGTATCTGCCGCTGTCGGAGAGGGCAAAATGTAGGCCGCTTGTCCAAAGGAGACGGAGAGGGTGCCAGTAAACAGCAGGGCCATGCCCATTGCAATGCGGTTCATTGTGGGATGCGGTTGAAAGTGAACGAATAGATCACGGTTTCGATCAGGGCTCCACCTTCGCCACAGCTGCGGCGGTATTCGATGGCCATCTGGTCATCGTAAGGCCGCACCGTCGTGCCGAGGTTGTATTCAAGGGTGTCCGATTCCCCCATGAGCTTCAAAAACGTAGGAAAGGCAGGGTCGTCAAAAGACCACATGCCGCCTTGTCCAAAGTAGTCTCTCCCGATTTCCTGCTCAATGGAATAAGAATCGTCGCCGTTAAAGGTCATGCGCATAGGGGCGATGCCCTCTTGGATGTAAACGTTGCTCAGGTCGCGCGTTTCCTTGAGAGGGTTGTTCAAGTCCTGCTGGGTAAAGGATGCAAGTTCCCATGTGCCCAAGAAACCTGCACGCTTGTCTACGGGGTCGCCGAGTTCTCCTTCGATTTCGGGCTTGCAGCCAGCAATGCTGAAGGCAAAAGCCAAAACCAACAAGGGAATGATTGAATGGTGTTTCATATCAAATCAGTTTCTGTGGTTCACAAACAGCCTCCTTCGTCATTGAGAACGAAGCCTGCAGCAGTGGTAGATGAGTTGGGGAATTGGAGCAGAGATCCGGGACAATCCCAGGGGGCGTCGCGCACCGTTTCAGGATTGCCCAGCACGCCGCGCAGTTTGACCTGATCGAGTTCCCATCCTTCGCACAAGGTCTCTTTTCTGTATTCCTCACGGGCCGCTGCGAGCACTTCAGTTGCACCAGACCCCGCAGGCATGTCATTCAAATCAGCTCCAAAGGCCCGGTCACGTATGGCATTGACATCGCCTATCGCCACTGAAAGATCTCCGCCATTGATCGCAATGCTCATCGCGCGCAAAAGGTGCAGACCCGTCAAATGGATGACAGGGACGTTGAAGAATTGTTTGTCATCGAACCGCGTCACTTTGTGGGTGACGCCATTGGATTCGATCCAGTTTCCGCGGTCATCCGCAGCGTTCAGCTGAAACAAATCGTAGATGTCGCCGCTAAAGGTCAGCTGAGGATTGAGGTTGTTGTCCTGGCGAAAGTTGTCACGGAAAGCTGAACTCCGGTCATTGAGAAGGCTATCTCCGTCCACAGCAAAATATCCGCCGGTGATGCCGAATACCGTTTCTGGATTGACATGGTCTCCGGCCAAAACGCTGTCGCTGCCAGCTTCGTATCGGTCGAGGTCGGTGTCGAGCTCGAACAGGCCACTTCCAATCACACGCTCTGCCTCGGTCTGTGCAGCGCTCCAATCTTGGCTCAAGAAATGGATGTGGGCTAAGAACCCACTGGCCGCCATGCTGCTGGCATAGGGACCGTTCTCATCTGGGAGGTTGGATTTGGCGAATTCGAGGTCCTCTGCGATTTGCGCATACACCTCTGCGACTGTGGCGCGAGGGCTGGGTGGAGCCACAGCATCGGTGCGCAATGGAATGCCCAGGTGGCTGTTGTCTGCAGTATATCCGTAGGGGTAAGCCCACATCTTCACGAGGTACCAATGGCACACCGCCCGGACAAAGCGGGACTCCGCCTCGAGGCGGAGTCTGGTGGGCTCATCGAGGTCCTCGACCAAGTCAAAGCTTTCGACCACCACATTGGCCCGGTATATGGCGTAGTAGAAATCGGTGTAGAGTCCGCCTGACGTTGGAGTGAAGAAATTCGTTTCTCGGTTCCATACCGCGGTGTAGTCCAAACTCGAGTAGGGACGGGCCATGTTATCGGTCAACAGCTCCGCGATGCTTTGTTGACGGCCATTCAGGACGTTGGCCAACACATCGTAGTTGGAGTTCAGCATCCGCTGCAGGTCGTCCGCATTGTTGATCGCGTCTTCGGCGAGGATCACATCTCCGGGCTCAAATTCCAGCATCCGGTCACAACCGGTCAATGCCACCGTGCATCCGAGGATACCGGCCAAAAGGCGAAGGGTTTTCATGTTCGTCAGCATGGTGGGTCAGAATGACATGTTGATGCCCAATGTGAATGCCCGCTCTTGGGGCGGCGTGAGGTAAGTCACGTTAGGACTCATGTTGCGGTCCTGTGCGTTTTCGAAGTCGCGGACAACTTCGGGGTCTAGACCCGGGAAGCTGGTGATCGTAAACAGGTTGGTGACACTGGCATTGACCCGCAAATTCTGAATGGCGTGCTTCCCCGTTCCAACGGTGGGGACGGTGTATCCCAAAGTGAGGTTGCGCAAGCGTAAATAGCTGGCATCGAACACAAACAGACTGGTGTTCCACCACGGAAAGCCGCTGGGCAAACCGTAGGTGGTTTCATCCAAGGTCAAGCGGGGAAAGGTGGCCTCGTCCCCGGGCTGACGCCAGCGGTCCAGAATCTCTGTCCGCATGTTCCAACTGGTGACTACACCGAGTTGGCGTTTCGAAGAGCTGTCAAAAATCTTGGCGCCGTAACTAAAGGTGGCCAAGGCGCGCAGGTCCCAATTCTTCCAGCGGAAGGTGTTGGTCATGCCGCCTACGAAATCGGGAAGGCCATCGCCCACGTACTGCCTTTCACTGTTGTCGTAGTCAAAGGTTTCATTCCCCGCACGGTCCAAATAGACGGGCAACCCGGTTTCGGCATCGACGTGGGAGAACATCATCAGGTAGAAACTGCCTACTGGACTCCCGGTGATCACCCTGCTGTCATTGGTGCCGCCACTGACGGCATCGGGCGTGTAGTTTCCAATGCTCTGGAGCTCGTTGTAGTTCCGAGCGACATTAAGCTCTGTGGTCCACTGGAACCCCCCAATGAGGTTGCGGCTCTTTACACTGAGCTCCACTCCGCGATTGAGAATGGTCGCCACATTGTCCCAGCGGTTGGTGAATCCGGTGCTCGGCGGGGTGGAGACGTTCATGATGACGTCTTGGGACAGCTTGTTGTAATAGGCGATTTCGGTAGTCACACGGTCGTTCCACAGTCCGATTTCAATGGAAGCATCAACGGTGCGGGAAGTCTCCCAACGCAGGTTGGGATTGGCGGGTTGAAGGGGAAACAGAATCGGTTGCCCATTGTAGAGGATGCCGTTGTCTGGAGCGCTGTAGGTGCCGAAACGCGCGTAATCAGGCAGGGCTGCATTGCCGGTTTTACCCCAGCTCGTGCGCGCCTTGAGGAAACTCAGGGTTCCACTTTCGAACCAAGGCTCGTCACTCACGACCCAACCGGCGCTCAATGATGGGAAGAACCCATACCGGTAGTTCCGACCGAAGCGGCTGGACCCATCCACACGGGCTGTTCCTTGAAAGAAATAACGGTCTTTGAGGCTGTAGTTTGCTCGCCCGAAATAGGAGAGGAAGCTGTGCTGAGAAGGGTTGTTGACCGTGGTCTGGCCATTGGCCACTTCAAGCAAACTGTCGTTTTCGAAAACAGGACCTGTGACATCGCCAAAACCAATGCCGTATCCGTAGCTGTCGGTGCGCTGAAACTCTGAACCGGCCAACAGTCCCAGCGAGCTGAATTCCGTCAGGTCCATCTTGTAGTCGGCTGTCAAGCTGTAGTTCCAGTTCAGAACGTAGTTCGCATAGCGGTTGGCATTGCCCAATTCACTCGACAAGAAAATGCTGGGCGGATTGTAGATGTCTTCGCGGACGTGCATGTAGTCGAATCCGCCAGAACCTTTGATAAACAGGTTGTCCAGGGGAGTCAGGATCAGGCTTGCATTGTTGATGGATCGATTCTCAGTGGTGATCCATGTCTTGCTTTCGCGGACCGCAACAGGGTTCTTGGTGCCTCCCCATTCGTCTTGGTAGAGGTAGTAATCGCCGGGAAGCCCATTCACAGAGCCGTCGGCGTTGAACAGTGTATCGGAACGGTAGACAGGGTAATAAGGCAATGCGTTGGACATGGCATCGCCCAGACCGCCAGACCAAGCCGCGTCGATGCGGTTGTTGATGCCCTGGCTTAAACTCGAAGAGACCATGATTTTGGCCCAATCGGCGGGCTCGAAGTCCGCATTGAGCCTGCCGCTGACGCGCTCATAGCTGTTGCCAATGAGATAACTGCCGTTGTCGTCATAGCTGACCCCCGCATAGAGGTTGTAGCCCTCTCCACCTTGACGGGCTCCAAAACTATAATTGTGCTTGACCCCCGTGCCTATGGTCTCATCGACCCAGTCGGTGTCGGTCATCATGGCCTGCTCAAACGCTGACTTTCGAGACTCAGGGCTGTCTCCTGCGGAGGTGAATCCAGGAAGCCAGACGTATCCGGTTCCACCGTCATTCTCCCATGCTTCTTGACGGAGGGTCAAGTATTGCTCGGTATTGAGCATGTTGGGGAGGGAAGCGGGGTTGGAGAATCCGGCACTGCTGCTGAATTCGTAGGACGTCCCAGCTTGGCCCCGTTTGGTGGTGATTAAGATGACACCATTGGCACCCCTTGAGCCGTAGATGCCAGTGGCAGCGGCGTCTTTGAGGATCTCCACAGATTCAATGTCATTGGGGTTAATGGTGGCGAGCGGGTTGTTGTTCATCGCCCCACTGTTTCCCCTGAGGAAATAATTCTGGGTAATGGGGATGCCATCGACCACGTAAAGAGGGTCTCCTGCTGCCGAAACAGAGGCCACCCCGCGCACCCTGATCAAGCTTCCGGCGCCAGCGACACCTGAACTCTGGCTGACTTGAACGCCTGCCGCCTGGCCCTGAAGTGCAGCCTCAAAGCTGGGGGTTCGCACCGCCGTGATTTGCTTGGAATCAATCTGTGCGATGGATCCGGTCACCTCCTTTTTGCGTTGAACGCCATATCCGACGACCACTACGTCGTTCATGAGGACGGCATCGGTTTCCAAGGACACGTTCATCGAACGGGTTTGACCCGAAGCCAAGGACACCTTTCGGGTCACCTTGAGGTAGCCTACAAAGCTGAAGCTGATGGTGTGTTCGCCTTCGCCCAAAGGCAAGCTGTAGCGCCCATCCATGTCACTGGACACACCGCGTGCCCCGCCATTGGCCAGCACGGTTGCACCGGGTAGGGGACTTCCGTCCTCGTCTGTGACTGTTCCGGTGAGGGTCTGTGCCGAAATGCCAAAAGACAACAGCACACCCGCTAGGGCTAAAAGGCTCGAAATAGTTCGGTTCATGAATCGGTAGAGCTGTCTACGTTGAATGCGAAAGTAAACCTGGTGTGTCAAAAGGACACCGCGGCATCCGCGACCGCTTTAGTCGCGGTTCATCCAATAAGCCGACGTGCTGTTTCCACCATGCGTCAACCGCACGAGGTAAGGCCCGAATGGCAAAGATTGGGGCAGGGGCACCGCGGCCATTCCCGGCGCACAAGAAAAGGCAGATACACAGCGGCCGGTAAGGTCAAAAATGGATACACTACCCTTCGATTCCGCAGGGAAATGGAGCACGAGTTGAGAAGCAGATCCCGGATTGGGAACCACAGAGAACGCAGCCGGTTGTCGGGCCTCTTCTATGGCCAAAATGTTGTCGGGGGTATTCAATGCAACATCGGTCCACAGGTGGTATTCCCCAGGGCTAAAATCAAAGGTGGCTTCAAGGTCCGATACCTCTACAGAAGCTCCGGTGAAGTAATCATACCACGTCCCCGTATGTTGGAAGCCTGGGGCCATTGACAAGGGTGTCACCTGAAAATTGCCCGCCACAACGACATCCATTTGTGCCCCATTCAACTGCAGCCGTTTGCCAAAGCCCCAAACGTCCCAATTGAAGTCGGTGGTTTGAAAAACGGGATGGTCCCGCTTGAGGGCGGACAGGGCAGACATGACTTGATACACCCGATAACGCGCCGGCATTTCGCGGTAATCCCACCTCACAGGCTTGGCCGCAACACGACAGTCTTCGTTGATCGTGACACCGTCGCTGCAAGTATTGATGGAGTAATCATAACCCAACTCACCAAACTGCCAGATCATTTTGGGGCCGGGGAGGGGGATGTTGAAGCATGCAGCAAGCTCAACGCGTCCCAAAGCGGTTTCCAACGCGGTGATGTCATAGCCGCCGCCTCCATTGCCAAACTGCATGTTTTTGTACATGAGGCGCTCCTCGTCGTGGCTTTCGGTATAACTCACAGAGCGGGGGTGGTTCCATCCGCGCTCTTGCCAACTGGCCCAAGCGAGGTTGGAACCGTATCCCATGGAGGCTTCTTGGTAGTCATGGGTCACGTTGGCCCACGTCATGAAACCCATGTCGCTGAGCGCCTTCTCCTCATTGTTGTCCGTCCAATGCTCCAGGATCATATAAAAATCGGGGTCCTGTGACCAGACATGGCTTCCATAATTTGACCACAGGTCAATCCTGTCTTGGTCATAACTGCCTCCGGTACCGTTCCAAGTAAAACCCTGAGAGAGGTCCCAACGGTAACCGTCGATGTGAAACTCTTCCCGCCAGAAATCCATGACGCGCTTGGTAAAGTCCTGGGTGGCCTCTGCCTGGTGGTCATAGTCAAAGAAGAAGTCCACGCCATTGGGCGGAGCGACGGTGTTGAAGAAGGGGTTGTTGGCCGCGGGAGCATTGTTCTGCCACCACATCAGGATTTGTGGGTTGGGCCAATCGCTGTGGTTCATCACCATGTCCAGAATCACTGCTATTCCCCGCTCATGGCACGCGTCGACCAACTCTTGCAGTTTGGCCTTCGGACCGTACGCCTTGTCCACCGCGAAATAAAAAGACGGGTTGTAGCCCCAACTGTCGTTTCCGTTGAACTCATTGACAGGCATCAATTCCAGGGCTGTGATGTTGAGGCCAGCGAGGTAATCAAGGGTGTCGATGATGAAGTCAAAGGTGCGCTCGTCGCTAAAGTCGCGAACCAGCAACTCATATATGACCAGGTTTTCTTGTTCCGGACGCTCGAAACCGGCATCGGTCCAGGCATAGTCTGTGGTTCCCGTTTGGAACACGCTCACAGGTGCTTGACTGTTCAGGCCAGCAGGGTAGTCGATCAAGAAAGGGTAGGTGGATTCAGAGATCCAGGGGTCGTTCCAATAGTCCAGCTGCTTTTCTGCATAGGGGTCTGCGAAACGATCGTCATTGGGCATGACGTGGTATTGGTACCGGTATTCCTGAGCGGGGTTAAGGCCAGTCAATTCAATCCAAAAGCGGTCGCCGTCGGGCGTCACATTCATCATGAATTCTTCCTGCAGCTCCCAATTCGTCAAGTCACCGATAAAGAAGACATGGCTCTTACCTGGGGCAAACAGCTGAAGCACAATAGAAGAGCCGTCTTCCGAAGGGTTGAGTCCGTCTTGGGTTCCCACTGGAGCAGCGGCAACACTGGGCGAGTCGGGTAGCACCAAAATGTCTGTGGTCACCACGGTCGAATTCATGCCGTTGCTGGCATGAAATTCAATGGTATAAGTGCCTGGGCTTGTCGGATCGAAGTCGTGGCTCAATTGAACCGCATTCAACGCTGATGCCAAGGTGTCTCCATTGCTGATGAAGAACAATTCGGCAGCCTCAGATGCCGAAGCTTGAAGTGCGATGCCCTCTCCTAAGACAGCGAGTGCATTGTCAGATTGAGGCTGCAAAAAAACCGCAGAGAAACTGCCATCGCTCAGCGGCAAAAAAATGTCTCCACCATCGGAGTCCCTTCCAACAGCTGTCCCGCTTCCATTTCTGAAGACCATCGCCAATTGCTCTGCAGTGATGTTTCCCGGTAAACCGAAAAAATCAGTCAGCGTTTGACCTCCAAAATCATAACTCCACAAATCAGTGCCCTCATAATCCATGACCCATTCCGGGTCGGTGCTTGCCCAAGGCATATTGACGTACTGCCAGTCGGTGGGTGAGCTGCTGGCCGAGGTAATGAGGCCTGTGTGAATGTAGACGGGGATGACGCCAGAAAGCTGCCCATTCCCTTGGGAGGCATCGTAATACAATGTCACCTGATCATCAGCAGAAGGAAATGGGGGGTCAGTCCAAACGACTTGAGCTCCCAAAGAAAAAGACATGGCTGCCAGAACGACAGCAACAATCACCCTAAATGACATACAAACGGGGGTATTAAATGATGCGAAACCGAGGTTGAATTTACACCTCAATCCCTTTGGCGATAGGTGTACAATTGGGCCGGCTTGTGCAACACTCCCGCCTGTTTCTCGTCCAGGGCTATGACCCCAGCCATGCGCTTGACGTTTTTGCGGAAATTCCTTTTGTCCAAGGTCTTGTCGAGGATGATTTCGTGCAGCCTCTGGAATTGGCCTAAGGTGAACTTTTCAGGCAACAATTCGAAGATGATGTTCTTGTTTACTACATCTTCCCTCAACTTCTCCAATCCAGCCTCTATGATGGTGTTGTGGTCAAAGGCCAACGTTGGGATTTTGTTCAAAGGGCACCATTCTGCCTGGCTCGCAAAGCTGCTGGGCTTGGGACGGTAGTCAGCCAAAGCGACCAAGCTGTAGTAGCCCACGGTCACCACCCGGCGGTCTGGATAGCGGCGAATTTTAGTCAGCCATTCTTTGTCCTTTTCGTCAAAAACGCGGTCTGGAGCACCAAACGTGAAAAACTGCTTGAGGTAGATGCCCTGAATGGAGGTGAGGTTAGACAGGATGCGGGCAGCGGCTTCATCCAATCCCTCTTCTGGCAAAATGAGGTCGCCAGGCACAGCCATGTGAAATCGACCTTCTCCCATGTCCTCGCCGGGTAAACCTTGCCTGATCAGCAGTACCTGCAGGTCTTCCCCATCAAAACCAAAGACCACATTGTCCACACTCACATCAAATGTCGGGCTGCGCATGTCCGAGCCGTGGGAAGCAGAGGAGGTGGTGTTCATGATCAACTTGGTGTCAAAAGTACACCAATTTCTAAACGGCACATCTCTCGCTACATTCGCCGTCCCTTATCTGATGAGCAAAATTGAACGCATTGGCGTCCTGACAAGTGGAGGAGACGCTCCAGGAATGAATGCTGCCATTCGCGCTGTAGTGCGTTGTGCAGTCTTTCACGGCATCGAAGTTTCCGGAATCTTTCAGGGCTATGAAGGCCTGATTTCCGGTGATTTAAAGCGGCTGCACGCCAGAAGTGTGGCCAAAATTCTTGGCCGTGGGGGTACCATCCTCAAGAGTGCGCGGTGTATGGAGTTCCACGAGCCCTCTGGCCGTGCCCAAGCCGCATCGGTGCTCCGCGAATCCAAGGTAGACGCCTTGGTGGTCATTGGCGGAAACGGCACTTTTACAGGCGCCCAAAAGCTGGCTGAAGAGCACGACGTGAAGGTTGTGGGCATTCCGGGGACCATCGACAACGATTTAGCAGGCACCGACTACACCATTGGGTACGACACTGCTACGAATACGGTCGTGGAGGCGGTCGATAAGATCAGGGACACGGCCAGCAGCCACAACCGGTTGTTTTTTGTAGAGGTGATGGGCCGCGACAGTGGCTATATCGCCTTGAAAACCGCCATTGCCACAGGAGCTATTGCGGTGATGACACCAGAAGCGGGCATGACTGTGGAGGACCTGATCAACATCCTTGAGCGGGGTGAAGAGTCCAACAAGACGAGCAGCATTGTCATCGTGGCAGAAGGCGACACCAACGGCGGAGCTATGGAGATTGCCGCCAAGGTTCACGCCAAGTACAACAAATACGACACAAGGGTGACCGTGCTCGGTCACATTCAAAGGGGAGGAGATCCCAGCTGTTTCGACCGCGTGCTGGCAAGCCGCCTTGGTGTTGGCGCCGTGGAAGCATTGCTCAGTGGCCATACGGCTGTCATGGCAGGCATGGTCAATGACGATGTCGTTTACACGCCTTTCCCAGAGGCCATCAACAGAAAGAGCAAGGGCCTCGACGAAGAGCTTCGTGTGGCCCAAATCCTAAGTATCTGAACACAGAATATTACAATTATCATGACCAAAGTTGCCATTAACGGATTCGGCCGCATCGGCCGATTGTCCTTCCGACAGCTCCTCGCCAAGGAGGGCATTGAAGTGTGTGCCATCAACGACTTGACCAGCGTTGAGACCTTGGCCCACTTGCTCAAGTACGACAGCATTCACGGCCGCTTCCCAGGAGAAGTGAAGGTCGAAGGTGGCCACCTGGTGGTCAACGGAAAAACCATCCATGTGAGCGCAGAGCGCGATCCGGCTGCCCTGCCTTGGGCCAAGTTGGGCTGCGATGTGGTGGTGGAGAGCACCGGCGTTTTCCGCGATGCAGCGGGAGCGGGAAAGCACCTCACAGCAGGCGCCAAAAAAGTCGTGATTTCTGCACCTGCAAAAGGCGACATCAAAACGGTTGTTTTGGGGGTCAATGACGACATCATCACCCCCGAGGACACCATCATGTCCAATGCCAGCTGCACCACAAACTGCTTGGCACCTATGGCAAAAGTCTTGAACGACAATTTTGGCCTGGTGAAAGGGTACATCACGACAATTCACGCTTACACCTCTGACCAGTGCATCCAAGATGCACCGCACTCAGATTTGCGCCGCGCACGTGCCGCAGCCATGAGCATGATCCCCACCACCACTGGCGCTGCCGTGGCAGTAGGCCTTGTGCTCCCTGAGCTCAAAGGCAAACTCGATGGTGTGGCAGTGCGCGTTCCAACGCCAACGGGTTCATTGACGGACTTGGTGGCTGAGTTGGGCCGTGACGTTACTGCAGAGGAGGTCAACGCAGTCCTGAAGGCTGCTGCTGACGGCCCCATGAAGGGCATCCTCGAGTACACTGAGGACCCCATCGTCAGCGTGGACATCGTGGGCAACACCCACAGCAACATTCTCGACGCGGGCATGACTTCAGCCCAAGGCAACATGGTCAAGTTGTTTGGTTGGTATGACAACGAAATGGGCTATTCCAGCCGGGTAGCCGATCTCGTACAGCGCATCGGCTAAGTCATGCGTGTGCTCATAGCGGATAGCGGTTCTACCAAATGCGATTGGCAACTCCTCGATGCCTCAGGCAAGGAGCTGATGGAATTCCATACCATGGGGTTCAATCCTTACTTCCACAGCGCCGACAAGGTGCAAGAAGTAATGTCGGCCCATGCTGATGTGGACGCCATAAAAGAGGGGGTCACTCATGTCTTTTTCTATGGCGCAGGTAGCAGCAGTGCTGCCCTTTGTACCGTCATAGAGGAGGGCTTACAGCGCGTGTTCAATCAAGCCAAGGTGACCGTAGACCACGACCTCGTGGGTGCAGCGTACAGCACCTACGACGGAAGGCCTGGCATCACTTGCATCATTGGCACAGGATCCAACAGTTGTCATTTCAACGGTTCAAATGTGAGCGAAGAGGTCCCCGCTCTGGCCTACATCCTAGGTGATGAAGCCAGCGGCAGTTGGCACGGCAAGAAATTGTTGGCCGCCAAACTGTACCACCATTTACCTGCTGAGATCGAAGCTGATTTCGATGCTACGTACGGATTGTCCAAAAACGACATCATCGATCATGTTTACCTCAAAGAGGACCCCAATGTGTTCTTGGCGAGTTTCATGACCTTTATTGGAAAGCACAAGGAGGAGCCCCTTTTCAAAGCTTGGCTTTCCGAAGGTTTTAGGGCATTTCTTGACGTTCACGTCAAGTGTTTCGCAGGGTGGTCGAGTGAACCTGTGCACTTCATCGGAAGCGTGGCTTACCACTTCCAAGAGGAGCTCAGGGCCGAATGCGCCAAGGATGGCATCGAGGTGGGGCAGATCATCAAGAAGCCCATCGATGGCTTGGCAGCTTATCACATGAAGCACATCTTGCCTCAAGTGGAATCCTGATACAACCGGCCATGGCATTTACCCCCAAAGCTTGTTTGTTTGACCTTGATGGCGTCATTGTAGATACAGCGAAGTACCATTTTACAGGGTGGAAACGTCTGGCAGATGAGCTGGGCATTTCTTTCACCGAGGAGGACAACGAGCAGCTCAAAGGAGTCAGTCGTGTGGGGTCGCTGGAGTTCATCCTGCAGAAAGGCGGATTGGTGTTGGACAACGACACCAAAGTGCGCCTCATGGAGCGCAAAAACAGCCAGTATTTGGAACTCGTAGAGACCATGACTGCGGCCGAGTTGTTTCCTGGGGTAGTGGAATTCATAGATGAACTCTTAGCTGCCGGAGTCAAAGTTGGACTTGGATCCAGCAGCCGCAATGCCCCTCTGATTTTAGAATTGTGTGGCATTGCGGACCGGTTTGAGGTGGTGGTGGATGGAAACAGCATCACCTTTTCCAAGCCCGACCCTGAAGTGTTCCTCAAAGGGGCCCACTACTTCGGCTTTGCACCGAAGGACTGTGTGGTGTTTGAAGACGCCGTCTCTGGCATTCAAGCCGCACTCAACGGCAAGTTTCGTGCGGTAGGAGTGGGAAACCCCCAAACCTTGTCTCAAGCTGAGTTCGTCATCCAGGGTTTCGAAGGGTTTAACCTGGCCAAGTTGGAGCAACACCTCTCCTGAACTTCCTACCTTCCGAGCCATGCTGCGGTACCTTGATGTAGACCCTTGGAAAGTTGTCGAGTCCGGCTTTCATCCTGAACGACAGCGCAGTTCTGAGTCCATTTTTAGTGTGGGCAATGGCCGCTTCGGTCAGCGCGCAAATCACGAAGAAGCCTATTCCGGTGATGCATTGCGCGGGAGCTATATCGGCGGTGTGTATTATCCCGACAAGACCAAGGTGGGATGGTGGAAAAACGGGTATCCCGAATATTTTGCGAAGGTCCTGAATGCGCCCGATTGGACCACCATCAGGGTCCGCGCAAACGGCGAAGCCCTCGACCTCGCTGCACAGCCACCCCATTATTTTCGAAGGGAGCTCGACATGCTACGGGGCCTGCTCACCAGAACCTTCGAGGTGTCCGTGGGCGGCATGAGGCTGTCGGTAAAAGCCCAAAGGTTTTGCAGCATGGCCGATGTGGAAACGGCTTACTTGCGCTACGCAGTGGACGTATTGGACGGAAGCGGCACGTTGGATATGGAACTTGCGCTCGATGGCGACGTCACCAATGAGGACGCCAATTGGGACGAACGTTTCTGGGATATCGACAGCGCGGGAGGCGATGGCGAAGGCGGACATTTAACGACTACAACACGCAAGACCGGATTCACGGTGAGCCATGCCATGCGCACCTCGGCTTGGTTGGACTCCCAATCGGCAACGGGTCTGGGTCAGGATCAAGAAGGAGGACACTCTGTGCGATACAGTTTCGAAGTCGAAGCCGGGTCGCGCTGCGTGACAGACAAAACCATCAGCCTCTTGCGGGGCATGGACCACCCTGTGGATTCCATTCAAGACCGGGCCGAGCAGAAGGTGGAAGCTGCTGCTGCACTGGGATGGAGCGCAGCGTTACAAGACCACATGATGGCTTGGGAACGCATATGGGAGCGCGCAGATGTCACCATCTCAGGGGATGACGCTGCACAGCAGGCCATCAGGTTCAACATTTTTCACCTCAATCAAACCTTTACTGGAGACGACCCCCGCCTCAACATTGGTCCCAAGGGATTCACGGGGGAGAAGTACGGCGGCGCGAGCTATTGGGATACCGAGGCTTATTGCCTGCCTTTCTATCTCGGCACCCATCCGAATCACGTGGCCCGACAACTCCTGGTATACCGGCGGAATCACCTGGAGCGCGCCATTGAGAATGCGGCCAAACTCGGCTTTGACGGAGGCGCTGCCCTGTATCCCATGGTGACCATGAACGGGGAGGAGTGCCACAACGAATGGGAGATCACCTTCGAAGAGATTCACCGCAATGGCGCCATGGTATACGCCATCCACAATTACATCCGCTACACCGGAGACGAAGCCTACATGGCACAAGGAGGGTGGGAAGTCATCCTGGGAGTGGCCCGGTTCTGGGCGCAGAGGGTCAATTGGTCCGAGGCAAAAAACGCATGGGTGATTCTAGGGGTTACCGGCCCCAACGAATACGAGAACAACGTCAACAACAACTGGTATACGAACCACTTGGCGGCATGGTGTCTAAAGCGCGCATGTGCTGCGTTGGATTGGCTAAAGGAGCACGCTCCAGACCACCTCAACAGCACATCGGTACAATGGAGCTTTGAAGAGGCAAAAGAGCGTCCCCATTGGGAGTCGGTCGCTGCTGGAATGTACCATCCCAAACTAGAAGGCACACGGGTGTTTCTGCAACAGGATGGTTTCATGGACAAGGACCAGCAGATGGCTGCGGATCTTCCTGATTCAGACAGGCCGATTAACCAGCATTGGAGCTGGGACCGCATCCTGCGGTCGGTGTTCATCAAACAAGCTGACACCTTGCAAGGCTTGTACTTTTTTGAAGGGGAATTCGATGTGGAAACCCACAGAGAAAATTTTGAGTTTTATGAGCCCAGAACGGTCCATGAGAGCAGCCTGAGCCCTTGTGTCCACGTGGTGCTCGCCGCCAAATTGGGCATGGAGGACAAGGCGGTTGAGATGTACTTGCGCACCGCACGATTGGATCTCGACGACTACAACAACGAAGCCTATCAAGGCCTGCACATCACAAGCATGGCGGGAACTTGGATGAGTGTCATTGAAGGCTTCGGAGGATTCCGCGTATTGGACGGCGTGCCCCACTTCAACGCCATGCTGCCACAGGCTTGGGATGACTATGCCTTTCAGCTGCATTTCAGGGGACGCCAGCTCCAAATACAGGTGAACACCGAGGGCACACAAGTCAGACTTCAAGAAGGTGAACCGCTCCAAGTCGTCATCGACGGGGAAACGGTCCACCTTTCATGAATGCTGTCATTTAGTCCAGCCACAAACTGTTTGTGGCGCCGGGAGTTCCGCCTACGTTGATGGAAGCGGACCATTGCCCTGGAGAGCTTGCGTCACCCGATAGAAACAACCGCTCCAAAGAGGGGCCAAGCCCATCGGGCGCGCTGTCCCAGTCGCCGGCATCTGAATAGGTCACAGACTCCACTACCTGACCGTTTGGGGCCCGAATGGCGATGAGTTCGCCAGAATTATGGAGTCCACCTGAGCCCCAATCATAGACGGGGTAGCCCAGGCCTGAATACGTCACAGCAGAAGCGGTCACCACCAAGTAACCTCCGCCTGAAATCTGCGCTCCAGGAGGAAAAGTGAAAGACAGTCCCTCAGTGAGAGACCAGCCTTCCAGATCAATGGCGGCTGTATCTGGGTTGTAGAGTTCCAGAAATTCATAGTCACTGTCGCTTCCTTGGACAGAAGCAGGGTTGTAGTGGAACTCTGTAAAATGGAGAACGGGAACAGGCCCAACAGGAGGGGGCACATCGCAAGTGGTGCCGAAATCGGCCAGCACAATGAGGAGGTCGGACATTCCGACGACCCCATCGCCATCCAATTCAGTAGGGCACCCCACCAGAGGAATACCTTGGGACAGAGAGGTCAATGGAACGAGAATGAAGCTGACAAGCAGTGAAAGAAAGAAAGGGTTTCGCATGGGATTGTTGGATGATTGACATCCCGAAACAACCCATAGAAACCGCCCGTCTAACGCAGGATTCGCAGGCGTCAACGCTCTGTTTGCAGTCGCTGAATCAACCGGTGAATCGACAGACTCACCGCTTCGTTAGCCCCAAAATCTCAGAGGTGCTCGTTGGCCAGATTGGCCAATTCACTGCGCTCCCCTTTGTCGAGGGTGACATGGGCGAACAGCTCGCGCCCTTTGAGCCGATCGATCACATAACTCATGCCATTGGATTGCTCATCCAAGTATGGCGTGTCGATTTGCCGAACATCTCCAGTGAGGATGATCTTTGAGTTCTCTCCCGCACGGGTGATGATGGTTTTTACCTCATGGGGCGTGAGGTTCTGAGCCTCGTCCACGATAAAGATGACGTTGGACAGGCTGCGTCCCCTGATGTAAGCCAATGGACATATGGTGATTTTGCCCTCCGTCCGCATCTCCTCAATCGCACGGAATTTCCGCTCATTCTGACCAAATTGGCTTTTGATGAAATTGAGGTTGTCCCACAGCGGCTGCATGTAAGGGTTCACCTTGTCTTCAGCATCGCCTGGCAAAAAACCAAGGTCTTTGTTGCTGAGCGCGACGATGGGACGTGCCAAAATGATCTGGTCATACCGGTTCTTTTGTTCCAAGGCGCCTGCCAGAGCCAACAGCGTTTTGCCAGTACCTGCAGCACCACTCACGGTCACCAAATGGATGTCCGGATTTAAAATGGCGTGCAGGGCGAACGCTTGTTCAGCGTTTTTGGGCTTGATGCCATAGGCATAGCTTTTGTCTACACGCTCAATCAGCCGCTTGGATTCGGCAAAAAATCCGAGTGCAGAAGTAGATTGATTCCGCAGAATATAGAAGTGGTTGTTTTTGCGCTCTTTGCCCAACACGCTGATTTTGCGGGTTTGACCCGACACATACATCTTGCGCACCACTTCGGCGTCCACATCTTCAACGAGGGTTTTGCCGCTGTAGAGGTGTTGCTTGTCCTTGACTTTGCCAGTTTTGAAATCCTCTGCAGGCAGATTCAGCGCCTTGGCCTTGAGGCGCAAATTGATGTCTTTGGAAACCAGCACGACTTTCATCTCTGGTTCGTCATGCTGCAGTTGCAACGCGGCGCTGAGAATCTTATGGTCGTTGGTTTTTTTATCGAAAACAAGAGCGGCATCGAGGCCACTTGGATGAGATTCAGTGCTCAGTATGATGCGCAGTGATCCGTTGGCTTCATTGTCCAGTGGGATCCAATCCTGCAGGGTGAAATCCTTGCTGAGCTGGTCGATAATTCGAATGCATTCTCGGGCTTCAAAGTTCTTGGTGTCATTGCCGACTTTAAAGGTGTCGAGCTCTTCCAATACCGTGATGGGAATGGCAATCCTGTTGTCCTCAAAACTTCGAATGGCATTGTGGTCGTGCAACAGCACTGAAGTGTCGATTACAAAAACTTTCGATTGTGTGCTTTTCTGCACTGGATCTGAAGGTTCTAAGCCCGGAGAGGTGTGGCCTGAGGCTGCCTGAAGGATCGGGTTTTGGGCCGTGTCTTGCGCTTGGGGCTCTGGTGCGAGAAAGGGGGTCTTGGTCGTCAAGGTCAGATCTGTTGAGGAACGACCTCACCCAAATGTCAGGACCTGCTGTGATCCTGTTGGGGTTTGACCGTGCCGAAGCTTGATGCCAAACTATCCAGCGGATGGCGGCTTTGTACCCTAAGGGCTCAGACTTCTTCACCAAGTGCAGGGGACAGTTTTAGAATGTGTCCCATGCCCAACGGCTGCTGCTTGTTCAAGTGGCTTTCACGGTTTCTCACCGCTGAAGAGGAATCTACTGACGTCCCGCGTCAGGAGAAGTACAGTTCGGGAAGTCCTTCTGGCATGTTCACCGTGATGGTCTTTGTGTCCCTGTCCACAGAAACCAAGGTCTCGTCCTTTATAGGGAAAAACCCATCGTTCCCATGGAGTGCTGTTTTGAACAGCGGATTGCCTGGGAGCTCCATGACAGTGGCAATGGCACCCAAAGGTCCGTATCGTTGGTCGATCAAGGCAAAACCAACCACTTCGTGGTAATAGAACTGCAAGCCCGTGAGCTGAGGCAAAGCAGCGACAGGAAGCAGCAGCCTGTGGCCTGACAAGGCCGCAGCCGCATCCACATCGTCTACCCCGTCAAATTGCACGACGGTGGTTTTGGGACGAATGGAGATGGAGTTGATGCTGTAGGGGACAAGTGTGCCTTGACGCTCCACCCATACCATGTCCAGAGAGGCATAGTGCTTGGGGACATCGACGTCCAACTTGATGGCCACTTCTCCTTTCAGACCGTGAGGCTTCAGGGTGCGCCCCAATTCAAACATGTCATCTGTTGCCGCCATAGATCGAATTTCGGGATTGTCTTTAAATGAAGAAGCCACCCGAAGGTGGCTTCCAATGAGTTTGTGTCCGCAGAAGAATCAGCCTTCTTTCTCTTCACCACCTTCTTCAGCAGCGGGTGCTTCTTCAGCAGCGGGTGCTTCTTCAGCAGCGGGTGCTTCTTCAGCAGCGGGCGCTTCTTCAGCAGCGGGCGCTTCTTCAGCAGCGGGCGCTTCTTCAGCAGCGGGAGCTTCTTCAGCAGCGGGAGCTTCTTCAGCAGTAGGTGCCTCTTCAGCAGCGGGTGCTTCTTCAGCAGCGGGTCCTTCTTCAACTG
>Ga0206129_10000292_pt1 | contig 81928 bp, 86 predicted proteins | sample Helgoland_Spring_8_FD_148616 | JGI IMG/M metagenome (GOLD analysis project Ga0206129, IMG submission 148616) | Pelagic subsurface seawater microbial communities from Kabeltonne, Helgoland, North Sea - Helgoland_Spring_Bloom_20160502_2 | ecosystem: Environmental > Aquatic > Marine > Epipelagic ... | reverse complement strand
AGACTGGAATCGATTGCAGATTTAATCTTGATTGTATCAGTTGGTTGGTTTTGACCGAACAGATTAAAGCATCCAGTTAATAGGATTAATAGTGTTACTAATGTTCTCATCATTTTATATTGCCTAACGTTTTGTGTATGGACAGTAGGGCAGTTTCGAAGCACTTCACTTTCTGACTACCACTAAGCCTTTTTTATTAATTAATGTTTGCCAACGCCCAAATATGGTGCGTAGTGACTTAAGTAAAGATACAATTTGCCTGCCCGACTGCAAGGCGGGCTAAAAACTAAATAGTAAAAATCGCAGAGCGATTTTGTACATTTTTCTTTTCTACAAAATTCGCTTGCGAATTTTACGGAGTATCAAAAAGTAAACAAACTTTCTTAACCTACTGACTCACTATGCACTATATTTAATGTTATGGGCTTTTATTTTTTATCAGCCTTGTTATCAGTCTGTCAACCTCAAGTTTGGTTGTAAGTCCATGCGTTATTTAAATTGAGCCAAATAAGCTGTTAAATTGGAAAGCTGAAATTAAATGATTTTGTTTGTTCAAAATCTACCTTGATGAAGTTGGCAAAGTCAATTAGAAATGGCATTTTTTCTAAATGCCAAAAATGGACTGGAATAATGGCGAATTTGTAGAATTGTGTAATCAATAGCTATCATTGGATATTGGATAATCCTAAGACTTAGGAAACCATCAACCTTCTTGTTTTTTTAAATATACCTCGTCTCTATCGTCAATTGTTTTTATTAATACCCCCTAAGGTTACTCCTTAAAAATTTTATGCGTTTCAATACCCTTGGAATGCACAATGCGCAATAAATAAATTCCTGACTGTAATTCAGCTAAATTTATTACATTACTTTCATTTTCTGTTTCTTTTACCAACTTACCACTGATATCATAAAACTGGAGTTGATAAATAGGAGTATTCGAAGTATAATTCAAATACAAATTATTATTTACTGGATTCGGGCTGATTAGAAAACTCTTCTCCAACTGTTTTTCTGCTATGTTGGTAGTGCCTAGAAGAAAACTATCTCGTGCGGCTATGTAATTGGGGAATTGTTGACACAAGGTACCTTGTAGGTTCCATTTTAGTTTAACCTTTTGCAAATTGTTTTGAGTGATTGTTATTTTGAGTGTATCTCGTCTAAAACACCAACCGATGGATCCTCCCAAACACATGTCGAAGAAAATGTTTACCTCAAGTTCATTGTTAATGATGGTGTCTTTAACATTGTACAATTGCCCGCAGGTAGCACCTTGTCCATAAGACCTGAGAGTGCTATAAATGGGTATAACTAAGGTATCACCCGAGAATGGTAGAATAGGAGAATGATTTAAGTCATAGTAACCTACTAGCTGACTAAAACCTGGTTGTGTGAAGAAACATGAAAGAACGATAGTGAATAATATATTTCTCATAACTAATAAATATTAAGAGTTTGAGCATCTTGCTGCTGGCCATTACAAAATAATTGAATAAAATAAGTCCCCGGAGCTAAGTTTTGTAAGGGAATGCTGATGCTGTTGTTGGTTAAGTTTAACACGTAGGTGTTGCTAACATTGGTGTTTACATTTACCAAATTAATATATGCTGAAGCAGCAGAATTGGCTTGATAGTTAACGGTCAAATTCACTCCGTTTTCAGCGGGGTTTGGAAATATACCATTTAAATAAAACTGCCTGATGTTTACTTTTTTCTCGTCGTAATCTTTGTATCCATCGTAATTGGCAATAACTTCAAGCGTATAGGTTTCATTTTGTTGAGGAATGAACGATGTATCTGTTCCTGTGTAAACTAAATTTCCAGCAAGATTATACCAGTTGTAAGTTGCAGGTTCCCCGATGGTGTATGCTTGTAATTGGATAGTTTCCCCACTATTTATAGTTTCATCTATGCCTGCGTTGGCATAGAATGCAGGGCGCTTTCCTAAATCTACCAGATATTGTTCTCCGCCAATAAAGTTCTGTGCTTCATACTGCTCGGCATAAAGATAGTACACTTGGTCGTTTGCCGCCTCTTCTGTAAGTAAATTAAAGCCAATATGTAATGTCGCTCTCTCATTTTCGCTAAAAGTTAAATTTTGTATTTCAGGGGCCTCACCGACAATTAAAAACGTTCGTTCTCCTTCATATTCTATATCTTGTAATTGTTCTTCACCTGCTTGCCAAATGGCAAATAAATCATCATCCATTACAATTCTTATTTCAGCAGCTTCAAAAATAGAACTTGCATTCCTTTGCTCATCTTCAATTAATTTGATGGTAATGGTTTTTTCATTGGGAGAATCATTACCAACGGCAACTACTGCACCGGGTCTATGGGATGCATTATGGTTGCCATTTGCAGGCATTTTTTTGATAATGCTTACATTTTTCCAAGCTATGTTGTTATTGTTCCTAACGTTTCTCCACAACAAGCTATCTTCATGAACGGTCATGGTATCGATGGGGGAAATAATTCTTGCCAACAAACAAAAATGCCAAGGTTCAGAATTTATGTTGACGTAATTCGTTGGGTCAGGTGGTTGCCAACTAAATGCAATAATTTTTTCAGTGCCAGCAATTAGAGTATCTATAGCCTTAGCACCAATTGTATCACCCATTAATGCCGGAGAGATGATGCTGCCGTTCCAGTGGTTTGGCCAAGAAAGTGCAGTAGCAGCTTTTGCCCAATATAGCTTTAAAGAGTCACCCGAAAATGCATCTATACAACTTTTATTGGTAATGCGAACATATACATAAATGGGCGTATTAGGAGCATATTGAGGCGGTTCGTGCCATTGTTTTGTAAAACCATCGGGGTTGTTCCGCACCCATATGTCTTCGCTTATGTATAGGTGTTTTGCGATGGTATCAGGTTCGTGTCCAAAATCGTTAGAAACATCCTTTATCATTAAATCTAATGAAGCTGAATTCATTTGCTGTGCAGCCTGCAATGCTTTTAGGGCATTTACTTTTCCGTAGCCAACCTCTTTGCTGTGTCCGGGTTTTTCATTGGACCAATTGTAGTTGAATGTTCCAATTTTATCGGCGGTTTGGGTCAATACTTTTTTAACTTGCAGGTTATTCAAGCAAGGGTTCGCGGCACGAACCAAAGCAACCACACCAGCAACCATAGGAGTAGCCGCAGAAGTACCACCGTACCTACCAGTAAAAAAAGTTGACTCAGGGCCAAAATTGGGCAATAAAGGAGCGTTAGAACCACTATTACCGTCTTCAGAATTTTTTCCCATCGTCCAGACATCTAAAACACCACTTGAAAAATAAAACGGATCATTGTCATTTGTAGAGGATGAAGATGGAGCTACCACATCTATGTGTCGGCTATTCGGGCTGTATTCTGCTTGTCTGTTCCGCTTATCGGAAGCACCAACGCAAATAAAAGCTTCGTTGTCAATTGTTGAAGGATAAAGCACAGTAGTATCACCGTATAGTGCGGCAGTTACTGGAGCATTTCGTCTAGTGTTTCCTGAGGCTTGGCAAATCACAACATCGTTGGTAATGCTTAAATTTATGGCAGAATCAACTACTGCAAAAGGGGGTTGTGAAGTATTATTTAAAATACTAAAACTATTGCTCATTATGGAAGCGCCATTGTTCATTGCAAAGAAATATGCATTGGCATAAATGTTAATATTGAAATAAGCAGGACCTTGCCCAAAATTTACTGGGAGAACTTTACTATTCGGAGCAATGCCGGAAATACCAATACCATTGTTGTGTTCAGCTCCAATAATTCCAACACTATTAGTTCCATGCATAGCTCCAAATAAAGTATTGAAATTTGCGGTATCTTTGTTTACAACCGCAGCTATGTTAGCATTTGGTATGCGTAAAATTCTATTGTCGGGCAAATCAGGATGGGTTGAATCTAAGGTCGAAAACCCACCGTCTAGTACAGCAACTACTACTGAAGAGTCACCTTTGCTAATGTTCCAAGCCTCAGCTACGTCCATGTCTGCATCTACTATGCCTGTTTCGTTTTGGTTAATTGTAAGGCCTGTATTGTGTAAATAGTATTGCTTATCAAAATAAGGGTCATTAGGTATAATTGGAGGGTTAGAATTAAGTACTGCTTGCACCATAAAGTTAGGATGAGCAAAATGCACTAGTCCAGTTTCATAAATGTCTGCTGACACTTCAAGTGGATTGATGCTCCGATACCTTTCGTAAAATCCTTCATTTTTTACAAAAGTTAAGTTGTGCTGTGCGATTAACGCATTTCTTAAATTTTCGGTAGTCGAATTTTTAAAACACAGTAAAATCTCATGAGATTCGTAAAACTTAGTTTGTCCGCTATTTGTTGTTAGCGCTCGGGATGTATAGTATGTTAAATTATAATTTTGGAGCTCGCTAACATCAGTAGTTGTATAGTAACTGTAGTTTTGATGAATAAAATTTTCGGGTAAGGTATAATTTCCTATTCCATTTGGGAAGTACACCATAAAATCATTCGGAATAGTGTCTAAATATACTTTCTGCCCTGAACTATTGTATGAGTATAGACCTTGTGCAAAAACTGTGGTGAAATTAGCGCAAAATAAAATTGCAGATAAAATTAAAGTAATAGAATACCTTAAAGGAGTAGTAAATGTCATAGTTATCAGGTAATGTGCAATAAATTTAATAAAAATTGATTTCTGTTCAAAATTTTAGTTTTTTGGATATAAATGGAATAACCGCAATTTGTCATAATCCAGTAATGTATGCAACTACAAGCCTACTAAAGAGTTTTTCTCCAAAATATCTTCGGTTTAGCTTGTAATAGAATTTATCTAAACATAATTGCAACTATTTTCCTTTGATTTTGTAACGGATGTTTGTTTAACGCACCCAATTGCCCATAACGCCCAAATATGGTGCGTAGTGAGGTTAGTAAAGATACAATTTGCTAAAAACTAATTAGTAAAAATCGCAGAGCGATTTTGTACATTTCCTTTTCTACAAAATTCTCTTGCGAATTTTACGGAGTATAAAACAGTAAATAAACTTTCTTAACCTGCTGACTCAATAGGCAGTATATTTAATGTTATGGGCTTTATTTAGTAATGTGTTATGATTTTATTTGTTAATTTGTTGAATGTAAAATATATCCTATTTCGAGGTGAATATGCTGTAAATTCTTTTATATCAATATCTTTACAATATAATCTAAACTTTACTATGTCAGTTGAAAATAAAAAAGGAATATTTTTATTGTACACTAAAATTAATTTAAAAGTTTTTGAATCATAAGACTTTGGCTTAAAGTTATAAAAAATGGTTTTATCTTTAAGACGACCTTTTATGTCAAACCTATATAAAAAATCATTACCGAACGGAATGATATTTGGAATTTGAGTTGTCGTAATTTTATATAATCTAAATCCATTATCTTCAGGTATAAGAATATTTTTATAGTTGTAACCAATTGGTAAACTGTCGTTTATAAGCTTCGAAGTTAATATATCCTTAATTTTGAATAAACTATCTTCATAAAAATTTAAACTACGTTCTCTTCTGTCAAGAGAGATAGGTTTTGAAAAGTGTCCAACAAATACCACTTCATAAATGCATTTTATTTCTTTATTAATGTAAATTACTCTTAATGTATCTCCGCTTTGATAGGATAACCTGTTGACAGTTTGAATTTTTTCTTTATCAATTAGCTCGTCTGCCTCAATTTCTGAACTTAAATATTTATACAATAGATTAGATTCAACTAGAATGGAATCTAATTTACTATCTATAAGTTTTTTGTTCATTGGTTTTTGGGCAATACAATCAATCTTAATTAAAAATAACAATAGAATTAAGGCTCTCATATTAATTGTTTTTATAAAATATACGCTTGACAATCTAGATTGTCAAGCGTATATTAATTTAGCATTGAGTTGAAGCTACCCAAGTACCACTTGCGTTTGATACCTCTACTGGGCATCCCTCAATAGAAAATCTAACATAATTTTGTGCACAGTTTACAACTGTTCCTTGGTCACTACCACGACAAATAACTCTTTCATTAGTAAATGGGTCTATTGGTCCAACATCATTGGTGGTTAAAGCATATTGTGCAGTATTTGATAAGTATTCAATTTCAATTAAGCCATTGGAGTAGACTGAAAAAAATGCTTCTGAAAAAGTTTCAAACTCTTCTTCAAAATTAGCTTCGGAGATATAAGTGATATCACCTCCGCTTTTGTTATTATTTGCATCGATTTTGTCAGGAGAAAATCTTTCATCTTTCACAGTTGAATATGAATTCTCTTCTTTCTCACATCCTACAAATACAGTACCTACTATGGCAAGGAACAATACTCCTTTAATTAGCTTTTTCATAATGTTAAAAATTTTTAAAATTCATGCCTTACTTTATTTTTAGGATTGTTCAGGTCAATTTTTTATCCCGTTTGAGCAATTTAAGAAAGCTTGCTTTATTCGTTTTTGGTCAGGTTAAAGCAGTCTTGACTTTGATTAATACTGTAGTTATTGCCCATAACGTTTAGTATATGAAAAGTAGGCGATTTTGAAGCACTAAACTTTCAGTTAAGCACGAACTTTGATACGAGCTATAACCCTTGATTTTACTACTATCTCGCCTATTTTTTATATACATTGTTAGCGGTTCGGGCTTTTTTTCTTCGGTCAGCAACATTTCTTGTCTTGTTGAATTGGCGGACATTTCTCGCTCCCATAACTGCAATAAACACAGCAGTCTCCTTGTTGTGGTTTCAATACAGTTTTGCAGTTTTCGCACTCGTAAAAGTATTGGCAAGCATCTGTCGGCATTGTTTCTTCTTTTTTGTGTCCGCAGTTAGGGCAGGTGATTGTTGATTGCAAAGTTATTTCCATTTTATTTTTCCTTTTTGTCTGTTACTGAATATCCTGTTCCGTTAATTGCTGTTTCGATTTCAGCTATATTCGTTTTTGAGTTGTCAAATTCTACAATTGCGTTTCCACTCTCGTATGAAGCAGTTGATTTGATTATTCCTGAAAGTTTGTTCACTTCGTGGTTTACGTGTTCTTCGCATCCTGCACAAGTCATTCCGCTGATTGTAAACTCAACGGTCTGTACATTTGATTTGTCAACTACTATTACTTGTTTTTCTGTCTTGGGGTAGAAAATATGTGCATAATAGGGAAATGCAAGCATTACAATTGCAAATGCTGTTACAATTCCTAAAAACTTTTTACTCTGAATGAATTTTGGCTTTTCATCAGTTTCACAATCACAGTCTATTTCCTTTTTCGGTTTTAGTTTTTGATACCAAGCAAAGCCAAGTACCAAAATTGTCAGACCGATAAAATATGGGCGGAAAGGTTCAAGCCACGAAAAAGACGAAGCAAGTCCGCTTGTTCCTGCAATGAGTGCCAAAACTGGCGTAATACAGCATAGAGAAGCAGCGAATGCCGTTAAAAGTCCTGCTCCGATTAGTTTATTGTCCTTTTTCATATTGTCTCCAAAATTTTGTTTTCGTCAAGTATTATGAAAAACGGTTCAAGTAAGTTTTTGTACTCGTTTGTCAGCGAGTAGAAAATGGTCTGTGCTTGCCTTTCTGTTTCAATGAGTTTTCGGTCTTTGAGTTTTCGCAGGTGTTGAGAAACTGCCGAAATAGTCATTCCAAGAATGTCACTCAGGTCGCAAACGCAAAGTTGTTTCTCTTCGTAAAGCAGGAACAGGATTTTCAGTCTTACGTTGTTGCCCGCCAATTCAAGTCCGTTCGATAAATAGTAAAACGAACCGTTCAGTTCTGAAACTCGGTCTTTGCAACGGTTGATTTGCTTAATGTCCGCCTGTTGTCTAATACAAGAAATGTTGTCCATAGCACAAAGGTAGTCAATTTGTTTATTTAAGCAAATACTAAAATACAAAATGTCAAAAAGAACCCGAATGGTTTCTCGGGTCGTTTTTTTGCCTGACCGCTAACATCCGGATAAACGGAAAGGTGCGTTTATATACCTTTCATCCGTATAGTTTATTATATTTTCAAATATAACCTATCTAACGGGTTTTTAGCGCCTAACTGAAAATTTGTTGCAACATGTGTATAAACTTCAGTGGTTTTTAAACTATTGTGCCCAAGTAAATTTTGAATCTTTCGCAGGTCTGTACCGTCTTCTAACAAATGAGTTGCAAAACTATGCCGTAGCATGTGAGTGGTTACTTTAGTGCTAACACCTGCCTTGTATCCTGCGTTTCGAACAACTTTTAAAATACTAGTTGCAGAATACTGTCCGCCTTTTTGACCCTCAAATAAATAATACTTTGGTCTGTATTCTTTAAAGTATTGGCGTAAAAGATCTAAAAGATAACTGCTTAGAGTTGTAATCCTATCTTTTCCTCCCTTGCCATGGATAATTGTAATCGTCATTCGATCACTATTAATATGCTCAGGTAATAATTCCAAAGCTTCAGATCTACGTAGTCCCGCAGAGTAAATTAATGCAATCAAACATTTATGTTTTAAGTTGGTGGTACAGTCAATCATTTTAATAACAGACTCTTTGCTAATTACTTTCGGTAATTGTTCGCGCTTTATCGGTCGGTTTAACTCATAAAAACGATTTGGCATCTGCAGCACTATTTCATAATAAAATTTTATAGCATTAATCATTTGATTTATAAATGAATTTGACTTTCCTGCTAAAATTAACTCCTTCATATATTGCTGAATTTCAGCTTCACCTAAATCATTAATATCTTGATTTTTATAGCGATTTAAAAACCTAGCAAACAAAGAACAATACGTCCTAATCGTGTTGTTGGCATACCTCTTTATAATTAGTTTATTCAAATAACTTTCTGGTACGCGGCTAGACAATTCTTCACTAATATTTAACGCATTCAGCTCATCCAAAGGTCGTATGTTCTTTTTATCGAAAAAATACTTGCCATCTACCCAAGCAACCCCCCTAAAAGTGTTTAAAATCAAGCAAATATTCTGTTTGTTATTATCAATGTATGCCATGTTAAATTGCTTGCTGAACTTCACCTCAGGCAAACCCTTTACCAAAGCATTCAATACCTTATTCGGATAAAACTGCAAACCAATCTTCTTTTCACCCCTTATAAAAAGGTGTTTTAAGGTGATTTTAGACATTTTAGGAGACTCCATTTGGCATAATTAGATACAATTCAAACAATAAAGCGTAAATTAACCGTGTAATAAACGGTTAATCTACACACCTATGAAAAAAAGAACTTGCCCCAATTGCAATGATCCGTTAAAAGGAAGACCAGATAAAAAGTATTGTAGCCCGGAATGCAGAGCAGCCGATCATTACGAAAAGAGAAAACAAAATGAAAAACTCTTCTTTCAAGTTGATGCCAAACTCAAAACAAATCGTAGAGTGCTCAAAAAATACAATACTAACGGAAAAACCATTTTACGCCGAGAAGTATTGCACAAAGAAGGTTTTGATCCGAATTACTTCACACATTTCAGAAAAACAGTAACAGGTGATGTTTACTTCTACTGTTATGACTTTGGTTTTTTAAAAATGAAAGAGACAACACCTACAGAAATGAAGCAAAAATATTTGATCATAAATTGGAACGGAAAATAACACGTGAAAATTTACGATTATACAATGAGTACTCGGTTTATTCTCTTACCTTCTCTACTGCCTTCATGCCATCTATGGCAGCCGAAACAATTCCTCCTGCATAACCTGCTCCTTCGCCCACAGGAAATAAGTTTTTTAGTTGCGTGTGTTGCATGCTTTCTCGGTCTCTAGGTATGGATACCGGTGAAGAGGTTCTACTTTCAACACCAACAATCACTGCATCGTTGGTGAAATAGCCTTTCATCGATTTACCGAATAAATCAAAGGCCTTCCGTAATCTTTTCGCCACAAAACTTGGTAAAACTTGGTCTAACCTCGTTGGCACAATTCCCGGTTGGTAGGAACACTTTGGTAAATCTTTGGAAGGTTTCCCCTTTACAAAATCAATCAAGCGCTGAGCTGGAGCTTGCTGACCTGCATTTTCTGGAATGGACTGAAACATTTTGTACTCCACATCTTCTTGAAATTTTAAAGCGGCCAATTCACCATACTGCGAAAATGCCGACCAATCTTCTTCTTCAATGGTTACAACAATGCCAGAATTGGCGAAAGGGTTATTTCGTTTGGAAGGTGACCAACCATTGGTGACAATTTCATTAGGTGCAGTGGCACAAGGCGCAATAATACCACCAGGGCACATGCAAAAAGAATATACTCCTTTGCCATCTACTTGCTTTACAATTTTATAAGCAGCAGGTGGTAAGAGTTCGTTATCGTAATTTTCGTGATATTGAATGTGGTTAATTAACTCCTGTGGATGCTCTACTCGAACGCCCAAGGCAAAAGGTTTTGCTTTTATTTCAATTTTTCGAGCGTGTAACAATTCAAAAATATCTCTGGCAGAATGGCCTGTTGCCAAAATCAAATACTGAACTGGTATCGTTTCCTCGCCATTTATTTCGATGGATTTTATACTATTTTTCTCATAGTCAATGTCCGTCAGCTTTTTGCCAAAATGGACCTCACCGCCATACTCAATTATCGCTTCTCGCATGGCTACAATAATTTGCGGCAGTTTGTTGGTTCCAATGTGCGGGTGCGCCTCAATTGTAATGTTTTCATTCGCACCAAATTGCACCAACCCAGCTAATATTCGATTCACATCGCCGCGTTTTTTAGACCGCGTATACAGTTTTCCGTCAGAATAAGTTCCTGCGCCACCTTCCCCAAAGCAGTAGTTCGACTCAGGATTAACGGTTTGTTCCTTGTTCAATTTTGCCAAATCTCTTCTGCGTGCTCTAACATCTTTACCTCGTTCAAAAACAATGGGTTTTAACCCTTGATGAATAGCCTCCAATGCTGCAAACAAACCTGCAGGTCCCGCTCCGACTATATGAATAGCTTCAGCTTTTGATACGTCTTTCAAATTAAACGCCAAAGGAGCCGTTACTGCTTCTTCATCAATGTATGCCTCATATCGTAAATTGACTTTTATTTCAGGTTTACGAGCATCTAGCGAACGCTTAATGAGTTTGCATGATTTAATTCGACTTAACTCTTTAACTCTTAGATTTTTTGAAGCAAGTTGAAGGGGAGAGGCCAAACTCGATTCTGCTTCGATAGGAATTTTTATGTCGAACTGTTTAATCATAAACTAGAGTGAGGAAAGTTTTAGCACTAACTTTGTACAAATGTCCGTAAATCAATCTTTACATTCTATGCCTTCTTTTCAAAAAATAGCCCTTGTTTCTTTTTTACTCTTTTCTACACTTTTTGCTGCAGCACAGCAGAGAGATACCGTTCGCGTAATGACGTATAATTTGATGTATTACCGTGCGTTTACATCTTTTTGTACCAGTAACAATAACAGTCCAACGGTAAAGGATAATGCCATGGAAGACATTTTTGATTATACGTTACCTGATCTTTTTGTAGTGCAAGAAATGGGAGGAGGTAGTCCGGTAAATGCTTTTAGAATATTGCAAAACTCTATTAACCAAAACGGAAGAACGAATTATACCTTGGCTAACTCTAGCGGGTTAACCCAAACCATTGTAAACATGTTATACTTTAACTCGGATAAGTTTGTGTTGGAGTCGCAAACGTTTTACGATAAGGAGTTGAACAACACCAACATTGTTCGAATAATAGACGAGTACGTGCTGTATTACAATGATAGCAATCTGGCTGTGCACCAAGACACTACTCGAATACACGTTTTAGTAGGACATTTAAAGGCAGGCAGTTCTTCAACCGATGAACAAGAACGAGCTAGAGCAACGGAATCGTTAATGGCAAGTTTAGACAGTGCAAATGCAAGCGGCAACTATATTTTTGCTGGAGATTTTAATTTGTATAGAAGCTCAGAACCTGCTTATCAAGATTTGGTCAACTACATTGACCCAACTTTGCGGTTTTACGATCCAATTAATGTTTCAGGGAATTGGCACAATTCAGGGGTTTACGCTGCTTTGCACACTCAAAGCACTAGAACCTCAGGCGGTTGTTTTGCCGGTGGAGGAATGGATGACCGATTTGATTTTATTTTGGCTTCTGATGAAATTATGAACAACACAGACAAAATGAGGTACATTCCAAATACCTACGAAGCGGTTGGTCAAGATGGAAACAGATTCAACCAAACCATTATTTCACCCAATAATACTTCTGTTCCATCAGTCGTTTCTCAGGCATTGTACAATATGAGCGACCACTTACCAGTGGTGATGGATATAGAAATTACTTTACCAAACGCAACTTCCATTCAAGAATTGACGCGATTGGAAAAATTAAAATTTGAAAACCCTAACTCAGGCAATCTATTGATTGATTTTTCAAATCAAAAACAAAAAATAGAACTGGTTCAAATTTTAGATTTAACTGGAAAGGTTTTGTTTGAAAGGTATTTAAATTCAGAGGGATATGTGCAGTTTGATATTTCTAATTTGGATTCTGGAGCCTATGTAGTTCGAGCAACTTCTACAAGTTATCAACAAATCGTCGAAAAGTTAATAAAGATTTAACATTTCTGTCCTTGGTATTATCCGAGTCTTGTCCAATTTTGTATCGTAAAGTCTAGGCACCTATTCTCGAATTTTTCGGAATTGATAAACGGCAGACTGCTCAATTATTCTAACAAAAGGATTTTGAACGAATGTTGCCAATGAGAATTCAACTTACTATAGCTCTAATATTACTTTCGCTTGCTGTTTGCGCTCAGTCGTTTGAGGAAAAAAATACGACAGTTTCTAACGTTAAGGTTGCAGTTACCAATGTAGGTACATTCGGCAATGCCTTCAGAGGTTATCGAGATGGTTCAGCTACAACCTCATGCGAATTTCCTGCAGGTTCAGGAGTGGAGCACCTTTTTGAGTCTGGTATTTGGGTAGGAGGTATACGAAATGGCCAAGAATTGGTGAGTTCAGCAGCGGTAGATGCTACACAAGGATACATTACGGGAGGATCTGGATTTGAATTTAGTGCAGTTCCGGGTTCAGAGTTAACGGAACGTTCTAGTTTTAAAGACAGTCCATTTTACACACCCCAAGCAGTTTCTCATCAAGATTACGTAGCGACCTTCTCCGATCGATTTGTCATAGTTCCCAATACAAACATTCAAATTCAAAACCACACACCCATGTTTTTGGATGTGGAATTACGAACCTATAACTTCAACTTTGCATTTAGCGACTTTGTGGTTTTTGTGGATATGAATATTGTGAACAGAGGCGATGCAAACGGTGGTGAAAATTTACTGGATAGCTTACACATCGGACTTTGGTCAAACACGGTAGTAAGAAATTTAAACATTACTCCTGCAGGTTCTGGTGGTGCAGCATTTTACGATAAAGGTGGGAACGGTTATATTGACAGTCTTCAAATGGCATATTGTTACGATCATAGCGGAGATGTCGGTTTTACAAATTCATACATCGGGCAAAAGTTTTTAGGAGCTTCTGATAAATTTGGATTTCACCACCCGTTTGTTGACAGCGTTTTTTATGACAATTACAATTCATGGATTTTTAATAACCCTGGAACAGGAACTTTTCAAGCACCAGCAGGTGATGCTCAGCGGTACGACAAGTTAACACGTGGCTTAGATGATGAAACTTGTTGGACAAAAGACAGTGCTTGTGGAGGAGGAACATTTCAGGAGCAATTGAACTCAGCAGGAAACCGCTCCGATTTAGTTTCGGTTGGTCCTTTTAGAGATTTTAGAAAAGGAGATACCGTTAAGATTTCATTTGCATTTATATTAGCACCTAAGTTAGAAGACGGCAACCCTTACACTGAAAATACTCGTGCTCAACAAGCGCAATTTAGAGCCAATGCACAACGAGCGCAAACTGCATTTAACGGAGAGGATGTAAATTTCAATGGAATTTTAGATGAAGGAGAAGACGCTGACAAGAATGGAGTGATTACCAGATTTATTTTACCATCACCACCTGACATTCCGAAAACAAAAATTATTGCGGAAGACAATAAGGTAACACTATATTGGTCGAATAACTCAGAAGCATCGATCGACCCTATTTCTCAAACGGGAGATTTTGAAGGCTATAGAGTGTTTCTTACGAAGTTAGGTTTTGATGTAACTGGAGTTCCTAATCTGCTAAGAGATTTAAAACCATTAGAGGAGTATGATGTCATTGGAAATCAAATTTCAAATGAAATAGGATTAGAGGACATCACTTTGGACAGCCCAATTCAATTCGAAGGCGATACAACTACATATTACTATAAATACGAAATCAACAATTTGCTCAATGGCTGGCAGTATGCTGTTGGTGTATCTGCTTTTGATACAGGCGATGAAGAACAAAATTTAGAGTCTTTAGAATCCTCCTTATTGGCGAATAACTTTAGGGTTTTCCCAGGTAAAAAAGCCAATGATGACATGGAAGAAAATGAGCCTTATGCTTATCCAAACCCATATTATTACGGAGCTTCTTGGGAAGGACAAAGTAACTTTCAGGAGCAAAGTAGGAAATTGATTTTTGCTAATTTGCCGAAAAAATGTGTGATCAGGGTTTTCACGCCTTCTGGAGATTTAATTGATGAAATCTACCACGATGAAAACTATAAGGGAGAAGATATTCGTTGGTTCCAAACATTTGGTTCTGATGATACAGAGAAGAACGTATTCTCAGGTGGAGAACACGCTTGGGATTTACTATCTAATTTCACTCAAATTATTAGCCGAGGAGTATATTTATTCGCCGTTGAAGACATGGAAACTGGAGAGGTCAAAACAGGAAAATTTGCAATCATTAAGTAACAATTCACTCAATAATAAATAATTAAAATCAAAAAAAATGAAAAAACTATTACTATCGATCGTAGGAATCTTTGCAGCAGGCGCAGCCTTTGCTCAAACTTATCCTTACGTGGACATTAACCAAATTAGTTTTGTAAGTCAAGCGAATTTGCAAAACTGTAACGATTCTTCTGCATACTTAGGAGATACCATTAGAACAAGAGGTGTCGTAATTATGGATGGAAGTTTAAGTGAGGTTGCTTCTGGAAGTATTACAGGAGGAAGTAGACCATTTATTCACCTTACTGACACTGCAAACGGTGGTGTTCAATTTCCATTTAGTGCAATTAACTTAATGGGTGTTAATGCCGGAACAAGTAATCCAAATAACAACATTGAGAATGCGTTGGCTGGAGATATTCTTGATGTTATTTGTATTGTGAGCGAATATGCAGGTGGTATTCAATTACAACCTTTAAGTTCTACTTCGGTAACAATTGCTGGAGTTGGTAATGCGCCAGCACCGGTTGTAGTTCCTGTAGGAGACTTACAGAATAATCAAAGAGTAAATCAATTAACTACTGGTGAGCAGTGGGAAGGTTCATACATTGAAATTCAAAATGTAACTGTAACAGGTGTTTCAACTTTTAGTGGTGGAAACAGAACTGAAATCACTGTAGAAGATGCAAGTGGCAACAGAATTTTAGTTGCAGATCGTTATTTAGGGATGAGAAAGACAGGTGTACCAACGGTAAACCCAAATTCACCTGATTCAGTTGGAAGATTCGTTGTGCCTGCAGTTGGAACTGTTTACAACTACATTAGAGGTGTAGTGGTACAAGATGAAAACGGTCCTTGTTACCCAGGTGCAAGTGGATTTGCAGGTGGTTACGAAATTAATCCGTTAGATTCAAATAGCTTTGATCAAGCTGCATCTCCAGCAATCGTTTCAAATGTGACGAGAAGTGTATTGGTTCCAAATGCAACACAATCAGTAAGTGTTAGTGCCGATATCGTTGATTTTGACGGTACAGTTGTTTCTGCTACTTTATTCTACACGGCTGATCAAACTGCACCTGCAAACTTATTTCAGTCTGTAGCTATGACAAACACAACAGGAAGTATTTACAATGCAATTATTCCGGCATTTCCATTGGATTCAGTTGTTCGATATTTTATCGTTGCTGTAGATGATAGTTCTAACGTAACAAGCAGTCCTTCAAGTTCAGTTGCAGGACCTTTAAACACGTATTTCTATACCGTGCGTCCTAATGGAGCAACAATTATGGACATTCAGTTTAATCCTAGTGCTTCTTCTAATGCTTCTCCATTAGAAAATGATACAGTAACTGTAACAGGTATCGTTACTGCTTCATACGCTTTAGGTGACCTAGGGTACTTATACATTCAAGATGCAACCGCTACTGAAAATGCAGGTATTTTTGTGAATGGAGGGCCTGTTAGTGTTTTCGGTTTAAATAGAGGTGATGAGGTTACTGTTCAGGGTGTTGTAGAAGAGTCTTTTGGATTTACAAGATTAAATGCAATAACCGTTACGGCAACGTCTAATACAGGAACCATTACTCCAATTACATTGGATCCTTCAGATGCGGCATTATTTGGATCAAATGCTTCACCAGCTTTAGAAAAGTACGAAAGTATGTTGTTGAGATACGAGAATCCAATGATGAGTGGAACAGTTAATGTAACAGACCCTAACTTAGGTTTTGGTGAGTTTGAAGTTGGTTCTGGTGCATTAGCTACCGTTGGTGCAAGAGTATTAACAGCAAGACAAGTATTAGGTCAGGCGCAAGGTTCAATTGATGTTTCTTATACTTCTGATACTGCTCAGTACGGTTCGGCATTAAATGTAACTCCTATTCAGTTGACTTCAAACTATACGTTCGATGCATTGGAAGGTATTTTGTACTACGCTTTTGGAAATTACAAGTTAACTCCAAGAAACAATGCTGATTTTGTAAATGTTATTGTTGGTATTAAGTCGTTAACTTCTAACGAAGTTGAAACTGCTATATATCCAAATCCAGCAGAAAATCAAGTAAACATTAAAATTGACGAGTCTTATGCATTTAATAACTTGAACGTACAAGTTGTTGACTTAACTGGTAGAATCGTTTTAGATACTCAAGTTAATTCTGGAATGAGTTCATTGAATGTTGAAGGTTTAGAAAAAGGAATTTACTTAGTTAGAATTACTAACGGAAGTGAAACAATTCACGCTTCTAAATTGATTTTAAAATAATTGATTAAAACTCGTCCCGAATTAATTTCGGGACGAGTTTATTTTTTACGATGAGAAAAAACTTTTACTATTTATTAGGGGCTTTATTGCTCTTTTTTGTTGCTTGCGACAAAGGCGAAGAGCTAGGTAACGAAGCACCAGATACTCAGTTTTCTTTAAAAGCTATTAACTTAAGCGGTGAAAACCGTTTAAATAGTATTGTGAGTTTATCCTGGTCAGGAAACGACCCGGATGGCTACGTTAAAGGGTTTGAATTATCGAGAGATGGAATTCAATGGTCTTTTACAACAGTTCAAGATTCAACCTTCCGATTTAGTTTAACCGCTGGTTCTGACACCGCGGATATCCAACTTTTTGTCAGAGCTATAGACAATGAAAATGTAGCAGATCCTACTCCGGATCAATTGAATATTCCTATCCGGAATACACCTCCAACAGCTGAGTTTGGAGAAGATTTAAGTATCCCAGATACTGCATACCTTGTAGCTACCACAGAGTGGAAAGCTACTGATATTGATGGGGATGCTACCATTACACAAGTTTTATTAAGTATCAACGGTAAGGAATGGTATCCTTTAAACCGCACAAAAAATATTATATCTATTGTTCCGGCAGACGCTACCGCAAATGATTCTGTAGATGCACTTATCTATTACGGAACAGAAACTAGTCCACAAAGTCAGGTCATAAAAGGCTTAGTGATGAATGATACGAATCACTTATACATTAAGTCAATCGATCAGGCAGGTTCAGAAAGTAGCATAGATACCTCTTCTAGCTTCTACATGAAAGGAAAATCAAGCGATTTCTTGGTAATTGGTGGAGTTCCTGCTGCGAACGTACCTTATCAAGATATACTCCAAAATGGAGTCAACATTTCGTATGACTTTATTGATCTAGCGATCAACAACGGAGAGAACCAGCCAAAAATTTGGAACATTACTTTTAGACTACAACTACGTCAATTTTCTAAGCTATTCTTGTACAGTGACGAGTCATTATTCGACAATACCTACACGAATCAGAAAAGCTTCATTTTGGAATTTGCTGCAGCTTCTTTATTAGACTTTGCAAACCAAGGAGGAAAGTACTTTATATCAACTTCCTTTAATCACAATACCAACATCGATGCCTTCACAGGTGTTTTACCGATTAGCACTGTTTCAACCCGAAACTTTGGTTCAGCAAGATTATGGGGTGCAGCTCGTGGAGACTCCGCGTTAGTTTCTGACCTCCCTAATTTCCCTAACCTAACTACGCAGCAGTTTGCCATAACAGGTGTGGGGGTTTTTAATATAGATTCTACGGATACTGAAGTATTGTATACAGGGCAATTGTCTGACGGTTCGAACCTCAATGAGTGGCCTGATACAAAGATTGTAGCTTCTGGAAGGAGATTAAATGGAAAGCTGAATCAAGTGTTTTTTAATGTGCAGCTTTTTGAATTAAAAGGAAATCCAACGAATTTGAATGCCTTATTCAACCAAATTTTAAACGTAGAATTTAATTGATGAAAAAGATATTCACCATCTTATTAATTGTTCTAATTGGATTTACTGCATCCGCACAAGAAGTAGGCGGGACATTAACTGGTGTAATTACTGATGCTGAAACTGGTGAAACATTAATTGGAGCAAACGTCATTATTGTTGGAACCTACAAGGCGGCAAGTTCTGATTTCAATGGCAAGTATGTTTTAGACAAGGTGAAACAAGGAGACTATTCCATTAAGTTTAGCTACATCGGATATGCTGAAAAAATATACAATGGTATTTCTTTTAAAGAAGGTCAGACAATGACAATTGACGTGGCCCTAACCACGAAAACAAATGCTATTGAAGAAGTCGAGATTGTTGGGGCGAAGAGTTTAGTAAACCTGGAAGAGGCAAAATCTTCTGTTACCATTTCTCAAAAAGACATTGCTGATATGAATGTTAGAGACGTTCAAGAAGTGGCAGCCATGCAGTCTGGAGTTACAAAATCGCCTGATGGATTACAAATAAGAGGAGCTCGAGTATATGAAACACAATACATTGTAGACGGAATTTCTGCGCAAGACCCATTGGCAGGTACAGGATTTGGTTTAAATGTTGCCTCTAGTTCAGTAGGTAGTATTGATATTGTTACCGGTGGAGTAGGAGCAGAGTTTGGAGACGGTTCATCCGGATTAATTAACACCACGATACGAGAAGGTGGAGATGTGATGGAGTATGCTGGGACGTGGCAGCGAGATAATTTTGGATTTAACAGAAACCAAGGCACAGCGTGGAATACAGACATTGTAGAATTTTCTGCAGGTGGACCTGTGCCATTTACGGACAAGAAGATGACCTTCTTTACGAACTTTACAACACGGTTGACTGATACTTACTTCGGCGAAGAGGCAGACCAGTTGAGAAGTTCGCTTTTTTCTAACAATGAGGCGTATTGGGCACCAAGACAAGATAACAATTGGACGAATACCTTAAAGTTATCGTACGATTTTGGTAAGGGAACTAAATTAACCCTTACCAATCAGCACAGTTTAAGCATCAATCAGAATACGAGAACGCTTCAAATTGTAGGTTTTGATGCCATTCTTCAACCGGGTTACCAATTTGAAAGAAGTTTGAATTTAGATAACGCTACCACTTACACACACCATTCGAATTTAACGGCTTTAAATTTCAAAAAACTAATCAATGACAATTGGTGGTTTAATGTTTCAGCAGGTCGTTTATTTACCAACTTACGCGCTGATGCGAATGGTCGACCATTTAGAGAAGAGACAATAGATCAAATTTACGATGAGCGCTCTATCGTTACAGACCCAGTCTCTATTTTTAATCCAGGAGATGATGTTCAGTTTGTGTTGCCCGGTCCAGGTTTAGTAAATAACGGCGGTATAAGCAACGTTTGGCATGACCACTACGCGCGAGAATATACCTTCAAAACAAAGTTTACAAGATACTCTACGTCTCAAAAGAACAAACTGAGCTTTGGAGTTGAGCACAAAAGCACAGAGTACCAGTGGGTAGATGTAAGTAGCCCTTGGATAGGTGCTCCAATTCAAATCAACGATTCAGTTACATCTCCTTCAACGAGTGTAGGTTCTTCAAATGATATTTGGAAGGTGAACCCTTTTAACGGAGGAATATTTGTTAGTGATGAAATTCGGTACAGAGGAATTATTGCCACCCTAGGTGCACGGTTGAATTATTGGGCGCCGGGTAAATTTGCTGATGATGCTGTTGCAGACCCGAACTCTCCTGTTTTAGATCAAGTGCGAGAAGATTACATGGATAAAACCACTGGTATTTTTGGAAGAAGAATAAAGGCAAGAATTTTACCTCGAATAAATGTATCTTTTCCTGTTACAGAGAACAACGTTTTGTACTTTAACTACAGTCACCAAATGCGTTTGCCACATCCAAGGTTTGTGTATGCAGGTTTAGATGAAGAATTTCAAGACAGGTCATTTTTATCAAATTTGGGTAATCCAGACATTAATCCTGAAGTGAACATATCTTACGAAGTAGGGTACAAGACACAAATTACAAAAGACATCGGTTTGACCTTGGCGGCATTCAACAACAACCGCTTCGACTACATTGTGCAACGACGAGTAATTGTAACAGATCAAACAGGAAGACCTGTTACTAAAAGGATGTATATTAATCAAGATTATGCTAGAATTTTTGGTTTAGAAGGTGGGGTTTCTGTGCGGTATGCAAAGTATTTCAGAACCTTTATGAATGCTACCTACCAAGTGGCTAGAGGAAAGTCAAATTCAGCAAGAGAGTCAGGATTGCAAATTGAGCAAACTGGTGCAATCGCCTTATCATCAGAGCAGTTTTTAGCATTTGACAGACCGTGGGATGTTACCTTAGGAATTGTTTTTAGCACGGATTCAACGTTTAAAATAAGAGGGAAAGTTATTTCCGGATTGCGAATATTTGCCTCCTTTAACTATATCTCAGGCCTTCGATATACGCCACTTCGCCAAGAGGGAGTTAACTCAATTGGACGTCCACAATTTATTACATTGGATGATGAGTACTTACAAGGCCAAGGCTCTGCTTGGTTTAACTCTGATTTAAAGATTAGTAAAAACATTTGGCTTTCTAAGGCAAAGAAATCAGGTCTGGTAATAAGTGTTGAGGTTCGTAATTTATTGAACATGAAAAATGCTCAACGAATTAATCCGGTGACCGGAAGAGGTTATGAACCAGGAGATGACGTACCAAACGAATGGAGAGATCCTAGGTTTATTGGTCCGGAAGAAAATGGCGTTCCACCGGACGATCCTGCGAGATATCAGGCACCAAGACAAATTTTATATGGCTTATCATTTAAATTTTAAGATGAGAGATATGAAGAACATAGCGACTATTTTTATTGGTCTAGTGCTTTTAGTTTCTAGCGCGTCAGCACAATTAATACCCAACTTTGGAGCGCAGCGAGCAGGTTTGTCTACTCTTGCATTTTTGAAAAATGATTTAAACCCTCGCTCAACAGCTCTAAGTGGAGCAAGTGTGTCATTGGACGCTGATGCTTTTTCATCTTTCACAAATCCTGCGGCAACAGCAGATTTAAAGAGTTTTCACGGAGCCATGAGTAATGTAACCATTGGGGCAGGAATTCAACAGTCTTTTTTATCTGTTTCAATTCCCCGTAAAAACAACTTTTCAACCTTCGGATTTTCGCTAAACATGTTGAATTCTGGAGCAATGGAAAAACGTACGGAGTTTCAACCGGAAGGAACCGGAGAGAAGTTTTATGTCACAAATATGGCGTTTGGTGGAACGTATGCTCAACAATTGAGTGACATGTTCTCAGCTGGAATTACCATGAAGTTTATTTACGAGCAAATTGATACTTACACAAATGCTACCGTTGCAGCTGATGTTAGTTTCTTGTATAAAACAGACTATAAAGATTTAAACTTTGCTGTAATGATTCAAAATTTTGGAGGAAGCTCTTCCATCAATGGAGATGATTTACCTGAGGATTTTAACCGAAACTTGAATCCAACTGCTGACGATTATTCTGTTCCAACTGTATTTAGTTTGGGAGCTTCAATTATACCTTGGAAAAAAGAAAAGCAGTCGTTGTTGATTGCACTGCAATTGAATCACCCTTCAGATAATGCTGAAAATTATAGAATTGGCTTAGAATATGAGTACATGAAGTTATTGTATGTTAGAGCCGGATATATGTTAAATGTTGCAAGTCAAAGTTTACCAACTTTCGGATTTGGGTTACGACACAGAATAGGGGCACATCCGCTGTTTATTAACTATGCAGCAAACGCGACTGATTTTTTAGGTGTGCAGCACACTGTTGGTTTGGCTATTGGAATAAATAAAATGGATCGAGAGAATGAAGAACGTTAGTATAAAGACACTTGGTTTTGCAGTGCTGATGGTTTTCCTTTCAGGCTGTGAAAGCTATTTTGGAGATAAAACCGATTTGTCATTTATTGAGCTTCCTGAGCAGAACTTTCGTGAAGTAGCTTACGTCCCTGTTCAACCAATTTTAACACAATTTGCATCTCCAACGGATGTTGTTGCCGGTTTTGATGAACTTATTTACGTGGTGGATAACGGCAGTCAAGAGGTTATTGCCTTGGACCAGTCTGGTAGAGAAATTGGCCGAAAATTTATTCAAGGAGCAATGACCATGGCTCAAGATAGGAGCCTTGATTTGTTGGTTATAGGAACCATCACTGATACTGCAAATTCTAGTATAGTAAGAAGTTGTATTTATCGCTTAGACTTATCAACTTCGATGGGGTATGGTCTGCGATTCGCAGAGTTTACGGATACCATCATTCACCCATTTTATTTTAAATCATCTTCCATTTCAGGTGATCAGGATGTAAGTTTAAAAAACATTGCGGTGTTAGAAGATAACTCCTTCTATGTTACTAGAACTGGACCAAGAACAGTACCCACTAGAGACGATGCTATTTTGTTGTTTGACCAAAACGGCAGATTCATCACTCCTTTGGAAATAACAGACAGTCGAGGTGCTGTTTTTCGTGACTTTTTTAAAGATCCGGTAGGAATAACTAGTCTGGTAAAACCGCCACAGATTAATGTGGATACTAGAGGCGACTTTATATTTACCTCTGTTGATCCAAATGGTGTTTTAAAAGTTCAATACATTGAGAAACTAGAATCTATTGATGGAACGGCGTATACACCAAAAGTTAATTTTAGTGCAGATACAACCTTGGCGAGCAGCTTTATTAATGAGCCATTTAAATTTGAACGACCCTTAGACGTTGAGTTCACCGGTGATGGTACGAACTATATTTTCGTGATTGATGCGGAAAAGGATTCCTTGTACCAATTTACAGCAAATGGTCTAGAAGGGGTTGAGCCTCCGCCAGCTTCTGGTCAAACAAAGTTTATCAAAACTTCTTTTGGAGGAACAGGAATTGGCGCTACGCAGTTTAACGAACCAGCCGCGGTAGCTTACAATAACAGAATTCTTTACGTTGCTGATAAGGGAAATAGCAGATTATTACGCTTTAAACTAACCTTAGATATTCGTTAATTGGTAGTTAACCCTTAAAGCTAGCCGCTACGTGTAATCCATCACAATAAGGTTTGTTGTTTGAGGCTCCGCATCTGCAAAAGGCAGCTTTTGTCTTCACTTCTTTATTTCCATTCTGATCTGTCATTTCAAATGAACCGCTAACCATAAGAGGACCATTCTCAGCAACTGTTATGGTAGTAGAACTTTCAAAATACTTTAAGGGCAACGATTTGAAATTGCAAACAGCCGTTTCTTCCATAACTGATAATTCAGGGCTAGAAGCTGTTATGACGTTACGAGGAGAGTTGCTGTTACAACTAATTTTTTAGAGGGGACAGTGTATTGCTTGAAGTGCTGATTTAGCTATTAAAACAATCCTGAAATTGTTCCGTTGCCATCTATTTCAATTTTTTCGGCAGACGGAGTTACAGGTAATCCAGGCATTCTCAGCATATTTCCGGCAATTGGAATGATAAAACCGGCTCCGGTAGCAATTTCAAATTCTCGAATGTGTATATCAAAATTTTCGGGTCGACCAATCAACTTCTCGTTGTCGCTTAAGCTTTTTTGTGTCTTTGCCATACAAATGGGAAGCTTGCCATAGCCCAAGCTTTCAAAACGCTTTAATTGATTTTTTGCTTTCGAAGTAAGTTCCACATTATTTGCACCGTAGATTGTTTTACAAATTTTTTCAATCTTGTTAATAGGAGTATCCTCCAATTCGTAAGTTGGAGTGAACTGCTGCTTGCAAGAAGCGGCAGCGGTAACGACTTTTTCAGCTAACTCAGTGCAGCCTTTTCCTCCTTCAGCCCAACCGTAACTTAATGCAACTGGAACTCCCATTTTTTCGCAATGCGCATACACTGCAGCTTTTTCTGCTTCTGTATCACTACTGAAAGCATTGACAGAAACAACCACCGGCAATCCAAAACTCTGAATGCTTTCAATGTGTTTTTCTAAGTTCGGAATTCCTTTCTCGAGAGCATCTACATTCTCACCCGTCAATTGATCTAAAGGTTGTCCTCCGTGATATTTTAGCGCACGAATGGTTGCCACAACTACTACAGCTTTTGGTGATAGTCCTGCTTTACGACATTTAATATTTAAGAATTTCTCAGCACCTAAATCTGCAGCAAACCCAGCTTCTGTTACCACATAGTCACCCAAGCTCATGCCCATTTTAGTCGCAATAATAGAGTTGGTACCTTGCGCAATATTCGCAAATGGTCCACCGTGAAGAATGGCAGGATTTCCTTCGAGCGTTTGCACCAAGTTAGGTTTTATCGCATCTTTTAACAGCACGGCAATAGCACCTGAAGCGTTGAGGTCTCTTGCGAAAACGGCCTTTCCCTCAAAGGTATCAGCAATGTAAATGTTACCGCACATTTCTTGCAAATCTTCCAAGTCTTTACACAAGCATAAGATGGCCATAATCTCAGAAGCGGCAGTAATGTTAAAACCCGCCTCACTTGGAATTCCTCCGGTTTTCCCCCCTAAACCTGTAACAATGTTTCGAAGAGAACGGTCGTTCATATCCATGCAGCGCTTCCAAATAACCGTTCGTGGATCAATTCCTAGGTTTTTACTTTTACTTTGTATGTTGTTGTCTATTAAGGCTGCTAATAGGTTGTTCGCCATACCGATGGCATGAAAATCTCCTGTAAAATGCAAGTTAATGTCGACCATAGGAATAACCTGACTCCAACCACCACCAGCAGCACCGCCTTTCATTCCAAATACAGGGCCTAAACTCGGTTCTCTTAGCACAACAACTGACTTTTTACCAATGTGATTTAATCCATCACTTAAGCCAATAGAGGTGGTCGTTTTCCCTTCACCAGCAGGAGTAGGAGTAATGGCAGTTACCAAAATCAGATTACTTTGATTGATAGCGTTGTCATTGATTAGATCCTGTGGAAGTTTGGCCTTTTCATTGCCATAGTACTCCAAACTCTCTTCTTTTATGCTAAGTTTAGTTGCTACCTCTCGAATGTGCTTGGCAGTAACTTTTTGTGCAATTTCTATGTCAGTCATTTATTATTGAGTTTTATGCCTTTCTGAGATTGAGTGGTGCAGATAATAATCCCTTTTCAGCTATCAAATACTTTCTACAAAGTCTAAAAATACTTTTTTATGTAGTTCGAGGTCCATATTCGGAGAAAGAGAAACACGGGCAATATAATCCTTATCTCCTTCTTTGGTTGTACCCTGAGTTGAAGTTGCCGGAATTGTCCAGTAACATCCCTTTAACTGACCATAACTCACACAGTATTTACTTTCGTCAGGAATGTTCGTGATCATTAAATTTATTAACTTATGATTTAAAGCTCTTTTATATTCCTCTCTTTCCTCTTCAGTATTTCCTTTCGTTGGTAAATCTAAAGAAAATACAGAGGGGGTAAATCCTTCTTTTGCAAGTTCTTCAGAAACAAAATTAATTTTTGCAGTAGGTAGTGTTTCCTTAATAAAATTCACAAATTCTCGTGTATTTAGATAGGCATCTTGAATTCGTTGATTCATCGAAGGCAATTGTTTTGCTAGTATTTCATACTGAAGGTCAGTAGCTTCATTGTCACAAAGACTGAGGTGCAATTCAATTTTTTCCATTAACGCATTTCCTTTTTTATTGGCTACACAGTAACCAGCCGTGCATTTTCCGCCACTTGGAAATTTTGAACCACTGGCATATGAAATGGCTCGAACGGTAGATAAGATATCTGCTTCTCCTAAAAAGTGAACATTTGGACAAAAGGTCTGGTCCAAAATAAAGACAGGGTCTGTTGCTATTTGCCCACTTGCCGTTTTACGTTCTGCACTTAAAACATTTTTTAGTGCAGTAAGGTCCGGAACTTCCACTCTAGGGTTGGTAGGAATTTCAGCAATAATATATGGAACTGCATCTTCTTTTGCAATTTTGGTTAGCACGGTATCAATACTTTGCACCATGTCGTTGTCTCCGTCCACCGGTAGGTCCACCACTTCAACATTGTCAAGGCATGCAGCGACCCTTCGCGCTTGGTCATTTGTTCCACCGTAGCAGTTAGGCGGTACTATAAATTTAATCGCCTTCCCTTTGTGATTCTCAATAGCGTCATGAATTAGACCCATCATGATTGCATACTGAACAGATAGACCGCTAGAACCCACAAGAGCAGGAGTATCTGCCACAGTTATGGTAGAAATGGAATCTAAAACAAGTGATTTGTTTTGAGTAACACTTAAGTCAGGAACATTAATTTGTTCCTGTTTAATAATTGAATTCAAGGCAATTAAAGAATTAGCAGGCGTCATTGCAATGGTCTCTCTTCTTCTGACGTGTTGAATATCTGAAATGTAACTTTCATTCGACTTGCCGTTCACAACCAAAACACTCCCTAAATTTGGTAGAATGTTAATGTAAAAGTCTGCACCTTTGGCGAAATCAATTAAACCAATCTCATCGTGTTGAGAAACTAAAATCGTTGAACCATCAAACTCTGGCAGTGAATCTGCTTCTTCGACTTTTTTCAATTCGAAGTTGTAGCCATAAACCTTGCGTACTATTTCAGCGTCAAAAAATTCAGGCAATTCCCCTGCGTATAATATTTGAGTGTTTTTTTGATTGAATAAATTTTTTCTCAAAACGGATAAAATTGGAATCGTTGCCGAGGAAAAACTAATTACATTCTGTGATTGGAGATTATTCTGCTTTGCAATTGCCCATTCGAGTATACAAGAAAGGGGATGTCCCAAACGGATGTAATCATACGCAGTGGGAATTTTATGCAGTGATGATGTATTCGAATTGTTAGCCTCGTAGAGGGCATCAAACTCTTCTAAAAACTCTGTTTTTGCTAAGTTTTCATTATAAATGTCTAATCGATGAGTTGTTAATCCCAACCAATCTTTTGGCATATTCTCTATTACCGCTTTTAGGTAATTAAGCATTCTTTCGTTTTCCATAATATCTGTTGATAGGCTGTTAATTTACATTAATGGAAAATATCTTCAAAGAGATATTAAGCCTTTTTTTAATCTTAGCAACCGCATCTTTTAAAGGAATACAATTGGGGGTAGGAAGTGTTTATAAACGTGTTGTGAATTATTTTAAAATATTGATTTTGAGTGATATAATTATAAAAAACCTCGTTAGGCAAATCGATATTAAAGCATCTGTTATTTCCTTTAGAAATAAATTACTCCTTCAAGATTTTTTCGGCAATTTGCTGAGCATCCTTGCAATACTGATCATCCCCTTGCAGGGTCCATTCGCCAGTTTTTTCAAGGTAAAATCGAACAGTTTTTTCCACTACTTCCAAATAACCACCAAATGATTCTAGCGTGCTTTGAACTTCTTCCAAATAATCAGCATTGCTTAGCTCGTCACTTAAGACTAATTTCCAAAGTCTGTTAATGCGTTTAGATTTCTCTTTATAAGTTGGACCTTTTGTTTTGTATGCCATTAAAAAGAGGGAAAGTGCTTTTGCCTTGGGTGTTGGCTTGCTTGATTTCATCTGCTTACTATTTTTGTAAAAGTACGGCTATCTAATCACTCTAATTCTAAAAAAAAGTTATGGTTGCCGGGATGAACATATTTCCTCGGAATTTGTAAATTGCTAGTATGAGAATTAAACTAAAATCAACAGTGGCTTGCGACTTAGAAACCGTTCATAGAAAGTTTGATGGTGAATTGTTTAACTATTTATTACCTCCAGGAGCCAAGTTGATTCATTTTGGTGGTTCAACAAAAGGAGACATTGTTCACCTTAAATTACCAGTAGCTAGGGAATGGATCAGTGAAATAACCGAAAACGGAAAATCTGAGAATAGCTACTACTTTATTGATGAAGGTAAAAAGTTACCCTTTCCTCTAAAAACTTGGCGGCACAAACATGTTTTGAAGGCCTCAGGACAGTATACTATAGTTGAAGATGACATGAGTTTCTCTTCCGGAAACGCCTTTTTTGACGTTCTTATTTACCCAGTGTTACTACTATCGTTCTTACCCAGAATTTGGCAATACAAAAGCTATTTTAAAAACTGATTTATTTCTTGAATTGTATTAATACCAAATTAATTATTGGCCACCGTTATTATAACGTTTCCTATTTTTTGACCCTTAACAACATATGCATACGCTTCAGCTATATCAGCTAAGTTATATTCTCGGTCTACAATAGGCTTAAATTTTAGCTGTTCTAAAAGTTTACTGATGTACGGTATGGTTTTATTCTTGTTGAAAGGAATAGGGAAGATTACTTTTTTACTAGACCATGAAGTGAGTAAAGGATAAAAAAATTTTGTGCGTATGGACCTAACTCAGAGGAGATGTATACACCATTTGCGTTCAATAATGGTTTACACTTGCGAAAGGTGCTTTTACCAACTGTATCAAAGATGAAATCATATCGATCATTTCCTTTTGTAAAATCTTCTTTGGTATAATCTACTACTCTGTCCGCACCTAATCCTTTAATACGCTCTATATTTTTTGTGTCGCAAGTAGCTGTTATTGTAACATTATACTGCTTTACAAATTGTAATAGAGCCGAACCAATAGCGCCTGTTGCTCCATTGATAAAAACATTTTGTCCCGATTTGATATCAGCCTTATGTTCAAATGAGAAAGCATAGTGCGCTCCTTCCAAGCTTGCTGCCGCCTGTTTGAAATCAATGTTCATTGGAATAGCAAAAATATTTTCAGCAACAGTTACTAAGTACTCAGCTTGAGATTCGGAACCTGCGTCACTAAAGCCAAATACCCGATCACCTTTATTAAATGATGTAACATTTTTTCCAACTGAAATGACTTCTCCGGCAAAATCGGTTCCCACTATGACTTTCTTTGGTTTGAAAAATCCTAAGAAAAATCGCATTATGAATGGTTTAGCGGTTAGGACGGCACAATCTGTTCGATTAACAGTAGTCGTGTATACCTTGATTAATACTTCATTGTAATTTTGAACAGGTATTTCAACCTGCTCAATTTTAAGTTGACTAGGTGAATAGTATTTTCTTCGTATTGCTGCTTTCATCCTTTGGTTTTGTTTTATAACTGTTTGCCTGTGCGAAGTATCCTGAAAAGCAGCAATACATCTTGTTTTGGTTATTGTTTTTCATTTACTTAATTTCAATATCCTAAAAGCTCCTTGAATTACCAATGCGAATACGATTGTTCCGATAATCAAATCAGGTTTATTTGAACTTAACCAATTCACCATTATTCCTGCGATTATTACACCTAAATTGATAATCACGTCATTTGAAGTGAAAATCATGCTTGCTTTCATATGTGCATCATCTTTGCTCTTTGACTTTTGTAAAAAGTAAAGACAAATTCCATTTGCAATAAGAGCAAAGATTGAAACGATTATCATGGTTGAAAAATCGGGAAGTTTCTCATCTCCGATAAACCGCCTTAAAACTTCTACAAATCCGATAATTGCAAGTGTTATTTGAAAGTATCCCGCAAGTTTTGCAATCTGCTTTTTCTTTATCAATGTTCCGCCAACGGCAAACAGACTAATTCCATAAACGAAGCTGTCTGCAAGCATATCCAAACTATCGGCAACTAGCCCCATAGATTTAGAAAACAGTCCTGTTGCCATTTCGATTATGAAAAAAGCAAAATTGATAATAAGTATAGACCAAAGAAGCTTTTTTTGATTCTTGTTTTCTTCAAAGTCTGTTTGGTTGGTCTGTTCAGTCGATATTTTCTTTCCACCTAAATTTAGTTCGATAACAGACTTCTCGATTTGGTCGATTTCTCCGAAGTGAAAAACGGTCATTTTTCGTTTTTGAATGTCAAATTCCAAATTCGCAATACCCGAAATTTCGTCCAATTTCATTCGAATGAGATTTTCCTCTGAAGGACAATCCATTTTAGTTATTTCAAATATTGTTTTATTCACTCAGTTACTTTGCTCGTTAACGTTTAATGCATGTGGCGTGTGCCATTGCTGTTGTTTTGAAAACCTAAGATAGTGAAAAAGCGAAAAGACTGTCTATTCTCCGTCAACTTTTAACTTCCTTACTCGTCATTGTGGGTTATGTTAGCGGACCGAGCTATGAAAAGCAAACCTTAGACGCTTTTAAACGACTTACATTAAACATATGATTTATTGAACTGGCTTAGCACATGACATATACACGGAGTTGTGAAGAGTTATTTTTCTCTCTGTCAAGTACTTTCGTGAAATAAAGTGAGTCAAAAGTTTAGTTGAAAATATTTTCTAAGTCTTGACTTCCTACTATTGCAACAATTTCAACAATATCATTTAAATAGTCTATTAAATTTCTTTTCATGAGTTAGTCCTGGAATTGCCCAAAACACATACACATGTGCCATGTGTTATGTTCGCACTATGTCTTTTTTATGCTTCTAAATTAGTTATAAAATCTATTTTTCATTCAATTTGAGTGACATAACACTTCTTATCCGATGGCTATGCGCATATTATTCGACTAATCTGAACGAGCCATTCTAAAAGTGGCATTTTGATAAAAGCGAATCTTCACCTCAATTATTCTCCTCCCTTAATGTGTTTCAATTTGTACTCAAACATCATTCCCATCTGGGTGCTTCTTTTCTTAATTTCTTCGGCGTTTTGTCCTTCAAAGTGATGGTCAATAGTGGCATGAAAAATTGTTAACCATCGTTCAAAATGCTTTCCATCAATGGGCAGGGGAGTGTGTTTTTGAAAAGGACTACCAGAGTACTTTTTTACATTGAACACAATGGTCTCCCAAAAGCCATACATTTTTTCTAAATGAGGTTGCCAATTACCCTTCACAACACTCTCGAAAATGGGCCCAAGTAGTTCATCTTCTCTCACTTTTCCATAAAACTCATTTACTAGTAACTGTATATCTTCGCTGCTCGTTATTTCTTTTGCCATGCTTTAAAATTAAGCCTCTTCTACATTTTACTCACTATTTTTCCCATTTTTCAAACTCTTTTTTCGTTCATTTGTCTTCTACATAAAACCATTCCCATGAAATTACATAAATTACTCATTAGCAGCATTTGTTTACTAGCAACGCTCGCACTAAACGCACAAGACATGAACTTTTTTGATTTTAAAGTAGAAAGCATAACAGGAGAAGCAATTGAACTCAATAAATTTAAAGGAAAGAAGATTCTAGTGGTCAATACTGCATCTAAATGTGGCCTCACACCACAATACGAGACCTTGGAGGAATTGTACAAAACCTACAATGAAAAAGATTTTGTAATCATCGGTTTTCCGGCAAACAACTTTGGGGCACAAGAGCCTGGCACAAATGAAGAGATTGCAACCTTTTGCAAAGCAAACTACGGCGTTTCATTTCCTATGATGGGAAAAATTTCTGTGAAAGGAGACGACATGCATGAACTGTATCAGTGGTTAACACAGAAGTCGAAAAATGGAGTAGAAGACTCTGAAGTATCATGGAACTTTCAAAAATATTTGATTGACGCCAACGGAAATTACGTGGCAATGGTTGCCCCACAAGAATCACCTGCATGTGATCAGATTATCAATTTTATTGAACAATGAAATTAGATATACTCGCCATTGGCGTTCACCCTGACGACGTTGAACTGAGTTGTGCAGGGACTATTTTAAAAGAAATAGCGGCCGGTAAAAAAGTTGGCGTTCTTGACTTAAGCCATGGAGAGCTAGGTACACGAGGTTCTGGGCCTTTGCGTTTAAAGGAGGCTGCAAAATCTGCAGAGATTTTAGGATTAGCTTGTCGCGAAAACGTTGGAATGGCCGATGGCTTTTTTAAAAATGACCAAGAACACATTCTGCTCATAGCACAAATATTAAGGAAATACCAACCCGACATTATTCTGTCGAATGCACCGAGAGACCGGCATCCGGACCATGGTAGGGCGTCCAAACTTATCTCTGATGCTTGTTTTTACAGCGGACTGCGGAAAGTAGAAACAAAACTAGACGGTGAAATTCAAGAAGCATGGCGCCCAAAAGCGATTTACAATTACATTCAAGATCGTTTCATTGAGCCCGATTTTGTGGTAGACGTAACTCCATTTGTAGATACTAAGATGGATGCCATCAAAGCCTTTTCATCGCAATTTTACAATGAGGGGTCGAACGAACCCGAGTCTCCTTTAACGATGAAAAATTTCTTTGAGTTCGTACGCGCACGCATGGCTGATATGGGACGTTATATTCAAGTAGACTATGCAGAAGGTTTTTTAGTAGAACGACCGGCAGGAGTGAAGTCGCTAAGCGATTTACATTAGGATTTTCGCACCTTTCGAAATACTCTTTTCAAGTAAATAAAGTCTTGTTTTTTCAATAAGAAATCACCACCTCGAACATCGGTAGTTGCTATCATTTTGTAAAATAAGAATAGGAAAATACTGAGGTACGATAAACTGGCACAGATTGCAGCCCCAATAAGTCCCAACTCAGGAATGAGGCTAAATCCTGCAATAACAGTCACCACCAGACCAATGCTTGAGCTTGTTGCGTTTATTTTTTGCTGACCAGTTCCTGCGAAAAACCTGCTTAAAATCACTTCGCAAGCTAAGGCAACAATTCCTACACTCATAAAACTTATGACAATCGGTGTTTCATTAAAATCGGAACCCAGTAAGCCGGTGTAAATCACCTCTGGAATAAGCATTAGAATCGCAACTAGCGGCAACGTAAGTAAGAACACCACTTTTAAAAGAATAAGACTTAATCGGGCGGCATTTTCTTTTGATTTTCGACTCGATATTTTTGCATACTGAACGGCTCCGATGCTTTTGCTTGGCAGCAATAAACCTTCAGAAAGCTGAACGCCTGCCATAAACTTACCTACAGTCGCCCTTCCGCTAAAATAATCCAACAAAAAGTAGTTTAGCCGATAGTTTAACAACTGCGTTATGTTGGCAATTTGCAGGTAAAACCCATATTGAATTAATTCTTTAAAAAGTTTGAGGGTAGGCCAAATGATTTGTTTTTCAAGTGTCGGAATCAAGCGGGCAAAACTTAAAATAAATGCTAGGCAATAGGCGATAAATGTACTTTGAATGAATGCGTCAATGCTTTGGTCGTTCAGCACAAAATAAAATATGCAAAGTGCCCCAATTTGCACTAGTGCTTGCATAAGGGCCACAAAATTGAAGGTTTTAAAACGCTGTTGACCTGCCAATAAACCTAAGTTGGCACCTATGGCAGATTGTAAAAAACCTAAAACCAAAATAGCGTTTGCATATTCTGAGTCCAACGCGGGAATGAGTAAAAGTAGGCTATAGTATAAAGCAGCACTCAGTACAATCCAAGTGTAAGCAGCAATAAGTAAGGAATTTGCACTCTTGCGAGAAGTAAAATACACCAAACTTCCACCACAAACTACATTGCTAATTAAAAGGTAGATGGTAATTTCTAGTATAATAATACCGACCGTTCCCAGGCCCTCACTGCCTAAAAAGTTAGAGTTCAGCAAGAGCAATGCAATGGAAAGCACAGCCAAGCTAATTCGAGTTGAAACGGTATTTATAATATTGCCTATCAATTTGTTTATTTGTTAAAGCTAGCTTTCAGCTGATTCCAAAAATTCCAAAAATTAAAATGATAACGCTTGCCATCTACCAATATTTCCTCGCCTACTTTACTCAGGGTGTGAAAGCCTTCAGCATACCTGCCTTTTGGTGGAAGAATTTCTCTTACAAAAGACTCTTCAAACTCTGTAGGGCTAAGCTTTTCAATTTGTTTTAGTACAATGCTACCACCGTATGTTTTTGAACAGTTTTGGGTAGGTCGAATGATTTTGCCATTTAAAAGAAAAGGTGTTCCGGCTGGTCTTGCCGAACGAACGTCAGTTAATACCGGATTTAAAAGATGCGGATGGTATGGTCCTTCAATGGAGTTGGCGTAAAATAAATACAGGTTTTCTTTTGGTGAACTTGCATGCATGCAGCTCAACCACCATTTTCCGTCTTTTTCAAACAGGGTCGGGTCAATCCACTGACCTTCTAAAAGCAAATGCTTTTGCAAAACGTTCAGTTGTTCATCTACTTCGTGCAATTGAAGTAGGTTGCTTTTGTAATTCTCTGGTAAAACGTAACACTTCTCATCGTGTTGGATGCTAAAAGGATAGGAGTAGTGAGTCTTATCACCTAAAAAATCACTCAGTTTACCGGAATTGGTGTCTAGTTTTTTTAGACTTCCCTTGCTGATTTTATAATTGTACAATTCCAAGAGTACTTCCTTTTTGTTCCATGCAAATGGGTCGGCGTAATAGCTGTTGCTCGGTGCCTCATTCAACCACTTTACTGGCTTTAACGGATGATTTACTAGCTCTTCAATCGGTTGGGCAACTCGTCCAATATTCCACTTTTCTGCTCTAAATAATCTGCCAAGATGAAAACGAACCTTGTTAGCAATTAACTTAAATAGGAACCGAAGGGAAGTAAAGTTACTAGGCACCTTGTATAATTTTCCTTTTTCAGGAATTGCTTGTAGTGCTAACTTTCGTTGCGGATCATGAACGATTGCCTTCACGGCAAGTGCAGGCCAAACGGAAGTTTCTTCTAAAACGTGGTGCAGGTTAGCTCGATAGCTGTGGTTATTGGTTTGAAAAAATCCTTCTCGAATCAGTTTACCTTGATCTAGTTGCTCAGTAAGCTGCTGTAACATGCTTCCCGTAATGGAATCGCCGTTAAAAATTTCCCAAAACGCGGCAGGTCCTCCTCGGTATTTTCTTGGGTTACCATGATGAAAAGACCAAATTCCATAGGTCGGAATGCTCAGTGCTTCACCTTTTAAAATGCCAAAACCAAAGCGAAGTACAACATCTAATTCTAATGATTTAAATGTCTCTAAATCGCTTTTATTGAAATAGTTTGCTACTCCTTTTTGCTCCGGAGTAAAAGAGAATTTTGGAGTGGTTGGAAACTGTTTCTCCCACTCAGTGAGTTGCAGTGGTCCGTTCCGATCTATGTTTTTATAAAGGCTTCGGAAGCCTACAGAGACGCTTTTTGCTGATGGTTTGGTACTGCCTATATTTTGAATAAACCCAACGAATTCGGCATGTTTAGTATCTACAACATATTGAATGCTGTCCGCTTGCCACTTTTTAAGCAAAGGACTGTCTACTAAAATGGCAAAACGAAGCTTTATCTTTTCAGGCATGCTCTTCTAACGCTTTATGGTATAACTGTAGAAACTGTTCCTGAATGCGTGCCTCTCCAAAATTAGCTACAGCATAGTTCCGAAGTTGCTCCTGATCGTATTTTTTATAATCGTCCAACATGGTAAGAATTCCCTTTTCAAGTGTTTGAGCAGAGTTAGGTTCTAGTAGCAGTCCTCTCTCTTCATTCATGTATTCTGGAATTCCACCCACCCCTGATATCAACACCGGAACTCCACTAGCAAAGGCTTCAACCATCACTACCGATTGGGTCTCAAACTGACTGTAAAGTAATAAGAAATCGGCATTTTGAAGTAGAGCAGCTACCTTCTCTATCTCCACTTCTCCATAAAACGTGTAACGACCCTTCATGCTCCCGTTCTCTAACGCTTCTAACATAAAAGCTTCATCAGGTCCAGCTCCTAAAATATCTATTTCAAAATCCTTGCGTTGAATTCCTACTTTATTTAGGGCTTTAACAATTAAGTGAATGTTTTTTGGTCTCTTGGTGATATTCGAAATGTAAATCACCCGTATTGGATTGTTTGCTTTGTCCAATTTCGGTTGAAACAGTTCAGTGTTTACCACATTGGGGACGATCGAGAAATTGGCTTTGATGCCGTGTCGCTTAATGGCTTCTTTTAAATAGTTGGAAACACAGGTAATTCCACTCGATTGTTTGGCAGTGTATTGGTAAAATTTCTTCCGGAAATAACCCTTGAAAGCTCCACTCTCGGCTGTGTATCCTGACCAATGTTCTGTGATGAGGAACGGAATGTTTTCTGCTGTTTTTAAAAAATTAGCTAGTAGAGCAGACCTCCCATTGATGTGAACGTGACAAAGGTCTGGTTTGCCAATGTCTTTCAAATATGCTTTGTAACCAATGGTTTGAGCTTTTCTGTATCGAAAAAACGAGGCTACTTGATTGAATATACTCAAGCCCAATTGAGGCTTTTTGTAGTACACACGGTACTCTGGGAATCCGTGTTGTTCTGTTTTTTCAACGGCAAAATTTTTGGAAAGCTCGCTGTTAGAATGCACAAAAATTACTCCCAAGCGGCATTTTTTAGAAAGCGCTAAGGCATGGTTTTCAATGAAATTGCCATCAAATTCTTCGAATTTGCTAGGGTACCACTTGGGTAAAAATAAAACGTTCAGTTCGCGATCAATCAAATGGGTTCATTTTTAACCAAAAGTATTCATTCCGTTTAAACCGCTTTCATAAAGCTTTTGAAACGACGAATGACAGATAATAGTATAGCACCTATGGTGATTTTAATCAGCGCTCCGGGCAGAAAAGGTAGTACTCCTTTGGCAAAAGCCGTGTTGGCGTCTAAATATCGAAATAGACCTAACCAACCACACAATAAAATAAGTAATGAACCAATTAACATTTGTAGCAAGTAGAACTTAAATCGTTCCTCTTGCTTTCTTGCAAGCAGTCCACAAACAATAGCGGCAACAATAAAACCTATAAAGTAACCTAAACTAGGACCTGAAAACTTGTCCCATCCGCCTTTAAATCCTGCAAATACGGGCGCACCTAAAATTCCAATCGTAATATATATTCCAATTGCAAGGGTACCCCACGTTTCTTTTAAAAGGTGAGCAATGAGCAACACTGCCAAGGTTTGACCGGTTATTGGTGCCACCGATATACTTTCCGGTAATGATATGGATAGTTGAGCTGCTGCTCCTAGTGCTGCAACAGCTATTAAAGCACCTGCGCCGTTACTTATGAGTTTCTCTGCATTCATTTACCTGCTCTGAATTAAAATTTAAAACTTCCACTTCTACATCACTTTTTGGTTCAAAAGATGTTTCAATTAAATGATAGGGGCGGAAGAAATTGCTAAAAAATGATTTCTTCAAACAATCTGCAAGGTCTGCTTTTTCGAGTAAAATTCCATTGCTATAAAAACCCATCACTACATCCACGTTCAAATTGACTTTTGTTTTATTGAAAAACCTTACCTTCAAGAGGGTACCTTTTCCCTCCATATTTTTAAAGGAATAGTTCACGTTTACTTCTTTTACTTCTTCGCCAACTTTAATTTTTTCTATGTGTTTAACTTTCTCATTTTCTTGTGAAGAGCCATTAGAAATGCCAATTAAAAACACCGTTATGCATGTTAAAAATACCTTCATATTTTTTTTGTGCGAAGGTACGTCTTCTTCATTCGAAAATAAAAACAGATTTTTGTTAAAGAAAGGGTTGTTTTAGAACAGAAAAAGTATTTATTTTGTACTCCAATTTTTTAGTGGAAAAGATATGTCTAAAGTTTGTCAATTAACAGGAAAGAGAGTAATCACAGGAAACAATGTATCTCACTCAAAGAGAAGAACGAGAAGAACATTTGCGCCTAACTTGTTTACAAGAAAGTTTTTTAACCCAGATACCAATGAGTGGATCACGTTAAAAGTTTCTGCAGCAGGTATTCGAAACATTACTAAGAACGGCTTAACAGCTTGTATTAAAGAAGCAAAAGCAAAAGGATTCATGTAGAATTCTTTATCAACTATACAGAAAGCCCTTTCGAGTTATCGAAAGGGCTTTTTTTGTTTGTGATAGTTTGTGTGATGTAACTATAAATTCAGGAATAAATATCCTATTTGAAGCGAAAGAATTGCTTCCAATACCATCGCCTTCTTTTATTGTGTTCTTGTGTTGGTTTTGCCGTAATTTTTACCCAACCTCACGATTATGAGGTTCTTTTCTGGGTGGACATAAATGTACTGTCCCAAGATCCCCTCTGCTGCGTAATCTCCTTCATTTCCTTTCAGCCACCATTGGTATTGGTAGTTATCTTCAGAACCAGCCGTCGTATCGAGTTTGGTAGATTTTTCAATCCACTCTTCGTTCAACAATTGCTCCCCTTCCCAATTTCCCTTGTTTAAATAAAATCGGCCGAGTTTAGCAAAGTCGTGCGCTCTTGCATTCAAACAGCAAAACGTTTTTTCAAGGCCATTCTTTTTACGATCTAAACTCCAAGTACACTGTAGAATCTACCGTAGCATCTTTCTCTATGGCCAAATCCGTGACATCTATGCTCATTGGGTTTGCCATTCAAGACAGTTTAATTGGTTCAGAAGACGACTTGGTAACGAAATACATTCCAGAACTGAAAGAAAATGGTTGGGACAAGGTAACCTTGAAGCACCTGTTGCAGATGACTTCAGCAATGAAATTCAACGAAAGTTACTACAACCCTTTTGGTCACGCAGCATCTTACTATTACGGTAGAAATTTAAGAAAGCAACTCTCAAAAGCGAAATTAGAAGGTGAACCCGGCACCTATTTCAATTACCAAAGCGGACAAACTCAAGTATTGGGTTTAGCCTTAGAACGAGCCTTGAACGGAAAGCGAATTACGACATACTTACAAGAAAAGCTGTGGACTCCACTAGGAATGGAATACGATGCTTCTTGTTATAATAGTTTTCATATTGTATCGTGTCATTTTTTATGACCAATAAAGCCACTGTTCTATTTTTCTCTAGGTACTCGTCAAAGTCAACTACCTCTCCATTGATTTTGAAGTTTTTTGGCTTTCTTAATTCAGCTCTTTTTGCAAAATGAAATACTTCGTCTGACTTTGTCAACGTTCTACTGGGAAACTTCTTATAGTCTGTTATGTCGGCAAAATTGTAAACAAAAAAACGTCCAACCGTGCAGGCGCTCAGGCTCACTACAACCACAATTAGTATGAGCCATTTAAGTTTTACTGTCATTATTTAGGAGCTTTTTGAATGAGATATACTGCTAAAATACCGTAAATTACGTTGGGAATCCACATGGCAATCATAGGGTCTAATCCGCCATTGGTAGAGAAGGTTTGCGTAACCTTCATAAACATGATAAAGGTAAAACTCAATGCTAGTCCTAACCCTAAGTGCAACCCAATGCCACCCCGAACTTTTCTGCTGGCAATCGCAACTCCTATAAAGGTGAGCACAAGTGTTGCAAAGGGAAATGCAATGCGTTTGTGTTGTTCTATTTTTAAATTAATAACATCCTTAGATCCTTTAAAGGTGAGGACTTCAATTTCCTTTTGCAGTTGGAAGTAATCTAACATTTCTACATCGGCGTTTCTCCTTTTGAAGTCGCCTGGAAGCATGTTTAGCGTGGTATCTTTTGTGAGTCCATTCTTAATTGTTTCGGACCTGCCGTCAATGAATCGCTCATAATAGTTTTGAATCGTCCACATTTGCTTGGTGGAATCCCAACGTACAAAATCGCTGATTAATTTGTACGTCATTTCACCGTCCTCGTTGAATTGCTCCAAGCTAAACTTTACACCAACGTTTGTGGGTACAGCATAGCTACCAATGTAAGCATAGCTGTTTGGAGTAAGTTGAAGGTGAATGTTTTTATCCTTGTTTCGATATTGATTTTTGATGTACTTGTATTTGAATTCGAGCATTTTAACATTGCTCTTTGGGATTAAAAAATTATTCAAGTAAAGCGAAAGTGACCCAATAAGTACAGCTCCAATGAGGTAAGGGACGAGCATTCTTCGAAACGAAATTCCACTGGCTAAAATGGAAACGATCTCGGTATTACTTGCCATTTTTGATGTAAAAAATATGACAGACACAAAAATGAAAAGCGGACTAAATAGGTTGGCAAAGTAGGGGATGAAATTCAAGTAATAATCGAAAATAATTGCTTCTGTTGGAGCACTTTTTTCAATGAATTCATCCACATTCTCCGAGAAATCGAAAACAATAGAAATAGAAATAATTAGGGCGATAGAGAAGAAAAAGGTGCCCAAAAACTTCTTGAGTATATAAAGGTCTAGTATTTTCATTTAGAGACGTTGGGCCATGTTAACCACCATTTTGTTCTTCCATTCAACAAATGTGCCATCAATAATTTTTTTTCTTGCTTCTTTTACTAACCACAAGTAGAAGGCTAAATTGTGTAAAGTGGCAATCTGTGCGCCTAAAATTTCTTTTGAAATCATTAAGTGTCTTACGTAGGCCTTGGTATAAAAGCTATCCACATAACTTTCACCATCTGGATCTAACAATGAAAAGTCATCTTTCCATTTTTGGTTTCTCATGTTCATAAAACCGTGCTTCGTAAATAACATGCCATTTCTAGCATTTCGGCTTGGCATCACACAGTCGAACATATCAACCCCTAAGGCAATGTTTTCTAAAATGTTAATCGGCGTTCCAACACCCATCAAATACCGCGGTTTGTCTTTTGGTAAAATATCACAAACAATTTCGCACATCTCATACATTTCCTCTGCAGGTTCACCAACAGAAAGTCCACCAATGGCGTTTCCGTCTCTTCCAAAAGAGGCAATGGTTTCTGCCGATTCGATTCGAAGGTTTTTGTAGGTGCTACCTTGAACAATAGGGAAAAGGGTTTGGGCATATCCATAAAGCGGTTCGGTGCTGTCAAATCTGTCGCAGCATCTTTTTAGCCACCTGTGCGTCATGCCCATAGAACGTTTTGCATAATCATAATTGCAAGGGTAAGGCGTGCACTCGTCGAAGGCCATGATAATGTCTGCACCAATAATTCGTTGCGTATCGATAACATTCTCAGGAGTGAAGAAGTGTTTTGCACCATCCACATGTGAGGAGAACTTCACGCCTTCCTCAGTAATTTTTCTTCTGTCGGCAAGTGAATACACTTGATACCCTCCGCTATCTGTTAAAATAGGGCCATCCCAGCTGTTGAACTTGTGCAGGCCTCCAGCTTTTTGCATGGTTTCCAATCCTGGTCTCAAGTATAAATGATAGGTATTTCCCAAAATGATTTGGGCTTCAACATCTTCTTTTAACTCTTTTTGGTGCACCGCTTTAACCGTTCCTGCGGTTCCAACCGGCATAAAAATCGGGGTCTGAATTTTTCCGTGGTCGGTTGTTATTTCTCCCGCTCGTGCCTTCGAGTTGGCATCTTCATGCTGTAAGCTAAACTTCATGTTCGTTTTTCAAAAAAGAGTGGCAAAGGTAAGTAAAGCGGTAGAAAAGGAAACAGTTAAAACTACAGTGATTTCTTTGCTCTTAATGAGCGCTGAACTCACAAAATAGGGGTAAATTTCCCCTCATGAATTTGACCCATCAGTTCACAGCAGTGTCAATTGTGCAGCTTTCATTAATGGGCGGCTTTTTAATTGCACTTGGGGTTCAATTGTATTATTACCTAAGGTATTCTTTCCCGCTTTCCAACTATCAATCTAACGAAAAACAAGACACAGCAGAAGGGGTTTCAATTATTGTTGCGGCCAAAAATGAAGCGGAAACCATTGAGAAATGTGTTCAGAAATTGTTGGATCAGGTGTACCCTCATTTTGAGATTATTGTTGTGAACGACTATTCAGAAGATAAAACCTTGGATTTGCTTTATGGATTGAAATCCGAAAAACTGACCGTTTTAAATAACCAATTAACGCCTGGTAAAAAGTCAGCTTTAAGTCAAGCAATTGAAAAAGCCCACTATGAACTATTGTTATTCACTGATGCAGACTGCTTGCCCAATTCAAATTTTTGGATTTCAACTATGGTGAAACATTTTTCTGACGAGAAGGAGGTTGTTTTGGGTTTTGGAGCATTTCAAAAAGACAGAGGAGTACTGAATAAATTGATTCGTTTCGAAGGGTTTATGACAGCGCTTCAGTATTTTGGATTTGCTAGAGTGGGTCAGGCGTATATGGGTGTTGGAAGAAATTTAGCGTATCGAAAGTCAAGCTTTAAAAAGATTGGAGGATTTAACGTCCACCAAGCCATTTTAAGTGGAGACGATGACTTATTAGTAAATAAGGTAGCGACTTCTTCGAATGTTGCGATTGAAATGAATAAAGAGGCGCACACGACAACTGCACCGGAGTGCACTTGGAAACGCTTTATTTTTCAAAAACGGAGGCAATTAAGTGCTGGAGCGCATTATAAAAAGAAAGACAAGTTGCGCTTAGCTATTTTTGGTGCAGCAAATTTCTTATACTATGGGCTGTTTGTAATTCTTTTGCTTTTTTCACCCTTTACACTTTTAATTTTAGGGATATTTGTAACAAAGCAAGTTCTGGAGTATTTGGTGTTCAAGAGGATTGCAAATCAGTTAGGCGTTGAGGACTTATTGCCTTTGATTCTTTTCTTAGAACCCCTCTATATTTTTAGCATGACAGCAATTGGTGTTTCAACTTGGTTTTGGAGAGTAAACAAATGGAAGTAAACGAGAACCTTTCTAAAAAAGCAAACGAAGATGTTGAGCTGGTTCAAGCCGCTAAATCTGGCGACCAAAGCGCTTATACAGCAATTATGGTGCGTTATCGAGAACCTATTTATTACCTGGTTCTAAAAATGATCAGAAACGAAAGTGATGCAGAAGACATCTCGATCGAATCATTTGAAAAGGCATTTAAAAAGTTAGAGCAATATACCCCTGAGTACGCCTTTAGTACCTGGTTGTTTCGAATAGCGACCAATCATTGCATTGACTTCATTCGAAAGAAGAAATTAAAAACTACCTCAATAGATAAGGTAATAGATGATGGTGAAGGAGAAGGAATGAAAATTCAAATTGAAGGCACATCTAAAGACCCAGAAGAAAAATACATAGAACAGCAGAAAATTGAATTGATGCGGGAGTATGTGGACAAGCTGGAGGAACCATATAAAACTCTTGTTACGTTGCGGTATTTTAAAGAATGGTCTTACGAGGAAATCGTAAATAAATTAGGGGTGCCTCTTGGCACGGTTAAGGCACAGCTTTTTCGCTCTCGAGCACTGCTTTCTGATCTGATGAGAAAAAGCAAGAAATCGATTTAGGTAGAATGGAAGAAATCAATTATTATTTTCCGCACCTCACGGACGTGCAGCAAAAGCAATTTGAAGGACTAAAGGCATTGTATGAAGAGTGGAATGCTCAAATTAATGTGATTTCTAGAAAAGATTTAGACGACTTTTATATTCGTCACGTTCTGCATTCCTTGGCGATTGCAAAAGTATTACAGTTTAAACCAGGAACAAAATTATTGGACGTCGGAACAGGAGGTGGTTTTCCCTCTATTCCCTTAGCCATCTTGTTTCCTGAGGTTTCATTTTTATCGGTTGATTCGATTGGTAAAAAAATTAAGGTAGTGAATGCTATTGCTGAAAGTGTTGGATTAAAAAACTTGGAGGCCAAGCACCTCAGAGCAGAAACGGTAGAGGGGAAGTTTGACTTTGTGATTAGCAGAGCCGTTACCCGCACTGTAAACTTTTTACCTTGGGTGAAAGACAAAATAGCAACCACCTCTGTAAATGATTTACCTAATGGGTACTTGTTTTTAAAAGGAGGTGATTTGAAAGAAGAGCTGCAAGAGGTTCGAAAGAAATATACATCTTATTCCATTCAAGACTTCTTTTCCAACGATTTCTTTGAGACAAAGAAGGTCATCTACATGGCAAAATGAGTTTTTTAGATTTTTTAAGAACTTTATCTACATTGATAGTTTAAGTTTGCTCAAACAATAAAACACAAAAAATGATTAAGAAATTATCAGTTAGCTTTTTAGCACTTTTTTTAATGGTATTTACCATTGAAGCACAAGAATTACCACAACCAAGTCCTTATGCAGAAGTAATGCAGCGAGTAGGATTGACAGATGTTACTGTAAAATACTCAAGACCTGGAGTAAAGGAGAGAGTTATTTTTGGAGAATTAGAGCCGTTTGGTTCTGTATGGAGAACAGGTGCAAATTCAGCAACCAAAATTGTATTGTCTACTGACGCTAAGATTGGCGGTAAAGAAGTGAAAGCTGGAACCTATTCAATCCTATCAACTCCTATGGAAGAAGGAAATTGGAAAGTTTTCATAAACACAGATCTTGATGTTCAAGAAGGTTCGTACAAAGCAGAAAACAATGTTGCTGCCCTTGATGTAGAAGTTATGAAAACTGCTGAGACAACAGAGTCTATGACATTTTGGTTTGCGAATGTAAAGCCAGGTTCAATGGACCTAATGTTTGCTTGGGAAAATACTTCATGGTCTATTCCAATTGAAGTAGATTTCAAAACAGTAGCAGAGAAAAATATTGAAGATGCGATTGAAGAAACAAAAAGCGCTTTTAGAGTTTACAATAGCAGCGCTAGATATTATTACGATAATGATTTGGACATGAAAAAAGCATTGGAGTGGTCAAAAAAATCAGTTGATATGAACGCTATCTTCTGGAATGTGTACACACTTTCTTTAATCCAAAATAAATTGGGAATGAAGAAGGAAGCTATAGCAACTGCGAAAAAATCTTTAGAATTATCTAATAAGGCAGAATACCAGCCATACATTAAAATGAATACAGACAACATAGCAAAGTGGTCTAAAAAGTAATAATTAACCAATTGATTCGAGAGGTGGAGAAGCTTAGCTTTTTCCCCTTTTTTGTTTCTTTCTATTCAACCTATTCTTTATGAGCTTTCCTTATTGGGTCATTTACACGTTTACAGCAATTGGTGCGGTAGCCATTTGGAATAAGAAAAATCCAGACCGTAAGGTTTAAAAACGAGAACTTTCGTAGAAGAAAATTGAAACATAACTTTGCTGCAATTGTTATTTTCAAAAACAAACCATGATTCATTTACTTTCACCGGCAAAATCACTCGATTTCGAATCGGAAATTTCTATCAAGACGCATAGCGAGCCACAGTTTTTGTCGGAAGCAGATACTTTGGTCAAGAAGCTGAAATCCACTTCCAAGAAAAAAGTGAAAGACTTAATGTCCATTAGTGATGCTTTAACGGAACTGAACACAGAACGTTATCAAACTTGGTCGGGTTTAACTAAACCAACCAGTAAGAGTAGGCAAGCAATTTTAGCATTTACTGGTGATGTATACCAAGGACTAGACGCCAAGACCTTAACCGAAAAGGACTTACAATACGCTCAGGATCATTTAATAATCTTGTCAGGAATGTATGGCGCTTTGAGGCCTTTGGATATTATGGAGCCGTATCGATTAGAAATGGGTACAAGTTTGAAAGTTGGGAGAGCTGATGATTTATATCAGTTTTGGAAAGACAAACCGACTCAGTTCATTAATGAAAAGTTGGAAGCGTCAGGTTCTAATTTTGTGGTGAATTTAGCATCCAACGAATACTTTAAGGTAGTCGATAAAAAGAAATTGAACGGGGACTTAATAAGTCCAGACTTCAAGGATGCTAAGAATGGGAAGTACAAGATTATCTCTTTCTATGCAAAAAAAGCGAGAGGGCTAATGAGTCGATACATTATCGAAAATCAAATAAAAGATTCTAAAGACCTAGAGGGTTTCGATGTGGCGGGATATAGATATAATGGAGATTTGAGCAAAAATGGAAATCCTGTGTTTACAAGGGAAGAAAATCAATCATAATGGCGGATAAGAAAGAGAAAATACAACCAGATTACGACAAACGACTGCACATTGACGAGGACAAGATCACGCACAATCCTCATAATTTACCCTATGCACATACGGTAGGTAGTTCCATCATATTCCCGGACGATAAAGATAGGATTAAGACGACGGCAATGACTGCTATGGTGGAACAGACCAATGTTCAGATGAAGCAAATCTATGACCAAATGGAGTTGTTGATTAGCCAAGCAAATAAATTGAAAGAACGCGTAGAGCTTTCTGAAGAAATTTATGGGGCTGAAATGGGTTTTAAACCAATTACAGGTCACACCTATCATTTGTATGAGAAAGAAGATGGGGCTAAGGTACTTTCAATGATTGGTCCGGATGAATGGGCCCGAAGATGCAAATATGCTCATTATGTCGCAACTGCAAGGTTAATGGGAGACCATACGTGGGATATTGAAGCCAAGAACGAGGAAGAAAAAGAAACGGAGGTAGAAGCCCAAGACGCTGAATGAGAAATTCAATACTATTAATCGTTATCATCAGTTTTTTTGCATGTACTAATGCACCTAAAAACGAAGTTGCTGAATCTGCTGCAACAGAAATTGTAATAAAGGGCGAAGCGCAAGGAACGACCTATACCATTAAGTATTTAGCAGAAGAATATGAGGAAGGCTTAAAAGAGCACTTCGATCAATTGCTGGATGACATTGATATGAGCATGTCCACCTACGTTCCAAATTCTAAAATATCGCGTTTAAACGCAGGGGATACGATTGAGTTGGACGATTTATTTCTAGAAGTCTATAACTTATCTTACTCCATAAACAAAAAGACCGATGGAGCATTTGACCCTACCATAGGACCTTTGATTAAAGCTTGGGGCTTTGATTTTGCAAACCCGCAAAAAATGGATTCTGCTTTAGTGGCTAGCTTATTAGAAAGTAGCGGTTTTGATAAATTTATTGTGGATGGGAAACAAATGTATCGGACAAATGATGCAGCTAGAATTAATTTCAATGCAGTAGCTCAAGGATACTCCGTTGATGTTATGGCGAAGATTTTAGACCAAATGAAGGTTGAAAACTACTACATTGAGCTGGGCGGAGAATTGAAAGTAAAAGGAAAGAATAAGTTTGGTGACTGGTGGATTATAGGTATTGACCGACCTGATGGAAAAAACCTGGAGCGCAACCTAGCTCAACGTATTTCATTGGAAAATTCAGCAATGGCTACTTCTGGTAATTATCGAAAGTTTTATGAAATCGATGGTAAACGGTATTCTCATACGCTGAATCCGATTACAGGATTTCCTGCAGAGAACGGACTCTTAAGTACGACTGTTATTGCTGATGACTGTGGAACTGCTGATGCATTAGCAACAGCGTTTATGGTGATGGGGAAAGAGAAGAGTGTAAATTATTTGGGACAGCACCCAAACGTAAAAGCATACTTAATCTTCTCTTCAAAAGGCGGAGAATATGAAACGTATGTAACGCCTAATTTAGAGCAATACTTGCTGAATGATTAATCTTCCTTCTGACACATTTCGTCAGGCTTAGCACCACAAAATCCACAAGGAGCGCCTTCTTCATTTAACATAGGGTTGTTACTTGCACAAGTTCCGGCAAATTTTCCATTTTTTTTGAATAAAATCTTAACCGCAATTCCTGCAAAACCAATGGCTAACATGCTTATACTTAAAAGAATTAATTTCATAACAAAATAATTTTTACAAAGGTAAGATTATTCTCTTTTTAGAGCTCTCTTTTAACACAATTAAGGAAATACAAGAGATCAGAATTAAGAATTGAATTACACCTTTTTAATTAGTTTCTTCAATAGCGATACGATGAGAAAAACCGTAAAACCTATAATTAATCCTGCGGCAAATTCTTTCAATAAGTCTGGCAATTTAATACCTTCTGTCAAATGATGCACAAAATCAATGTAGTGGACAAAAACCCCTCCTGCAACAAGCAGCAAAGCAACGGTACCGATGTAACCTAAACTTTTGATTACAATAGGAAGCCCTTTTACTAAAACATTGCCTAGCTGCTGAGCTAAAGGCTTTTCGCTCATCCCTTTGAGTGCAAATCCGGCATCATCCATTCTAACAATAAGTGCCACAATTCCATATACTCCAACGGTAGCTACCACAGCTACAAAAGAAACCACTAAAATTTGTTCCACAATTGGCTTCCCGATTACAGTTCCCAATGCAATAATTATTATTTCCAGTGAAAGTATAAAATCTGTGACGATGGCCGATTTTACTTTCGTTTTTTCGATGGCTAAAACTTCTTCTTCGGTCATTTTAGCAGAAACTGTATTTTCTTTAGCGTGTTGGTGGGGTACGACAAGTTCGTACACTTTTTCCGCACCTTCATAGGCTAAGTATAGTGCCCCACCAATTAAAATTAAGGGGATCGCAGCAGGTGCAAATGCACTTAATAGAAAAGCAAGAGGTAGAATAATTAACTTGTTCAAGAAAGAGCCTTTCGTGATGGCCCATAGTACCGGGATTTCTCTTGAAGCAACAAATCCAGATGCTTTTTCTGCATTTACTGCGAGGTCATCACCTAAAATTCCTGCCGTTTTTTTGGTAGCGACCTTACCCATAACGGTTACATCGTCCATTAAAACTGCAATGTCATCTAAAAGTGCAAAAAATCCTGAGGCCATATTTTTAAAGTATCAATTTTTGATTTTGAAAGTATTTCTTACGAAAGGATTTCTCTCACATTGTCTTTTATCGTTTTTGAAATACCATCGGTGTTCAAATCGTTCGCATCTCTTCCAAAAGGGTCTTCAATTTCTTCTGCCAACAGTTCTAAACTTCCAAATATGTACAAAATAAAGGTGCAGACAAGAATGGTCCAATAATTCAAATCGTAAGCTAAACCAAAAGGAAGTGTAACCGTGTAGGCAAAAATGAATTTTTTAAGAAATAGATTATACGAGAAGGGAATGGGTGTTTTTTTTATGCGTTCGCAAGCTCCAATAATGTCCGTAAAGGCATTTAATTCTCGATCGATGGTAATTAGTTGGTCGCCGGTAATTTTACCCTCTTTGTACACTTGGTGTAATCGAAAATACATGGCTTGTGCAATTTGATTGGGAATATGTTTGAATTTTACTAACTGCTCAGTGCTTTGAAATTCACTATCTTCCAATTCTCCTAAATCCACACCTTCACGCAAATGTTCCTTCATTGCATAAACATAATTTGGAATTAACTTTTTGTAAAGTGCTCTGCTTTCAAGGTCAGAAGCCGGTAGCATAGCGTTGATTTTTAACGCAAAGTTCCTGCTGTTGTTAACTAAGGCTCCCCATTGCTTTCGTCCTTCCCACCATCTTTCATAAGCTGTATTTGTTCTAAAAACTAGAAGCAAACCAATAACAAACCCAAGTAAAGAATGAATTTGAAAAGTATTGCCGAAAATATGCATCTTTTCATATTTCAATTCAAAAAACACGACCACTGAGCAAAAGATAGCATAGGAGAATAGCACCCAAAACATTTGCCTGAAGGTATCACTCTTGTGAAATTTGAAAATTAGACCGAACCACTCTCGTGGGTTGTATTGAATCATGTTTTTATAAAATAAAGGTCCAATTTAAAGAATGCATTTAAGTATCTTAGCAAAACACAGAGAATATGCAAAAAATCATTCTTTATATCCTTGTTGTCAGCACTGTATTAGCTTGTAAAACAAACAAGAATAGCACTGTCCTTCAATATGAAGATTCAACAGAGCTCTCCATTGAAGCTGCCTTTATACAAAAGGAAATTCCAGGAACGGAGGGAGAAAAAGCAAAGACCTTCTTAACTGTGATTTTTTCAGAACTTGTTGGTGATTATGTAAAAGTTGAAAAGTTAGAATTCGTCGGCGACTATTTCCTCCTTCAAGAAATAGCTTTTCGAGATGAGAAAACACTCAAAATAGATGTAACAAATTCTGACTTTTGGAACAAATCAACTATACCTGAAGTTACAATCTATTACACGATAGCAGGAAAAAAGTTAAAACAAGAAATTAAAAGTATAGTAAAAGAGCCTATTTATTTACCGTAAGAATGCCATGAGAAATATTATCACAGCTTTAAGTTTTTTATTTATCACATCAGTATCTGCCCAATCATCAGGAGATTCGAAGGTGAGCTACAAAGAAATGATGTACGACCCAACGTATAACTTTTACGAAGTTGTAGATGCGGCGGAAGAGTATTTTTCAACCGTTGATAAAACTGCAAAAGGGTCGGGTTATAAGCCATTCATGCGTTGGGTAAATGCAAATGAATATAAATATTACCCAGATGGAGAACGAGTAAATGTTAACCCTTATTTGGCGGAGTTGGAATACAAGAGGTTTTTAAAGGGTTCTCCCAATAATAAAAGCTTGTTTGGAGGTAGTTGGAGAGATTTGGGACCCTATACCTTGGATAGTATTACCGGACACTACTCTGCAGGTTTGGGAAGAGTAGAGGATTTGTACGTTTCGCCTACCGACTCAAATGTGATGTACTTGGGTAGTAGGAGTGGAGGGTTTTGGAGAACGACTGACGGCGGCTCTACTTGGAATACCACTACGGACTTTCTATTTGCAAGTGGAGTAAATGCAATCGCTGTTTCACCTACCAATTCTGATTCAGTATTGATTAATGTAAGAAATGCATCCAATGCAACTTCACATGGAATTTACCAAAGTATTGATGGCGGTGTAACCTGGACAGTTTCTGGTTTAAGCCCGACGAGCTTTTCACAGATTGGATTGGGAAATAATTTTCAAGTAGATGCGATTGCGTACCATCCTAGAATTCCAAATGTTGTATTTGTAGGCACGAATAGGGGAATCTTTAAGTCAACTGATAATTTAGCGACCTGGACTGCCGCTCAGTTTAATTTCGATTTTATAGAGATCGCTTTTCACCCAACCAATGATAGTATTGTTTATTTATATGCCGATGTAGGGGCAAATGTATCAGATCGCATATTTATTTCTACAGACTTAGGAAATACTTGGGTTTTGTCAAATATTATTCCCGGAAATAATGGCAATAGAAGAGTAGAATTAGCAACTTCTCCTCAGTGTGCCGATTGTGTTTGGTTTGCATCTAATAATGGCGTGTGGATTTCAACGGATAGAGGACTGAATTTTAGCTTTCGGTCGAACTCTCCTGAGTCTTGCGGCGGATTTGCCGTGAATGATTTAGACTCATCTAATATGGTTTATGGATATGTAGATTTGGATAACTCAACCAATGGAGGTAATACATTTATTAGAAGGACAAGATGGAGTTTGGGAAATACGAATGGAAATGTCAGTTCAAATTCTACTAGCTATGCTACTAGTACAAATTACATTCACGCGGATGTAAGAGATTTAGAAGCCGTAAACGGTAATTTTTATGCTGCAACCGATGGGTTCTTGTGCAAGTCGACCGATGGTGGTGTGAGTTGGACTGTTGTAAGCGAAGGAACGGGGATTAGAGAAAACTATAAGCTAGGAGTTTCTCAATCGAATCATTACCGAACGATTGCAGGCTCTCAAGATAATGGAACTAGTATTTTAACCGAACAAGGCTGGGTGGAGCATTACGGAGCTGATGGCATGGAATCCTTAATTCACCCGTTGAACCAAAATTGGATGATGGGAAGTGTGCAATTTGGGAACAGAAGGTTGACCAAAAATGGAGGATTCACCTCTTCAGGAGCAAGCCCTGCCGGAAGCACACAAGCCTATTGGGAAGCACCTTTAGCGTACGATCCAAATAACCACATGACGATTTATGATTTCAGAAATGAAGTTTGGAAATCAGACGATTTTACAGCAAGCTATACCCAACTTGCTAATCCCGGAACAATTAATGGAAATATTCAACACGCTGAAATTGCACAAAATAATTCTGATATTATCGTAGTCGCATCGGGCAGCGCCATTGAAAAATCAACAGATGGTGGAGTGAGCTTTTCAAGTATTAAATCTAACCTGCCAAATGCCTCTATTCGAGACATTGCATTTGATCCGAATAACGATGATGTAATTATTGTGGTGTATGCACGGTATCAAACTGATAATTCAAAAGTTTGGATGACAACCAATGGTGGCGGTTCTTGGACGAATATCACCCATAACCTCGGTAGTATGCCTGTTTTGTCCGTAGTTATTGACCATACAGACACTTCGAATATTTACTTGGGAGCAGAAATTGGTGTTTACACCATGCCTATGGGATCTGCAAATTGGTCCCTGTACAATACTGGATTGCCAAACATGAGCGTGAAAGAACTTGAAGTGATGTATGGAACTAATACACTTCGAGCTGCAACGTGGGGACGAGGATTATGGGAATATTCCTTGGTGGGCAGAAACACTTATCCTTCGATTGTCTACACGGAATTATCAAATACTCCTACCGATAATAATCCAAAAGTGGGTGTAGATCAATATGTGACTTCAAAAATAAAGTATCCGACAACGTTAAGTTCAGTTTATGTAGAATGGTCGAGAGATTCTGCGGTTTTTGGAAATAGCATTTCCATGACCAATACTGTTGATTCTACTTGGGTATCAAACAGCCCTCTACCACAGTTTCCGGTTGGAACGAAAATATATTTTAAGGTATTTGCTGTGGGAACAAATAACGATACAACCGAAACCTATAAGTTTATGTATACCGTTGTTCCTTTTGAAAATTGCGTTGCAACTGGTAATACCGGTTCAGGAAATTTATTTATTGATAATGTTACCATTGAAAATGTGAATAACACCACCGGTAATACAGGATATACCTTGTACACAAATCCGGTGTTAGATTTATACATAGACTCAACCTACTCTTTGGATGTAAGTGCTAATACAGGTTGGGGTTTAAATGATTTTGGTGCTTGGATTGATTTTAATGGCGATGCAGATTTTACAGTAGCGGAAAGAGTAATGTTTGATCCTAATTCTGGTGGAGGTTCAATTGCAACGTTTACTGTTCCCAACATAGCTAGAGTAGGAGATACATTAACGTTAAGGGTTAGGGTGTCTTATTGGAGTGATCCTGAACCGTGTGGAGATCAATTTGGAGAGGTGGAAGATTACAAAGTATTTTTAAGAAATATCACTACCTCATTAGACCAGGTGACAGATGAAAATGAATTTTTTAGGATTTATCCAAATCCTAACAATGGGCAGTTTACGATTCAGGTTTCAGACCAACTTCGAGGGCGTAAAATTTCAATATTTAATAGCACAGGATCCTTAGTCTCAGAAAAGTTTTTGAATGGAAATCAAACTACATCCTTTCAATTGAACTTGCCAAAAGGAATCTATTTTATCAAACTTGAAAATAGCAATAAGGGGTTGAGATTTGTTGTGCAGGATTAGATAAAGGGTGTAGTCTGATTTAATCTGGAAAAACGAAATATGAAAAAGATTAGATTAGTACTATTAGTTACATCAATTTTAATACTAGCAACCACAGTTACACAAGCGCAATCGGTCGATGAATTAAACAGTATTTGCGCAGAAAAGGTGAAATTACCTACACAAAAAAATACTAAACTCACCTAATCTTTAGATTTAAAGATTTAAAAAAATAGAAAGAGTGTTTGCTGATCTATAACTTTAAAGGATTTTATAAGAAAATAGATGAACTCTTATTGCAGTTTCATTCGTAGCAAATTCTTGATGATTGCATAGAAGCTCAAAAGTACTTTCTACTCTGATAAAAGAAAAAAATCAAACTGGTAAACCAATTGTGCTTAGTTTTCAATTTCTTGCAAAGGACCAACTAGTTTAATTCCTGTTGTTATCTTATTGATCAACTATTATTACTTGCTAAATTTAACTGTGTCTTGGTTAGTTCAGAAATTGATTACAACTTATTTTTTCATTGAAAAGGACACAGAAATTATGGACAAGTAGGAGCTTTAGGTTTAATAGGTTATATTTTAAAAATAGTAAATAACGCAGCACTTCTAAACATTTTGACAACTTTTATTGTATTATTTATATAAGCAATTACCAAATAAACCAAAATGAAAAAATTTATTTTAAAGTGGTACCCAATTATTCTAGCCTTCGCATGCATGTTGTACTCGATAGGGTATGGTATAATGGGTATGACAGAAGAAGCTCAATATTCAGCACATTGGCCAGGTACAATATTGTTATTCGCAATAGCCATCAGACAAAGACGAACAACATGAACATAGGTTTTTTTTTAGCAGGTGGTATTATATTTGCCTTTTACATGGGATTTACTTTTTGGAATATTCTTGAATCAAATAGAAAACAAAAAAAAGAGAATATCGACAAGGAGAGGTAATTAGGGTCACCTTTTTTAATTGAATGGTCCGCAAGCTTTCCTTTTAATACTCAGTCCAAAAGATTAGGAACGGTAGCAACTGAGATGTTTCCAAGTTCATGAACACTTATTGGCATAATTCCTTCAGGGATGTCTTTTATTTCGTACAATCGATAGAACTGGTTAGTTGCTTTTTCATATACCTCATTAGACCATGTGACAGATGAAAACGAATTTTTTAGTATTTACCCCAACCCGAAAAATGGTCAATTTACCATTGAGGTATCCGACAAATTAATCAAACGTAAAATTTCAATATTTAATAGTACGGGATCGTTAGTCTCAGAAAAGTTTTTGAATGGAAACCAAACAACATCCTTTCAATTGAACTTGCCAAAAGGAATCTATTTTATCAAACTAGAAAATAGCAATAAGGGATTGAGGTTTGTTGTGCAGGATTAGATTTTATCTAAAATTCTGTAAGCGTTGGTTTTTTGTTTGTATTCCTCAAGTTTATACTCATATACCTTTACACGATGATTTGACAAATGGTGTAATTCTGAAATGGTCTCGTTTTGTTTGTTGAGGTATACTTCGACTACATTGTTTTGGTTATGAATTGTAGTTAAGAGTACTTCTTGAACGTCAGGTGAGGTAGATTTTATATTCATTCTTTAATAATTTTCATGACTAAAATTAAATTTATAAAGCTTTTTGCTGTTTATATTTTTGCATTTTGTTATGTTTACTGCTGATTATTTAGTAAACGCCTTAGAAAAGTGCACTATTGTTAATTATTAGTTAATGAGATGGACATAGTTCGAAATATTGATAAAACAGACAAGTTGATATTAGCATGTCTAATTGAAAATGCAAGAATGCCTTATACGGATATTGCTAAAAAACTAAATGTTTCTGCCGGTACAATTCACGGTAGAGTTAAAAAACTAGAAAAAAGAAAGATCATTACTGGCGCCACCTTAAAGATTAATTATGAAACTGTAGGTTATACGTTTACGGCTTATGTTGGCGTTATTTTGGGCCGGACTATTGACTCTGAAAAAATTATTGAAAAAATGATACTGATACCTGAGGTCACTGTAGCCTCAGTGATTTCAGGACAGTATGGTATTTTGTGTAAAATTCGATGTAAAAATACCAAGCATGCAAAAAACATCATTTACAAAATCAATAACATTAATGGCGTTTTAAGAACAGAGTCGATGATCAGTTTAGAAGAGTCAATCAACGACAAAGAACGGCTGTTTAAATCTATTTTTGAAACTTAAACCCTGTAGCAAACCGCATTAATGTTCATACCTGCCCCAACGGAGGCTAGTAAAATAAGGTCACCTTTTTTAATTGAATGGTCCGCAAGCTTTCCTTTTAATACTCGGTCCAAAAGAGTAGGAACGGTAGCAACTGAGCTGTTTCCAAGTTCATGAACACTCATTGGCATAATTCCTTCAGGGATGTCTTTTATGTTGTACAGTCGATAGAACCGCTTAATTACTCCTTCATCTAGTTTCTCATTCGCTTGATGAATGAAAACCTTTTTAATATCTCCTATCTGAATACCAGCTTTATCTAAACAATCTTTCATGGCTTGAGGAACGTACTTTAAAGCATATTCATACACTTTTCTGCCATTCATTTTAATGTACCGTAAGCGAGGATCAGATTCCGGGAAATTAGACTTACCAAGGTATAAATAATAAGCTTCATCTAAAGTATGTGAGCAGGAGTTTGTTGCGAGTATTCCACTTTCTCCTTCCTCGTATTTTAATACGGCAGCTCCAGCTCCATCTGAGAAAATCATGCTGTCTCTATCAAAAGGGTCTAGAACTCTTGATAAGGTCTCACCACTTATTACAAGGGCAGTTCTTGCAGTTTCAGCTTTAAAGAAGGAATCTACTTGGATTAATCCTTGAACCCAACCAGGGCAACCAAACAATAAATCATAGGCCACACACTGTGGGTTTTTGATCTTCAACAGATGCTTAACTCTTGAAGCAAGTGCAGGCAAGACATCTGTTTGCATGGTGTGCTTTTTTACATCGCCAAAGTTGTGGGCAAAAATAATTTGGTCGATGCTTTCTGGGTCTATACCAGAATCTTCAATAGCCAATTGAGCTGCTAAGAAACCCAAGTCCGAAGTGTTTAACTCTTCATTTGCATACCTTCTTTCTTTAATTCCAGTTATTTCACAAAACTTGCTTGTTATTTCCGGTGTTGGCTTGTCGATTAGCACTTGGTCTTCTGTGTAAAATCGTTGAAAACAAAAGTTTTCGTTTGGTTGAACAATTTTTGGAATGTAGCTACCAGTGCCTAATATTTTGCTTCTTTTCATACTAATGATTCAAAATGTAAGGCGAATCTACAATATTTCAAGATGCTTCAGTTTTAACAAGTTTAAAATTTTACAATTTCTAAATTATTTTAAAGAATTGACCATTTTTTTAATCTATGATTGAAGGATTGTTATAATATTTTATAATTATTACATTATTTTTAATATTTGAATTAAAAAGCTAAAGGATATTTAATCTAATGCTAGAATCCTTTATAATTGTACACTTGTAAAAATAGCACAATGAAAGAAAAAGTAAGAATTGCGATTAACGGTTTTGGACGAATTGGTAGATTGTCCTTCAGGGAATTGTTAAAAAAGGATGAAGTTGAGGTGGTAGCAATAAATGATTTAACTGATATTGAGACTTTAGCACATTTGCTAAAGTATGATTCTGTTCATGGTAAGGTACCTTATTCCGTGCAAGTTGAGTCAGACACTTTAATTGTTGACGAGACTAGTGTGAAAGTATTTAGTAATTCATCACCCGAAACATTGCCTTGGGCGGCTTTAAAAGTAGACGTTGTTGTAGAATGTACCGGAAGATTTTTGACTCAAGAAACCGCCTCGCAACACATTAAAGCAGGAGCTGGAAAAGTAATTCTTTCTGCACCGGCAAAAGATGCTGTGAAAACAATTGTGCTTGGAGTGAATGATCATACCTTGACAAAGGAAGATTTAATCGTCTCAAATGCTTCATGCACTACCAATTGTCTTGCCCCTATGGTTAAAGTGTTGGATGAAAATTTTGGTATTGAAAAGGGATACATTTCAACAGTACATGCCTACACCGCAGATCAAAACTTACAAGATGCGCCTCATAAAGACCTTCGAAGAGCAAGAGCTGCAGCGTTATCAATAATACCAACAACTACCGGTGCTGCTTCTGCAGTGGGGAAAGTATTACCAAAAATGAAAGGAAAGTTAGATGGAATTGCACTTCGAGTGCCTATTCCAGATGGCTCATTAACCGATTTGACAGCAATATTGAACAAAGACGTTACTCAAGAACAGCTTAACGAGGCATTTGAAAAGGCTTCAAAAAATGAATTGAAAGGCATTTTAGAGTATACATCAGACCCACTTGTTTCTGTTGACATCGTTGGAAATACGCACTCTTGTATTGTCGACTCTCAATTAACAGTGGCCAACGGAAACTTAGTTAAAGTAGTGGGGTGGTACGATAATGAATATGGTTACTCGAGCAGATTAGCTGAATTAGCGGTGAGAATGGCGAAGCTTTAATTCAAATGAAGAATAGTTACAACCTTAAGAGAAACAATACAGGTTTGGCAAAGAACCGAATAAAGCCTTATCAGATAGGGGGTATATTGGCTTTCGGTGATCGAAAAAGGCCACATTCTGCTAATTATTTTATACAAAAAAACTTCAAGAACATTCAGCGAGATAGGTTTGCTGACGATATTTTAAGGAATCAGCTAGAGCAGCATGACAAATGCTTGCATCGACTCCTTAATACTTTAAATATCAGTGTAGAGTAATTTTTTTTATAGATTCTTCTTAATTCTACTATTGCCTTTACAAGGTGCTTTTGATTTCACTTTGTTTAGTAAAATGAATTGCAAATCTGTATTAACCTCTCTCCACTTCAATCCCAAAAAAGCTAAACTTCTTGTTTGAGTTTGATTTTGACTGATTTTTTTCTTCCTCTTCTGTGGTAAGGTTCAGCCTTTTTTTCACTTGGAATAACAATTGATTTCCTAAAAACTTAAATGACTCTTCTGTGTCTAGCGTTGTTTTATTAGGGACAGTTGGTTTTGTAACTACTTTTTTTACGGGAGCTGCAGTAGGTGAGGTGGTTTCTTTTTTAGTCGATTGAGCGTAGACGGAAGCAGAAAAGATTCCCATCGTAAAAAACAAACTCAAAACTATTTTTTTAATTGCACCTCGTATGTATTGTACTTGCTAATAAAAGTAATAAACTAAACTCAATTATGTTTCAAAAAACGGATAAACAATTTTATACTAAACAACTAAAAACAGGAAACAAAAATATTCTAGGTTTGATTTACTTTGAATTGACACCTAAAAATACATTTACCTTTCCGTTAATCGGATTTCCACTTGCCCTTCTAAAAACAACCAATTGTCCGGTATGATAGATGGCGTCCGACAATTGACCGTTAATAAAATTCCAAAATGGAAACTCATTTCGGTTATCAGCATTTTGAAATATCACTTTTAGGGCTTCAATTTCTGACTCTGTTTTGTTTAAGAAAGCATTCCTCGATTCAAGAAGGTTTGCCAAGGTTTTGCTCCGTAATTCTTCGTAATTCAAATCGACTTTTGGATTAGGACGAATGCAAACTTCTCCGTTAGCAATGTTTTTAATTGTAATCGATAACTCATAAATGTGTAAAATGGTTTCTTCGCATGTTTTGCCGGTCACAGAAGGACGGTAGGCGAGATCTTGTGCTGTTAAACTATCGGAAGCCCAATAAAAACGGTAGCCTAAACCGTCTACCATGCGAGCTAAAATATTGCCCACGGTGTAGCTCTTTGGTGCTGTGGGAATTTCAGAAAATGGCAATTCGTTTGTCTGTTGAGCATTCATAAATAGGCAGGTTAAAATGGAGAAGAGTAAGGCTGATGTTTTCATAGGTTGAAGGTAATCTTTCCGAAGCGTTCTGTTTTTCTTTTTTGACCGTAAATCACCATTTCTTGGTTGGAGATTTGCTCCGCAACTTTTGGACGAATTAGCAATTCAGCTTCCTTTGCGTTGAAGAGAGCTTCTTTTACTTGTCGTCCATCACTGTCTATTTGAACTAGCACTGCAACAGACGATTTAAACCTCTTGGTAAAATCATACACCACTCCTTTTGCCTTTCCCTTAGTCATTTTGCTAGTGGCCAAATTCTTAGCATTATCGTTAAAAATAAGATTCAATTTATCCCCTACAATTGCCAAGGCATAAGAAGAGAATAGCCCATTGTCGTTAACGGTGTGTTGCCGCTTGGCAATCTTTTCAGTCCATTCAATTTGGCCTTCAGGGTCAATGCTTATAACAATTATATCATTGTAGTAATAGTGGTAGGAAATATTGATGTTTCCTTGAAAATCTGTGGTAGTAACTTCACGCACAAAGTACTGTTCACCTATTAATATTGCTCCTCCATCATCTCTTAACACAATGTCCTCCAAGTCGTATTCATACAATTCCACATCCTTCCCCTTGTCTTTTCGTTTTTGAACTTTCTTTTTGTTTTTTATCCGTCATGTTTTGAGTGATAAAATCTATTCCAAACTCCTTAAAACTTTTAGATGTGATGGAAGTTGTATTCTGATCAATTTTTAGGAAGTAACTGCCGTTTATGGAAGAGGTACCATTGTCAGAATAAAAACCTCCACATATAATATCACCTACTTGATTGATGGCTATTTTCATGTCATTTAGAAACTTATCTTCCAAAATGATAGGGTACTCTTTTTTGTTTTTTCCTTGATTGGTGTACGCGATGATTTGATAATGGTAGTTCGGTTTGCCCTTTCTACTGTCTTTCGCTTTTTCTTTAAAAATTTTAGAGAGCAAATACAAATCTCCATTCTCTTGAACATCATAGTCAATAACTCTGAATAAATCACTTTCATACGGTAAGGTGATGTTTTTCTCCCAAAGCAAATTCAAGTTTTTATCAAAAATGTGATAAAAGAACTTCTCCTCTTCATCTCTTTTGTAGGGCAAATTGTGATAAATTAATATTCTCTTCTCTTCTCATCATTTGAAACGGTGTAGGTAAATGAGCCAGAATTGCGCCTCGATTTACCGTCAAATTCAATCGCACCAATTTTGATTAGCTTAGAGCTTGATTTAAACTATCTTTGTCAATAGTTTGCGCATAAAGTGAATTCACCGTTGCCTTATTATCTAAGACGGTCGAAAACAAGATTAGCGCACCGTCGATTTGTGTTGCATACTGGTATATTCTGTTATCTTTTCCTTCTCCAAGCTGAAATGGTAAAGACTTTTGCAGCAACATGTCGTTATTGTACTTCTCAATGATTAGTGGTAATTCCCCTTTCCTTGTGCGCTTAATAATGTAGGTGGCTTCACTGTCTGCGCCAATAATATCTTCAAAAGAAGTTCGTCGATTCAAAACTTGCTCTTCGCCCCAGGTTAACTCGACCTTAGTAGTGGCCACTTGTGCTTGAGTTTGAATCAGTATAAAAACAAAGGAAACGAAGAGAAGTAGTCTATTTTTCATTTACAATAGCAAGGAAATGAACAGTCAAATTATCAAAGCAGACCATTCTACCTGTCTTGTAAAGCTAAGGAATCACTTGATGCAGAGCAATAAAAAAAGCGAGCATTTGCTCGCTTTTTGAAGTTCCCCGAACGGGACTCGAACCTGCACGTCACTTAAGACACATGGCCCTCAACCATGCCTGTCTACCAATTTCAGCACCGGGGAATTTACTTCGTTACAAAATTAGGATTATTGAGCCGAAATCATCATTTCTTGCTTCCTTTTTTGCCACTTCTTGTTTTCGGCTTTTTGTACTTTTTCTTAATCTCTCTCTTGTATTTGCCGCCTTGGTTGGTTTTCTGATTCTTTAATTTCTTTTCGTGGAAGCTAGCACCTGCTTCACCATCTTTTTTGGTGTTCCGATCCTCTCGCTTATAAATGTAATTGTCGGGACGTTCATCTGGAGTCTTTTGCGTGCTGATCTCCACTTCTTCAGGAAATTCAACAACTGGAATTTTCATATCCATTAATTCTTCAATGGCTTCCTTGTATTCTCGTTCACTTTCTTTAAACAGTAAAATTGATTTTCCTTTGTGTTCAGCCCTACCGGTTCTACCAATACGGTGCATGTAGTTCTCAGGAAAAGCAGGGGTATTGAAATTGATGACGTGAGAAATTTGATCTAAATCTAACCCACGAGCCATAACGTCGGTGGCAATTAAAATTCGAGTATCGCCCGACTCGTACTTTTGAATGGCTTTAATTCTAAAGTTCTGCGTTTTATTCGAATGGATAACTCCTAATTCATCGTTAAAGTGCTCGTCCAATTTTTCGAAAATTCGATCTGCATTTCGTTTTCCCGACACAAAAACCAATACTTTCTGAAACTCCTCTTTATTTTTTAGCAGGTGAATTAATAAATTAACCTTGGTGTAGAAATTTCGAACCTCGTAAACTGATTGCTCAATGTTGTCAACAGGTGTTCCGCTTAGCGCAATGGAAATTTGCTCAGGTTGAAAGAAGAAATCTTTAATTAAGACATCAATCTCTTCGGTCATGGTAGCAGAGAACATGATGTTCTGACGGTTGTCTGGCAATAATTCGAAAAGGTTGTTGAGTTGAAAGCGGAAACCCAAATCCAACATGACATCTACTTCATCAATAACAACTTTTTTAATGGTTCGCAGCTTTAGCGTACCATCGATTACAATGTCGTATAACCTTCCTGGGGTAGCCACAATAATGTCTGCACCCTCCATTACGGCTTTCTTTTGCGTGTTAATGTTGGTTCCTCCGTAAATGGCCAAGGTCCGCACTGTCATGTACTTGGTAAACAGCTCAATTTGCTCTACTATTTGAAGTACTAATTCTCTGGTAGGTACCAACACCAATATTCGAGGGGTTGCTTGTTTGTTGTACGTTAAATCATTCAGCAGTGGCAACATAAATGCCAGTGTTTTACCAGAGCCCGTTTGCGAAACACCCACCACATTTTTTCCTGAACGAATAATGGGAAATGCTTGCGCTTGAATTGGGGTTGGTTGAGTAAAACCAAGCTCGTCGATAGCTTCTTGCAGCTTGCCCGTTAGGTTTAGGTCGTTAAATGATTCCATTCGTTGTTGTTCAGTTGTGGTTGGTTTTAAGGGCTTATCGTCTATTTTGCCGAATGCTAGCTTAATTTTGCAATAAACGCAGTTAACTTTTCTTCAAAGGCAGCCTTTAAGTCTTCATCTGTTATTCCATTATCAAAATTCTTGTCAAATTCAGGCAAAGAGAAGTGCTCAATTTCAGCTTCTGTCATTCTTCCTAACTTGCCCAACGCTATTTCCAAAACCGTTTGCGCCCCTCTTGCTCCAGGTGAAGTGCTCAAGAAAAACATCGGTTTGTTTCCCCAAATGTTTGGACCGCCTCTTGAAATCCAATCTAAAATATTTTTAAAAGCGGCAGAATATGCACCGTTGTGCTCTGCAAATGAGATTATGATTGCATCTGCTGCATCCAACTGTTCCCTGAATTTTGTAGCAAGCGGATGAACGCCAAACTCACTTTCCTTGTCTACACTATAAATTGGCATTTCATAATCGTTCAAGTCCAGCGAATTTACCTCGGCATTCGCTACTTGATTGGCTGCGTAATTGGCGAGTTGTTTATTAATTGAAGTTTTGCTGCTGCTTGCTCCAAAGGCTACTATTTTAATCATAATTAATTATTTTTTCAATCGGGAATTCACCCAAATTTGTCTTTTTTGTTTTGGTAAATATGTCCAACACAAAAGTCTACTTATTTTTTGACCCTGTCTCATCTCAATAACTTTCATTTCATCAACATGCGCTGCGGTGAGCCATTTATCAAAATGAGGTAGGTTAGAACTTTTAGACACCAACGTGGTGAACCATAAAAAGTTCTTTTTAAATGACTCACTTTCCTGAATCATTTTTTTAATGAATTCATACTCTCCACCTTCGCACCACAATTCGTTGCTTTGACCACCAAAATTTAAACTGGCTTCCGTTGCCTTCCTATTTTTTAAGTTGCGTGTTTTGCGCAAAGAGCCTTTTGCAGCTTCTTTTGCAGAAGAATGAAATGGCGGATTGCAAAAGCTCACATCAAACCGATCATCGGGTTGAACAAGACCTTTAAAAATAGAGTTGGTGTTCTTTTGGTGCACCAGTTCAATGGCACTTGCCATCTGCTTATTTTCCTTTAAATTATTCTTTGCTGCTTTTAATGCCTCAACGCTATTATCACTGGCAACAAAACTCCAACCGTATGCTGCATTTCCCAATAATGGGTAAATACAACTTGCTCCAGTCCCCACGTCAAACCCTTTAATTTTAACCCCTTCTGGAACATGGCCATCGTTTTCATTTCCTAATAAATCAGCCACATAATGAATGTAATCGACTCTTCCGGGAATAGGAGGGCAGAGAAAATTTTCAGGAATGCTCCAATTATTAATGTTGTAGTGTAGTTTTAAAAGTGCTCGATTAAGCGCTACAACTGCTTTTGTGTTAAAAAAGTCGATACTTACAGTACCGTACTTATTTTCTTCAATAAATGCCGCTAATGAAGGTTCGGCTTTCACCAATTTCTCAAAGTCGTAAGGTGCTCTGTGTTTATTTTTGGGGTGAAGTAAATCCTTAGTGCTGCTGGTTCTGCTCATGGAAATTCAAACTTAGCCATTCAGTGCTAAATTAAAATTGAATTGGAGGAATATAATTGGCATCACCATCTTTAACACACTTTACCAAATCAATTTCATTTTAGATGTGTTACCTTTACAAACTAAAATATTAGAAAAGAAAACATGGCAGAATTCGAACAACCGTCATTCGACGCACAAAAACTAAGACCTTACATTATTATTGGAGCAGCAGTAATTTTTGTATTTATCATTTTCTCAAAGTCCTTTATCATTCTTCAGCCTACCGAAAGAGGTGTTGTATTTAAGAAATACACTTCCGGTTTAGACGTTGAGAATGTATTGGGTGAAGGGCTAAACATTGTCGCTCCTTGGAACGATGTGTTTAAATTTCAAATTGCAGAAAAGTCAATTGAAGAGACTATGGACGTATTGTCTAAAGATGGGTTATCCATAAAAATAGATGTTACGTTGAGATATCGTCCTATACCGAGCAAAATTGGTTATTTGTATCGATCTTTTAAAGACGATTACGTAAACGACTTAATTCGCCCTGAGGTTCGATCTGCTGTAAGAGAAGTGATTGGTCAATATACACCTGAGGAGCTATACGCTTCAAAAAGACAAGAAATTGAGGATAAAATAGATATTATGACAGAGAACATTCTGAAGGATAATTACATCGAACAGAAGACCTTGCTTTTTAGATCGATAACTCTTCCTTTAAAAATTAAGGAGTCTATCGAGTCTAAATTGGAGGCCGATCAAGAAGCTCAGAAGTATACCTACTTGATTGAAAAAGAGAAGAAAGAAGCGGAAAGAAGAAAAATTGATGCATTAGGTAAGGCTGAAGCGAACAAAATTCTGAGTGCCAGTATTACTGAGAATATTTTGAAAGAAAAAGGTATTTCTGCGACAGAAAGATTAGCCGCATCTCCCAATGCTAAAGTAGTTGTTATTGGAAGTGGAAAAGATGGCTTACCATTGATCTTGGGTGGTCAATAAAAATTTGAAACAATCATTATTAATACTCCTAGGTATATTGAGCAGTCACCTCACAGTGACTGCTCAATTGCGTATAGACACTTCCTATTCTCCCGAGCAAATCATTCGCAAGTTTTTGCTGAACGAAGAAAGTGACCTCATTATTAAGAACGTTAGCTTTAAAGGCAAACGACAGTCGATGGGGTACTTTTACAATGAAACGCCGTTAGACGTTATTAATCAAGGTGTTTTGCTCTCCACAGGGGATGTGTTTGACGCCATGGGACCCAACAAGTCGGCCAGTACCGGAACTCGAGGTTCGGGCTGGAGCGATAAGGATTTACAGGCTGTTGCAACTGGGGTAGTGATGGATGCTGTGGCCTTGGAATTTGATTTAATTGCCCTAAGAGATAGTATTGTTTTTGAGTACGTATTTGCTTCCGATGAGTACCCGGAGTTTGTGGACAAAGGAGTAAACGACATTTTCGGATTCTTCTTAACACAACAAAACTCACGTGCCTTATTTCCCATGAACTTGGCTCAAGTGCCCAACTCTAGAAAACCGGTTAGCATCAACAACATTAATCACCGCGTGAATGAGCAGTATTTCTTGCGTTCTGACTTTTTAAATGCACACGACGATGCTTTTTGGAAAAAGAACCCGGCAATTTTTTTACGTGCTCGCTTTTTTGAATACGATGGTCTTACTACCGTTTTGCGCGCCACCGCAAAGTTAGAACCTGGCGAAACTTATCACCTTAAGTTTGCCATTGGCGATGTGGGCGACCGCATTTACGATTCTGCCGTCATGTTGAAAGCCAAAAGTTTTGCTTCTTCGGGTAAACGAATTCAACAAGCAGATGCCATTGTGAAGAATGAGATCGATCAGAAGATGTCGGCCTTCAAAACCACCTATTCTTCTAACGAGGACCTTTCATTTAATCTTCAAATTAACTTCAATACCAATGAGGCCATTATTTTAGGAAGCTCTTTTGCAGAGCTGAATGAACTCGCGGATATAATGGGTGAATTTCAAGATTTGAGCATTGAAATTATTGGCCATACGGACAATGTAGGTTCGGAAGCAGCAAACTTAGATTTATCACGAAAGCGCGCCATTGCTGTAAAAAAATACATTTTCGATTTAGGCATACCTTACGAGCGATTGCAGCACAGTGCCAAGGGTGAATTGAGCCCCATTGCCGAAAATACGACAGAGGCCGGTAAAGCGAAGAATAGGAGGGTAGAGTTCCGGTTTAATTACTAGAGGCTAGAAAACTCAATCGGCACACTCACTTTTGTTTTGTCCCACGTGAAGGTAAGGTTCACGTTGTACTCAAAAGCCATGGTAAACTGCTCCACTTCATCAGGGAAATCAATAGCTGCGGCATTAATTTTTACCACATCAAATTCAGGATTTCTTGAGGCTACATTTCCAAAGCTTACGCCCCAATCTGGAATTTCACTGTTTAAAATAACGGTCCATTGCGTTTGCTGAGGAATGGTCCAAAGTGAATAGGTTCCTGCCGGTAGTTGTTGTTCTCCAAATTTAATTTGCTTGTTGGTGGTAAAGGTTGTTGGTTCGTTGGCTCCTGTTCGCCATACTTCACCATAAGGTACCAAGCCACCAAAAATCTCTCTGCCCTTTTTGTAAGGTCTGCAATAAGTAGCTTCTAAGGCTAAATTACCCGATTTGTAAACGATGGTTTCTTGTGGGGAGTTTTTCTTGGTTTGTTCCATCATGTAATCCATGCCGAAGTAACCTGCAACGCCTAAAACAACAATGATAATTCCAATCCACTTTAATGCTTTCATAGCTTCTAATTTTTATTAAAAGTACAAAGGAATTCGAAATGGATGAAATTTAAATTTGGGTAAGAGATCAGATTAATTGAACATTCGCGAGGGCAAATTTTCATGCCCTTTATTCTCGGACTACAAGTCCGCGCGAACAAGAGAGCGGTTATTCTCCTTCAAAAAAGTCATTGTCTAGCTCCTTAACTTCGTAAACAGTTTTTACTTGAATACCAACATTATATTGATGCATTAAGTCTACTAATTTTGCACCGTCAATTAGAATAATTGAATGATGTGCCACTCTAGCTTTTCTGATGGCTGAATCATCAAAAGCAGAAGTTGTAATAAAAACGCCTTTACTTGATTTTGAAACTAGCGAGCAATTTTTCACCAACTTCCATGAAATTGTTGAATTCACTTTCCTCGCAGGTAAAAGTTAGAATGTATGCCTTGTCATTTTCAACCCAATAATGTTGTTGAAATTTCAAACTAAATATTCCTTGTTTCCCGGTGTAAATTACTTTCTGAAATTCGGTGCCCCCGCTCTTTATTCGATTACTTGAAATTATAGTTCCATCGGTAATCATTGTTTCAACTTGCGCTTCAGAAATCTCAACATACTGATCTAAATCAATTTCATGTCCTGTTAAGTCTTGAACAATCAGGTTTACATTTTCTCTAAACTGGTCGTTATCTGAGGTAAGTTCACTAAATACGAGAAAGCTGGTTCCCATTTGACCAGATTGATCTAAATCCCACTTTTCGGGATATTCTATGGAGTAATCTTTTCCGCTTAGCGAACTCCATTTGTTCGATTGTCCGAAAACGTTGAATTGAGTGATCAGTAACAGTATGATTCCTGTTAGTTTTAGTTGAGTCATTTTTCTTAGATTAAAGACCCTAAAGTAATGAAATATTCCCGTTACTATTTACCGCGTATTATGTGCAATGTTTTTACTTGGTAGGGTTTACTTTTTAATGCCTTCAAGTACTTCAGGTGCTAGCTCCACAATGACTTCATTTCGGCGGTTAAAAAACTCATACGGAGGGTTATATCCTAAAAAGTAAAAACGTTGAGTAAATGCAATTCCCTCGGCTGTCAAGGCAGCTTTTAATTGATTTTGATAGTTGGCTATTTTTTCATCGTTCGCCCAGCCGCCAAACGTAATGGCAGCTACTGCTTTTGCTGGCTCTTCTCTAAATTCAATTTGCGATTGATTGGGTTGTGGTAGAGATGCTTTTGAATACTTTTTGGGCACGAGGAACATCATGGTCATAGAATCTTCTAACGACATCGCAACAGGAGAAGTCATGGCTATTTTTTCGTTAGCCTCATTGCCTCCAAAAATGTAGCCCGCTAAAATAGAAAACCCTTTACCTGATGCGTCTTTGTACTTTTTTAAAGGGAGTTTAACGGAAGTAAACAAACTTGCTTTGTACTGTCGGATTTCAAATATGTCGAATTTTTTATAAACGGTGTAGGGATAGGTTTCTATGTTTCTTTGGCTGTTCGCTGCAAAAAGTTGGACAGCGACAAAAGCTATTAAAAGCAATCCGATGCTGATGAGAAGTATTTTCATGGTGTTGGGTTAAAGTGTTCTGTTAAGTAAAGCTAATTTAAATGGGGTTAGATGCTATTAGTCTAGTTCAACCTTGGCATTTTGACTTTCAATTTTTTCAGGGAGCAATAGAAATAAGAAGAATAGTTTTTTCATTGGTGTTGATTCCAGGCGTCAGCGCTTCATGTGGCTTATGTCCGATTTGACCTTACTGTGAATCAAATATAGAAAATTTGAAAGAGTTCAGCTATTGAGCGGCAGCTGCTAGAATGGACCCTGATTTTCTAAGTGCATCCAATTCTTCCTTAGAAAAATCTAATTCATTAAATAATTCGACCTTTCCGTTTTTTACCTTTACAGGCAGACTGATGTAAATATCATGCTCTAGCTCGAGTAATGCACGGTAATGCTCATCTGTCAGCACAGATAGTGTCAGTAAATGTTCCTCGTTTCCCAATAAGTAGTTCATGAGTGATTCAGCACACTTCGATACACCATAAGTAGTTCCGGTTTGTGTTTCTCGTATTTTGTTGGCGGCATTTCTGGTGAGTTGTGCAGCAAGATCGAGGACTTTTGCCGAGAATCCTGCGTCATCAAAGATGGGTTTTCCATTGAGCTTGGTTTGAGAGAAGATTGGAACCTGAGATGAGCCGTGCTCACCGAGTACAAAGGCATCAAAGTCACTGGCTTTATAGTTAGACAAGGTCGATAAGTAGTAGGCCAAACGCATGCTATCAATGAATGTCCCTGTTCCAATTATTTTCTCAGAGGGCACACCGCTATACTGATTTACCGCTTTAGCAACAAGGTCAACAGGATTGGTAATAACAATGATGAAAGGGTCTTTTAAAAAATTTCGATGTTCGAAAATGTCTTTGGTTAACGCAACATTTTGCTGTGCAGTAGAAAGTCGGGAAGCACCGCTCACATTTGGCGTTCCTGCTGTATGGAAGATAAAGTCGGAGTTGAGAAATAAACCCTCATCATTAAAATTTAGCTCTTTGTCTTGGTATAATGGCATACCGTGAGCTAGGTCTAAAAAGGCACCTTCTGCTTGTTCGTCGGGCTCCATAATGTTTAAGCGAAGCGCATATTGGGTTTTCAATAAGAGCAACGTTAACGACGATCCTGCATTTCCAAAACCGATTACAGTTACATTAATCATAAGATTCAATTTGCCAATAGAACTGCTGTTAATTTTCGGGTAAAGGAGAAAGCATGATGTGTGCTCGATGTGTGCCCGGATTCATGATCCAAGGATGATTTGAAGCTACCGGAACTTCTGGTAAACCGGTAGACGCTGCTGTTGACCATGGCATGTAAATTACATAACGTCGATTTGCTCCTTCTACTTTAGAAGTTGCAGGGTTGTACAACGTATCCGGACCATAGTAAATTTGCAAGGTTGATCCAGGAGTAATTTCAAGTTCGCCTAACTTCATTTCTACTTCACGAATATCAAATATTTCTTGTCCAGTCTTACCTTCTGCCTTTAAAGCTCTTCCTCTCGCCATAAAGGGTTCTAAACTTTTGTGATAACAAGCGGCACTAAATCCTTTCTGAGTAGGATTGTCTGCAATAATTATAAATTCGTTATCGCCCTCCTTTAAGGTCACAAATTCACCTGCCATGTTGTATCCAATTACCTTGCTGTTTGCTCTACTTGCTTCAGGTGCAGCCATTAATGCGGTTGCTACCAAAGCTTCATCTGTATCAATGGGTTTCAACTCTTTATTCACTTCAACTAGCGTTGAATCTACGGTAGTTTCTATTGTTGAAGATGTATCTTCTGTATTTTTCGTTGAGTCAGTTGGCGTGCATGAACTTACAATTCCTGCAACTAAGATGGGGATAAAAATGCGTTTTATAGGGCTTGGGTTTTAGTTTGAAAAAAGAGCGAACTCCTAAGTTTTGTTATGATTGTTTAGTATTACTAATGCTTTCAACCACCAAAATAGTGAATCATTGGTTAAATGTATTCATTTCAGAAGAGTAATTTATCGTCAGAGCAAGAATTAATATGGTAAAACTCCATAATTAAATTAAAACAGTTTTTTTAGGTTTAAGAAGATTCTGAAGCGATCACTTTCTTCTTATTTCAACTGCTTTCAATACCTTTGAAAGAAATCATACAATGAATCGAATTGCTGTTTTTACTTCAGGTGGAGATGCTCCAGGAATGAATGCTTGCGTGCGGGCAGTAGTGAGAACTGCTTTGCTCCACAATGTTGAAGTATATGGCATTGTCCGCGCATATTCTGGAATGATTTCAGGAGATTTTATTCCCTTAGATTTTAATTCAGTGAGTAACATCATTCAACGCGGTGGGACAATCTTAAAAAGTGCTCGTTGCGAAGAGTTTAGAACTTCAGAGGGTAGGGCGAAAGCTGCGGCTCAATTGAAAAAATTCAACATTGATGGCGTAGTAGCTATAGGAGGAGACGGAACATTTACCGGCGCTCAAATTTTTACCAAAGAACACGGCATTCCATTTATCGGTTGCCCTGGCACCATTGACAATGATTTATTTGGAACGGACAATACCATTGGGTACGATTCGGCATTAAACACGGTAATTGAGGCAGTGGACAAGATTAGAGATACTGCAGATGCACACGATCATTTGTTTTTTGTGGAAGTAATGGGCAGAGATGCCGGTTTTATTGCGTTGCGATCGGGAATAGCAGTCGGAGCCGATGCTGTTTTAATACCCGAAACCGAAACTTTTGTGGACAGCCTCATAGAACGACTAAAAATTGGCAAGGCTCACCATAAAACAAGCTCAATTATTATTGTGGCTGAAGGGAATGATGAAGGAGGAGCTTATGAAGTCGCTCGCAAAGTAAAAGAGCAATACAATCATTACGAAACGAAAGTAACGGTCTTAGGTCATATTCAAAGAGGAGGAAGTCCTTCAGCTTCAGATCGAGTGTTGGCAAGTATTCTAGGTAAAGCAGCAGTTGAAGCACTACTAGAAGGAAAAAAGAATGAAATGGCAGGCGTTATTAATCGCAAAGTTGTATTCACGAGTTTTGCAAAGGCAATAAAACACCATCAACAAATAAATAAAGACCTATTGAACCTAGCAGAATCGTTGGCTTAGCATGACCGAAAGAAAAACCAAATTTATTCAGGTAATATTGCCTTTAGCTTTGCCACAAACTTTTACCTATCGTGTACCGCATGAATGGAACGATGACATTGCTATAGGACAGCGCGTAATTGTGCAATTTGGGAAAGGCAAGAAACAATATTCAGCCATAGTTACTGAAATTCACAATACACCACCTGCTAGTTATCAAGCCAAATACTTAGAGGCTATTTTGGACGAGAGCCCAATCGTTCATCCCGTGCAACTAACTTTTTGGAACTGGATCGCGGAGTATTACATGGCCAACATTGGTGACGTAATGGTAACTGCACTTCCGGGGGGATTGCGATTAGCAAGTGAAACAAGAGTGTTGCTGCATCCTGAATATCAAAGTAGCATAGATCAGTTAACGGATGACGAATACTTGGTGGTGGAAGCACTTGAGGTTCGAAATGTATTGGAGTTAAGTGAAATCTCTCAAATTTTGAACATCAAATACGTTCAGTCCAAAATTAAGTCGCTCATTGAGAAGAAGGCGGTGATGGTAGAGGAAGAGTTGAAGCAACGCTACAAACCCAAAATGGTAGACTACGTTCGTTTAACCTTTGAGGCCAGTAAAGAGGAACGACTGAAGGTTATTTTTGATGAATTGGAAAAAGCCCCACGGCAATTGGAGTTGTTAATGACTTTTATTCAGTTGAACGGAAGGTATACTTCTCAGCCAAAGGAAGTAAAGAAATTAGACCTTCAAAAGCTGATCAATGCCACCTCTTCTTTAGTGAACCAGTTGGTGCAGAAAGAAATATTGGAAGTATACAAAGTGGAGGCAGGGCGGTTATCAACAACCGAGGCAACTTCAAGTGAAAAGCAGCTGAATGAATACCAGCAAACGGCTTACGAAGAAATTAAGAATCACTTTAAAGAAAAGTCAACTGTATTGCTGCACGGAGTTACCTCTTCTGGAAAAACTGAAATATACATTAAGCTCATACAAGAAGCAATTGACGCTAAAAAGCAAGTCTTGTATTTGTTGCCCGAAATTGCTTTGACGACCCAAATCGTAACACGGCTACAAGCCATTTTTGGCGAAAAGGTAGGAGTTTATCATTCTCGTTTCAACGAAAATGAGCGGGTAGAAGTGTGGAATAACGTTTTAAAGTTTAACCCTGGTCACTATGAAGACTTTCAGATTATTTTGGGTGCACGATCGGCTTTGTTTTTACCTTTTTCACAATTGGGGTTAATCGTTGTGGATGAAGAGCATGAAAATACCTTCAAGCAATACGATCCATCACCACGTTATCAGGCGAGAGACGCTTCATTGGTATTGGCCAACATGCAAGGCGCCAAGGTACTGCTTGGATCTGCTACACCCTCGGTTGAAAGTTATACCAATGCCAAAGAAGGGAAGTATGGATTAGTAACACTCTCAAAACGGCATGGTAACGTAACCTTACCTGAAATTACCTGTGCTGATGTGAAGGAAGCTACACGGAAGAAGAAGATGAACTCTCATTTTACTCCAGAGTTGTTGAAGATGATGGAAGAAAACTTGGAGAATGGAAAGCAAATTATTCTTTTTCAAAACAGACGGGGTTACTCTCCCGTGATGATGTGCGATACTTGCGGTAATGCGCCGCAATGTATTAATTGTGATGTAAGTTTAACCTATCACAAATTCAAGCGTGAGTTAAATTGTCACTACTGCGGATACCATACGAACTTGCCAACAGCCTGCCCATCTTGTGGAGACACGAATTTGCAGGTAAAAGGGTTTGGAACAGAAAAAATAGAGGAGGAGTTGGCGATTTTTTTACCAAAGGCAAAAATTGGGCGAATGGATTTAGATACCACCAGAGCAAAGAAAGCCTACCACCAAATCATTACCGCTTTTGAAGAAAAGGAAATAGATATTCTGGTCGGCACCCAAATGGTAACGAAAGGCTTGGATTTTGAGAACGTAGGAATGGTCGGTGTTTTAAATGCCGACAACATGCTCAATTTTCCTGATTTTAGAGCATTTGAGCGTTCTTATCAATTAATGTCTCAAGTAGCAGGTAGGGCAGGAAGAAAGAAGGACAGAGGGCAGGTATTGATTCAAACCTTTAATCCCGAACATCAAATTATTCGGCAAGTCATCGACAGTGATTACTTGGGCATGTATCGGAATGAATTGGTAGATCGACGAAACTTTCATTACCCTCCGTTTTATCGATTGATACAACTTACACTTAAGCACAGAGATCAAAGAAAGATTGAGGAAGCTGCAATGCATTTAGCGAATCGATTAAAACAAAAGTTTGGCCAACGAATTCTAGGTCCTGAAGCTCCGGGTATTGCTAGAATTCGAAATTTCTACCACCAGAACATTCTATTTAAAATTGAAAGTAAGGCGTCTATTAAAAAAGCGAAAGACTTGCTTAAAGAAGAGTTACAGCTTTTTGCCGTTCATGATTTGTACAAGTCCGTTCGGGTAGTGGTGGATGTGGATCCTGTTTAGGTTCACCAAAACAATGACTCAATTTTACTTGACAATAACCTTAGAGGTGGAAACTTTCCCGCCGTTTTCTTTTAATCTGACAAAATAAACACCCGGCAAGGTCTTCAAAGAAATATTGATTAGATGATTTTCTAAGATTTTCTCATTATAGATAATCTGTCCTATACCATTTATGATTTCAACCTCACCATTGAATTGATTCGCACTTTTGATGGTGAATTGTCCATTTGAAGGATTAGGCGAAATTACGAAGCTTTCATCGCTGAGGTCATCTTTCGCAATTCCAACACCTAAAACTAACGTACATGCTGAGGTGTCTTTACAACCATTTTCTGTTAATTCAACAGCATAATCTCCATTTTGAGTAGCAGTATAGGAAGCATTCGTTTCGCCTTGAATAGCAGTATAGTTGTTAGAACAATCTAACCATTGGAAAGTCGAATTTGATGCATTACTTGTTAAGGTAAGCCCATTCTGAGTAACTGCAGTATTTTGATTGGTAATGAAAAGATTGATTGTTAAAACACTATCACAACCCACTTGATTAATTAGTGTATCTGAATAGTTTCCACTTGCTGTCCAACGGTAGTTACCGCTAGGTGAACTGTAGGAATTACAAGCAACTACAAAAATTGAGGAATCACTAGCAGTACAGTCATTTAGTTTGGTAATGAAACCATCGGTTAAGCCATAATTGGGAATACCTTGTATGCTTGGTGAAGGGTCAAAATCGGCAGGTGAAGATGCATTACCAACTAAGTACACTCGGCTGTTGTCGCAAACTATATTGGTGCCTATATCTGTATTGCTTCCTGAATAGGTTGTCACCCATTGGAATAACCCATTTTTATCTAATTTTAAAAGGTAGGTGTCACTTGAACCTGCATTGGACTTACTTACAGTTGCAGTCGGACTTGGGTCAAAATCCATGTTACCAAAATAATAACCGGTACAGAAAAGATAGAGGAGGAGATCGGTATTTTGTTTCCTGATGCAAAAGTAGCTAGAATGGATTTGGATACCACACGGGCTAAAAATGCATATCATACCATTATTAGTCAGTTTGAAAATCATGAAGTTGATATTTTAGTTGGCACACAGATGGTTACTAAGGGGTTAGATTTTAGTAATGTGAGTTTAGTTGGTGTGCTTAATGCCGATAATATGTTACACTTTCCTGATTTTAGATCCTATGAGCGAAGTTATCAGCTCATGTCTCAAGTAGCAGGTAGAGCAGGTAGAAAAAGCAAAAGGGGTAAAGTGATTATTCAATCCTATAATCCGTATCATCAAATTATCCGAAATGTGATTGATAATGATTACAATACCATGTTTACAAATGAAATTATTGATCGACGAAACTTTAAGTATCCACCATTTTATCGACTCATTCAGGTAACGCTTCGCCACCGAGAGATTGCGGCAGTTAATCGCGTAGCTGATTACTTGGCAAGAGATATGAAAGCCGTTTTTGGTAATCGAGTATTAGGTCCGGAGTTTCCAGGTATCGCTAAAATTAGAAACAGCTACCATAAACAGATTATTCTGAAAATAGAGAAAAAAGCATCCATACAAACTGCAAAAGAACACCTAAGAAACATGTATACAAACGCCGTAAATTTGAGAGAATTTAAGGGGGTTCGGGTAATGTTTGATGTTGATCCGTATTGATTATTTAATCACGAGTGTAGGATAGTTGTTGGGTGTTTAGTAACTGAGTTTGTATCTTACCCTGATAGGTTGTTAGTTTTCTGTTCCCCATTCGATTAATTCTTTCCGATAATCTATTCCTCTCACGATTTCACCCGTCACTTGTGTCCTTATATCTTTATAATCACGAGAAATTAGCCCAACGTCCTTAATGTATTTTTCTTGATCTAACTTTCGTTCAATTAGATTTTGGTCGTCCTGAATAGTTATTGTAACTGTTGCAGGAAAGGATAAATTACCTAAGAAAGAAGAAGGACGAATAGAGGTTACTTCAGCCACGATGCTGTCTAAAGTATTTTTTAAGTTAATATTCCATGAACTTTCTATTTTTAATGGAAAAATTAATTTGACAATTGGCTGATTTTCTTCGACTCTAATAAATTGTCCGTTTGTTCTATAGGTTACCCATACATCAGTTATTCGCCAATTGGTAGAAGGATTATTTCTTCTAAATCGTTCTAATCGGAAACCCTGCTTGCCATCTAATAGGGTGAAAGAAGAGTCGATTACTTCCTTTAGTTGATAACTAAATGTGTCAACCGTATTTGCAAAGTCATCGTAATGAATGGAATCTATTTGATAAATAGTATAATTTCCTACTTTTAATGGAGCATAATCATACCCAAAATCTGGAGTAATTGGCTCGTTGGTTTCTTTACAAGCCACAAGGAAAATTAAGAAAGGAAGCAGTCGGAGTACCTATAGCATAAACCAAAGTTATTAAAAAGGAATAGTTAAAGAAAACTACTTCAATTTAAAAAATAGGCTTGGTAAGATAAACTCATTAGCTTGTTTCACTAGAATAAATGAATCTATTTCATCCATTTTTAAGGTATTAACTTTTTCTCTTGCTTTATCATAGGTATTAAAACCACTGATGAAATATTTAATTGAACCATTGACTGTATATTTAACCAATCGCTCTTTTATTCCAAGATTATTTGCTACTTGCCGCTCAGGAATATCCTCCTTTAATGAAATTACTTGAACTAGAAAGGTAGTTTTATCAAATTTAGTTCTGTACAATTTTAGTAATCGGTTTCTTTCAATTTCTAATTTATCGGCTTCTGATAAAGTTATAGCCTTTTTATTTTCCTTAGCTACCTCTTTGGTTTCTATAGGTAAAGGGTCTTCTTCTTTTGGGGTAATTAATTTTTCTTCAACTGTATTATTTTGAATAGCTTCTTTAGTTGATTCTTCCTTTTTAATCACTTTTTTGGGTTCAATTACAACAGCTAAGATCTGTTCTTGTGATTTTACATTGTCTACAACTTCTTTCTTTGTTGGAGTAGCCTCAGTTTTTTCAATCTTACTTTCAGCAAGATCATTTTTTTGAGTTTTAGTATCGTTGTTTTTAGTAATGTATTCGTTTTTAATCGATTCATTAGATGATAATGAATTATTTTTATTAACAGTTCCAATCGTAGTAGTTGGATTTGACTCAATCTGTTTGCTGTAGATGTTTTTAGGTTTGAAAATAGACTTATTTGTTTCCACTAGAAATTCTTCGATCTCGTTATTAATCGAGGCATTTTCTACAACTAAATTTTGTTCTCTTTTATTTAATAAAATCTCAATTTCTGAATCTTTTTTTGTGTTAAAATCAGTTATATCAACGTTTCCATTTGTATTAGTTTTTACGCTATGGCTATCAAAATAATTGCGGATGTATACATCTTCAATATTGATTCGATTTGGAATAGACTTTGCAATATCTGTTTTAAGGTTTTTATTTATAGACAATTCTCTCCGATTGGCAATTAACTGTTTTATTTCTTGATCTTTAGAGGTAATGATAGCGGCTGATTCATTTGAAACTGAATGCTCTTTAAATTGATTGATTGAATTAAAATAATTAACCAAATAAGCATCTTCTGTATCGATTCTTTTCGGTAAATAATTACCTATTAATTCTGTATGCTTCTCAATGTGCAATAATTCAACATCATTTTGAGCCAAACAAACTTCAGGTATAAGTACAAATAAAATTGCAATTGAAGTCAAATCTTTCACGAGCTTAAAAATAAAAAGTGTGGGGCATAGTATGCCCCACACATAATTAATAGTGGATTAATTAATTATTGTTGTAATATTATTTACACTTAACCTTAAAGAGTCCGAAAAAAGTAGTGCATTTTTGACATACTCCATTTTTGTTATAGTTATAGTAGAATTTTATATACTCATCTACAAGTGAACTTGAATTATCAGTAGCATGTAAAAGGTTAGTATCACCATATTTACCCACTTTCTCATCCCCACAACATCCTTCTCTTGTATCAACTATGTAAGATGATTGACGTAAACCTGCTTGCACTCCTTCTATTTTAGAAAAACGTTCTAATTGCGCTAATCTTTTGTCCATGTCATCTTTCACGACACCTTCATTTGCATTGGCAACTTCTGAATCAGTTATTCTTGGATTAGCATATTTAGCTCCAAAACCAACTACTTCACAATCAAAATCTTCTCCAATTTGAGTTACTTTATAAATTGGATTAATTAATACATGAACACCATTATTAGTGATTGCGTTGTAATACGCTTCTTGTTTTGCAAGTTTTTCGTTTTTATGAGTTTTACTAGTAGACCCTTTTATTTCTGCATCAAAATTAATGTTTAAATCAGCTTCATAATTGTCAGCAATTTTTACTTTAGTTTTGTTGTGTAAACCTTCTTCAATCATTCTGTATGAGTGTGTGTAAGAAGATGAAGAGCATGAGCTTAATGCTGCTATAGATACAACAGCTACGAATAGTAAGTTAATTTTCATAATATATTTATTTAGTTTATATTAACAAATATAAACTATAAATCAAGAAAATAAAAAACTAAATGATTATCCGTACTTATATCTAAAGTCATTTTTATAACTAACAGAAGCAAATAACAATCTGTTAAAGAGTGATTCACCAAAATATCTTCGATTAAATTTATAACAGAATTCATCATGCCTTGTTAACCTCCAATCAAAACATTTACCAAAGAAACAACTTGCCCCAAAAGGATTAAAACCGGTAGAATAATTAAAAACGATGGAAACAAGAGTTGGGTAAGCGGTCCTTTAGTTTTTTTGTTTTCTTTGGCAATGGTTACAAAACTGCTTATCGCCATGATAGAGAAGAGTAAGTAGAGTATTCTCATGAAGATATCTTTACCCACTGAAACTCCACCTTCACTTTTAGCCCAATACAAATTCATGACCATAGCAATAATAAAGATGAAATAGGAGAAGATTAAGATAACAAAGGCTTTTTTCTGTGGTTCGTTCATGTTTGCTCGCTATTTATCCTGTTGAATTATCCTAACTTGTTCTCTTACTTGAGACTTAATGTATTTCAAATAGCCGAAACCTTGCTGCAAAATTTGCAACATGCTCTTTTTATGAACTCTTCCAGATTTTAGATAGTTCATAAACTCATCCTTCTTTCTCAATTCATAAAATACTTCACCCTGAAAAGAGTAGTTAACTGGCGATGGGTAAATAAAGGGTGCATTTTGATCCATATAATGAAGTGCTGTATTCAGTACAAACTCCTTTTCAACATAAAGCCAATCTTCCATTCTAGGATATACTACATTGTGCAAGTTGAGGTAATACCAAATGAGACTGTCTTTCCGTTCAATTGTCATGACAGAATCAGTGTTGATTCTTTTATACGTATTCGCTGTTGCGTTGAAGGGCAGGTAAGAAGTGAAGTGGTCTAAAAATATCGTTAAACTGTCTGGGTTCAGTGTTCCCGTTTGGTACTCTAGCAAAGTGTCATGAGACCGCGCCATAATTTTATAAATATTAATGGTTCCTTCCAGTACTAATGAGTCTGCATATAAATCTTTATTAATATCAACTAATAATTGTTCCTTCTTGGCTTCTAGTTTTTTACTTTCACGCCATTCATTGACAATGAATGAAACTGTAATTCCGGCAATAATTACAATTAAATCAAAAAAATAAGATGACCTGGATTTTCGCAGTGTTCGTGTTAAATGAAGTTTATTACTACGAATATAAATGCTTTTAAAACAAAAAACCAACTAATTCAATTTACTTAGAAACAAGTTCATTGCTTCGCGTTTTTGTTGGTTAAAATCAAAGTCAATGTAGGTTGTCAAATACTCTTTTAGTACTTCCTTGCTAATCATGTTTTGGGCTGATTTCTCAACGGAAGTGTCAAGTTGAAGTAAACCGTCGCGCAAGACCTTATTAAATTCAGCAATAAATTCCGTCGAAAGTTTTTTGTTACTCACCCAGGCGGCAAAAACGAATGGTAAACCGGTTAGTTTCTGCCATTCCTCAGCCAAATCAAATTGGTACGTGTATTCTTTCTCCAAGTGAAAGGTTCTATCGCCAATAATTACACCTGCAGTTGTGCCTGCAATTTGGTTTTCAAATCCGGCTTTTCCGGCAATAAACGTAGGTGTTATATTCCATAGTTCTTTGCACAGTACTTTACATAAATTAACAGAGGTTCTCGAATGATAATCCAAATAGATGCTCTCAATTTCTTCCAATGGAACATCGCTCACTAACAAAACTGATTTTACTTTGCCAACAGCACCAATACAATAGTCAGATATTACATGAGCCTCTTTTAGTTTTGGAATTGCCGCTACCGGAATTAATCCCAAATCTACTTCTCCGTCAATGAGTTTTCTAGCACATTCAGATGGGATATCCTGGTGCAATTTTATTTGCTCTAGAAATGATTCATTATTCTCTATACCAAACACTAAAGGGATAGTGTTGAGGTAAGAGACAATCGATATTTTTACTTTTTCCAAGGTCAAGAATTGAAGTCACAAACCTAAGCAGTCAAACTTGAATTTGCTTGTTCTTTCCGGTTCTTTTTGTGCAGGGATATAGTTGCTGCAACAGCTGATATAATCGCAACGAAAGAGGACAAAGCAATTCCAATTAAAGGAATCGCTAATACTAGTGCAAACACAATTCCATTGCCCATTACAATTCCCCTGTTTTTTTTCATGTAATTCACACTGTCAGAAACAGTGTATTGCTTCCGTTCTAGGTTGTAATCAATAAAGGAGAAACCATAATAATAAGCAGATACAAGTATCAGGATAGGGGAGGTGCCTAGCCCTAAAAGCGGAACGAAACTTAACCCAAATAGTAAAACGATAAAAAGCATTTCAAAAGCAAAATTTCGAATTGAGATTCGAATTCCCCGCACGATGTCAATAAGCAGCTGTTCTAAGGTGAAAGGATATTCATTGCCTTCTAAAATGCTTTCTGTTTTTTCTGAGACTATTGCTAAGATGGGTGACATCAAAATAAGGACTACATGACCTCCTAAAAATGCAAGAATTAGAAACACTAGTACTTTTAAAATAATCCAAAGAAAAAAATGAACCGTTTGGGACAGAAACTCTGAACTCCAGAACTCCCAGCTGTCGATTTCTATAAAGCTTTCCGTCCAAACCAACACTTCATCCGACAACTCACCAAGAAAATGAAACCCTGTGGTAAAAAACAAAATATTCAATACAACTGGCCACAAGAAGTAGCGTTTCATTTTGTTTTTTAAAACAAACTCAATCGCACTTCCATAGGAGGAGATAGCAGTGGTTATATTTGATAGAAGTGTCATGGTGTGGTTTTCAAATATGTAATCAAAGATAAAGGTTCTTTCGCATCTCTTTCTAAATTGCAGCACCAAAACTCACGCACTCCATATTTCCATTTTTGCAGGTGTTGAGGTTTTTCATTGATTTGTTTAATCAGTTCGGCTTTGTCTATCCAACCCAAGAGAAAAGTGTCTGTTTCATATCGAAATGCAGCCAATTGCTCGTAAACCTCTTCCAATTTAGATTCAAATAGAATGGTTTGTTTTTTTAACCAGTCATCTTTGCGTAATCGCAACTGTTTAAATGCAATTTGAACGTGAATGTCTCCATCTAATCCTTCAATGGTTTTACCCTTTCGTCGAATGAGTTTAATGTCTCTGCGATTCATCATTTCAAGTAAATCCTGGTCTACGTCGGGGATTAACGATGTTTTAAGTTCTACGTCCATTCTTTTGGATCCAACTTCGTAAACAAAATCACACAATAAAAAAGCCTCGCATTGGCGAGGCTTTTAACTGATTTACTTATCACTTTCTTCTTTCTTGTCAGCTTTCTTTTTCCGTTTCTTCTTCTTATCGTTTACAAAGGTGTCGTCAATAACTTCACCCAAAACTTTTACCTCTTTGGTGCGTTCAAAGTTTTTCTTTGCCACCATCATTTCTTCGAGTGTATCTCTTCTAATCTTTATTCCAGATTTTGCTC